>Ga0208297_1000272_pt1 | contig 126079 bp, 112 predicted proteins | sample LMS_cellobiose_e_FD_187367 | JGI IMG/M metagenome (GOLD analysis project Ga0208297, IMG submission 187367) | Rumen-fistulated moose microbial communities from Alaska, USA - LMS_cellobiose_enrichment (SPAdes) (version 2) | ecosystem: Host-associated > Mammals > Digestive system > Stomach >...
CAGATGTCGGCGTCGGTGATGGCGCCCAGGGTGGTCTCCCTGGCGGTGAGGGTCATGCCCTCGGACTTCTCAAAGGAGGCGCCGGAGAGCTCAGGCAGACCGTTGTAGGCGGCGCGGGTACCGGTGCCGATCACGGTGTCGCCCAGGGCGATGCCGGAGGGGGCGGCGGAGAAGTACAGGCAGATGCCGCCGGTCTCATCCTGGATGTAGATGTTCTTGCCGTCCACCAGGGTGACAACGCCCTTGACGGTGAACGTACCGGAGGAAGCCGCCAGCGCCTCGGCGATGGTGTTGACCTCCGGGGCGGGGGGCTCCTCGCCGGAGCCAGTCTTGACGATCTCGCCGGCCACGGTGTTGCGCAGCTGCATGGTGTCATAGATGCCCACGGCGCCGGTGAAGTCGATGGTATCGCCCACGGCCAGTGCCTCGCCCGTAACGGCCTTGAAGATGGGAAGGCTGTTGCCGTCTTGATCGGTCACGGTGGTGTTGTTGCCGCTGATCTCCGTCACCGTCAGATCCTTGACCGTCACGTAGGTGCAGATGTCGGCGTCGGTGATGGCGCCCAGGGTGGTCTCCCTGGCGGTGAGGGTCATGCCCTCGGACTTCTCAAAGGAGGCGCCGGAGAGCTCGGGCAGGCCTTTGTAGGCGGCGCGGGTACCGGTGCCGATCACGGTATCGCCCAGGGCGATGCCGGAGGGGGCGGCGGAGAAGTACAGGCAGATGCCGCCGGTCTCATCCTGGATGTAGATGTTCTTGCTGTCCACCAGGGTGACCACGCCCTTGACGGTGAACGTACCGGAGGAAGCCGCCAGCGCCTCGGCGATGGTGCTGATGGTGGGTTCCTCCGGCTCCTCCGGGGCGGAGGTCAGCTTCCAGAGGCCCAGGGTCTGGTCCTTGATGTTGCCGGTGGTGTTGGTGTAGGCGCGCCAATCCTGAGCGACGCCGCCATTGTCGACGTATACGCCCAGATAGCGCTGGGTGTCGCCGGTGTCCTTGGCGGTCAGATAGCCGGTGTCGCCGTCCACCGCCCAGGCGGCCTCGGTGGTGCCGATCCGAACGCAGTTGTTCTTGCCGTCCTTGTCCAGGTAGAGAGACTTGCCGTCCTTGGTCTGGATGGAGAAGCTCTCGTCGGACTTGGTCACGGTCCAACCAAAGGCGGAAGCGTACCCCTCCGTGGTCAGGGTATCTTCGCCGACGGTGCCGGTGACGGCCAAAGGCTGACCGTTGTTGCCGCCGCCTGTGGTGGGCAGTACCCAGGTGGTACCGTCCTTGGTCATGGTGATGGCCACGGTGTCCTCGGACGTGATTTCCTCAAGCGTCGTCTTGGTCCACGTGGCGGTTGCCCCGTCCGCTGCGAAGATGCTGACCGGCAGCAGGCTGAAAACCATGCATACGGTGAGCAGCAGGGAGAGGAGCTTGCGAGCTGTGCGTGTTCTCATTTGGTGTCCTCCTTGTGTAGTATCCGGATTCCGTGATGGCCATTACACAACAATTAAATTTTAGCAGAACAGGCCGGTGATTTCCACTCTTTTTTCTCTCACAACCGCGAAAAATTCCCTTCATTGACACCGGCGGCCAAACTTGTTATGCTACTGTCAGACAGGAAAAACATATGCGGAGGTCCGGAAATGGCGACGAAACGGAGTACCGGCGGCGCGGCCGCCTGGCTGAAAAGAGAGAAGTGGAGTATCGTCGCGCTGGCCGTTCTGGCGGCGCTGTTCGCTGCGGCCTGCCTGTGGCTGCCCGCGGAGAGCGACGGCGGCGACCAGCCTGCGGAATACGTGGAATACGAAAAGGCGGTGGTGATCTCCGTCCTCAGCGACAGCACCCAGACCGACCCGGCCTCCGACGGGGCCTGGCGGGGGGAGCAGACCCTGCTGGCGGAGGTGAAAAGCGGCCAGTATGCCGGCCAGACCCTGATGGCCTATAACTATGTGGGCCCGGTGTACGGCGTGCCGCTGAAGGAGGGGGACGGGGTCTCCCTGACCATCTCCACCTATGCCAACGGAGACCACACCGCCACCGTCTATGAGTATAATCGCATCCCGGCGCTGATCGCCGTGGTGGCCCTGTTCTTCCTGGTGACGGCGCTGGTGGGCCGGTGGACCGGCGTCAAGTCCCTGCTGGCTCTTGTCGTCACGGTGCTGTGCCTGTTCCGCGTCCTGTTCCCGCTGCTGATGCGCGGCGCGTCCACCCTGCCGGCGGTGTTTCTGGTCTGCGCCTATATCGCCGCCGTCAGCTTTACCATCCTGGGCGGCGTCCATCGCAAGAGCGTCTGCGCCCTGCTGGGCACCGTGGCCGGCACGGCCATCGCGCTGCTCTTCGGCCTCCTGGCCCAGTCCCTGGCCCGGGTAAACGGCCTCCGCCTGGCCGACGTGCAGCCCCTGCTGCAGCTGCGCCAGACCGGCACGCCTCTGGGCCTCCGGGGCCTGCTGGTGGCCGGCATCGTGGTCAGCGCCCTGGGCGCGGTGATGGACGTGGCCATGTCCATCTCCTCGGCCCTGGAGGAGGTCCACGCCGCCAATCCCGCCCTGGGACCGCGGGACCTGTTCCGCTCCGGCATGAATATCGGCCGGGACATGGTGGGCACCATGACCAACACGCTGATCCTGGCCTTCCTGGGCAGCGGCTTCACCCTGATCCTGTACCTCTACACCCTGGGCCTGTCCCGCTACCAGCTGCTGACCTCCGCCTACGCCGCCACCGAGATCATCAGCGGCGTAGCCAGCAGCGTCGGCATGATCCTGGCCATCCCGCTGACGGCTCTCATCAGCTCGGCGCTGATCGGCCGCCAGAAGAAATAACATCGCAAAGAATAAAAAGAGAGCGCCCCCCGGGCGCTCTCTTTTTATTTTTTGCGAGGATCAAAGCTCCAGATCCATAAACAGGAGGGCTTCCTTGCTGTGGAAGTCCACCAAAAGGACACCACACCATAGAAAAAACGCGTAAAAGCTATTCCCATGAACTGTCGCACAAATCGAAAGCTACCGACAGAAGCCAAAAACATCGGGGATCGTATCTGCTCCAAAAGTCAATACTCCCATCCTGTACATTGCTTTGGCGTGAATCCTGTCGTGCCAAATAAAACGCCTCAGAACCTTTCGGACCGACCACAGCTCGTCATAGCTGCCCGTTACTGCCTCCAGCGAAAGAAAGTTGGGGATGGCTTCCAGTGCGGCGAAGCCCCTTGCCCGGCAAGACATGATCGGGCCCTCATTGTCAGCGTCAACGCCGATTTCGGAGAAATAGTATGCGTTCACGTTTTTCGTGTGCTGATACATCTCCTCCGCGGTACGGGGCACGTCACCGTAAAACGTCTTTCGTATCGCTTTGGCACTCTTGTTTTTGTCTGGAAACGATACATAAAGCGCATGGAAATCCTCGGCAGACTTCATCGCTATTGATTTGAGGTGTTGATATTCTTCTGCGCTTAAGGGTGCTTCTTCTGATTTAAACAGCACATCGCTGTCGGCATCTTTGACCTGCAAGTCAGATTGCTTTTCCTGAACGACCTCCAAATCGTAAAAGTCAGAGGGAGCTTCGCCTTTCCAAAGCTGAAACCGTCGGATTTCCTCCGGCATTTTGAGAATTGCCTCTTCTTGTGATTTTCCCCTTGTAAATGCGCCTACAAAATTATCAGCATAAAGAATACTATCGTTGCCATTATGCTCCCATACGCACCTGATTTTCATGGTTTCACCTCCGAGTCCAGGCCTGTTGAGGTATTATACCATGCCCGCAGAATAACAGCAACAAAGAAAACCTCCCTTGTCCTGGCAGACAAAAGAGGCTTCCTTGCTGGATACGTGAAAAAACCGACGTGCCACAACACGTCGGTTTTTTCACCAAATGGGAGCCTCTCTGTACGGCCGGTTCTTCGTCTTGCATGGGGTGGGTCCGGGAGGGGAGGGGATGCCCCTCCCGGGATATCAGATCCATGCGCCGTGAGGCACCTGCTCCAAAAGGAAAGGACGCCCTGCGGCGTCCTTTCCTTTTGGAGCAGGATACGGGAGTCGAACCCGCCTCCTCGGCTTGGGAAGCCGATGTACTACCGATGTACGAATCCTGCGGAACGGGACCATTATAGCAGAGGAAGCCGGGATTTGCAACCGAAAATTCTGTCGGAGCGGGAATAACCGCCCCGGGCAGGCCATACCATGGGTAAAAAACGGAGGAGGATGCATATGAAACGCTGTATTTCCATGGCCGCGGCGCTGGTGCTGCTGCTTTTTCTGCTGCCGGCGGAGGCCTGGGCGGTGGAGCTGCCCGTCGAGTCCCGGGCGGCCGTTCTGATGGAGCGGGACACGGGCCGGGTCCTGTACGCCAAAAACGAGCATGAGAAGCTGGAGCCCGCCAGCGTCACCAAGGTGATGACGCTGCTGCTGACCATGGAGGCCATCGACAGCGGTGCCCTGCGCTACGACGACGTGGTCACCGCCAGCGACTATGCCAGCTCCATGGGCGGCAGCCAGATCTTTCTGAAGGCGGGGGAGCAGATGACCGTGGAGGATCTGCTCAAGGGGGTGTGCGTGGCCTCCGGCAACGACGCCTCCGTGGCGCTGGCGGAGCATCTGGCCGGTGTGACGGAGCTGTTCGTGGACCGGATGAACAACCGGGCCCGGGAGCTGGGCATGAACGACACCCATTTCGTCAACTGCAACGGCCTGCCGGCGGAGGGCCACGTGACCAGCGCCTACGACATCGCCCTGATGAGCCGGGAGCTGATCCTGCACCACCCGGACATCCTCCGCTTCACCTCCATCTGGATGGACACCCTGCGGGACGGGGCCTTCCAGCTCAGCAACACCAACAAGCTGATCCGGTTCTACGACGGGGCCACCGGCCTCAAGACCGGGTCCACCGACTCGGCGGGCTACTGCGTCAGCGCCACCGCGGAGCGGGACGGCATGACCCTCATCGCCGTGACGCTGAAGGCGGATACCTCCGCCCAGCGGTTTGAGGACGCCAAGACCCTGCTGAACTACGGCTTTTCCACCTTCGCCCTGCTGGATGCGGGGGAGGGCGTGACCCTCTCACCGGTGGCCGTGGAGCTGGGGACGGCGGACGCCGTGGAGCCGGTGATCAGCGAGGCGGACCGGCGGCCCCTGGTGGAGCGCAGTCTGGTCGCCGGGGCGGAGCGGACGGTGGAGCTGGCGGAGTCGGTGGAGGCGCCGGTGGAGGCGGGTCAGCAGCTGGGCCAGATCACGGTAACCTCCGGCGGCGATGTGCTGGCCACGGTGCCCATTCTGGCCGGGCAGTCGGTGCCGCGGCTCACCTGGGGGGAGATGTTCCTGCGGCTGCTGCGGTCGGCGGTAACGGGAAGAGCGTCGAATTAGGACGAAGAAACGGAGGATTTTCTCCTTGTATTTTCCACCGGTTGGATTTATGATAGAAATATACATATTTATACACAGGAGGCGGCAATATGATCCAGGTCAATCTGTCCAACGTCTACCCGTTTATCTCCCTGCCCTATGAGGCGGCTTTGGCTCCCCGTCTGCGCATTGCCGGCAAGCATCTGCAGAATGGGGACGGCGTCGGCGGCGAGTACACCGGCTGGGTCCATCTGCCGGAGAACTATGACCGGGAGGAATTTGCCCGGATTCAGGCCGCCGCCAGGCGCATCCAGAGCGACTCCCAGGCGCTGGTGGTCATCGGCATCGGCGGCTCGTACCTGGGCGCCCGTGGCGTGATCGAGTGCCTGTGCTCCCCCAACTATAACCTGAAGAAGAAGGACACCCCCAATGTCTACTTTGTGGGCAACGGTCTCAGCTCGGATTATCTCACCGAGATCGTGGAGCTGCTGGAGGGGGTGGACTTCTCCGTCAACGTGATCTCCAAGTCCGGCACCACCACCGAGCCGGCGGTGGCCTTCCGCTTCTTCCGCCGCCTGCTGGAGGAGAAGTACGGCGCCGAGGGTGCGGCGAAGCGCATCTACGCCACCACAGACCGCGCCCGGGGCGCGCTGAAGTCCCTGGCGGACAGCGCCGGGTACGAGACCTTCGTGGTGCCTGACGATGTGGGCGGCCGGTACAGCGTGCTCACCGCTGTGGGCCTGCTGCCCATCGCCGTGGCCGGCGTGGACATCGGGCAGATGATGGCCGGCGCCGCCGACATGATGGCCGAATGCACCGTGGAGGACATGGATACCAACCCCGCCTGGCGCTACGCCGGCGCCCGGTATCAGCTCTACCGCACCGGCAAGAAGATCGAGATCCTGGCGGCTTACGAGCCCAATTTCCGCTTCATGACGGAGTGGTGGAAGCAGCTCTACGGCGAGTCCGAGGGCAAGGAGAACAAGGGCCTGTTCCCCGCCAGCGTGGAGTTCACCGCGGACCTCCACTCCATGGGCCAGTACATCCAGCAGGGCGAGCGTCACCTGATGGAGACGGTGGTGCGCTTCGGCCCCTCCGCCCGCGAGAACCTGGTGCCCTTTGAGGAGAGCAACGGCGACGGCCTCAATTTCCTGGCCGGCAAGTCCATGGATTATATCGCCCAGCAGGCCATGGACGGCACTCTCCTGGCCCACGTGGAGGGCGGCGTGCCCAACATCATCATTCAGACCGGCTCCGTCACCCCCTATACCCTGGGCGAGTTGGTGTACTTCTTCGAGTACGCCTGCGGCCTCAGCGGCTATTTGCTGGACGTGAACCCCTTTGATCAGCCGGGCGTGGAGGCTTACAAGAAAAATATGTTCGCCCTGTTGGGCAAGCCCGGCTATGAGGAACTGCGCGCCGCGCTGGAGGAGAAGCTAAGCCGGTAAAATCGGGAAAACCCGGTTTTCGGCGTTGCACTTTTCGGCGAATTATGATATGGTAAAAGCAGGGATACAGCCGACTCCCAATTAACTGAAAAGGAGTGATTTCTTATGGTTAGGCTGATCATGGGTGCCAAAGGCGCCGGCAAGACCAAGAAACTCATCGAGCAGGTCCACGCCGCGGTAGAGAGCGAGGCCGGCAGCGTGGTGTGCATTGAGCCCAGCTCGGATATGAAATTCGATATCAGCTATAACGCCCGTCTGGTAAACGCCAGCGAGTACAACCTGAATTCCTATGAGTGCCTGCGTGGCTTCCTCTGCGGCCTGTACGCCGGCAATTACGATATCTCCCACGTGTTTGTGGACAACCTGTGCAAGATCGTGGGTACTGACGATTTGAACGGCGCGGCCAAGCTCCTCAACTGGATGGACCGCTTCAGCGAGCGCAACGCCGTCAAGTTCACCGTCACCATCAGCGGCGAGGAGGACTCCCTGCCCGAGGATCTGAGACGTTTCCTGTAAATGCGGCAAAAAAGCGCCCGCTCTCCGCGGAGAGCGGGCGCTTTTTGTGTTAGCTGGCGGTCAGGCTTTCTCCCAATAGATGGGATTGTCGAAGTCCCGGACGATCTCGCCGCGCCTCTCATCCCACACGTAGACCCGGTTGGTCTCGTCGAAGGCCAGGCGCATGGCGAAGTCCTTTGCCTCAAAGAAGTCGTTGGTCTGGAAAAAATCGCGATAGGCGTCCTCCGGCTCGTTGATCCGGCGCCACATGATGTGAAAGCGCATAGTGTCCCTCCGCGGCTTGATGTGTGCAGTGCGTCTGCGGGGCAGCGACAGCCGACCCACAAAGTGGGGTATTTTTCAGTATACCCGATATGGGCGAAAAAATCAACGGTGGCTTTGGCCAAAAAACAGCGGCAAATTTCGGCGAAAAATCCACGGGGAAAATGGGAAAAATCCCTTTTTCCCGGCGGCGAGCTGTTGTATAATATCACTTGATATTTGTATGCGGACGAGAGCGGGGGATCTGACGTGAAGCTGGGCTTTGACAACGAGAAATACCTGACGCTGCAGGCCGAACACATCCGGGAGCGCCGGGCTCAATTCGGCGGCAAGCTGTACCTGGAATTCGGCGGCAAGCTGTTTGACGACTACCACGCCTCCCGGGTCCTGCCTGGCTTCCAGCCGGACAGCAAGATCCGCATGCTGGCCACCATGCGGGACGAGGTGGAGATCGTGGTGGCCATCTGCGCGGCGGACATCGAGAAGAACAAGGTCCGGGGCGACCTGGGCATCAGCTACGACGACGACGTGCTGCGGCTCATCGACGTGTTCCGGGAGCTGGGCTTCTACGTGGGCAGCGTGGTCATCACCCAGTATGCCGGCCAGACCGCGGCGGACAGCTTCATCAAGCGGCTGACCAACCTGGGCGTCCGCTGCTACAAGCACTATCCCATCCCCGGCTACCCCTCCAACGTCACCTACATCGTCAGCGAAGAGGGCCTGGGCAGGAACGACTATATCGAAACCAGCCGCTCCGTGGTGGTGGTCACCGCCCCCGGCCCCGGCAGCGGCAAGATGGCCACCTGCCTCAGCCAGCTCTACCACGAGAACAAGCGGGGCATCCAGGCCGGCTATGCCAAGTATGAGACCTTCCCCATCTGGAACCTGCCGCTGAAGCACCCGGTGAACCTGGCCTACGAGGCCGCCACCGCCGACCTCAACGACGTGAACATGATCGACCCCTTCCATCTGGAAGCATATGGAAAGACCACCGTCAACTACAACCGCGATGTGGAGATCTTTCCGGTGCTGGCCACCATGTTCGAGAAGATCCAGGGCCGGTGCCCCTACAAGTCCCCCACGGATATGGGTGTCAACATGGCGGGCTTCGCCATTGTGGATGACGCCGTCTGTCAGGAGGCCAGCCGCATGGAGATTCTGCGCCGGTACTACGCCGGCCGGGTGGACCGGGCCAAGGGCAACTGCGACGATACCGTGGTCACCAAGCTGGAGCTGGTGATGCAGCAGGCCGGCGTCACGCCGGACATCTGCCCGGCGGTACAGGCCAGCCTGGACAAGGCCGCCGCCACCGGCGGCCCCGCCGGCGCCATGGAGCTGCCCGACGGCCACATCGTCACCGGGCGGACCTCGTCCCTGCTGGGGCCCAGCGCGGCGCTGCTCCTGAACGCCCTGAAGCACATGGCGGGCATCGACCACCGGCTGGAGCTGATCCCCTCCCACGTCATCGAGCCCATCAGCGCCATGAAGACCGCCTATCTGGGCCACCATAACCCCCGCCTCCACTCCGACGAGGTGCTCATCGCCCTGACCATCTCCGCCCTCAGCAACCCCCTGGCCGCCCTGGCCCAACAGCAGCTCACCTCCCTCCGGGACTGCGACGCCCACTTCACCGTCATCCTCTCCGAGGAGGACGCCAAGCTGTACCGCCGCCTGGGCATCCGGATCAGCTGCGAGCCCAAGTACGAGCTGCGGAAGCTGTATCACAGGAAATAAGAACATTCACGCGGAAATGGCCCCGCCCCACGCGGGGCCATTTCCCGTCTGCGAAAGGAACTGCCATGACCGATATCATCACCGCCCTGGCCCGGGAGCTGAAGCAGCCGGAGCAGTACGTGCGCAACGTGGTGCAGCTGCTGGACGAGGGCAACACCATCCCCTTCATCGCCCGGTACCGCAAGGAGCTCCACGGCTCCATGGACGACACCGCCCTGCGGACGCTGGCCGACCGGCTCACCTACCTCCGGAACCTGGCGGCGCGGAAGGAGGAGGTCAAGAACGCCATCGCCGGCCAGGAGAAGCTCACCGACGAGCTCGCCGCCGCCATCGACGCGGCGAAGACGCTGGCGGAGGTGGAGGACCTGTACCGCCCCTACAAGCCCAAGCGCCGTACCCGTGCCACCGTGGCCCGGGAGAAGGGCCTGGAGCCGTTGGCCCTGGCCATCTTCGCCCAGGAGCGGGGGACGGACCCCGCCGCCCTGGCCGCCGACTATATCGACCCGGAGAAGGGTGTGGAGACCGTGGAGGACGCGCTCTCCGGCGCCAACGATATCATCGCCGAGCTGCTGAGCGACGACGCGGCCATCCGCAAGGAGCTGCGAGAGCTGATCGGCCGCAAGGGTACCCTTTGTACCGGAGCCGCCAGGGAGGAGGACAGCGTTTACCGGCTGTACTACGACTTTGAGCAGGCCATCCCCAGGCTGGCGGGCCACCAGATCCTGGCCATCAACCGGGGCGAGAAGGAGGAATTTTTGAAGGTCTCCGTGGTCATCGACCGCGCCTGGGCCCTGGGCCTGCTGTGGAACCGGTGCGTCAAGGGCAGCGGACCGTGCGCCGATTTCGTCCGCGCCGCCGCCGAGGACAGCTACGACCGCCTGATCTTCCCCTCCCTGGAGCGGGAGATCCGCTCCGGCCTCACCGACACCGCGGCGGAGGGTGCCATCCGCAACTTCGCCCTGAATTTGAAGCCCCTGCTGATGCAGCCGCCGGTGAAGGGCCACGTGACCATGGGCCTGGACCCCGGGTATGCCCATGGCTGCAAGGTGGCGGTGATCGACGGCACCGGCAAGGTGCTGGACACCGCCGTGGTCTATCCCACCTACGGCCAGCGCCAGAAGGACGAGGCCATCCGCAAGCTGTCCGCCATGGTCCGCCGCCACGGCGTGACCCACATCGCCATCGGCAACGGCACCGCCAGCCGGGAGACGGAGCAGATGGCGGTGGAGATGACCCGGGGTCTCCCCGGCGTCAGCTATATGATCGTCAACGAGGCCGGCGCCTCGGTGTATTCCGCCAGCAAGCTGGCGGCGGAGGAGTTCCCGGAGTACGACGTGAACCTCCGCAGCGCCGTGTCCATCGCCCGCCGGATGCAGGACCCGCTGGCGGAGCTGGTGAAGATCGACCCGAAAGCCATCGGCGTGGGCCAGTACCAGCACGATATGCCCCAGAAGCGGCTGGACGAGACGCTGGGCGGCGTGGTGGAGGACTGCGTCAACGCCGTGGGCGTGGACGTGAACACCGCCAGTGCCAGTCTCCTGGGCCGGGTCTCCGGTCTGACCGCCGCCACGGCGAAAAATATCGTCAAATACCGGGAGGAGAACGGCGCCTTTACCACCCGCAGGCAGCTTCTGAAGGTGCCCAAGCTGGGACCCAAGGCCTTTGAGCAGTGCGCCGGCTTCCTGCGGGTGCCGGAGAGCAAGACCGTCCTGGACAATACCGGCGTCCATCCGGAGAGCTACACCGCCGCTGAGGAGCTGCTGACACTGTGCGGCTATACCCTCTCCGACGTGGCGGCGGGGGAGATCGGGCTCCTGGAGGGGAAGGTGAAGCTGCTGGGGGAGGAGAAGGTGGCCCAAAAGCTGGGCGTCGGCGTACCCACTCTGCGGGACGTGGTGAAGGAGCTCCTCAAGCCGGGCCGGGACGTCCGGGACGACCTGCCCGCCCCGATTCTGCGGACCGACGTGCTGGACATCAAGGACCTGAAGCCCGGTCTGGTCCTCAGCGGCACCGTCCGCAACGTGGTGGACTTCGGCGTCTTCGTGGACATCGGCGTCCACCAGGACGGCCTGGTCCACATCTCCCAGGTCTGCAACAAATTCATCCGCCACCCCAGCGAGGCGGTGTCCGTGGGCGACATCGTGAAGGTGGTGGTGCTGGACGTGGACGAGAAGAAGCACCGGATCAGCCTGTCCATGAAGCAGGCGAAATAAGCGGAAACTGTTGCCAAAACGGAAAACAGGGTGTATAATAGCCCCAATCACAGGAAACGGAGGGTATTTCGATGAATCCTTATATCCAGCAGCAGGTTGAGAACATGGTGGATCAGGTGGAGCTGTTCGCCAAGGGCTGCCACAAGGCGGCGCTGAAGGACGACGGCACCTTGGATATTGCCGAGCAGTATACCGTGGCGACCATTGAGCGTCTAAGCGAAGAGTTCATCAAGGGCCTGAAGAAGATCTATTGATCCGTCATAAATAAACACCCCCGGCCGACAGGCCGGGGGCGTTTATTTATATGCCGCGGTACTTCCTGCGGGTAGCCATGCCGCCCCGAATGTGGCGCTGGGCCTTGTTCTCCTCCAGGACCTCCTTCACCTGCAGCCACAGCGCCCTGTTATACAGGGGCAGCCGCTCGGACAGATCCTTGTGCACCGTGGATTTGCTGACACCGAATTTCTTGGCGGCGGAGCGCACGGTCGCGCGGTTTTCGATCAGGTAAAGGGCCAGCTGCTCGGCCCGCTGCTCCAAATTCTCTTTGATAGCCTACCACTCCCCACATGTGCTTTGACGGTATATGTATATGCGCCGCGGGGGAGGGATAGACGCAAAAGCAGGGGCGCTGGCCGGGCCAGCGCCCCTGGCGGCTTGGCCGGCATGACGCGCCGTTGCAGATGGGTGTCCCCCGATGGTGTCATGGAGGCGGGAAAAAACAGAAAAGGGCTTCATCCCCGGCGGGGGGATGGGCCGATATCCTTGACACGGGTCCGTTTTCTGTGGTAGATTTACTCTGGAGATATCTGAAAAGCTATCAGACGCGGCTCACCGCGAAAGGAAAGAAAGAGGTATATGCTTATGGCACAGATGACCCGCGACGAAAAGATCTTCAAGCTGGGAAAGATCATTACCGACCGCAAGGAAGCGCTCCTGGGCCTGGAGAAGATGTCCACGGAGTCCCCCGAGTACTGGGGCATCGACTGCGGCCTGCAGTACGCCGAGCGGCGCTACGGCAAGGAGATCGCCGACGACTGCCTGGACCTGGCGCTGAAGATGGGCAAGCGCAAGCCCAAGACCTTCGCTCAGCTCAAGAAGCTCAGCGGCTATGAGGACGAGCACCTGGAGAAGGTGCTGGAGGCCCTGTGCCAGGCCAGCCTGGTGGAGTGGCACTTCGAGAACCTGGACGGCAAGAACCCCAACCACGAGAAGCGCTGGGTGCTGGACATGTTCGTGCCCGGCAGCGCCGAGATCATGGTCATGCGGCCGGAGATCTCTCCGGTGACGCCGAAGGTGGCCGACTTCTTTGAGCGCATGACCTATCTGCCCCTGGCCGGCATCACCCAGATGGTGCCTCCCGGCGGCGGCGGCATCGGCATGCACGTGATCCCCGTGGAGCAGGCCATCCCCGCCGAGTGCGAGTCCCTGGACATTGAGCATCTCAGCCACTGGCTGAAGAAGTACGAGGGCCAGATCGGCGTGGGCATCTGCTCCTGCCGCAAGCAGCAACGCATCCGGGGCGAGGGCTCCGGCGACATCGAGCAGTACTGGTGCATCGGCGTGGGCGACTTTGCCGACTACTGCCGCGAGACTGGCATGGGCCACGACATCACCTACGACGAGGCCATGGAGATCCTCCGCAAGGCGGAGGAGAAGGGCTACGTCCACCAGATCACCAACATCGACGGTGAGAACAAGATCTTCGGCCTGTGCAACTGCGCCGTTGGCGTCTGCAACGCCCTGCGCACCTCCCAACTGTTCAACACCCCCAACATGTCCCGCTCCGCCTATACCTCTGAGGTCGACCCCGAGAAATGCGTGGCCTGCGGCAAGTGCGTGGAGGTCTGCCCCGCCGGTGCCGTCCGCCTGGGCCAGAAGCTGTGCACCAAGAGCGGCGAGATCGAGTACCCCAAGGCCGAGCTGCCCGACGACACCGTCTGGGGCGAGGATAAGTGGAACTGGAACTATAAGAACGAGAACGGCGTCATCCAGACCTGGCCCACCGGCACGGCCCCCTGCAAGGCCGCCTGCCCCCTCCACATCGCCATCCAGGGCTACATCAAGATGGCCAGCGAGGGCAAGTACCGGGAGGCGCTGGAGCTGATCAAGCGGGACAACCCGTTCCCGGCGGTCTGCGGCGCCATCTGCCGCAAGTACTGCGAGGACGAGTGCACCCGCGGCACCGTGGACGAGGCCCTGGCCATCGACGATATCAAGCAGTTCATCGCCGCCCAGGATCTGAACGCCGAGCACCGGTACGTGCCGCCCATGTGCTCCACCACCCGGGAGCCCTTCGACCAGAAGATCGCCATCATCGGCTCCGGTCCCGCGGGCCTGGCCTGCGCCTACTTCCTGGCCATCGAGGGCTATTCCCCCGTGGTGTTTGAGAAGGACGCCGTCCCCGGCGGCATGATGGTCACCGGCATCCCCAACTTCCGCCTGGAGAAGGACGTGGTCAACGCGGAGATCGACATTCTCCGTGAGATGGGCGTCCAGTTCAAGTGCGGCGTCGAGGTGGGCAAGGACGTCACGATCCAGCAGCTCCGGGACGAGGGCTACAAGGGCTTCTTCGTGGCCGTGGGTCTCCAGTACGGCGGCAAGCTGAACGTCCCCGGCGACGACGCCGAGAACGTGATGCCCGGCGTGGACTACCTGCGGACCGTCAACCTGGGCACCGCCAAGCCCCTCAGCGGCAACGTGGTGGTCATCGGCGGCGGCAACATCGGCGCCGACGTGGCCCGCACCGCCATCCGCCAGGGTGCCGACAGCGTGAAGCTGTACTGCCTGGAGTCCTGGGACGAGATGCCCATGGGCGAGGAGGACCAGGAGCTGTGCCAGGCCGACGGCGTGGAGATCCATGCCGGCTGGGGCCAGACCGAGATCGTGGTCGAAGACGGCAAGTGCGCCGGCATCCGATTCCGCAAGTGCGTCAGCGTCAAGAACGCCGAGGGCCGCTTCGATCCCAAGTTCGACGACGGCGAGACCGCCGAGGAAGCCTGCACCACCGTCCTCTACTGCATCGGCCAGAAGGCCCAGTGGAAGGAGCTGCTCTCGGGCACCAAGGTGGAGTTCAACCGCAACGGCACCGCCAAGGCCGACCCCGTCACCCTGCAGACCGCCGAGCCCGACATCTTCGTGGGCGGCGACGTGTATTCCGGCCAGAAGTTCGTGGTGGACGCCCTGGCCATGGGCCGTGAAGGCGCCGTGTCCCTGCACCGCTTCGTCAACGAGGGCCAGTCCCTGACCATCCACCGCAACACCCGCCACTTCACGCCCCTGGACAAGGACGACGTGGTCCTGCCTGTGGACGCCTACAAGAAGCCCTCCCGCGCCGTCAAGGGCGTGGATAAGACCAAGGTCCGCACCATGAGCGACGAGCATCTGATCTTCACCGAGGAGCAGATCAAGGCCGAGGCCTCCCGCTGCCTCAGCTGCGGCCGCAGTGTGGTGGACGCCAACAAGTGCCTGGGCTGCGGTATGTGCACCGTCCAGTGCAAGTTCGACGCCATCCACCTGGTCCGCAACATGGGCGACGCCTACTCCAAGATGATCCCGGCCGAGGACAAGTTCAAGGCCATGGGCGCCTACATGGCCAAGCGGGGCGTCAAGATCCTGAAGAAAAAGACCGCCAAGTCCGGCAAGTAAGCAGCGGGGAGACGCCATGCACGAGCTGGGATTGGTAAACTACGTGGTCAAGCAGGTCACCAGGATCGCCGAGGAGAACCGGGTCAGCAAGATCTGCTCGGTGACGCTGGAGTTCGGCGAGGTCTCCGGCATTGTGCCCTCGTACCTCTACAGCTACTGGGATTGGTACACCAAGAAGTTCCCTCTCTTCGAGGGGACGAAGCTGGTGTGCGAGACGATCCCGGCCGTCACCTGGTGCGACAACTGCAGGAGGACCTATCCCACCGTACAATACGGCAAGACCTGCCCCCACTGCGGCAGCGGCAACACCTGGCTGCAGCAGGGGAACGAGATGAACATCAAGCAGATCGAGGTGGAGTGATTCCGCCCCGGATCGCTTGCCGCCATGAAAAAGGAGGACCAAATGGATAATTAGGAAATGCGCAGACTGAAGGAGCAGCTGGGGCTGATCGACTATCAGGTCAACTACAAGACCGGCGTCCATCTGAGCGTCATCGAGGACTTCTTCTCCGGCAAGACCGAGGAGCTGGACCCCAAGGACCGGCAGAGGATTGAGGCTCTGCTGGAGGCGGAGACCAAAAAGCGCTGAACAGACAGGGGCGGGAGCGTTGGCTCCCGCCCCTGCTTTTCATCCGCCTGCGGTTGAGGAATTCCCCGCAAAGAGCGGTTGGCATACGTTGCGGGCCGTGGTATAATATGCTAAAAACGTGGAATGATCGCCGGGAGGAGGCGCGGAAATGACGCTGACAGATGAGATGAAGCAGGTTTTCAACGCCATGCGGGAGGGGATCCTCATCATCGACACGGATAGCGTGATCGTCTTCGGCAACGAGGCGTACCGCCGCTTTCTCACCCGGGAGGGCGGGGGAGAGGACGTAGGGGACATCGCCGGCTACTATCTCCGGGACCTGCGGCCCGGCGCCCGGCTGCCGGAGGTGCTGAAGACCCGTCAGCCGATCCTTCAGGCGCCCCGCCGGGAGGAGAATGACATCTACTTCGTCAACATGTACCCTGTCTTCGCCGAGGACGGCGTGACGCTGCGGGGCGGCCTCTCGGTGGTCACCTTCATGGAGGACGCCGCCGCTTTCCAAAAGCAGATGCAGAGCGTGCAGCAGCGCGGCCGCCAGATGCTCCACCGGGTCAGTAAGGCCCAACACACCTTCCACACCGTGATCGCCAGGGGGGAGAAATCCGCCGCCTGTAAGGCCTTTGCCCAGCGGATCGCCGGCAGCGCGGCTCCCGTGCTGCTGACGGGGGAGAGCGGCGTGGGCAAGGATCTCTACGCCCAGGCCATCCACAACGCCAGTCCCCGCAGCGACGGTGTGTTTACCGCCATCGATTGCGCGACCTTCAACCCCGAGACCCTGGACAGCGAGCTGTTCGGCTACGTGGGCGGCGCCTTTCCCGGCGCCAGTCCCAGCGGCAAGGTGGGCCTGTTTGAGGCGGCGGAGGGCGGGACGCTGCTGCTGGACGAGATCAGCGAGCTGCGGCCGGACCTCCAGTCCAAGCTGCTGCGGACCCTCCAGGAGCGGACCATCCGCCCGGTAGGCGCCGTGGAGGAGCTCCCCGTCAACGTCCGGGTCATTGCCGCCAGCAGCGCCGATCTGGAGCAGTATATCCGGGACGGGCGGTTCCGGGCGGATCTCTATTACCGGCTCAACACCTTCCGGGTGGCCATTCCGCCTCTGCGGGAGCGGATGGAGGACCTGCCCTTCCTGGTGCGCCAGTTCCTGGGGGAGATCTCCTCGTCCATGAAGCGTACCATCACCATCAGCGACGCCGCCATGGAGCAGCTGAAGCTCCACGACTGGCCCGGCAACGTCCGGGAGCTGCGCAACGTGCTGGAGTTCTCCGCCTTCCTCACCACAGACGGCATCATCCACAAGGAGAGCCTGCCCGGTCACGTGGGGGCCTCCCGCTGGCGGGACACCACCACCCTGTACCAGCGGGTCCGGGACTATGAGCGCGCCGAGATCCGCAAGGCCCTCCAGTACTACGGCAGCGACCTGAAGGGGAAGAAGGCCGCGGCCGCCGAGCTGGGGATCTCCCTGGCCAGCCTGTACAGCAAGCTGAAAGAGGAATAAATCCATGTAATTCCAGGAATTTGGAATATATTCCAGAATATTAGAATACGCAAACACGCTGTAATCACAGAGTATTTCACCGATCAACCCCACAGAGTTCCAAGAATTTGGAACTCTGTGGGGTTGACTCATGCCGCCAGTTTGTTAAAATAATATCAGAAAGGGCGGAGGGGGAGTGTTTGCCCCGCCGCACAAAAAAAGTTTGAAAAGGGAGGAAACCACTATGACCACCGCATTGGCAATCCTTGGCTTCATCACCGTGGTCGCCATGATCACGCTGATCATGACCAAAAAGCTGTCCCCCACCGTCGCGCTGATTATCATCCCCATCATCACCGGCGTCATCGCCTGCTTCTTCATGGTGACAGATCCGGAGAACGCGCCCGGCGTGGTGAACTTCGCCGCCAACTTCAAGAAGCTGGGCGGCTTCATCACCGGCTCCAAGGGCATTGGCTCCGTGGCAGCCACCGGCGTGATGTTCATCTTCTCCATCCTCTTCTTCGGCATCCTCACCGATGCCGGCACCTTCCGCCCCATCATCGGCGGCATCACCCGTCTGATGGGCAGCGATCCCGTCAAGGTCTGCATCGGCACCGCCATCCTGGCCATGATCGTCCACCTGGACGGCTCCGGCGCCGTGACCTTCCTGATCTGCGTGCCCCCGCTGGTTCCCCTGTATGACGCGCTGAAGATGCGCCGCACCACCCTGGCCACCTGCGTGGCCCTGGCCGCCGGCGTCATGAACATCATGCCCTGGGGCGGCCCCACCATCCGCGCAGCCAAGGCCATGGGCGTGGAGAACGTCAACGATCTGTTCCTGCCGGTCCTGCCCGCCGTGGTCGTGGGCCTGCTGTGCGTGCTGGTGGTGGCCTTCCTGCTGGGCCGGGCCGAGAAGCGCCGCATCGGTGACGTGCAGGTAGCCGCCGCCGAGTACACCGCCGCCGAGCTCACCGATGAGCAGAAGGCGCTGCTGCGTCCCAAGCTGTTCTGGGTCAACGTGCTGCTGATCGTGGCCGCCATCGCCAGCCTGCTGTTCTCCGGTTTTGCCCCCGCCGTCGTCTTCATGTTCTTCTACGTCCTGGCCACCGTCATCAACTACCCCAACGTCAAGGAGACCAAGGCCCGGGTGGACGCCCACGCCAAGAGCGCCCTGATGATGTGCTCCGTGCTGTTCGCCGCCGGCGCCTTCACCGGTATCATGAAGGAGACCGGCATGATCACCCACATGGCCACCGCCCTGACCAACATCATCCCCGAGTCCATGGGCCGGCTGTTCCCCACCATCGTGGGTGTCATCTCCATGCCCGCCTCGCTGCTGTTCGACCCCGACTCCTTCTACTTCGGCGTGCTGCCCGTCCTGGCTGAGACCGCCGGCCGCTTCGGCGTGGAGGCCATGAGCGTGGGCCGCGCCGCCATCCTGGGCCAGATGACCACCGGCTTCCCTGTCTCCCCGCTGACCCCCGCCACCTTCCTGCTGCTGGGTCTGGCCGGCGTGGATCTGGGCGACCACCAGAAGCACACCATCCCCTGGGCCTTCGGTGTGACCATCGTCATGCTGATCGTCTCCATCGTCATCGGCGCCGTCACCATCTGATCGGGCAACAAGCTGTATCATAACAGAGAGGAGTACTGTCTATGAAAACGATTCGCATCGGCTCCGGCGCCGGCTATGCCGGTGACCGCCTGGAGCCCTCCCTCGAGCTGATCGAGAAGGGCAATCTGGACTATATCAGCTATGAGTGCCTGGCCGAGCGCACCATCGCCATCGGCCAGCAGGCCAAGCTGAAGGACCCCACCAAGGGCTACAACGGCCTGCTGGAGCACCGCATGGAGAAGGCCCTGCCCCTGGCCTGGAAGCACAAGGTGAAGATCATCACCAACATGGGCTCCGCCAACCCCGAGGCCGCCGCCCAGAAGTGCATTGAGATCGCCCGCAGGCACGGCCTCGACGGCATGAAGATCGCCTGCGTCACCGGCGACGACATCCTGCCCATCCTCGACCGCTACGCCGACACCGAGGTGTGGGAGACCCACGAGCCCCTCAGCAAGCTGCCCGGCCAGGTCGTCTCCGCCAACGCCTATCTGGGCGTGGAGGGCATCGTGAAGGCGCTGGAGCAGGGCGCCGACGTGGTCATCACCGGCCGCGTGTCCGACCCCGCCATTTTCATGGCCCCCATGATCTATGAGTTCGGCTGGAAAGAGGACGACTGGGATCTGCTGGGCAAGGGCACCATGGTGGGCCACCTGCTGGAGTGCGGCGGCCAGGTCACCGGCGGCTACTTCGCCGAGCCCGGCAAGAAGGACGTTCCCGGTGTGGGCCATCTGGGCTTCCCCCTGGTGGAGGTTGCCGAGGACGGCAGCTTCTTCGTCACCAAGGTAGAGGGCTCCGGCGGCATGGTGACCCCCGATACCTGCGCCGAGCAGATCTGCTATGAGATCCACGATCCCGAGAACTACCTGACCCCCGATGTGGTGGCCAATTTCAAGCAGGTGAAGTTCGTCCAGGACGGCCCCGACAAGGTGGTCGTCACCGGCGCCACCGGCAAGCCCCGCACCAGCACCTTCAAGTGCTCCATCGGCTATAAGGACTGCTTCATCGGCGACGGCGAGATCTCCTACGGCGGCCCCGGCTGCCTGGAGCGCGCCAAGCTGGCCCTGGAGATCCTGAAGGAGCGTCTGGAGCTGGTGGCTCCCGGCCAGTTCGACGAGATGAAGTACGACCTCATCGGCTGCAACAGCATCTACTGGAATCCCGACTATCAGTACAACGAGCCCAGCGAGGTCCGCGTCCGCGTGGCCGGCCGCGCCAGGACCAAGGCCATCGCCGATCTGGTGCCCAACGAGGTGGAGGCCCTGTATACCAACGGCCCCGCCGGCGGCTGCGGCGCTGTGAAGCGCACCCGCGAGATCGTCTCCGTGGCTTCCATCCTGATCAACCGGGACGACGTCCATCCCGCCGTCCAGGTCTACACCGTCTGAGAAAGGAGCGAGTACTGCTATGAAACTCTGGGAAATCGCCCACAGCCGCACCGGCGACAAGGGCAACATCTCCAATGTCTCCCTGATCGCCTATGACCCCAAGGACTTTGAGATGCTGAAGGAGAAGGTCACCCCCGAGCGGGTGAAGGAGCATTTCAAGGGCATCGTCAAGGGCGAGGTGGTCCGCTACGAGCTGCCCAACATCTGCGCGCTGAACTTCGTCATGTACGCCGCTCTGGGCGGCGGCGTGACCCGCTCCCTGTCCGTGGATATGCACGGCAAGGGCCTGTCCTCCTACCTGCTGGATATGGAGATCTGATACGATTCTCTGATTCAAACCTTCGGTTTTCATCAGCGCTTTTGCAAAGCCCAAGGGCCGCACGGGTGCGGTTGGCTTTGCAAAAGCCGTCTCATACGAACTCTACGCCGCTGCGGCGGCTATAAAAAGCTGTTCGAGCTTTTTATCAGAGTTCAGTATGATCCGCGCGATCCGTCAAACGAAAAGAGCCGTCCCCGCCTTTCCGGGGACGGCTTTTTCCCGCCCCGCGGTTGCATACGGGCCGGCATTGCGCTATAATGGCACTTGGCAACCTGTGCGGACAAACATTTCGGGAGGAACGCGTATGTTCAAGAAACTGAGCGGTGCCGATTGGGTGCGGCTGCTGAAGAACGGCGCCTGCCTGGTTCTGGGCAATCTCATCGTCTCCGCGGCCGTCAAATACTTCTATATTCCCAACGATCTGATGGTGGGCGGCGCCACCGGCGTGGCGCTGATCTTGTACCGGGTGCTGTCGGTGGACACGGCGCTGACCATCTTTCTGATGAACCTGGTGCTGATGATCACCGGCGCCATCGTGGTGGGCAAGCAGTTCCTCATCTACACGGCCCTCAGCTCCATGCTCTACCCCCTGTTCCTGAAGGCGCTGGATCTGCTCCCCTGGGCTCCGCCTGAGATCGAGGATACCATGGTGCGCATCGCCTGCGCCGGTATCCTGCTGGGCCTGGGCATCGGCCTGGTGATCCGGGGCGGCGGCTCCACCGGCGGCAGCGACGAGCTGGGCATCATCGTCAACAAGATGACCGGCCTGCCGGTGACCACGGTCATCACCGTGTTCGACGTGGGCGTGCTGCTGGTGTCCTTCCTGTTCATCGACATGCAGAGCGTGATCTACAGCATCGTGGCGCTGCTGATCGAGATGCTGGTGATGAACCGGGTGCTGCTGATCGGCCAGAGTCAGACCCAGCTTTTCATCGTCTCCGGCAAGCCGGACGAGGTGCGTCAGGCGCTGCTGACGGAGGCCAACGCCGGCGTCACCCGCATCAAGATCCAGACGGGCTACCTGGGCGACGAGACGGACGCCCTGCTGTGCGTGATCCCCAAGCGGAAGCTCCACAAGACAGAGTCCTGCATCCACCGCATCGACCCCAGGGCCTTTCTCACCATCACCGAGATCAACGAGGTCCGGGGCAACGGCTTCTCCTACGCCCGGACAGAGATGGCGGCAAAGTGAGCAAAAATGAAAAAAGTCGGAGGATACGTCTTGTATCCTCCGACTTTTTTTGCATGAAATGCCACTATTTGGCCAGCTTGTTCACCAGATCCGCCAGCGCCTCGGTGAGGGCCTCCTCGAAGGTGGGGTGGGGCCGCATGGCCAGCAGCAGCTGCGCCGCGGTCATGTGGTTGGCCATGGCCTCGCTGATCTGGGAGATCATGTCGGTGCTGCCCAGGCACATCAGGTGGGCGCCCAGGATCTCGCCGGTGTCCGCGTGGGCCACGATCTTCATGAAGCTGCGGCCGGGGTCGGCGATGAGGGTCCGGGCGTTGCCGCCCATGACGCACTTGCCCACCTTCACGGGGATCTCCGCCGCCTTGGCCTCGGCGTCGGTGATGCCCACCACGGCGATCTCCGGCCGGCAGTAGATGCAGCTGGGCACCACGTTCATGTCCACGTGGTTCTCCGCGCCCGCCAGCATCTCCACGCAGGCGGTACCTTGGGCGGCGGCCACGTGGGCCAGCTGGATCTTGGCGGACACGTCGCCGATGGCGTACACGCCGGGGATGCTGGTCTGATACTTCTCATCCACCCACAGGGATTTGCCGTTCATCCGGGGCTCCAGCCCCGGGGCGAACAGACCCTGGTGATAGGGCTTGCGGCCGATGGCGCACAGGACCACCTCGCCGGTGACGGCGTTGGCGGCGCCCTTGGTGGTGAAATGGACGGTGAGGCCGTCCTCGCTCTGCTCCACGTTCTGCACCATGGAATTGGTGAAGACGTGGACGTTCTGTTTTTTCAGGATCAGCGCCAGGTTCTGGCCCAGCTCCCGGTCCAGCGTGGGCATCAGCCGGTCCAGACCCTCGATAACGGTCACGTCGCAGCCCAGCTCGGCGTAGAAGGTGGCGAACTCCACGCCGATGACGCCGCCGCCGATGATGACGATGGAGCGGTACAGGTGGTCGGCGCCCTCCAGCAGCTCGTCGGAGGTCATGACGCCGGGCAGATCCAGGCCGGGGATGGGCGGCCGGGCCGGCACGGAGCCGGTGGCCACCAGGATGTTGTCGGCGGTGTAGACGTTCTTGCCGCCCTCGCCGTCCGTCACCTCCACGGTGTGGGGGGCGGTGATCCGGGCGACGCCCCGGATCAGGGGCACCTTGGCGCCCTTCAGCAGGCTTTCCACGCCGGAGGACAGGGTCTGGGAGATGTGACGCTTATAGGCAAAGATCTCGCTCACATCGGCCTGGATATCCTGGGTGTGGACGCCGATGGCGGCGCCGTTTTTGGCGCTGTGATACACCTCGGAGGAGTGGAGCAGGGTCTTGGTGGGCACGCAGCCCCGGTTCAGACAGGTGCCGCCGGCCTCCCGGCTCTCCACCACGGCGGTCTTCAGCCCCAGCTTGGCGGAGCGGAGGGCAGCCGTGTAGCCGCCGGGACCGGCGCCGATGACGATGAGTTGATAGTCGTTCATAACTTCTCTCCAATTGTAAGGACGTAGCCTCCAGTGCCGGAGGTCACGGAGTGGTAAAAATCAGATATCCTGCCGCTTCAGCAGGGCGATCACGTCGTCCCGTCCCTCAAAATCACAGGCGGACACACGCCGGCACAACTCCGCCAGCGTAAAGCGGCAGCCGGTGAGGGCCGTTTCCAGCTTTTCCGACAGGGACCAGTCCATGGCGTCGGTCCAGACGGCGGCCCGGGATACGATCCCGGCCTCCGCCTGCAGCTCCAGCCGCAGCTCGCCCCAGGAATACCGGTCCTCGCAGGAGAACTGAAAGGGGAGAGGGCGGCCGTAGAGCCATTCCCAGCTGCCGTTTCGCTCCGTGAGGGCATCCACCGCGGCCCGGTCCAGCTCGGATTCGTCCATGGCCTCCACCTGCAAACCGTAGACCCGGGAAAAAGCGGCGCTCAGCTCCCGCGCCAACGCCTCCACGGTGATATCCGGCTGCAGCTCCTTCAGGTTTACCACCCGGGCGCGCACCGACTCCACCCCCTTGGCCGCCAGCTTGGCGGGGGAGGGATTCAGGTATCGGCCCAGGGTGCCCATGTCCACGTCCACCAGCAGCGTGCCGTGGTGATAGGACCGGCCCATGTTGTGGTAAAAGGCGTTGCCGGAGAATTTCCGGCCCGCCGCCAGCAGGTCGTTCCTGCCGGAGCGCTCCACCTCCACGCCCAGGGCCCGGCAGCCCTCGGCGATGACAGAGAGCTGCCGGTCCAGGTCGTAGTCGGCGTCCCGGACCAGGAAGGTGAAGTTCAGGTTCCCCAAGTCGTGGAACACGGCGCCGCCGCCGGAGAGACGGCGGGCCAGATGCCCGCCGCCGGCCTCCAGCGCTGTGGTGCGGCACTCCTTCCAGGCGTTCTGGTTGCGGCCGATCACCACCGTGTTCTCATTCTGCCACAGATAGAGGATGCAGCAGCCGTCCTCCACCGTCTCCAGCAGGTGCTGTTCCACCGCCAGATTCCGGTAGGGATCGTGTCCTTCGCCCCGGTACAGTCTCAGCCGCCGGATCATCCCTTCTGCCAGCGGACGACGGGGTGGCGGGCGGCCTGGACCTCGTCGGGCCGGCCGATGGGGGCGTTGTGGGGGGAGTTGTGCATGTACTCGGCGTCCTTGTAGCCCAGCTCATAGAGCTGGCGGAACACGTCGGCGGCCCAGTCCAGGGTCTCCTTGCTCTCCGTCTCGGTGGGCTCCAGCATCAGCGCCTCGTGGACGATCAGCGGGAAGTACATGGTGGGCGGGTGCATGCCGTAGTCGATGAGGCACTTGGCCACGTCCAGGGCGGACACGCCGGTGGCCTTCTTGTACTCGCTCAGATCCAGCACGAACTCGTGCATGCAGACCCGGTCGAAGGCGGGGGCGAAGGTGCCCTTCATGGCGTGCATTAGGTAGTTGGCGTTGAGCACGGCGTTCTGGGCGGCCTCGGGCACGCCCTCCCGGCCCAGGGTCATGAGGTAAGTCACGGCCTTGACCACCACCAGGAAGTTGCCGGCGAAGCCGCGGACCTGGATGTGGCCGGGACCCTCCATCAGCGCGGAGTGGGGCAGGAACTGGCGCAGGAAATCCTTGCAGCCCACGGCGCCTGCGCCGGGACCGCCGCCGCCGTGGGGCGTGGCGAAGGTCTTGTGCAGGTTCAGGTGGATGCAGTCGAAGCCCATGTCGCCGGGCCGGACCACGCCCATGACGGCGTTGAGGTTGGCGCCGTCGTAGTAGCACAGGCCGCCCGCCTCATGGACCAGACGGGTGATCTCCAGGATGTTCTCGTCGAAGATACCCACGGTGTTGGGGTTGGTCAGCATCAAGCCGGCGGTGTCCGGGCCCAGAGCGGCCTTCAGCGCCTCCAGATCCACGCAGCCGTTGGAGGCCGAGGGGATGTTCACCACCTGGAAGCCGCACATGGCGGCGGTGGCGGGGTTGGTGCCGTGGGCGGAGTCGGGAACGATGATCTTGGTGCGCTCCTTGTCGCCCCGGGCGTCGTGGTACTGCTTGATGAGCAGCACGCCGGTGAACTCACCGTGGGCGCCGGCGGCGGGCTGGAAGGTCATGTCGTCCATGCCGGTGATCTCGCAGAGATAGGTCCGGGCGGTGTCCAGCATCTCCCGGCAGCCGGCGGTGGCGTACTCCGGGGCCAGGGGATGGACGGCGGTGAAGCCCGCCAGCGCCGCCATGTCCTCGTCGATGCGGGGGTTGTACTTCATGGTGCAGGAGCCCAGGGGATAGAAGCCGCAGTTGACGCCGTGAACCTGCTGGTTCAGCTCCGTGTAGTGGCGGCTCAGATCCACCTCGCTCATCTCCGGCAGGGCCGGAGCTGTCTCGCGGCGCAGGCTCTCCGGCAGCTCGACGGTCTCCACGTCGCACTTGGGCAGCAGATCGCAGTGCCGGCCGGGAACGCTCTTCTCGAAAATCAGCTTCATTTTGCCAGCACCTCCTTCACGATCTCGATGGCACGATCCAGCTCGGCCTTGCCCACCTTCTCGGTGGCGCACCACAGCACGCCGCCGTCTATGGGCAGACCGCCCAGGATGCCGTCTGCCTCCAGAGCGGAGAGCACCTCCTCCTGCCGGGGCAGGGTGGTGACGAACTCATGGAAAAACTCGCCGGTGTAGACCAGCTCCACGCCCTCGACGGCGGTGAGACCGCGGCAGAGGTAGTGGGCCTTGGCCATGGACTGGCGGGCGGCCTCGGCCAGACCGTCGGGACCCATGGCCGCCAGATACACGCCGGCGGTCAGGGCGCACAGAGCCTGGTTGGAGCAGATGTTGCTGCTGGCCTTCTCCCGGCGGATGTGCTGCTCCCGGGCCTGCAGGCTCAGGACGTAGGCCCGGCGTCCGTCGTGATCGGTGGTCTCGCCCACGATCCGGCCGGGCAGCTTGCGCATGTGCTTGGTGAGGGTGGCCATAAAGCCCAGGTACGGGCCGCCGAAGCTCAGGGGCATGCCCAGAGGCTGACCCTCGCCCACGGCCACGTCGGCGCCGCAGGCGGCGGGGGTCTTCATGATGCCCAGGGCGATGGGGTTGCAGCCCATCACGTACATGGCGCCCGCCTCATGGACCAGGGCGCCGATGGCCTCGGCGTCCTCGAACTGGCCGAAGAAGTTGGGCTGCTGCAGGTAGAAGGAGGCCACGTCGGGGGTGAGCATCTCACGCAGGGCGTCCGCGTCAGTCTTGCCGTCCCTCATGGGGACGACTCGCAGCTCGTCGCCGGTGCCGTAGCAGTAGGTGCGCACGGTGTTGATGACGTCGGGGTGGGCGGCGCCGCTGATGAGGGTCACGCGGCGCTTGCGGTCCCGGCACATGGCGGCGGCCTCGGCGGCAGCGGTGGCGCCGTCGTAGACGGAGGCGTTGGACACGTCCATGCCGGTCAGCTCGCAGATCATGGTCTGGTACTCAAAGATGGACTGGAGCACGCCCTGGCTCATCTCCGCCTGATAGGGGGTATAGGCAGTGAGGAACTCCTCCTTGGACGTGACAGACCTGACGATGCTGGGGATGTAGTGGTCATAGGCGCCGGCGCCCCGGAGCACCGTGGGGAACACGGTGTTCCGCTGGGCCATGGCGGTCATGGCACGACTGACCTCCAGCTCGCTCATCCCCTGGGGGATGTTCAGCGGGCGGTCCAGGTACATCTCCGCCGGCACGTCGCGGTACAGGTCCCGGAAGTCCTGCATCCCGATGGCGCGGAGCATCCCCTGGCGCTGCTCGCCGGTGGAAGGCACGTAACTCATCCTGCGTCCTCCCGGTCAGCCCTCGGCAGCGCAGAAGGCCTCGTAGGCGGCGGCGTCCAGCAGCTCCTCGGTGCCGGTGACGTTCTCCACCTTGATGATCCAGGCGCCGTAGGGATCCTGGTTCAGCAGCTCGGGGGCGTCCAGCAGGTCCTCGTTGATGGCGCACACGGTGCCGGTCACGGGGCTCACCAGATCGCTGACGGCCTTGACGGACTCCACGTCGCCGAAGGCCTCGCCGGCGGTGCACTCGTCGCCCTCCTGGGGCAGGTTGATGAACACCACGTCGCCCAGAGCGTCCTGGGCAAAGTCAGAGATGCCGACGACGGCCACGTCGCCGTCCATGCGGACCCACTCATGGGACTTGGAATACTGCAGCTCAACGGGATAGTTCATAGTAGTTACCTCCAATTAGAATGTTTGTGTTGTATGTCAAATGTTTGGGAAACGGGATCAGAAGCCCACCTTGGCGGCGAAGCCCTCCAGGGCGGTCTCAAACTCCTCGTCGGAGAAGCAGTAGTGCATCTGGGTGTGGGCGCTGCGCAGCCGGATCACGTCCTCGGTGACGTCCTTACCCCGCAGGATGCAGTCGGCCATCAGCACGGCCAGGTCCTCGAAGTCCTTCTTGGTGAAGCCGAAGCGGGTCATCTCGCTCATGCCCATGCGCAGGGCGCCGGAGGCGGTGAAGCCCTCCTCGTCCGGGGTGGCCTGGTAGTTGACGATGATGTTGTTGCGCTCCAGCCGCTCGGCGATCTCGGCGCCCTGGGCGTAGCCCACGGAGACGATGACCTGGTGGGTCTCGGTGTAGTCGATGGCGGGATCGCCGCACACGTCCAGCCCCTGGGCCTTCAGACTCTTGGCGAAGTGCTTGGCGTTTTCGATGATGGCCTTCTGGTACTCGTCCTTGAAATAGTTCATCTCATAGGCGGCCATCAGCAATCCCAGCTGGGTGCCCAGATGGTGGTTGGACACGCTGCCGGGGAAGGCGCGGCGCTCGATGGTCTCCCACAGGCCGTACTTCAGGTCCTCCTCCTTGTAGTTCACAGCCACCACGCCGCGCTGGGGACCGAAGAAGGTCTTGTGGGTGGAGCCGGTGACGATCTCGGCGCCCTCGGCGAAGGGCTCCTGGAAGTGGGGACCCACCAGGCCCAGCACGTGGGCCATGTCGTACATGATGGTGGTGGGGATCTTCTGCTGGTCCACGAACTGACGGATGGCGGCCACGGGCTCCTTATGCAGCACCATGCTCTTGCCGAAGATGATGAACTCGGGGCGGTACTGCTCGATGACCTTCTTGGTCTCCTCCACGTCGATCTTGAAGATGTTGTCGCGGCAGACGGGGAAGTTCACCACGGCGCTGCGCTCGGTGACGGGGTCCACGGCGATGTAGTCGTGGAGGGCGCCCATGGGCTGGGCGGACAGGTGACCGCCCTTGATGATGTGGTTGTTCAGCACGTAGCCCAGACGCTTGGCATCATGCTTCCGGTCCAGACGGTTCTTCCAGTCCATCAGAGCGGAGAACACGGCCATGTTGGACATCTGGCCGCTGATGACCCGGGTCTCCACCTCGGTGCAGCCGAAGTACTTGCGCAGCTCCTCTACGGCCAGCTGCTCCACCTCGTCGATGAACTTGGTGCCCTGGTAATAGAAGATGTCCTTGTCGTAGAAGGGGACGACCTTCTTGTGCTCGGCGTAGCGGCAGGAGGGATCGGAGGAGCACAGCAGCTGCACGGCCCGGCTGGGGGTGTTCTCGGAGGGGATCAGGTTGATGCACTGCTTCTGGCGCCAGATGTGGTTCTCCTGGGCCTTCTTCAGCAGCTCCAGCGCCCGGACGGGCCGCTCGTCGGTGCTGATCTGGCGCTGGCTCAGCTCCGTGCCGTAGATCAGGGGCCGGGCATAGGGGGGCGCGGTGACGCTCATGTGGCGCTGGGGGATGGCGGCCTTCAGGCGCTTGCCCCGGATGTCCACCTCCACGATGTCGTCCACCAGCACGTCGCTGGCGATGTAGCAGGTGCCGATGGCCCGCTTGGCCACCTCGTCGGTGATGACGGTCTCCAGGCCCTCGCCCTCGGCCTTGTAGTAGGGCACCATGGTGCCGCTGGTGACCCAGCCGATCTGCTCGTCGCCGCGATACACGGGCATGCCCGCCCGCATGACGCCCCGGTCCAGCAGCACGATGGGCTTGATGACCTTGGGCAGGTCACGGAGATCGGAGAAGTCCCGGTTCTGGATACGGTTGAAGGCGGCGCTCTGCTTCTCCAGGGCGGCGCGGCCCACGAAGCTGCCCTTGCGCTCCGAGAAGCTGACGGCGAACTTGGCCAGGGGCACGGCGAAGATCGGCATGGTCACGCCGTCGGGGTCCACGCCCATCTCATGGCCGTACAGGGGCATGCCGGCCTCCAGGCGCAGGGTATCCCGGGCGCCCAGACCGGCGGGCCTGGCTCCCAGCTCGATCAGACGGTTCCACAGCCATGCCGCCTCGGCGGAGGGGATGAATACCTCGTAGCCCAGAGGCTCGCCGGTGTAGCCGGTCTTGGCCACGCGGACCCGGTGACCCTCCAGCTCCAGGGTGTTCAGGGCGTTCTTCATGGGCTCGGTGACGGCCTGACCGCCGGAGAGGACGGTGAGCAGCTCCTTGCTCTTGGGGCCCTGGACGGCGATGGAGGCCCAGCTTGCGGTGATGTCGGTGATGGTGCAGTCGTAGTCCTTGACGATGGCCGACAGGTGCTTCAGGTCCTTCTCAGTGTTGGCGGCGTTGACCACCAGCAGGAAGCGCTCCTCCTCATAGCGGTAGAGGTAGGCGTCGTCCACGGCGCCGCCGTCCTCGGCGGGGATGATGCAGTACTGGGCCATGTTCAGGTCCAGGGCGTCCACGTTGCTGGAGAGCACGTGCTGCAAAAACGCCACCCGGTCCGGCCCGTCGATCAGCAGGCGGCCCATGTGGGACACGTCGAACAGGGAGCAGAAGTGGCGGGTGTACAGGTGCTCGGCCACGATGCCGGTGGGGTACTGGACGGGCATGTCCCATCCGCCGAAGTCCACCATGGTGGCGCCGGCCGCCACGTGGACGTCATAGAGCTGGGTGCGCTTCAATTCACTCATTTTGAATCTCCAACCTTTCGTTCCGTATTGTTTTCCTATCCGCACGCCGGAGCCCTCCGGCCATATGCACGCAAAAAGAGGCGCAAAACCCCACAGGAAGTTTTGCGCCTCCGTCAACTACCTGAGAGATTCCCCGCCGGTTGCGGGTTGCCCCTTTGGTGCGCGGGCATTCCCCGCGCTCTCCGGAGTTTCGTCATAGTCCGATCCTTTTACCTGAGAGTTTTCGCAGGCCCCTTCGGTGCCGCGCGGCAAGGCGCGGTCTCTCCCGGACTAATCATCCGAACAGTATTCAACAGGATTGATTCTTCAGGCCTTTATCCTATCATACGCCCCGGGAAAAAGCAAGGGGATATCGCCCGTTTTCATCGGCGCGCCGCCAGATTTCCCTGGTCGAAAAGCGCCGCCGGAGGTTTTCCGCAAAAGCTGCGCATACTATGCCGGGAGGTGAGAATCATGGAGAAGGGAATGCCCTATGACGGTGCGCCGGAGGTCAACGCCTTCCCCGGCGATCCGGACGACTGCTTCGACATGGTCAACAAATACGGCACCTACAACATTCAGCCCACCGCCGACGGCGACCACCTGTTTCCGCTGATCGCGCCGGGCCTGCCCCGGCCCTGGCGGCGGATGAAGCTGGACAAGCACGACCTGGAAGAGCAGGAGTAAAAAAGTGCGCCGCAGCACACGCTGCGGCGCACTTTTTTACTCAAAAAATGATGACGAAGGTGTTCGGATCATGCCCACAAAAATGCTCAAATATTGTAGATAAAGGGGTCGTCGGGGCTTTTGAAGGTGGCCTCCGGCGCCTGGATCACCACCCGCGTTCCGGGGGGAACGGAGCGGGTGAGGAAGGCGTTGCCGCCCACCACGGAATCGTGGCCGATCACCGTGGCGCCGCCCAGGATGGAGGCGCCGGAATAGATGGTCACGTTGTCCTCCACGGTGGGGTGGCGCTTGCCGGGCAGACTGGCGTGCCCCGCCCGGGGGGACAGCGCGCCCAGGGTCACGCCCTGGTAGAGCTTCACGTGGCTGCCGATCACCGTGGTCTCGCCCACCACCACGCCGGTGCCGTGGTCGATGAAGAAATGGGAGCCGATGGTGGCGCCGGGGTTGATGTCGATGCCGGTGCGGCTGTGGGCATACTCGGACATGATGCGGGGGATGATGGGTACCTGCCGCAGATACAGCTCGTGGGCCAGCCGGTAGACGAAGATGGCGAACAGGCCGGGGTAGGAGAAGATGACCTCCTCCTTGTTCTGGGCGGCGGGATCTCCCTCGAACAGGGCGTCCACGTCGGTCATCAGCAGTTGCTGCACCCGGGGCAGCTGCTCCACGAACTCCCGGGCCAGGCCGGCGGGGTCCATGGCGCCGTCCTCCGGCACGGCCAGGGCGATCTGGGCGGCCAGCTGGGCCTCGATGGGCTCCAGCAGCAGCGCGGCGTAATCCTCCGGCGCCAGGGCCATCAGCGCCGCATCGCCGAAATAGGCGGGGAAGAAGAGCCGGCGCAGGTCCCGCAGAATGGCGATGACGGCGCTCCGGTCGGGCAGATGGAGCCGCTTGCCGTAGATGGGCGTTTCCGACGCGGTCATGGCCGCCGCCAGCTGCCCGGCCACGCTCTGGATGTGCTGGTCGTACATAGGAAGACCTCCTGGATGGTGTGCAGATCAAATTTATTCCATTATAGGTGGCAGCGCCGCGGAATGCTACTGGTAAAATTGCCAAAATTTCACAAACCGCGGATAAAAGAAGGGGGAGAGGGCGCCCGGCGGGCGCCCTCTCCCGAAGAGGAACATATCACGGCGCGGCCGCGCCGCACTTATCTCTTTTGACAGGCGCTGCAGCCGGCGCATCCGGCGCAGTTTCCGCCGCAGGAGCCGCCGCAGCTTCCGCCGCAGAGGTGACGCCCGGCGCGCTTGTCGACGACGATCTTGCGGACGATAGCCAGCACCACGGCGGCCAGCACGGCGGCCACCAGAAGGGTGCCCCAGTTGGCGCTGATCCACAGCAGCATGGCGATCACTTCCTTTCCGAATGGGGAACAGACGCTTTACTTGACGTTTACCTGGGTGGTCAGCGTGGTGGCCTCCTTGTAGGGGCGCACCAGCATGTACACGGCCAGGGCGATGACGGCCACCGCCACGATGACGCCGATGACGTTGGCCTGCCCGGCAAACAGGTTCATCAGCTGGTAGACGCACAGGGCCACCAGATAGGCGAAGCCGCACTGATAACCGATGGCAAACCAGGTCCACTTGCGGTTGTTCATCTCCCGCTTGATGGCGCCGATGGCGGCGAAGCAGGGAGCGCACAGCAGGTTGAAGATCAGGAAGCTCATGCCGGAGGCGCTGGTGAAGGCCCGGGCCAGCTCACCCCACACGGACAGCTCGCCGCCGCCGTACAGGGTACCCATGGTGGCCACGATGTTCTCCTTGGCCACCAGACCCGTGACGGAGGCCACGGCGGCCTGCCAGTTGCCCCAGCCCAGAGGCGCGAAGATCCAGGCGATGGCGTTGCCGACGCGGGCCAGGATGCTCAGGCTGATCTCATCCTCCTCCAGCATGCCGAAGGAGCCGTCGGTCCAGCCGAAGCGGGACAGGAACCAGATGACGATGGTGGACAGCAGGATGATGGTGCCGGCCTTCTTGATGAAGGACCAGCCCCGCTCCCACATGCTCCGCAGCACGTTGCCCAGGGTGGGCCAGTGGTAGGCGGGCAGCTCCATGACGAAGGGGGCGGGCTCACCGGCAAACATCCTGGTCTTCTTCAGGATGATACCGGAGACGATGATGGCGGCCAGGCCGATGAAGTAGGCGCCGGTGGAGACCCAGGCGCTGCCGCCGAAGATGGCGCCGGCGATCATGGCGATGAAGGGGACCTTGGCGCCGCAGGGGATAAAGGTGGTGGTCATAATGGTCATGCGGCGGTCCCGCTCGTTTTCAATGGTACGGGAGGCCATGACGCCGGGGATGCCGCAGCCGGTGCCGATGAGGATGGGGATAAAGCTCTTGCCGGACAGACCGAAGCGGCGGAACACCCGGTCCAGCACGAAGGCGATACGGGCCATGTAGCCGCAGGCCTCCACGAAGGCCAGCAGGAAGAACAGCACCAGCATCTGAGGCACGAAGCCCAGCACGGCGCCCACGCCGGCCACGATGCCGTCCAGGATCAGACCCTTCAGCCAGTCGGCGCAGCCGATCTTGTCCAGCAGGCCCTCGATCAGGGCGGGGATGCCGGGCACCCACACGCCGTAGTCGGCGGGATCGGGCTCATCGAAGCCCTTCTCCTCAAAGTAGGCCACCGCGTCGTCAAAGGCCATGGCGTTGGTCTCGTCGCCGGCGTTCTCGGGGATGTCCTTGCTGTTGAAGTATACCGTGATGTCGCTCTGCTCCAGCGTCTCCTCGTCCTCCACGGTGTAGGAGACGGACTTGTCGCCGGTGGTGAAGGACTTCATCCCGGCCAGGTACGCGTCGGCGTCGAAGTCCTCGTCCTCGGTGTCGATGCCGATAAAGGCGTCGGCGGCCTGGATGGCGGCGGTGTAGTCGTCGCCGGCCTCCTCGGCGGCCTTGGAGCCGATGCCGAACAGGTGGTAGCCGTCGCCGAACAGGCCGTCGTTGGCCCAGTCGGTGGCGGGGGCGCCCACGCCCACCATGGCGATCCAGTAGATGGCGAACATGACCACCGCGAAGATGGGCAGGCCCAGCCAGCGGTTGGTGACCACCTTGTCGATCTTGTCGGAGGCGGACAGGGCCCCGGCGGCCTTCTTCTTGTAGCTGGCCTTCAGGATGTCCGCGATGTAGAGGTAGCGCTCGTTGGTGATGATGGACTCGGCGTCGTCGTCCAGCTCGGTCTCGGCGGCCTTGATGTCCTCCTCGATGTGGGCCAGCTTGTCGGCGGGGATATTCAGCTGGCTGAGGACCTTGTCGTCCCGCTCGAAGATCTTGATGGCGTACCAGCGCTGCTGCTCCTCGGGCAGACCGTGGACGGCGGCCTCCTCGATGTGGGCCAGAGCGTGCTCCACCGGGCCGGAGAAGGTGTGCATAGGCACGGTCCTGGTGCCCCTGGCGGCCTCGATGGCGGCCTCGGCGGCCTCCATGACGCCGTCGCCCTTCAGAGCGGAGATCTCCACGATCCGGCAGCCCAGCTGACGGCTCAGCTCCTTGGTGTTGATGGTGTCGCCGTTCTTTTTGACCACGTCCATCATGTTGATGGCCAGCACCACGGGGATGCCCAGCTCCGTCAGCTGGGTGGTCAGGTACAGGTTGCGCTCCAGGTTGGTGCCGTCGATGATGTTCAAAATGGCGTCGGGCCGCTCGCCGATCAGGTAGTTCCGGGCCACCACCTCCTCCAGGGTGTAGGGGGACAGGGAGTAGATACCGGGCAGGTCGGTGATCACCACGCCGTCGTGCTTCTTCAGCCGGCCCTCTTTTTTCTCCACGGTGACGCCGGGCCAGTTGCCCACGAACTGGTTGGAGCCGGTCAGGGCGTTGAACAGCGTGGTCTTGCCGCTGTTGGGGTTGCCCGCCAGGGCGATTCTCAGATCCATAACAAACGTTCCTTTCTCTCTCTTGTTAGCAAATGCTAACCCGTGATTTCAAAAAACGGAGGGGGGAGACCCCTCCCGGGAGCGGAGCCCTTACAGCTCCACCTCGATCTTCTCGGCGTCCGCCTTGCGGATGGACAGCTCGTAGCCCCGGACGGTGACCTCGATGGGGTCGCCCAGAGGCGCCACCTTGCGGACGTAGACCTCCACGCCCCGGGTGATGCCCATGTCCATGATGCGGCGCTTGACGGCGCCCTCGCCGTGGAGCCGGACCACCTTGCAGGTGTGGCCGATCTGTACCTCTCTCAGATTGGTGTTCATATATTTCCCTCCTTCTTTCGCTGTGTTGATGTGTTCTCGCCCGAATGGGTCATATCATGATTTTCTGGGCCATCTCCCGGCTGATGGCGATGCGGGACTCCTTCACGTTGACGATCACGTTGCCGTTTATCGTGGAGACCACCGTCACCGCGCCGCCCACCACGAAGCCCATGTCCTCCAGGTGCCGTTTGATCTCCGGGTTCCCTCCGATGCGGCGGATGATCAGCTCCTGCCCCGCGTCTGCCAGCGTCAGCGGCATCATATCCTCACATCCCTTCTGTGCATATGGTTAGAAATTACTAACCCACGCGGAAAAATAGAAGAGGAAGCATTAGTCTCCTCTAACTTTCGCATCCATTATAGTTAGTGATAAATAACTTGTCAAGAGGGTTTTGCAAAAAAGTAAACGTTTCCGAAAGCGGGAAACGGGGGTAAAACTGTCGAAACCGGCCAATTCATCATTGAAATAACTGGCAATATAAGGTATAATACCTTTTACGGGTTTATTAATAACGTGTATTCGGACAGGAGGTTGTCCTATGGATAAAATCAAAGTGACCTGTGATTCCACCTGCGACCTGACGCCGGAGCTGTATGAGAGCTACGACGTGCAGGTGCTGCCCCTGGGCATCACGCTGGGGGAGGAGCTGTATTACGACGGGGTGAACGTGGCCTCGGAGGATCTGTTTGCCTTTGCCGACCGCACCGGCACCCTGCCCAAGACGTCGGCGGTCAGCCCCACGGAGTATGAGAAGGCCTTCCGCCACTGGGTGGATCAGGGCTACCAGGTGATCCACATCAACATCTCCTCGGAGTTCTCCACCTGCCACCAGAACGCGTGCCTGGCGGCGGAGGAGGTGGGGAACGTGTACCCCATCGACAGCCGGAATCTGTCCAGCGGCTCGGGCCATCTGGTGCTGCTGGCGGTGGAGCTGGCCCGGCAGGGCAAGAGCGCCCAGGAGATCGTGGACATCCTCAATGAGCGCAAGGAGAAGCTGGACGTCAGCTTCGTGCTGCAGCACCTAACCTATCTGCGCATGGGCGGCCGCTGCTCCGGCGTGGCGGTGCTGGGGGCCAATTTGCTGAAGCTGCGGCCGGAGATCCGGGTGCAGGAGGGCAAGATGAACGTGGGCGCCAAGTACCGGGGCAGCATGGAGCGCTCCGTGCTGGACTACGTGAAGGGCCGCCTGGCAGGCCGGGACGACGTGGACCCGGGCCGCATCTTCATCACCCACTCCGGCGTGCCCCAGGAGCTGGAGGACAAGGTCATCGACCTGGTGAAGGAGCTGCACCCCTTCCGGGAGGTCATCGTCACCCGGGCCGGCAGCACCATCGCCAGCCACTGCGGGCCGGCGTGCCTGGGCGTGCTGTTCTTCCGGAAGTGAGAGCGCCCGCCGCCTCGACAAAAAGCGGAAAACGGCTTGCAAACCAGCAGAGGCGTTGCTATAATAAAAGATACAAGTTTTTCAGTGCTTCGGGGCGTTTTGCCCCGTTGGAAGAGGGAATCAGGTGCAAATCCTGAACGATCCGGTCACTGTGAGCGGGGAGTCCCGGCGAGTGAGGTGCCATTGTGCCGCAGGTATGAGAAGGCGTCGCCGCGGGCGGAGATCCGCAAGTCAGGAAACCTGCTGAAAAATGTGGTTGGGACCTCCGAGGAAGGCTGACTCCACAATAGGGAAGCTGCGCGGAGCCTCCGCGCAGGCGGATCGTTGTGCCTGCTTTTCTCGGAAAAGTGGGCACTTTTCTTTGCCGAAAAAGGAGAATAATGACATGAAAATGATTCGAAAAATGCTGTGCGTCCTGCTTGCGGCGGTGATTTTGACGGCCGCCGCGGCCCTGGGCGCCCCCCGGGCCTACGCCGCCGAGTATGAGGACGGCACCTATACCGTGGACTTCAGCATGGAGGGCCTGGGCCGCCACAATATCGCCTGGAGCACGGCGACGGTGCATATCGAGGGCGGGAAGTACTACGTGGACTTTGTCATGGAGCGGGTGGACCCCCGGGACCACGCCCCCCAGTACGACTGGCTGAGCACCGACTGCGGCACCTACTATCCCACGCTGAATGACGCCGCATTCACCTGCACCTTCTCCTGGGTCCAGGTGCCCCACCTGGGCCGGGTGGACGTGAGCGCCCAGACCTCCGCCATGTCCCAGCCCTACCCGGTGGACTATGTGCTCATCATCAGCGACGCCGGCATCCCCCTGAAGCAGGAGACGACGCCTGCGCCGGAGCCCACACCGACTCCCGCGCCCACGCCCGCCCCTGCCCCGACGCCTGCCCCTACGCCGGACCCGGACCCCACGCCTGACACGCCGGACACGGCGGCGGACGCCGAGGCCTTTGCGGCCTATCTGGCGGAGCAGGCGGAGGCCATGGCCAAGCTGGCCCAGGAGGGGGACAGCGAGGCCGCCGGAAAGCTGATCCAGGAGGCCAAAAAGGCCGTGGAGGCCCTGACCTTTGACGCGGACAAGTCCCTGGAGGAGAACAAGAAGGCGGTGGACGACCTGGTGGCCGCTTTGACGGCGGATCTGGCCCAGCAGCGCCAGCAGGACGCCAAGGACGCCGAGGATAACAAGGAAAAGCCGGAGGGCAACGACATCGCCCCCATCGCCCCGGCGCCGGCGAAGAAGGGTCTGAGCGCCCCCGCTATCATCGGCATCGCCGCCGGCGTGATCGGCATCGCGGCCATCGCCTGGCTGGTGCTGCGGAAGAAGAGATAACCGAGGTATTACCATATGAAGAGAACGACTATATCCCGCCTCTGGGCCCTGCTGCTGGCCCTGTCCATGGCGCTTAGCCTGCTGAGCGGCTGCGGCGACAGGCGGGAGAACAGCGGCGAGGCCCCGGTGGTGGGCGACCTGAAATACGAGAGCACCGTGGCGCTGGAGTACGCCGATCAGTTCGCCATCTACAGATACGAGGGGGGCTACTCCCTCATCGACATGGTGAACAGCGACCGGATGCTGGTGGTGCCGGAGGGGAAGACCGCCCCCGACGGCCTGGACGCCGACATTGTGGTGGTGCAGCAGCCGCTGGACCACATCTATCTGGCCGCCACCTCCGCCATGGCTTTGTTTGAGGGCATGGACGCCCTGGCCCCCATCTCCTTCGTGGGCAGCAAGCACTGGTACACCGAGGGCGCGGCGGCGGCGCTGGCAAACGGCGACTTCGTCTACGCCGGCAAATACAACGCCCCCGACTATGAGATGCTTTTAAGCGGCGGCTGCCAGTTGGCCATCGAATCCACCATGATCCTCCACAACCCGGAGGTCAAGGAGAAGATGATCGAGCTGGGCATCAAGACCGTGGTGGAGCGGTCCAGCTACGAGGACCACCCCCTGGGCCGCACCGAGTGGGTGAAGGTCTACGGCGCCCTGCTGGGTCTGGAGGACGAGGCCGACGCGCTGTTCCGGCGGGAGGTGGAAAAGATCAAGGCCCTGGAGGGCCTGGAGAGCACCGGCAAGACCGTGGCCTTCTTCTATATCAACAGCAGCGGCGGCGCCGTCACCTACAAGACCAACGGCTACGTGCCCGCCATGATCCGCATCGCCGGCGGGGAGTACAACTTCACCGACCTGGGCCTGGACGACGACAGCAAGCTCAGCACCGTCAACATGAACATGGAGGAGTTCTTCGCCGCCGCCAAGGACGCCGACGTGGTGATCTACAACTGCTCCATCGCCGCCCAGCTCCACACGCTGGAGGACTTCCTGTCCCTAAGCCCGGTGCTGGAGGACCTGAAGGCGGTGAAGGAGAACAACGTCTGGTGCACCACCGAGAGCATGTTCCAGCAGACCGACAAGATGGGCACCATCATCCAGGAGATGAACGCCATCCTCACCGGCAAGGCGGAGGAGGGCGGCCTGGAGTATCTGTTCAAGCTGCAGTAAACGGGGAGAGGACTCTATGAGCCAGCGCGCAAGCGACAATCTGAATATGCGCCGGGCCCGGTACGCCACGGTGTTTCTGGGCCTGATCGCCGCCTTCCTGGTGCTGACGGTGTGGAACATCAACGCCGGCAGCGTGAAGATCCCCGTGGGCGACATCGCCCGGATCCTGCTCACCGGACAGGGGGACGAGACCCAGGTGGGCATCATCTGGAAGCTGCGCCTGCCCCGGATCATCGCCGCGGCGGTGCTGGGCGGGGGACTGGCCCTGTCCGGCTTCCTGATGCAGACCTTCTTCGGCAACCCCATTGCCGGCCCCTTCGTGCTGGGCATCTCCTCGGGGTCCAAGCTGTTCGTGGCGCTGACCATGATCGTGGCGTTGCGGTACGTGTCCTTTATCTCCTCGTGGATGATGGTGGTGGCCGCCTTTGCCGGCGCCCTGATCGCCATGGGCTTCGTGCTGCTGGCCGCCCGGTCCATCAAGCAGATGTCCATGCTGTTGGTGGCGGGCATCATGATCAGCTATATCTGCTCGGCCGTCACCGAGTTTCTCATCACCTTCGCCAAGGACTCCGACATCGTGAACCTCCACACCTGGGCCCAGGGCAGCTTTTCCGGCACCAAGTGGGGCGACGTGCGGGTGTTCACCTTCATCGTCCTGGTGTGCCTGCTGGTGGTGTTCTGCCTGTCCAAGCCCATCGGCGCCTACCAGATGGGGGAGGCCTACGCCCAGAGCATGGGCGTCAACGTCAAGCGCTTCCGGGTGGTGCTGATCCTCATGTCCAGCCTCATCGCCGGCTGCGTCACCGCCTTCGCCGGCCCCATCTCTTTCGTGGGCATCGCGGTGCCCCACCTGGTGAAGATGCTGCTGAAGACCGCCAAGCCCATCGTGGTGATCCCGGCGTCCTTCCTGGGCGGCGGCGTGTTCTGCCTCCTGTGCGACTACATCGCCCGGACGGCCCTGGCTCCGGTGGAGCTGTCCATCAGCACCGTGACGGCCCTCTTCGGCGCCCCGGTGGTCATCGGCATGCTGATCCGCCGCCACGGCGGCAGAGGGTAAGGGGGGAACGGCGTGAACGAGTACTATTTCCGGACGGAGGACCTGTCCGTCGGCTACAACGGCGATACCCTCATCCGCAACATCGATATCCGCATCCATGCCGGGGAGATCCTGACCCTCATCGGGCCCAACGGCTCCGGTAAATCCACCATTTTGAAGAGCATCACCAAGCACCTGGCCACCATCCGGGGCGACAGCTACATCGCCGACGCCTCCGTGAAGGCCATGGGCTACAAGGAGCTGTCGAGGAAGCTGGCGGTGGTGCTGACGGAGCGGATCAAGGGGGAGCTCCTGACCTGCTACGACGTGGTGGCCACCGGCCGCTACCCCTACACCAACACGCTGGGCCTGCTGTCCCCCGAGGACCGGGAGAAGGTCTACGCCGCCATGGAGCGGGTCCACGCCGCGGAGCTGGCGGACCGGGACTTCACCGCCATCAGCGACGGGCAGCGCCAGCGGGTCCTGCTGGCCCGGGCCATCTGCCAGGAGCCGGAGATCATCGTGCTGGACGAGCCCACCTCCTTCCTGGACATCCGTCACAAGCTGGAGCTTTTGAGCATCCTCCGGTCCATGGCCAAGGAGAAGGGCATCACCGTCATCATGTCCCTCCACGAGATCGACCTGGCCCAGAAGATCTCCGACAAGATCATGTGCGTCAACGGCGAGACCATCGAGCACTTCGGCACACCGGACGAGATCTTCCGGCCGGAGATCATCAACGCCCTGTACGGCATCGACGAGGGCGCCTTCAACATCACCTTCGGCAGCGTGGAGCTGCCGCCCCCGGCCGGCACGCCGAAGACCTTCGTCCTCTCCGGCTGCGGCAGCGGCGTGGCCGTCTTCCGCCGCCTCCAGAAGGAGGACCGGCCCTTCTACGCCGGCATCCTCTACGAAAACGACCTGGACTACCAGGTGGCGAAGAGCCTGGCGGCGGAGGTGGTGGCCGAGAGGCCGTTCGTGCCCATCGGCGACGAGGCATACGACAGGGCGCTGGAGCTGATAAAAACGTGCGATACCGTTATCTGCACCGAGTTCCCCATTGGGGAGACCAACCGGCGGATGGCGGAGCTGATAGAGGCCGCGCGGTCCCTGGGACTGCTGCGGCGGGAGTAAGAGCGGACCGCCCAGAGGCAGGGGGCGGGATACAAGGGCCCTGCCGGCGGAAACGACCTCCCAGTGCCGCGCAGGCGGGTAAAAGGGAACCGGGTGAAAGTCCCGGGCGATCCGGTCACTGTGAGAGGGAAGCGGCGCAGCAATTCGCCATTGTGTCCCCGGGGCATGAGAAGGCGCTGCCGCCGCGCAGAAGCGTAAGCCAGGAAACCTGCCGGGAGGCTGAAACGGGACAGGGACTGCCGAGGACGGTCCTGAAAGGAGGAAACATATGAAGAAAACAGGCAACAAACTGATGTCGCTGCTGCTGGCGCTGGTGATGGTCTTCTCCTGCGTTACGCCGGTGCTGGCCGAGGGCAGCACGGATTTCGACAACAGCACCACCCTGGCCGACGGGGAGTATACCGGCTCGGAGGTGGAGTTCACCTGGAGCGGCAGCAGCGGCAAGATCACGATGACGCTGAACAAGGTGGTGGTGGCGGACGGCAAGGCCACTGCGGAGTTTGCCGTCAGCAGTGCCAATCTGACCCACGTCTATCTGGGTACGGCGGAGGGCGACGGGGAGATCACCGCGCTCTACGATCCGGACACGGGGGCTGTGGGAAAGGATGTATATGCCTTTGCCGACAAGACGGTGACGATCCCTGTCCGGCTCAACGAGGAAGTGGCCTTTGCCATGCGCACCGTGGCCATGTCCAAGCCCCACTGGATCAACTACACCTACACCATCACGATTAACACAGACCCGGCGGAGACTGACGCCGACTACACCGCCGTGGACGCCGCGCTGGCGAAGGTCCCCGCGGACCTGAGCGTCTATACCGATGAGAGCGTGGCCGCCCTGCAGGCCGCTGTCAATGCGGTGGAGCGCGGCCTGCCCGCCAGCCGCCAGGCGGATGTGGACGCAATGGCCAAGGCCATCGAGGACGCTATCGCCGGCCTGGTGAGAAAACCCGTGGACGGCCGGGTGGATCTGGAGATCATCAACAACACCGGCATGTTCAAGGCTGCCTATGCCTATCTGGAGACCGCGGACGGGCAGACCAACCTGGTGGTGGCCCTGAACGGCAAATCCTACGAAAACCTGTTCCGGGGCACCTATACCGAGGGCCTGGCCAACGGCGACAACCGGGAGAACTGGATCAAGTACCGGGAGGGTGATGGCGGCAAATACGAGTTCGTCTTCCCCCTGGCCGACGGCGAGAGCTACATTCCCGTGGTATCCATCTCCAACAGCTATCTCACCAAGTACGAAAATGGCGAGAACCCCCTGGAGCGGGCCTTCTACCCCCGCCAGTTTGAGCTGGACCGTGAGGCGAAGACCCTGACCGTGGGCGACTACGACGAGACCATCACCGCCGCGGTCAAGAGCAATGTGGAGGACTTCAAGGCGGCTGAGACCGCCCAGATGCGTGTGGTGGGCGGCCCCAACTCCAACAACTACAACGTTGCCCCCGTGCTGCAGATGCTGGACGACACCTATGACCAGGTGACCTATCCCACCGTGGTAAACGGCCAGATTGCCACCGCTACGGCGGAGCTGACGGCGGACAAGACCTTCGCCATCAGCCTGCTGAACGCCCCCAACAAGGAGGCCTTTCGGGATAAGGAGCCCATCGACATGCAGTTCCGCGTCAAGGCCACCGGCGAGACGGTGACCTATCAGGTGACCATCGATCTGCTGGCCAAGACCATCACCATCGACGGCCAGGCGGAGGAAGAGGCGGTCTATACCTTTGTCTCCGGCGGCGACGGCACCTGGACCAAGGGCTCCGGCAAGGACTTCGAGATCGTCGTCAAGCGCAGCGTGGACGACGACACCACCTTTGGCCACTTCCAGGGCATCACCGTGGACGGCAAGGCGCTGGACAAGGCCAACTACGAGGCCGTGGCCGGCAGCGTGAAGATCACCCTGAAGGGCGCTTACCTGGAGACCCTCTCCGCCGGCAAGCACACCGTGGCCGTGACCTTCGACGATGCCAGCGCCGAGACCACCCTCACCGTGGCCGAGGCGGGGACGAGCTCCCCCAAGACCGGCGATCCCGGCGTGATGCTGTGGGTGGCCATGGCCGCCGCTTCCGCCGCCGGCGCCGTGGTGCTGAAGCGGAAGAAGGACGAGGACGGCGAGTAAGGCAGTTCCATCCATAAAGACAGAAAGAGAGCGGACGCGTAAGCGTCCGCTCTCTTTTCTATGGCTCTATTGCGCGGAGGATCAGACCAGCAGCTGCCGGGCCCGGTTCAAATACAGCAGATAGACCACGAACTGGGCCAGGGAGAAGAGACTGGAGACCAGCAGCAGCACGTTGGCGGCCAGGGAGGAGGGGTCGAGGAAATAGTCCGCCGCGGCCCGGAGGACCAGACCGGCGGCACAGAGGATCAGGACCAGGGTCTGGGTGCGTCCGCCCTGCTCCACCATCTCGCCGTCGCCCAGCTGGTCGGCCAGGTTGGTGACGCCCCGGATGACGAAAATGGCGGTGAGGGCCTGGGCCACGGTGGAGACCAGATCGAGGATATCGGAGAGGCCGCTCTCCCCCGGAACGGCGGTGTTGACGGCGGCCACGAGAATGTTGACGATCACCACGGCCAGGGCCAGATTGAAGGTCGACTCATCCTTGGAGGCCCTGTTGATGCCCACGATGTTCAGGATTAGGGAGATGATGCCCAGAATACCGGAGACCAGGGCCAGGATGGTGACGCCGCCCGCCAGCAGAAGCGTGGAGCCACCGGGGTTTTCCAGATCGGTTTGCAGCAGGACCAGGCCCAGAACGGCGGCCAGCAGAAGGATCACCGTTACAATGACGGACAGGATCTGGGCCGTGCGGATCTTGCTGACGCCCGCATACGCGTTGGGAAATCTCATGGGGATAACCTCCTGACGGTTGATTTGTCAAAAAAGCCGGCGCGCGGTCACCGCGCGCCGGCCCTTGATGCGGTGGGTTACCAGTCCCAATCCACGATGGGGGACTGATAGAAGGTCCGGGTGCTCAGATCCAGGGTCAGCTTGGCGCCGCCGTACTTGGTGCCGGTGACGTCATACTTGCCCCAGATATCGGTCCGGCCGTAGCTGGCGTTGTGGGCGGTGATGGGCTGGAGATAGTAGCCGCCATCCTCCCGGTTCAGACCCAGAACGGCACGGATGGGGGTGACGAACAGGTTGCCGGACAGATACGGCACCACGTCGGAGATGTCGCCCAGGCGGCGGACGGTGCCCTCCCGGAAGCCGGCGGCCAGCAGCGGCGAGCCGAAGCAGACGGTGTTGAGCACGTTGTACCGGGCCTTGATGGTGGAGTCGGCCGCCACCTGCTGGGCGATCATGCCGCCCAGGCTGTGACCGGCCAGGATCAGGTTGGCGTTCCGGGGCACGTTCCTGGTGATCACGTCCACCACGTTGTAGTAATAGGCGTTTTTCAGGTTGAAGCCGGAGAACAGATCCGTCAGCACCTCGGTGGACTGGTTGAAAACCAGCTCCGTGCCGGACAGGGTGACCAGGTAGACGGTCTTGGTGGACCAGCCGGACTTCAAGGTGCCCTTGGTGATGGAGATGGGGCCCTTGGCGCCCTGGTTGTAGCCGTCCCGGACCAGCGTATAGATCTCGGGGGCGTTGGTGTAGGTGTGGTTGTCCGCGGCCGCGGCGGGCACGACGGTGAAGGCGGTGAGGGTCAGGACAACCAGGACCATGGCCAGGATTCGCTTCAGGAAATGGGTCTTTTTCACGTGATGATGCCTCCTTTTTATTTTACAGGGGGTTCAAAAGTTATTCCAAGTGCATTATACCAGATGGAAGGGCGCTTTACAACGGCGATTTTGGCAAATTTGACGGTTTTTGCGTGCATCCGATCAGCGCGGATTACCCTCAGCAAGATCCATGCCATCAGAAATGCGGCGCTCAACATATGCCGTCATCCGATTGCTCCGATATCCGTACCCGGCAGCCGCAATCGGCGGAGAGGCACAGGAGAGCAGACCCTTTCACAGGCCCATTTCTTCGATGTGGTAAATATACTTAAGCGTTCCCAGGGCTTCAATCAGCTCCTTATGGGTTTTGTATTTCTGGATCGTCTCATTGCCGATGGTGATGGCAACGCTGTAAACACTCAGGCCGGATCCGGCGTAGGCGGTGTTGAACTCAATGTCGTCTATCCGCATGCCAAGCTTCCGGATCGTGGTGACAAAGTCCTGAAGATAACTGCTGTCAGTGAGCTCCAGATGGACTTCAAAATGGTTGGAGCGGTCCTTTAAGAACATTTCGAAGCTGGGGAAGACCGGCAGCGTAATCAACAGCACCAGGAAGATGATGATGGCCGGGGTATAAAAACCTGCGCCTACCGCGAGACCCATCATGCCGCAGGCCCACATGGCTACGGAGGTGGTCAGACCTTTGATCTGGCTGCGGGAGCTCACCATCAGTGAATTGACGCAGATCACGGAAAGGCCGATGATGGAGGCGGCGGAGAGGATGAAGTGATTGCTTTGATATGCGGCAAACAAAAATTCGTCCAGGAGCATGGCGATCGTGCAGGAAAGAGAGATCAGGACGAAGGTTCTTAAGCCGGCGGAATGACGCTTGGCCGCTCTTTCACAGCCGATGATCGCGGAAAACAGGATGACCAGGAAAAACCGCAAAAGTACTCCTGCGGGGGTCAGGTCGGCGGACCAGGCGCCCAGTAAGCGGGCGATGGGATCCAGATGAAGAACATCCATGGCTTCAAACGTATTCATCGATACAGTCTCCTTCCGGCGTTGCGCCTTATGATACTGAAATTCTGCCTGTATTGTTCAGCGGCCTCCGTAAATGCCTGTTCGTTGGGATTGGTGTCGTGTTCCGGTATCTCCTCCTGGATTTTCTGGATCCGTTCGATCAACAGCTCCAGAGAAGTCTTCGGCACCCCCGCCTCATTCACTTCCTCCACCGGGACCATCTCGTCCAGATTATTGGAATAAGAACGGGAGAGATACAACCCCAGCTTCGCGCCTGCGGGGCCGATGAGTTCATAGAGGATGCTGGAGGACAGGATGATGGTCTCCAGAGCCTTTCCCATATCGCCGCCCAGAGTTCTTGCGCCTAAAGCGGCCAGGCCGATGGCCACACCCGCCTGGGGAATCAGCGCCAGCCCCAAATAATTCCGGACGGGCCTGTCCTTTCCGGCAAGGATGCTTCCCAGAAATGCGCCGGCATATTTCCCCGCGATCCTGACCAGAAAATAGAGAATCCCGATCAAAAGAAGCGGCGTTTGGCCGACAGCGCCTCTCGCTGATAAAGCGCCCAGATCAAAGGAGACGCCGGAACGCACAAAGAACAACAGCAGAATTGGCGGACTGAAATAGTTCAGCTGGGCAAATAATCGCTCATCATCCGTGGTATTGATATAAACTGTGCCGATGATCATGCAGCCAAGCAGCGGGGATATACCCAGAAGCGCGCAGATGCCGCAGAAGGTGAACAACACCGCTATCGATATAATGAGCCGGTTGTCCGTGGAATGGGTGCTGATCATCCGTTTCAGGGCAAAGCCGAAAAGTATGCTGAGCACAATAACGGCGGCGTTTTTCGCGATGGGCAGAATGACGCTTAAAACGTTTATGCTGCCCCCTGTCAGAGAAGCGGCGGCTGCGGACACGGCCATGCTGTAAACCACGAGACAGATCACGTCGTCCAGGGCGACCACCTGCAGCAGCGTATCCACATAATCGCCCCGCGCCTTGGTCTGCCGGATGGTCATCATGGTGGATGCCGGCGCGGTGGCCGTAGCCAGCGCGCCCAGTACCAGGCAGAAAGCCAGATTCAGCCGCAGGATAAAGAACGTAACCAGAAACACCAGCACAGCAGCCGCCATGGCCTCGGCAGCGGTGATGATCAGCACACTCCAGCCGCCTTTTTTCAGCGTATCCACCCGGAAGTATTCTCCCGTTGAAAAAGCGATAAAAGCCAGGGCGATATCCGGAAGGAACGAGGTGCCGTAGACCACTTTTTCCGGTATCAGATTCAGCACATAGGGTCCGATCAGAATGCCTGTTACGATATAGGCGGTGACATTGGGGAGCTTCAGCTTTTTGGTAATTCGCGTCATCAAATAGCCGAAAAAGAGCATGAAAGAAATGGATAGGATGATAACGGTAACGTCTGATTCTATCCCCAGAAGATCATAGATACTCTTCACTGCGCACCTCCTGTCCTGTATATAAATTTTTATTATAGCACCTTTTCCTGAAAAGGCAAGGCCCATTCAGGCTTCTTTGTCTTCTGATGAGAACATCAGAATGGAAATCGGCTTTTGCGAATGGATGACAGAGGCTTTTCAGGAGGCCTTCAGTGGAACAGCTCCGTTTTCACGCCGGACAGCTCGATATGTGAGGGAAACGGATCAGCGCCTTCATGGTGGGCGACGACTGCGTTGCCGGGAGCTTGGTCATCTTCCGTTACCGCTTGCATGCGCGTGGGCGGCGACACATCCGATTCGCCGGGGTTCTTTACACCAAGACCTCCGGCTTATCTGTTTCTTCTCATAATGTATTTCAGCTTTGGCGTTTCAATTACTTCATCAATTTCAAACCCGAGCTTTTCATATAGCCTCTTCGCGTTTTGATTAAAATTGAAAACGGTTAAAGAGATGCTTTTAATGTTGACATCCTCAAAAATGAAATCCACAAATCCTTTCAGCGCCTGCGTGCCAAGACCAAGTCCTGTTTTTCGGGGATCCAATACAAATCTCCCTATGTGGATATTGTCCTTGCCGATTCGTACTTCTTGTATCACCCCGATGAACTCCTCATGATGGAAGATCGAAAATACATTTTCCAGCTCTTTGATTTTTTCAAAATTCAGAGGATAAGAAATTTTGGGGCCCATCCATTGCTCCTGAAATTCTTTTCCCTGCTCATTGGACCACTCACATAACCGTAAAGCATGGTCCGTGCTGATCCCTTTTTCAAATCTGATTCCCATATTCAATCCTCACAAGTCCCGGTTTGCGCCTTCGCAAGCATTCCATCTATGCAGTCGGTGTACCTGCCTTGCCAATCAGCTTGCTTTTGCAATGGACCGGGCCGGCCATGACGACCTGCAGTTCCGCGTATGCAGGACAGAGATCATGCGCTTCTCGCCTCTTCCGCCACATGACGCGCGCCGCTTTACAATGTACAGTATATTGCCCTGTCCACACGAAAGACAAATGTGCGATTTTATCCGGCATTACCAAGGCTTGACGCTTATGTTCGATTTGCCGGAAAGTGACAAGCACCCGCGAAAACGGGTGCTTGTGTGAGGGGTAAACTTGGCGCTTGCTGAACTGTCGAAGCGTGAAGAAAACGTGCCGGTGGCACGTTTTTAGCTTCGACCGCAGCGGCTGTGCCGCGAGGATGCCGCAGGAGGCAAGCGCCTGCCGAAAAAAGCGGAAGCCCCCGAATGACTCGGGAGCTTCCGAAAAGGGCATGTCTGAAATAACAGTCAGCGCTTGCTGAACTGGGGCGCGCGTCTCGCGGCCTTGAGGCCGTACTTCTTGCGCTCCTTCATGCGGGGATCGCGGGTCAGGAAGCCGGCCTTCTTCAGCAGGGGACGGAACTCGGGGTTCACCAGCAGCAGGGCGCGGCTGATGCCGTGGCGCAGGGCGCCGGCCTGGCCGGACACGCCGCCGCCCTCGACGGTGGCTTCGATGTCCACCTTGCCCAGGGTGTTGGTGGTGTTCAGGGGCTGACGGACCACCATCTTTAGGGTCTCCAGACCGAAGTAATCGTCGATGTCGCGGCCGTTGATGGTGATCTTGCCGGTGCCGGCGGGGAACAGATGCACCCGGGCCACGGAGGACTTCCGACGACCGGTGCCGTACATATACATGTTCTTGGGCTGATACATTCTTCTTCTCCTCCTTACTTGACCAGCTCGGGCTTCTGGGCCTGATGCTCGTGGTTCTCGCCGGCATAGATGTGCAGGCGCTTCAGGGAGTCCTTGGTGACGGTGTTCCGGGGCATCATGCCGCGGACGGCCACGCGCATAGCCAGCTCGGGCTTATCCTGCATGAGGATGCGGTACTTGGTCTCCTTCAGACCGCCCACCCAGCCGGAGTGGGTGCGGTAGTACTTCTGCTCCAGCTTGTTGCCGGTCAGAACGGCCTTGCCGGCGTTGATGACGATGACGTTGTCACCGCAGTCGGCGTGAGGGGTGTAGGTGACTTTGCCTTTGCCGCGCAGCAGGTCGGCCACGATGACGGCGGTCTTGCCCAGGGGCTTGCCGGCGGCATCCACGACGTACCACTTGCGCTCAATGTTGGCCTTGTTTGCCATGAAAGTGGACATGTTGTTTCCTCCATTTATTTCTATGGTTGTTGCTTTACTTTTCCGGTCTCCCTTGCTACAATCGGGAGGGAGAAGGGCGCTCAAACGCGCAGGATTATTTATAACACAGAAGAAAAGCCCTGTCAACACCATTTTTGATTACAGGTAAAACATCTGCGATTTTCTCCTGTTTTCTCCTGATATCTCTGCTTTTCTAAAAACGCAAATTATTTTTCGGGGAGGATGCCCGTATGCAGCACATTCTGGGGCTGGTCCGCCGCTGCGTGGAGGACTACAACATGATCGAGCCCGGGGACAGGATCGCCGTGGGCGTCAGCGGGGGAAAGGACAGCCTCTTGACCCTGGTGGCCCTGGAGCGGCTGCGGCAGTTTTACCCCGTGCCCTTCACGGTGGAGGCCATCACCCTGGACATGGGCGTGCCGGGGATGGACTTTTCACCGGTGGCGGCGCTGTGCCGGGAGCTGGAGGTGCCCTACCACCGTGTGGAGGTGCCCATCTATCAGATCGTGTTCGAGGACCGGGGAGAGAAGAGCCCCTGCTCCTTGTGCGCCAAGCTGCGCCGGGGCAGCCTCAACACCGCCATCACGGAGCGGGGCATCACCAAGATCGCCCTGGGCCACCACTATGACGACGCGGTGGAGACGCTGCTGATGAACCTCCTCTTCGAGGGCCGCATCGGCTGCTTCCAGCCGGTGACGTACCTGGACCGCACCGGCGTCACCCAGATCCGGCCCCTGCTCTACTGCCACGAGGACGAGATCCGCCGCTGCGCGGAACGGATGGGCCTGCCGGTGGTGAAGAACCCCTGTCCCGCCGACGGGGCCAGCCGCCGCCAGGAGGTCAAGGAGCTGATCGCCGGCCTGGAGCAGAAGTACCCCCACCTGAAGCAGAAGCTGTTCGGCGCCGTCCAGCGCTATCCCCTGTACGGCTGGAGTCTGGATACCCAGGAGCGGTAAGGAGGAAGCTGCCATGTCAAAAACCAAGACCACGCCCCTGGGGGGCCGTACCTGGGCGGCGCTGCTGATCTTCGGCCTCTTCGGCCAGATCGCCTGGGTCATCGAGAACATGTATTTCAACGTGTTCCTCTACAACACCATCTCCGGCGACACCTCCATGATCGCCGCCATGGTGGGCTGGAGCGCCTTTACCGCCACCGTGACCACCCTGGTCATGGGCGCCCTCAGCGACAAGCTGGGCAAGCGCAAGGCCTTTATCGTCATCGGTTACCTCCTCTGGGGCGTCAGCATCGCCGTGTTCGCCCTGGTGCGGGTGGGCGGCGCCGGTGCCGCCTATGCCGCCTCCGCCCACGGCGCCGCCGTGCTGGTGGTGGTGCTGGACTGCGTCATGACCTTCTTCGGCTCCACCGCCAACGACGCCGCCTTCAACGCCTGGGTCACCGACGTGACGGCGGAGGACAACCGGGGCCGCACCGAGACGGTGCTGGCCGTCATGCCGCTGATCGCCATGCTGGTGGTGTTCGGCGCCTTGGACGGCCTGACCCAGAGCGGGAACTGGAGCCTCTTTTTCCTGATCGTGGGCGGACTCACCTCCCTGGGCGGCCTGCTGGGCCTGGTGTTCCTGAAGGAGCCCCAGGGCCTGCGCCGGTCCCAGGAAAACTACTTCGCCAACATCCTCTACGGCCTGCGGCCCGCCGTGATCCGGGCCAATCCCATGCTGTATCTGTCCCTGGCGGCGCTGGCGGTGTACTGCACCAGCCAGCAGGTGTATATGCCCTATCTCATCATCTATATCCAGCGCTTCCTGGGCATCACCGACTACACCTTTCTGCTGGCGGGGGTGCTGATCGTCAGCTCCGCCGTGTCCGTGGCCTTGGGCCGCACCGTGGACCGCCGGGGCAAGCTCCCCAGTCTGTGGGCGGCCGCCCCGGTGGGGATAGCGGGCCTGGTGCTCATGTATTTTGCCCGGAGCCAGTGGGCCGTGCTGGGCGCCGGCATCGTCATGCTCTCCGGCGGCATGGTGGTCACCGCCTGCTGCAACGGCCTCATCCGGGACTATACCCCCGCCGGCATGGCCGGCCGCTTCCAGGGCATCCGCATCCTGTTCCAGGTGCTGATCCCCATGGTCACCGGCCCCTGTCTGGGCGTGCTGGCCATCCGCTCCACCGGCCTCACCTACGAGGACCTGGGCACGGTGAAGGAGGTGCCCACCCCGGGCGTCTTCCTGATGTCGGCGGCGGTGCTGCTGCTCCTGTTTGTCGTCATGGCCCTGATGAAGCGCCGGATGGGGAAGGAGGCCGCCCGATGAAACAGCTCTACACCCCCTGGGGCGAGAGACTGGACAGGGAACATCCCCTGCCGGAATATCCCCGCCCCCAGCTGGTACGGGATAGTTATGTAAACTTAAACGGTCCCTGGACCTACGCCGTGGAGGACGCCGAGGAGTATACCCGCCGCCGCACCGGGACCATCATCGTGCCCTTTTCCCCGGAGTGCCTGCTCTCCGGCTGCGACTTCCAGCTCCAGTCCGGCGAAACGCTGTGGTATGAGCGGACGTTTACCCTGCCGGATGGATTCCGGCGGGACCGTGTCCTGCTCCACTTCGGCGCCGTGGACCAGAGCTGTACCGTCCGGGTCAACGACGTGGCCGTGGGCGGCCACGAGGGCGGCTACCTGCCCTTTACGCTGGACATCACCGACGCCCTGCGGGACGGGGAAAATCGGCTGACCGTGGCGGTGCGGGACCTGACCAACGGCGGACCCCTCGCCTACGGCAAGCAGAAATACGACCGGGGCGGCATCTGGTACACCGCCACGAGCGGCATCTGGCAGACGGTGTGGCTGGAGAGTGTGCCGAAAAATTATGTAAACTTCCTCCGCCTGACCCCGGACTTTGACGGCAGGCGCATCGACTGGCAGATCGAAGCCGGCGATCCCGCGGTTGCCCGCGTGACGGTGCGGATGAACGGGAAGACCGTGGCCGAGGGCCGCGCCGACGAAAGCGGCCGGGGCAGCTGCCCCATCCCGGATGAGTATTTCCGCCCCTGGAGCCCGGAAGATCCCTTCCTCTACGACCTGGAGGTGGAGCTGGGGGAGGACCGGGTCACCAGCTATTTCGGCATGCGGAAGTTTTCCACCGTGCTGCACAAGGGCCGCCGTGTCTTCGCTCTGAACAATGAGCCGTATTTCCAGTCGGGCCTGCTGGACCAGGGCTACTGGTCCGACGGTCTCTACACCCCGCCCGCCGACGCGGCCATGATCCACGACCTGGAGACCGTCAAGGCCATGGGCTTCCACATGCTCCGCAAGCACATCAAGGTGGAGCCCCTGCGGTGGTACTACCACTGCGACCGGCTGGGCATCCTGGTGTGGCAGGACGCCGTCAGCGGCGGCGACCCCTTCCTGCCCCTCTACACCCAGTATCTGCCCTTTATCGGCGTCCGGGTGAAGGACGCCCCCTCCCGGAAATTCGGCCGGGCCGACGAAAAAGGCCGCGCCCAATTCGAGCGCGACCTGGAGGACATGATCGGTCATCTCTATAACTGCGTGTCTCTGTGCCTGTGGGTGCCCTTCAACGAGGGCTGGGGCCAGTTCGACGCCAACCGCATCGCGGGCAAGGTGAAGGCCCTGGACCCCACCCGCCCGGTGGACCACGCCAGCGGCTGGCACGATCAGGGCGGCGGCGATGTGCGGAGCTATCACGTCTACTATAAACCCGTCCGCATGCGAAACGACGGACGCCGCGTCCTGGCGCTGACGGAGTTCGGCGGCTACAGCCTCCCCGTCCCCGGCCACTGCGCGGAGGAGAAGGAGTTCGGCTATCGGGCCTACAAGAGCGCCGGGGAGTGGATGGACGCGGTGGAAAAGCTCTACCGCCGGGAGGTAGTTCCCTTCATTGAGAAGGAGGGCCTCAGCGCCGCCGTCTATACCCAGGTCAGCGACGTGGAGGAGGAGGTCAACGGGCTCATGACCTTCGACCGCCGGGTGACCAAGATGGACGCCGGGCGCATGCGGGAGATCAACGAGCTGTTGAAGTTCTGAAAGCCTTGACAGGCGGCTCTGTCCCCGCCCGAAACGAGCACAGCGCCGTTCCCCCTCCCAAGGGGCGGGGCTCTGTCCCCGCCCGACCAGGGGTTTATTCTGCGATTCGGCGCGAAAGCGCTCTTTCGGATATCCGTAGGGGCGGGCGTCTCTGCCCGCCCGATCAGGGAATCGTTCCGTATCCCCTTGGACGCTGCAAAGGGGGATATTCCGCACTCCGGTGTACCCCAAGGGTACTTGCCTTTGTTGCCGCTCGTTCCTCGCGGACAAAGGCTGGCGCGGGTGACTTTTCCACAGGAACCCTTCCGCCAGCCAAATCAGAGATTTGGGGCGTCAGTTATGGCCGCGGCCCCAAAAGTCACCAAAAGGGCCGCTTGGAAACGATGTTTCCAAGACCTTCCTGCGCGCTCCGCACCTTGGAATTTGTAGGCACTTGTACCACGCGTGACGGTGAAAAATGCAAAGGGCCTTAAATGTTGTATCGTCTCTGCTCCTTGGCCCCGCTGCGCTCTACTCTGAAATGTAGGGGCAGTTACTGCTACCGTTGCTAAAAAGAAGCGGCAGCGGAAGTAGAAGCTAAGGGTATCATACTTGCAAGAAAAACGCTGCTTTCTTCCTTTGATCGCGAGGTAGAGACCCCTGATAAATATTATCTCACTACGTGCAAAGGAAGTCTTGAAACCATGGCGAAAGGGCTCCCATGGCAAACCAACGAAGTGTTTGCCGTGGGAAAAGGAGGCGCAGCGGAATGAGCGAGACGTGGCGCCCACGCCGCGGCGAGGGATATGCAGCTTGTGCCGACGCAGCGGCGTCTTTGGTGACTTTCTTCGCTGATGAAGAAAGTCATCCGCCGGAGGCACGTTCTGCCCACCGTTGCGCCAGCCGGTTTCCGCTTCCCGTTGGTCGCGGCAACCGGGGCGCTGCCTCGAAATCAGCTCGCTCTATCTGCCGCTGGCAGCGCTTCGCTGATTTCCCCGCGCCGGAGCGCGGAATAAATCCTTTGCCGCTGTTGGCAAAGTAACCCGCGTCCGGGGACGCGGAACAAAACCCCTTACCGCACTTCGACGCGAAAACCGCCCTCACCCCACCACCCACCGCACCAGCAGCAGCAGCGCAAACCCGGGGATGCCCAGCACCCCCACCACCAGACCGTTGAACCAGCTGAGCCCCAGGTGGAGCCCGGTGTAGGCGGTGGTGAGGTTCAAAAGCCACATGGCCCCGAAGCCCAGCACCGCGTTGATCCCCAGCCGCAAGGCCAGCTTCAGCGGCGCCGAGAAGATCCGGATGACGGCCACGATGAGAAACAGGACCGCCATGCCCAGCCCCACCATCTCTATGACAGACACGGCCCGCCTCCCTCCGCTGAGGCGGCTGCGCGCAGCTCCGCCGTCTCCTGCTCCTTGGCCCGGCGGATCAGATAGTTATACCGGGCCTTCAGGGCGTTGATCTCATAGACGCTGGCCTCCACCAGCTCCGCCTCGCAGGCGAAGTCGAACCGCTCGTAGGCCCGGCGCAGGGCCTGGGTGGTGTCCTGCAGTTCCCGGCGCAGCTGGGCCGAGAGGCTGTCGTCGCGGACCTGTTTTCTCATGGGGGGATCCCTCCTTCGGTGTTTTACCCTATATCTATGAGGATTCTGGACAAATATACCGGCGTTTAACCGCCCTTCAGAGAGGATGTGTTTTCATGCACGAGGAATATATGCGCCAGGCGCTCTCCCTGGCCCGGGAGGCCGCCGCCGCGGGGGAGGTCCCCGTGGGCTGCGTCATCGTCAGGGACGGGGTCGTGGTGGGCCGGGGCCGCAACCGCCGGGAGGAGAAGCAGCAGACCGCCTCCCACGCGGAGCTGGAGGCCATGGCCCAGGCCAACGCGGCCTTGGGCACCTGGCGCCTGGAGGGCTGTACCCTGTACGTGACGCTGGAGCCCTGCCCCATGTGCGCCGGGGCCATCATCAACGCCCGGGTGGACCGGGTGGTCTACGGCGCCCGGGACGAGGCCATGGGCGCCTGCGGCGGCGTGATAGACCTCTTCATGGAGGATTTTCCCCACCACCCGGCGGTGCAGGGCGGCGTGCTGGCGGAGGAGTGCCGGGCGGTGCTGTCGGATTTTTTCCGGGATCTGCGGGGATAAACAACAGGGGAAAAGCATCGCAGATTTCGCCGCCCGCAGGCGGCGAAGTAATCAGATCATTTATTCTGACGACATGTACCCCAAGGGCACTTGCCTTCGCATCTGCTCCATTGTCGCAGGCGAAGGCTGGCGTGCGTCAGAATAAATACTTCTCAGACCACAAGTGTGCGAGCAGGGCGAGTGCGCGCAGTGGGCTGCAGCCCATTCCGTGTTTATGACTTTCCATAAACACGGAGATTATTTAATACTTTTGTAATAGTTTCTTGTGGGATTCTGTAACAACCTCTTGGTATCCTATACTTGCAAGAAACAAAAACTTTTTTCATCCATCTTCCTACCATCTTAAGCGGAAGCCGCCTGCGGCTTCCGCTTAATGGTTTGTATGGGGAGATCCTCTTTGCGGAGCGGGATATTTCCGCCGATCCCGGCATAGGGTGGACAAGAACGTCTGTATTCCGGAAGGAGGAGTCGGCCATGCGTCAGGCTGTGATCACGGGACTGCTGATGGTGGCACTATTGTTTGTGCCGCCGCTTTTTTTCGCCGCCCCCACCGCCGCTCCGGAGGTGGAAGCGCCGTCGGTCCGGCCGGAGAAGCCCGGTGCGGGGCCGGACAGCCGGACCACCCTGCGGGTTTGGAACGGGGAATCGGTGGAGGAGATGACGCTGGCGGAATATCTGCCCGGCGTGGTCCGGGGGGAGATGCCCGCCTCCTTTGAGCCCCAGGCGTTGGCCGCCCAGGCGGTGGCGGAGCGCACTTACATCTGGTATCACCTCACCCAGGGTCCCAAGGCCGCCCACCCGGACGCCGACGTCTGCACCGATCCCACCTGCTGCAGCGCCTGGACCTCTGCCGAGGCGGCCCGGGAGAAGTGGGGCGACAAGGCGGACCTCTACGAGGCACGGATCCGCCAAGCGGTCTCCGACACCGACGGAAAGGTGATCCTCTACGGCGGCGAGCCCATCCTGGCCGCTTTCCACTCCTCCTCCGCCGGCGTCACCGCCAGCTCCGGCGACGTGTGGAGCAGGGATCTGCCGTACCTCCGCAGCGTATCGAGCCCCGAGAGCGGCGACACCGTGCCCAACTATTACAGCGTAGTCACCGTCCCGGCCCAGGAGTTCCGGGAAACCTTCCTGGCGGCCCACCCGGAGGCAGCGCTGGAGGGCGATCCCGCCGGCTGGATCACCGAGGTGACTGAGAACGGCTCCGGGCGCGTGGAGAGCGCATCGGTGGGCGGCGTCACGGTCCGGGGCACGGAGCTGCGGAGCCTGTACAAGCTGCGCTCCGCCTGCTTCACCGTCTCCGCCGACGGTGACAATATCACCTTCCATGTCACCGGCTACGGCCACGGCGTGGGCATGAGCCAGTACGGGGCCAACCAACTGGCCCGGGAGGGAAAGACCTGGCAGGAGATCATCGCCTGGTACTACACCGACGTGACCATCGGCACGCTGCCGGGCTGAAAGAAAGCTATACAATTTCCAAAAAGTGTGATATACTCAAGTGTCACCACGGCGGAATTCACAAAAAGTTCAGGAAAAGCGCCGCGCTTCGACTATACTGTTCACAGAAGAGTATCGCACCGAATTTTGGGGAGGTTGACCGTATGGCACGCAACATTCTGGTGGTAGAGGACGATCACAATATCTCCGACCTGATCCGCATGTACCTGGAGAAGGAGGGCTTCGAGGTCCGCATCGCCTACGACGGCGGCAAGGCCGTGGAGGAGTACGACGCCAAGGCGCCGGACATGGTGCTGCTGGATATCATGCTGCCGGTGATGGACGGCTGGGCCGTCTGCGCCCACATCCGGGGGAAGGGCAAGACCCCCATCATCATGCTGACTGCCAAGGGCGAGGTCAACGACCGGATCACCGGCCTGGAGATGGGTGCCGACGACTATCTGGTCAAGCCCTTTGAGATGAAGGAGCTGATGGCCCGGATCAACGCCGTCCTCCGCCGCAGCGAGATCCCCGACGACACCCGCAAGCGGCTGGTGTTTGACAAGCTGACCATCGACCTGGACAGCTACGAGCTGATCGTGGACGGCAAGAGCGTGGACACGCCGCCCAAGGAGCTGGAGCTGCTGTACCACCTGGCCTCCACCCCCAACCGGGTCTATACCCGCAACCAGCTGCTGGACGAGGTCTGGGGCTTCGACTACTTCGGGGACAGCCGCACCGTGGACGTGCATATCAAGCGCCTGCGGGAGAAGGTGGAGAACGTGTCCGACCAGTGGAGCCTGAAGACCGTCTGGGGCGTGGGCTACAAGTTTGAAGTGAAGTGATGGAACGCTTGGAGAAAGCCACCCGGCGTTTCCGGAGCCTGTACTGGCAGCAGTTCGTGCTGACAGCGGGCATGGTCCTGCTGGCGCTGCTGCTGCTGGGGGCGTCCTTTTACGCCCTGAGCTATAACTATACCCTGACGGAGAAGCGCGGGGAGATGCGGGACCGCGCCCGGCTCATCGCCCAGATGTCGGCGGAGTACCTCCAGTCCCAGGGGGAGGACGCTGCCGACCAGGAGAATACCCTGCGGAGCATGGCGGGCCTGGCCTCCCTGATGTCCGACGCCAGATTCCTCATCTGCAACGACCGGGGCAGTGTGCTCCTGACCTCCGACGAGACGCTGGTGGGCCGGGTGGTGGACGTGCCCGGCGACATCATGGAGAAAGTCCTCCGGGGCGACGGCCTCTACGAGGGCCGCAGCACCGTAGGCACGGCCTATGAGAAAAAGCAGTTCGTGGTGGGCGTACCCGTCACGGCCCGGGGGGATGACACGCCGGTGGGCATGGTGCTGGCGGTGATGGACGGCAGGGCGCTGATGGAGATGTGGCGCTCATTCATCGCCCTGTTCTTTATGACGGCAGCCATCGTGCTGCTGATCGCGTTCGTGGCCAGCTCCCTGACCTCCATGCGCCAGATCCAGCCCATCTCCGAGATGGTCCAGGCCACCCGCGCCTACGCCGCCGGCAATCTGGACGTGCGGATCCACGAGGACGGCCGGGACGACGAGATCGGCGAGCTGGCGGCCTCCTTCAACCTGATGGCCGACTCCCTTGTGGAGACGGAGCGCCAGCGCCGTGACTTCATCGCCAATATCTCCCACGAGCTGAAGACCCCCATGACCACCATCGCCGGCTATACCGACGGCATCCTGGACGGCACGATCCCGCCGGAAAAGGAGCGCCACTACCTGCAGATCATCTCCGACGAGAGCCGGCGTCTGAGCCGCCTGGTGCGGCGCATGCTGGATATCTCCCAGATCCAGTCTCTGGAGCTGAAGAAGGAGGAATTCGACCTGTGCGAGAGCATGCGTCTGGCCCTGCTGAGCATGGAGCGGAAGATCAACGACCGCGGCCTGGACGTGGAGGCGGATATCCCCGAGGACTCCGTCATGGTCCTGGGGGACAACGATCTCATCACCCAGGTGATCTACAACCTGCTGGAGAACGCGGCCAAGTTCGCCGCGCCGGCCTCCTCCCTCTATCTGGGCCTGCGCTCCGTGGGGGACAAGGCGGTGGTGTCCGTCCGCAACCGGGGCAACACCATCCCCGCCGAGGAGATCCCCCTGCTGTTCGAGCGGTTCCACAAGTCGGACAAGTCCCGCAGCGAGGACAAGGACGGCTACGGCCTGGGCCTGTATATCGTCAAGACCATTCTGACCCAGCACAAGGAGAAGATCACCGTCACCAGCGAGGACGGTGCCACCACCTTCAGCTTCACCATGCAGAAGGCCAACACGACACATACCGATTGAGAGGTAATCCCATATGACAGAAGACAACAACAGGGATATGCTATTCCCCTCCGCGCCGCCCGATGGCGGCGGAGAGCCCCGGGAAGTGGTGCTCACCTACAGCCTGCCTGAGGAGGAGCCCCGGGAGGTGGTGCTCACCTACAGTCAGCCGGACCGGCAGGCAGCGGAACCCCCCTGGTATATGCCCCGCGGCGAATCCGGCGGGCCGGACGCCAATCGCCTGCCCACCGTACCGCCCCGGGAAAAGGGCGACGTGACCGTATGGCGTGATGCGGCGAAGCGGGAGAAAAAGCGCCGGCGCCGGAACGTGTGGATCGCGGCAGCCTGCCTGGCGCTGGTGGGCGCCCTGGTGACCGGCGGTATCCTCTGGGCCCAGAGCCGCAACAAGGCGGATCACTCCGTCACGCCGGAGGAAGGGGACAACGCCAGCAGCATCGTGGATATCTTCAAGCCCACGCCCAAGACCACCATCCCCCGGGTGAAGGGGGACCCCTCCGTGCGCCTGGCCGTCAGTGAGGAGCGGGGCGAGGATCTGACCGCCGTGGAGATCTACCGGAAGGTGAACCCCTCCGTGGTCACCGTGGTGGCGGAGGAGAGCCAGGGCGCCTCCATCGGCACCGGCGTCATCATGACCTCCGACGGCTATATCGTCACCAACGCCCACGTGATCTCCGGCGGCAAGACCTGCTGGATCGCCCTGGACACCGGCATCACCTACGATGCGATGCTGGTGGGCTATGACGAGGATGAGGACCTGGCGGTGCTGAAGGCCGTGGACGCCGAGAACCTGCCGGCGGCGGAGTTCGGCAACTCCGATGCGCTGGCGGTGGGGGAGAAGGCCTACGCCATCGGGAACCCCCTGGGCATCGAGCTGCGGGGTACCCTCACCGACGGCATCATCTCCGCCGTGGACCGCCAGATCGAGGTATCCGACGGCACCATGACCGTGATCCAGACCACCGCCGCCCTGAACAACGGCAACTCCGGCGGCCCCCTCATCAACGCCGCCGGCCAGGTCGTCGGCATCAACACCCTGAAGATGAGCGGCACCGGCTGGGAGGGGGAGGCCACCGTGGAGGGCCTGGGCTTCGCCCTGCCCATCAGCTCCGTGTGCTTCGTGGTCAACGACTTGATCGCCAACGGCGAGTTCCGTGGCGTGCCCACCATCGGCGTCACCGTCATCACCACCCGGAACGACCAGGGGGGCACCCAGGTGGAGGTCTACTCCGTGGAGCCGGATTACGGCGCCGCCGACGCCGGCGTCCAGGAGGGGGACATCATCCTCATGGCCGACGGCCAGCCCATCACCCAGACCTCCGACCTGCTGGCGGTGCGCCGTACCCACGTCATCGGCGATACCATGGTGCTGACCCTGCGCCGGGGTGAGGAGACCCTCGAGGTCTCCGTGGTGCTGTACTCCAGCAAGGGAAGATAAATTTATGTAAACCAAACCCCGCCGGGCCAGCAGCCCGGCGGGGTTTTGCTGTGTTACGACTCCGGCTCGTCCCTTTTCACCAGCGTCACGATCCCCGCGATCAAGAGAAACACCCCGTAGGGCCGGCGGAGAAGTTCGGCGTCCACGGCGGAGGCCAGATATGCCCCGGCGGCCGCGGCGGCGAGACCCCAGGGCACGGAGGCGGAGAGCAGGGACCTGTCCAGCAGGCCGTTCTTCCGGTGCTGGAGGAGGCCCATGGCGGCGGTGGGCAGGAAGTAGAGGAGGTTGACGGCCCGTGCGGCAGCCGGGTCCACCCCCAGAAACAGGGTCATGATCAGGAGCAGCAGCGTCCCGCCGCCCACGCCCCAGGCGGACAGGATACCGGTGGCGCACCCGGCCAGCAGCGGCAGCAGGATGTCCTTCACAGCAGGTACCGCACCCCGCCGTAGAGGAGGAACACGGCGAAGATCCGCCGCAGCCAGGTGGTGGGCACCTTGCCGAACAGCCTGCCGCCCAGGAAACCGCCCGCCGCCCCGCCCAGCAGATAGGGCCACGCCATACCCCAGTCCAGGCTGCCCCGCCACCAGCACACCGCCGCCGACAGGGCGCACAGAGGCCAGATCAGCGCCACGCAGTTGGCGAAGGAGCGCCTCTGCTCCACGCCGCACCAGCGGCTCAGCAGAGGCACCGCCGCCATGCCGCCCCCGCCGCCGAAGATCCCGTTCACCGCCCCGGCGGCCAGGCCGGTGAGCCGCAGCTTCCACACCCTGTTCATACCCGGCTTCCCCCCATGTAAGGGGCGGCTTCCCGCCCCGGTGAAAAAGTGAAATGGCATCCGGCGATCCTCCCGCGCGTGTCATAAGCGGGATGCATCGCCGGATACAAAAGGGTTTCACCGCTGAGCTCTTTTACTGATACTTCTCAAAGCTCTGGCAGTCGGTGCACTGGTCCATGCTGGGGTTGAGCTCGTGGGTACCCACCTGGATGGAGTGCAGGCCGCAGCGGTCCTGGTCCTTGCAGTGGTGGGCGCAGGTGGTAACGGTGCAGCTGATGGCGCCGTTGGGGGTGCAGGGGCAGCCGTCGTTGGTATGGGTGCTGTTCATGGTCGTTCCTCCCAATGATAAAAAAATAGAGTCAGGCAGTAAGCCTGACTCTATTTTTGCGCGTCATCGGCGAAAATATGCGCAAAACTGTTGCGGGAAACTGCGAAAAAAGCTAAATTCCCAGCAGATTTTTCGCGAACTGGAAGTAGATCAGCAGGGACAGGGCGTCCACGATGGTGGTGATGAAGGGGGAGGCCATCACCGCCGGGTCCAGACCCACCTTCTTGGCCAGCAGAGGCAGCGTGCAGCCCACGAATTTGGCCACGGCTACGGCGCACACCAGGGTCAGGCACACGATGGCCGCCACCAGCGGCTCCAGGGAGGTGTTGCCCAGCAGCATCCGGTCCACCAGCATCATCTTGGCGAAGTTGGCCACCGCCAGCACCGCGCCGCACAGCAGGGCCACCCGCAGCTCCTTCCAGATGACGGAGAAGATGTCGGAGAACTCCACCTCGTCCAGGCTCAGGGCGCGGATGACGGTGACGCTGGCCTGGGAGCCGCAGTTGCCGCCGGTGTCCATCAGCATGGGGATGTAGGCCGTCAGCACCGGCACCACCGCCAGCGACGCCTCGAAATTGGTGATGATGAGGCCGGTAAAGGTGGCCGAGACCATCAGCAGCAGCAGCCAGGGGATCCGGGCCTTGAAGGTGTCGAGGACGGAGGTCTTGAGATAGGGCTTATCGGTGGGGGTGATGGCGGCCATCTTCTCGATATCCTCGGTGGCCTCCTCCTCCATGACGTCCATGGCGTCGTCAACGGTGACGATGCCCACCAGTCGGCCCTCCCGGTCCACCACCGGCATGGACAGGTAGTCGTACTTGCTCATGGCCTGGGCCACGTCTTCCTTATCGTCGGTGGTGGTGACGGACACCACGTTGGTGTCCATGATGTCCTCGATGAGATCGTCACTCTCGGCCAGCAGCAGATCCCGCACGCTCAGCACGCCCAGCAGACGCCGGGTGGGATCGGTGACGTACAGGGTGTTGATGGTCTCCATGTCCCCGCCCACGCGGCGGATCCGCTTGAAGGCGTCCTCCACCGTCATGTCCTTCTTTAGGGACAAAAACTCCATGTTCATGATGGAGCCGGCGGAGTCCTCGGGATACTTCAGCAGCTCGTTGATGGACTTGCGCATCTCCGGCGTGGCCTTGTCCAGGATGCGGATGACCACCGTGGCCGGCATCTCCTCCACGATGTCCGCCACGTCGTCCAGATACAGCTCGTCCAGCACTTCCTTCAGCTCGTTGTTGGAGAAGCCGTTGATGAGCATCTCCTGGCTGTCTGCCTCCAGCTCCACGAATACCTCCGCGGCCAGCTCCTTGGGCAGCAGCCGGTACAGCAGGGGCATGCTCTCCTCGCCGCACTCCTCCAGGAGGTCGGCGATGTCGGCAGGCTCCATGGGCAGCAGCAGGTCCCGCAGCTCGGCGTACTTTTTACTTCGCAGCAGCTCCTCAACCTTTTCCTGGTACTCCTCGTAATCAAACATACGCTCGTTCCTCCTTTCAGCCGTTTTGCAAACAAAAAACCCACAACCTCCGGTGACGGCGTTGTGGATCTCTCCAGCGGGGGCGCGGACCGCGGCCCCTTACCGTTACAAGCTTTAGCATCGCCGGGCGGTGAAACTGCGTTAGATGATACCTTGGTTTCGATATCGCCTGTTCAAACCCTCTGATGGTGTCTCCACCATTTCGCGGCAGCAGTCCGTATCCCTGCGGTAGCCTTACCTACCGGACGTGATTCGATTAACAGATATACTGTAAAACAAAACGCCGCTCCTGTCAACCCCGCCGCGGCGCAAAAACCACAAAAGAGGAGGAAATTTCCGGTGAATGTTTTGCTTGTGGATCGTACAGATGTATGGTATAATATATGATCACGAAATAGCCGCGTAAAAAGGCGGAAGGAGGAGGCATATGGGACTCCACGACGGGCACCGCGCCCGGAAAAAGGAGCAGTTTCTCCGCACCGGGCCGGACAGCTTTGCCGACCACGAGCTGCTGGAGCTGGCCCTGTTTTACGCCATCCCCCGGCGGGACGTGAACGGCACCGCCCATCTGCTGCTGGAGCGCTTCGGGTCCCTCTCCGGCGTATTGAGCGCCGACGCGGAGGAGCTGCGGCGTGTGCCGGGGGTGGGGGACAGCGCCGCCGTCCTCCTGAAGCTGCTGACCGCCGTGACCTTCCGGGCCGGCAGCGCCCAGGCGGAGGTGCGCATCGTCAGCTCCACGGAGGAGGCGGGACGGTATTTCGTCCACCTGCTGACCGGGGAGAGCCAAGAGCTGCTGTACCTCATGTGCCTGGACGGCAAGGGCAAGGTGCTCTCCTGCCGCTGCCTGTCCTCCGGCAGCGTCAACATGGCCGCCGCCAGCGTGCGGCAGGTGGTGGAGCAATCGCTCCGCGCCGGCGCCGCGGCGGTGATCCTGGCCCACAACCACCCCCACGGGGTGGCCCTGCCCAGCCGGGCGGACCAGCACATGACGGCGCAGGTACAGGAGGCGCTGCAGCCCCTGGGCATCCGTCTGCTGGACCATATCGTCGTGGCCGACGGGGACTTCGTCTCCATGGCCGACAGCGGCATCATCACCAGATAAAGGAGGGCGCGCCATGCCCCGTTTTCAGGTCGTATCCGACTATCAGCCCGCCGGCGACCAGCCCCAGGCCATCGAAAAGCTGGCCGCGGGCATCGAAGCCGGCCTGCGGGATCAGGTCCTGCTGGGCGTCACCGGCTCTGGCAAAACCTATACCATGGCCAAGGTCATCGAGAAGGTCCAGCGGCCCACGCTGGTCCTGGCCCACAACAAGACGCTGGCGGCCCAGCTGTGCGAGGAGTTCCGGGAGTTCTTCCCCAACAACGCCGTGGAGTATTTCGTCAGCTATTACGACTACTATCAGCCCGAGGCCTATATCCCCCACACGGACACCTATATCGAGAAGGACGCCTCCACCAACGAGGAGATCGACCGCCTGCGTTTGTCGGCCACCTGCTCGCTGCTGGAGCGGCGGGACGTGATCGTGGTCAGCTCGGTGAGCTGCATCTACGGTCTGGGCGAGCCGGACGACTTCGCCCGGATGATGATCTCCCTGCGGCCCGGCCAGACCATGGAGCGGGACGAGCTGCTGCGCCGTCTGGTGGAGGACCGGTATGAGCGCAACGACGTGGCCTTCCAGCGGAACATGTTCCGGGTCCGGGGCGACACGGTGGAGCTGTACCCGGCCTACTATAAGGACCGGGCCGTCCGGGTGGAGTTCTTCGGCGACGAGATCGACCGCATCACCGAGTTCCACCCCGTCACCGGCCAGGCCATCCGCACCCTGAACCACATCGCCGTCTATCCCGCCAGCCACTACGTGACCCCCAAGGACAAGATGGACGCCGCCATCGTGGAGATCCGGAAGGAGCTGGAGGAGCAGGTGAAGCTCTTCCGGGAGAACAACCAGCTCATCGAGGCCCAGCGGATCCGCCAGCGGACGGAGTACGACATGGAGATGATGCAGGAGCTGGGCTACTGCTCCGGCATCGAGAACTACTCCCGCATCATCGGCCAGCGGCCCAAGGGCTCGCCGCCCATGACGCTGCTGGACTTCTTCCCGGAGGACTTCGTGCTGTTCGTGGACGAGAGCCACGTGACGCTGCCCCAGGTCCGGGCCATGTACAACGGCGACCACGCCCGGAAGAAGAGCCTGGTGGAGTACGGCTTCCGCCTGCCCTGCGCCTTCGATAACCGCCCCTTGCGGTTCGAGGAGTTTGAGGAGCGGTTTTCCCAGGCGGTGTTCGTCTCCGCCACGCCGGGGGAGTACGAGTATCAGAACGCCGACCAGGTGGTGGAGCAGGTGATCCGCCCCACCGGATTGCTGGACCCCCGGGTGGAGGTCCGCCCGGTGGTGGGCCAGATCGACGACCTCAGCGAGGAGATCCGCGCCCGGGCCGCCCGGAACGAGCGCGTCCTGGTGACGACGCTCACCAAGCGCATGGCGGAGGACCTCACCAACCACTTCCGCGCAAACGGCATCCGGGTCCGGTATATGCACTCCGACGTGGCGGCCCTGGAGCGGATGGAGATCATCCGGGACCTGCGGCTGGGCGAGTTCGACGTGCTGGTGGGCATCAACCTCCTCCGGGAGGGCCTGGACCTGCCGGAGGTGAGCCTGGTGGCCATCCTGGACGCGGACAAGGAGGGCTTTTTGCGCTCCGAGACCAGCCTCATCCAGACCATCGGCCGGGCCGCCCGGAACGCCGAGGGCCTGGTCATCCTCTACGCCGACACCATCACCCCCAGCATGCGCGCGGCTATCGACGAGACGGACCGCCGCCGGAAGCTGCAGAGTGAATTCAACGCCGCCCACGGCATCACCCCCCGGACCATCCGCAAGAGCGTCCGGGAGATGGTGGAGATCAGCCGCACCGCCCAGGAGGCGTCGGAGCTCAGCAAGAAGAAGCTGTCCGCCGCGGAGCGGCAGGCCACCATCGCCCGGCTGGAGAAGGAGATGAAGCAGGCCAGCCGCATGCTGGAATTCGAGGTGGCCGCCGTGCTGCGGGACCAGATCATCCAGCTGCGAAACGAGGGGTGAGCCATGAACCGCCGCTTTGCACTCACCGCCTTCCACCTGAAGCTCATCGCCGTATTTTCCATGTTCATCGACCACCTGGGGTACACTCTGTTCCCCGGCGTGCTGTGGCTCAGATGCATCGGCCGACTGGCCTTCCCCATCTTCGCCTTCCAGATCGCCGAGGGCGCCGCGCGCACCCGTGACCTCAAGAAATATCTGCTCCGGCTGGCTATCTTCGCCGTCATCGCGGAGATCCCCTTCAACCTGATGTGCCGCCGCAGCCTCACCTATCCCTACGGCCAGAACGTGCTGTGGACCCTTCTCATCGCCTTGGCGGCCATCGGACTCATCCGCTGGGCGGAGGGGAAGAGCCGGCCCGGCCTGCTGGCGGCCATGTGGACCGTGGCGGCGGTGGGCGGCTGGCTTCTGGGCGAGCTGGCCTATACCGACTATGGCGGCTGGGGCGTGGTCACCGTGCTGGTGTTTTACGCCTGCCGGGATAAAAAGTGGGGCCTGCCCCTGGAGCTCGCCGCCATGATCGCCATCAACGCCTTTGCCCTGGGCAGCGCCCACGTGATGGTGGGGAGCGTGCTGTTCCCCATCCAGGCGCTGGCCGTCCTGGCGCTGATTCCCATCCACCTGTACCGGGGCGAGCAGGGGCCCCACAGCCGGGCCCTGCAATATGCCTTCTACGCCTTTTACCCCGTCCACATCCTGCTCCTGGCGCTGATCGCCATGGTTTTGCGATAGAGAGGAGCCTCCAATGGCCAAGCACAAAGAGGAAAAAACCAACGTGATGCGCATCCTGGACCAGCGGCGCGTGGCCTATACGCCCCGCACCTACCCGGTGGGGGATATTGCCCCCGACGGTCTCACCGTGGCGGCCATGATGGGTCAGGACCCGGCCGCCGTGTTCAAGACCCTGGTCTGCCGGGGTGCCGGCGGAGGCTATTACGTCTTCGACATCCCCGTGGCCGCCACCCTGGATCTCAAGAAGGCGGCGAAGGCCGTGGGGGAGAAGTCTGTGGCCATGATCCAGCAGCGGGAGCTGCTGCCCCTGACGGGCTATATCCACGGCGGCTGCAGCCCCGTGGGCATGAAGAAACCCTTTCCCACCGTGTTCCACGAGAGCGTGAACGGCCTCGACACCGTCACCGTCTCCGCCGGCAAGGTGGGCCATCAGATCGAATGCAGTCCCGCCGACCTGCTGGCGCTCATCGGCGCCAAAACGGCGGATATCACCGTAGAATAAGGAAGCACACCTATGCAGAAGGAAATTTTTGTCAAAGGCGCCCGGGAGAACAACCTGAAGAACATCGACGTGGCCATCCCCCGGGACAAGCTGGTGGTGATGACGGGTCTCTCCGGCTCCGGCAAGTCGTCCCTGGCCTTCGATACCATCTACGCCGAGGGTCAGCGCCGGTACGTGGAGAGCCTCAGCTCCTACGCCCGGATGTTCCTGGGCCAGATGGACAAGCCCGACGTGGACTACATCGACGGCCTGTCCCCGGCCATCTCCATCGACCAGAAGACCACCAGCAAGAATCCCCGGTCCACCGTGGGCACCGTCACGGAGATCTACGACTATTTCCGCCTCCTGTGGGCCCGGATCGGCGTGCCCCACTGTCCCAAGTGCGGCAAGGAGATCCGCCAGCAGACCATCGACCAGATCGTGGACCAGGTGCTGTCTCTGCCGGAGGGCACCCGCATCCAGATCTTGGCGCCGGTGATCCGGGGCCGCAAGGGCGAGCACAGCAAGATCTTCGAGGATGCCCGCCGCTCCGGCTACGTCCGGGTCCGGGTGGACGGCCATCTCTATGAGCTGGACGAGGACATCGCCCTGGAGAAGAACAAGAAGCACAGCGTGGAGATCGTGGTGGACCGGCTCATCGTCCGGCCCGACCTGGGCCAGCGGCTCACCGACTCCATCGAGACCGCCTCCGCCCTGACCGGCGGGTTGGTGGTGGTGAACCTGGTGCGGGAGGAGCAGGATCTCTCCTTCTCCCAGAACTACGCCTGCGAGGACTGCGGCATCTCCATCGAGGAGCTGACGCCCCGGATGTTCTCCTTCAACAACCCCTTCGGCGCCTGTCCCACCTGTACGGGCCTGGGCATGCAGCTGAAGGCGGACCCGGTGCTGATGGTGCCGGATGAGCGGCTGAGCGTGCTGGACGGGGCCATCGCCGTGTCCGGCTGGGGCAACATCCGCTCCGACGGCGTCAGCCGCATGTACTTCGAGGCCTTGAGCAAGAAATACGGCTTCTCCCTCCGCACCCCCTGGAAGGATCTGCCCCAGACCGTCAAGGACGTGATCCTGTACGGCACCGGCGGGGAGAAGCTGACCCTGGAATACGATCAGCCCCGGGGCAAGGGCGTGCTGCACCAGCCCTTCGAGGGCATCGCCAACAACGTGGAGCGCCGCTTCCGGGAGACCCAGTCCGACTCCAGCAAGAAGGAGCTGGAGGAGCTGATGAGCGAGTGTCCCTGTCCCGGCTGCGCCGGCCGCCGCCTCCGTCCGGAGGCGCTGGCCGTCACCGTGGGCGGCATGGACATTTTCTCCGTGACGGAGCTGCCGGTAGGGGAGGAGCTGGCCTTCTTCAACGGCCTCACTCTCACCGGGAACCAGAAGATGATCGCCGAGCAGATCCTGCGGGAGATCCGCTCCCGGCTGGATTTCCTCCAGAGCGTGGGCCTGGGGTATCTGACCCTGTCCCGCTCCTCCGGTACCCTGTCCGGCGGCGAGAGCCAGCGGATTCGTCTGGCCACCCAGATCGGCTCCAGCCTCATGGGCGTGCTCTACATCCTGGACGAGCCCTCCATCGGCCTCCACCAGCGGGACAACGGCAAGCTGCTGGGCACGCTGAAGCACCTCCGTGACCTGGGCAACACCCTCATCGTGGTGGAGCACGATGAGGAGACCATGCGGGAGGCCGACTACCTCATCGACATCGGCCCCGGCGCCGGCAGCCACGGCGGAGAGGTGGTCTCCTGCGGCACGCCGGAGGAGGTCATGGCCGATCCCAACAGTCTGACGGGCCAGTATTTGAGCGGCAAAAAGCGCATCGAGGTGCCCACCGTCCGCCGGAAGGGCAACGGCAAATTCCTCACCGTCCGGGGCGCCCGGGAGAACAACCTCCGGAACATCGACGTGACGGTGCCCCTGGGCACCTTCACCTGCGTCACCGGCGTGTCCGGCTCCGGCAAGTCCTCCCTGGTCAACGAGATCATGTTCAAGAAGCTGGGCGTGGAGCTCAACCGCATGAAGGCCCACCCCGGCAAGCATGACGCCATCGAGGGCCTGGAGCATCTGGACAAGGTCATCAACATCGACCAGAGCCCCATCGGCCGCACGCCCCGGTCCAACCCGGCCACCTACACCAACCTGTTCAACGATATCCGGGACCTGTTCGCCTCCACCCCGGAGGCCAAGTCCCGGGGCTACGGTCCCGGCCGCTTCTCCTTCAACACCCGGGGCGGCCGCTGCGAGGCCTGCTCCGGCGACGGCGTGCTGAAGATCGAGATGCACTTCCTGGCGGACGTGTACGTCCCCTGCGAGGTGTGCCGCGGCAAGCGGTATAACCGGGAGACGCTGGAGGTCAAGTATAAGGGCAAGTCCATCGCCGACGTGCTGGAGATGACGGCGGAGGAGGCGGCGACGTTCTTCGCGCCTCTGCCCAAGATCGCCGACCGGCTCCGGACCCTGTGCGACGTGGGCCTGGGCTATGTGCGCCTGGGCCAGTCCAGCACCACCCTCTCCGGCGGCGAGGCCCAGCGGGTCAAACTGGCCACGGAGCTGTCGAAGCGCTCCACCGGCCGCACCATCTACATTCTGGATGAGCCCACCACCGGCCTCCACACCGACGACGTGAAGAAGCTGCTGGAGGTGCTGCAGCGGCTGGTGGACGAGGGGAATACCGTCCTGGTGATCGAGCACAATCTGGACGTGATCAAGTGCGCCGACTACGTCATCGACCTGGGCCCGGAGGGCGGCAGCGGCGGCGGCACGGTGGTGGCCACCGGTACGCCGGAGGAGGTGGCGGAGATCGACGCCTCCTACACGGGACAATATCTGAAAAAAGTACTGAAATAGCAAACCGCTCGCCCGGTGCATACACTGTACCGAGGTGAGTCGTTATGACACTGCTGCAAGACGGGATGATCGCGCTGCTGGCGGCCTTCGGGGCGGTGACGTTGCTGTGGCTGGCCGTCACGGCCCTGACCGAGCGGGGAGAGGACCTGCCGGCCGTGCTGATGGTACCCCTCCGGGGCCGGGCCGAGGAGATGGAGTACATCGTCCGCTCGCTGGCGCTGCGGCGTGACCGCAGCGGCTTACATACGCCCATCGTGCTGGTGGACGCGGGGCTGGAGGCGGAGGCCCGCCGCCGGGCGGATCTCCTGACGACCGCCCACCCCGGCGTACTGCTGATGGACCCGGCGGAGGTGTCAAAATACTGGGAACGAGGAAAGTGACATGGGGCAGCGCCAGACGGTGGAGGGCACCGTACAACACATCGTGTTTCAAAATGAGGACAACGGCTACACCATCCTGACCCTCACCACCGACGAGGGGGAGGTCATCACGGTGGTGGGCTGTATCCCCTATGCCGCCGCCGGCGAGGGCATGACCGTCACCGGCGTGTGGGTGGACCACCCCAGCTACGGCCGCCAGATGAAGGCCGAGAGCGTGGAGCGCCGTCTGCCGGAGGGGGAGGACGAGATCATCGCCTATCTCAGCTCCGGCGTCCTCAAGGGCGTCGGCCCCGCCACCGCCGCCCGCCTGGTGGAGCGGTTCGGGGCGGACACCCTCCGGGTCATCGAGGAGGAGCCGGAGCGGCTGCGGACCGTCAAGGGCATCACCGCCAAGAAGGCCGTGGAGCTCAGCGAGGCCTTCCGGTCTCTGACGGGCCTGCGGCGAGTGACGGAGTTCCTGGCCCGGTACGACCTGCCGGTGAATCTGGCCATGCAGCTCTACCGTGCCTACGGGGCGGAGGCCTTGACGGCGCTGAAGGACAACCCCTACCTCCTCTCCGGCGCCGCCTACGGGGTGGAGTTCGCCGCCATGGATGAGATCGCCCTGTCCATGGGCTTCGAGGGGGACGACCCCTGCCGCCTGGAGGCGGCGGTGCTCTACGAGCTGGAGCACAATCTGAACAACGGCCACGTCTTTCTGCCCCGGGACAAGCTGGTGTCCGCCACGGCGGAGCTCATCGGCGTGGAGCAGGATGCCGTGGAGATCACGGTGGACAACCTGGAGGAGCGCCGCAGCGTCGTCCGGGAGAGGGTGGCGGGCGTGGAGGCCTGCTACCTGCGGCGGATGCACGAGGCGGAGACATACGTAGCCCGGAAGCTGAAGGTGCTGCAGGCCGCGGCGCCTCCGGCGCTCTCCGGCGTGGGGCGGGTCATCGACGAACTGGAGCGCACCCAGGCCATCACCTACGCCCCGGCCCAGCGCCGGGCGGTGGAGCTGGCGGCCCGGGAGGGCGTGCTGCTGCTGACCGGCGGCCCCGGCACCGGCAAGACCACCACCGTCCGGGCCATCGTCACCCTGTTCGGCCGCATGGGGCTGGATACGGTGCTCCTGGCGCCCACGGGCCGGGCCGCCAAGCGGCTGGGGGAGGTCTGCGGCCTGGACGCCCAGACCGTCCACCGCTGCCTGGGCATGACCTTCAACGAACTGACGGGCGAGGTGGTCTTCAAGAAGAACGAGAAGGATCCCCTGGAGGCCGGCGCCGTCGTCGTGGACGAGATGAGCATGGTGGACCTGGAGCTGATGCAGGCCCTGCTGCGCGCCATGCGGCCCGGCAGCCGCCTGGTGATGGTGGGCGACGCGGACCAACTGCCCTCCGTGGGCGCCGGCAACGTGTTCGGCGACCTAATCCGCAGCGAGACGATCCCGGTGGCGGCCCTTCACGTGGTGTTCCGCCAGGCGGAGCAGTCCGCCATCATCCGCAACGCCCACGCCGTCAACGGCGGACAGGCCCCGGACCTGTCCAATGGACAGAACGACTTCTTTTTCCTCTGCCGCCGTTCCCCGGACCGTCTGGTCCAGACGGTGGTGGAGCTGTGTGCCCACCGCCTGCCGGAGAACATGGGCATCGACCCGGCGGACATCCAGGTGATCTCTCCCACCCGCCGCGGCCCCTGCGGCACGGTGGAGCTGAACCGGGCCCTCCAGGCGGCGCTGAACCCGCCCCGGCCCGGCAAGCGGCAGAAGCTCTGGGGCGACACGGCCTTCCGGGAGGGGGATCGGGTCATGCAGAACCGCAACAACTATGACGTGATCTGGCAGAAGGACGACGGCGACGCCGGCACCGGCGTGTTCAACGGCGACGTGGGCACCATCCTGGAGATCGACCCCTCCGGGGAGCTGATCACCATCCGCTTCGACGAGCGCACCTGCGTCTACACCCCGGAGATGCTGAGCCAGCTGGAGGTGGCCTACGCCGTCACCGTCCACAAGTCCCAGGGCAGCGAGTACCGGGCCGTGGTGCTGGTGTCAGCCCCGGCGGCGCCGGGACTCATGGTCCGGGGCGTGCTGTATACCGCCATCACCCGGGCCCGGGAGCTGCTGATCCTGGTGGGGGACGACGTGGTTCCCGGCCAGATGGCCGCCAACGACCGCCGGGCGCGCCGCTACAGCGGCCTCCGCCGCCGTCTGCGGCAGGGAGGGGTCGGATGAGCGGCAAGGGCTTTCTGAACGAACTCAGCCGGACCGTCGGCGACTTCCTGGTGCCCCGGCGCTGTCCCTTCTGCGGCGCCCTGCTGAGCCGTGGCGAGACCATGTGCCGGCGCTGCGCCGATACCCTGCCCTATACCGAGGGCCGGTCGGTGCGCACCGGCCCCTTCGGCCGCTGCGCCGCGCCGTTGTGGTACGAGGGCGCCGTCCGGGACGCCATCCTGGCCTACAAATTCAAGGGCAAAATGGGCGGCCTGGACTGCTTCGGCCAGCTGATGGCCCGGTGCGCCGCCGAGGAGTTCGGCGGGGAGTTCGACGCAATTACCTGGGTGCCGGTGAGCCGGCGGCGGCAGGGCAAGCGGCGGTACGATCAGAGCCGCCTCCTGGCGGCCAGCCTCTGCGTGGACTGGCACACCCAGCCGGTTTCCACCCTCCGCAAGACGGTGGACAATCCGCCCCAGTCCGGTCTCACCGACGCCGCCGCCCGCCGGGCCAACGTGCTGGGGGTCTACGAGTGCCCCGACCCGTCCGCTGTGGCGGGCCGGCGCTGGCTGCTGGTGGACGACATCGTCACCTCCGGCGCCACGCTCTCCGAGTGCGTCCGGGTGCTGAAGGAGGCCGGCGCGGCGGACGTGGTCTGCCTGACCCTGGCCGACGCCGGGGACAGAGGAAAAAAGTGACGCATTTTCCGGACGCCTGTTTACTGCCGGCAAAAACCGGGAAAATTCTATTGCAAAATAGAAAACCGGTCAGTATAATATTTATCTGGAGAGTTGCGGCCCGCCCCGGGCCGTCCCAATAATTCGGACAATAATGAGGTACAGCTTATGTGTGCATTTGCAAAGGATATCGGCATCGATCTGGGCACCGCCTCGGTGCTGGTCTATGTGAAGGGCAAGGGACTTGTCCTCAACGAGCCCTCCGTGGTGGCCATCAACAAGGACGACGGCAAGCTCCTGAAGGTGGGCGCCGAGGCTCAGGCCATGCTGGGCCGCACCCCCGGCAACATCGTCGCCATCCGCCCGCTGCGTGAGGGTGTCATCTCCGACTACGACATGACCGAGCGGATGCTCCGGGAGTTCATCCACAAGGTCAACGGCGGCTTCCAGCTGTTCAAGCCCCGGGTCATCATCTGCGTGCCCTCCGGCATCACCGAGGTTGAGGAGCGCGCCGTGGTGGATGCCGGCATCCAGGCCGGCGCCCGCCGCGTGTATCTGATCGAGGAGCCCGTGGCGGCCGCCATCGGCGCCGGCATCGACATCGTCAAGCCCGACGGCCACATGGTGGTGGATATCGGCGGCGGCACCAGCGACATCGCGGTGATCTCTCTGGGCGGCGTGGTGGAGTCCGCCTCCATCAAGGTGGCCGGCGACCAGTTCAACGAGTCCATCGTCAAGTATATGCGCCGCAAGCACAACCTGCTCATCGGCGAGCGCACCGCCGAGATGATGAAGATGCAGATCGGCTGCGTGTTCCCCAAGGAGGAGGAGAGCTCCATCGAGATCAAGGGCCGCTGCCTGATGACGGGCCTGCCCCGTTCCCTGACCGTCACCTCCACGGAGATGATGGAGGCCTTTGAGGAGCCGGTGGAGCGGATCCTGGAGGCCGTCCACGGCGTCCTGGAGCGCACGCCCCCGGAGCTGGTGGCGGACATCTCCGACAACGGCATCGTCATGACCGGCGGCGGCAGCCTGGTGGAGGGCTTCGACAAGCTCATCACCGCCCGCACCGGCATCCACACCCAGGTGGCGGAGGACGCCATCTCCTGCGTGGCCCTGGGCACCGGCAAGAGCCTGGACAACCTGGGCGACATGACCGACGGCACGGTGAATCTGAGCCGCCGCCGCCAGATGAACTAAAGCTGTCATTCCCGTCCGCCGGAACCGGACGCATCATAGCGGGAGGGGAGTCCCGCGAGGATAGAAAAAGAGGAGGAAGAACCATGAAGTTTTCCAGCAAAGTGGAGCGGTGCGGGCTCTCGCCCATGCGGAAGTTCCACCCCTTCGCGGTGGCCGCGGAGCAAAAGGGCCGCAAGATCTACCACCTGAACATCGGCCAGCCCGATATCGAGACGCCGCCGGAGTATTTTGAGGCCGTCCGCAGCTTCAACCAGGACGTGCTGGCCTACGCCCCGTCCCCCGGCATGCCCGTCCTCATCGAGGCCATCCGGAATTACTACGCCAAGCTGGACATGCACTTTGCCGCCGATGAGATCCTGATCACCACCGGCGGCTCCGAGGCGCTGGCCATCACCTTCCAGTGCATTCTGGACAACGGCGACGAGGTCCTGATCCCCGAGCCCTTCTATCCCAACTACAACACCATGGTGAACACCTGCGGCGCCGCCATCCACCCCATCCCCACCACCCCCGAGGAGGGCTATCACTACGCCGACCGGGCCAAGATCGAGGCGGAGATCAACGAGCACACCCGCGCCATCGTGGTCACCAACCCCGGCAACCCCACCGGCGCCGTGCTGACCCACGACGAGATGCGCATGATCGTGGATGTCGCCAAGGAGCACAACCTGTTCGTCATCGGCGACGAGGCGTACCGGGAGTTCGTCTACGCCGGCGAGCCCCTCCAGTCCATGGGCGAGTTTGCCGACGCCGCCGACAACGTGATCCTGGCCGACACCGTGTCCAAGCGGTTCTCTGCCTGCGGCGCCCGGATCGGCTGCATCATCTCCCGGAACCACGAGTTCCTGGGCCACGCCATGAAGTACTGCCAGAGCCGTCTGTCTGTGGCGACGCTGGACCAGGTGGCCTCCGCCGCCCTCTATAACGTGGGCCCGGAGTATTTTGCCGCCGTCCGCAAGGAGTATAAGAAGCGCCGGGACACCGTCATGGATTGCCTGGCGAAGATCCCCGGCGTCATCTGCAAGTGCCCCCGGGGCGCTTTCTATATCATGGCCGCCCTGCCGGTGGACGATTCGGACAAGTTCCAGCGCTGGCTGCTGGAGGAGTTCGAGGACAACGGCGACACCGTCATGTTCGCCCCCGGCGAGCCCTTCTACAAGACCCCCGGCAAGGGCCGCAACGAGATCCGCATCGCCTACGTGCTGAAGCAGGAGGATCTGGAGCGGGCCATGGAGCTGCTGGCCAAGGGCATCGAGGCCTACAACAACCGCAAGTAATCAACCGGCACATCCGGTGCGGGGCGGCCGATGGCCGCCCCGCAAACTGTCTGCCCATGCAGGAGCAACGGTTGCTCATACGCATGGGGAGATTGTGAAGAGGGGAGGGGGAGTCCCCTCTTCACGTTGGATTTTCGCAAATTCCGAATCATTCGGAATTTGCCCGCAACACAGCGCCGTGACGCGCTGTGTTGCGGGGCGGCCGATGGCCGCCCCGCTCTTTTCAAAGCCTGACAAGGAGGACCGACCATGTTCCAGGGCTATACCCAGGAGACCGTGGATTTCCTGTGGGGGATCCGCTTCAACAACAACCGGGAGTGGTTCACGCCCCGGAAGGAGATCTACCAGCGCGCCCTGCTCCAGCCCACGAAGGACCTGGCCGACCAGGTCTACGAGGCCCTGGCGGCGGAGCTGAAGGACGAGCCGCTGATGGTGAAGGTCTCCCGCATCTACCGGGACGCCCGCCGTCTCTTCGGCCGGGGCCCCTATAAGGACCACCTGTGGTTCTCCGTGGCCGTGGGGGACAAGGACTGGACCGGCCGCCCCACCTTTTTCTTCGAGATCGCCCCGGAGTATTACAGCTACGGCATGGGCTTCTGGGAGGCCGGCACGGAGCTGATGGGCCGCTACCGCCGTCGGATCGAGGAGCATCCGGAGGAGCTGGCGGCGCTGGTCCGCCGGATCAACGAGCGGGGCGTCTTCACCCTGGAGGGCCCGGCCTACGCCAAGCCCAAGGGGGACGTAGGACCTCTGCTGCAGCCCTGGTACCAGAAGAAGTCGGTGCACCTGGAGCGCAGCGTCCCCCTGGATGAGCTGATGTTCTCCCCGGGGCTGGCGGATCGGGTCATCGCCGATTTGAAGGAGCTGGTGCCCCTGTACCGGTACTTTGCCGCCCTGTGCGCCCAGGTGTACCGGGAGCAGGCGCTCGGCGGGGAAAATGCCACTTGAATTCCCCGCCGGGATAGGCTATAATAGCACCGTTCTCTCCGTCGGTGTGATGGAATTGGCAGACGTGACGGACTCAAAATGTGTTGCGTCCGTTCTCACCGGAGTGTGCGCAAACCCTTGGTACAACTGGGTTTTCAAAATTGCAAATTACACGTTTTTCGGAATCGACCTCCAATACGACCTCCGATTTCCAGAGGGCGGTTGAAATGGCCGAAACCGTTGGTACGACAATGCCGGTGTGTTGGAATTGGCAGACGAGGTGGACTCAAAATCCATTGGTGGCGACACCGTGCGGGTTCGACCCCCGCCACCGGCACCATCCCGAAACCCTTGCGAGAGCAGGGTTTCGGGATTTTTTTTCGACCTTCCGGGGGACGATATTTGGTGCGGCTGCTTCTGTTACATGTCCGATATTTTTCCTTGTCGTCGGATTTTTCGGGTCTGCAATCCCTTGTCGCAGCGCTTCTCCCGGTTTTTTGGAGGTCGCTGGAGGACGATTTATGCATTGGCCGACGCAGGGGACTCATCGGAGGCCGGAAAGAAGCCCAGGATCGCCTGGGCCGACGCCACCTTGGAGTTGTAATCCAGGTGGGTATAGATGTTGCTGGTGGTGCCGATGTCGCTGTGACCCAGCCACTCCTGAATGTCCTTCAGGGCAACGCCGTTGGCGTAGAGGAGGCTGGCGCAGCTGTGCCGAAGATCGTGGAATCGGATGCGCCGCATACCGTGTCTCTCCAGGAAGGCCGGGAACGCCTGTGTCAGATAGCCGGGCTTGACCCGCTCCCCCAGATCGTTGACGTAGATATAATCCAGGTATTTCTGGCAGTAGTCGTTCCCGCAGATCAGTTGGTTTTCCTCCTGCCGCTTCTTCAGCGTCTTCAGCAGCTCCACAAAGGGGGCCACCAGCGGCAGACTACGGTGGGAGGACTTGGTTTTGGTGCGGTTCTTCTCCACGATCACGCTCTTGCCCTCCAGACAGGTCTGGGTGACAGTGTGCTTGATGGTGATGATCTTTCGGTCAAAGTCAATGGCGTTCCACTTGAGTCCCACCACCTCGCTGCGCCGCAGGCCGTAGAAGGCCGCCAGGATCACGCCCAGCTCCAGATCCGTCCCCTTGACCGCGGCAAACAGCTCCTTCAGCTCCCTGGCGTTGTATGGATCGCACTCGTGAGGGATCTTCTTCGGCCGCTGGATCTTGTCCGCCGGGTTGCTCTCGATCAGATCGGTCTTGTAGGCGTACTGCAGCGCCTTTCGGATGTTGGCGTGGCGATGGATGACCGTGTTGGCCGACACGCCGTTCTCGTTCATCTCGTAGGAGTAGTAGTCCTGGATGTGCTTGGGTGTGACATCCCGCAAAAGCAATCCGGGATAGTGCTTGTCGTAGTATGGGATGATCTTGTTGTGGATCGACCCGTTATAGGCCGCATAGGTGGTGGTCTCCAGACTGGGACGCATCATGCTTAGCCAGTCAGAGAGGAATGTTGTGAACCGGATATCCTCCGGCTGTTTTTTCCCGCCGCTCCTCTTCTCCATCAGGAGGCACTGCAGTTCCTCCTCTTTCTCCCGGCGCGCCTGGATCAGCATGGCCTCGGCGCGCTTCTTATTGCCCTTGATGGGCAGCTTGGTGGAACGGCAAGGGGTTTTCCGCTTGCCGTTCTCATCGATATAACTCAGGACGATGTGATAGAAACCGTCCTTCTCTCTCAGATGACCTGCTACCATTTTTCTCGAATGACTCCTTTCTGACTTCGTTTTTATAGCAAGGCATCTGCCATCGACACGGACAACATACCGCATCTTTTGGCAGAAGTCCACTGTGTTTTTTCACGATGCGGACTTTTCCAGATTCGTCAGATATTCCAGCACATAGAGCTTGGGGATCTTGTATCGCTTGCCAACGTACAGACTCTTGATCGCACCGCTTTTCAGCAGGCGGTAAGCCGTCTTGACACTGATACCGCCCAGCATCTGGCTGAGCTGCTCCACGTTGACCACGTCCGGGTAATCCGTGAACATGACCTTATAGAGCTCCTGGATTTCCGATTGCTTCATCTCCGCACCTCCTCATTCTGTGTCCTCTCCCCTACGGGATTCGTTCGCATATGCTCACTCCTTTCCCCGGCAGACCTGCCGGGCATAAAACATGGGCGTGGGATAAACAGATTTCCCACGCCCGCTTAGATCCCACCCATGGTGGGGCTGTCTCGTTCTTCTTCTGTCGGTGTCTCGTCGGCAGAGCGGTGTTCTGCCGCGCAGATGATTAGGCCTGCGGCGAGGCCGATGACCGCGCCGAGGTCCGCGCCGTTCTGCTGCGCCTCGATGCGTTTTCTGCGCTCCTCCGGATCCTCGCTGCCCTCGATTATGCTGCCAGCTTCCAGAAGACCACGCAGGCCAAGACAGACAAGGCCACCGCTCCCAGCGAGGTGCCGACCATCAGCCACATAATCTTCCGCCGCAGGCCGGTGATGGTATTCTCGATCTGTTGACGGCTCTGCTCCAGCTCCGAGGCGCATCTGGAAATAAAATCTTCTCTCGCATTCCCATCCTGTGAGACGGTCTGGCGAACTGCCTCCAGCAGCTTCCCGTTGGCCTCCTGCATCCTCTCCACCGTAATCGTCAGGTACCGGTTCTGCCGATTCTCGAACTGCGTCAGCTGATCTGCCAGCTCCTCCCGCGTCGCCAGCGTCTCGATCTGTCGGTACAGCGTGGGTTGAAACGCCGCCGCGTCCATCAGCAGCTGCTGCTCCATCTCCCGCTGCTCCTTGGGAATGGCGTACACGATGGGCTGATACTCTGTCAGCCGGATCTCCCGGACTGCGGCGGCGTTTCTCTGCGTCAGCGCCGCCACCGCAGAATTCTTCTGCGGCGCTCTCTGCAAGTTGTTTTCTGATGTGGAATTCATTTTCCATGTTCTCCTTTTCAAATTTCTTGTCGTGCAGACGCTTGTCCCGGCACCGCATGCCGTTGGGACAGCAGTAGGTGATATATTTTCTCTCCGGTGTCCAGATCACTTCGTAACCGTGACGGTGCATCTCGGAGAGAAACTCTCTCTTGCTGCCCGTCTTTTTCATGGCGTCCTCGATCACCGCCATCAGCTGAAACTTCCAGTTCTCGCACTTGCTGGCTGCACGGTACTCTCGTGCAGAGAGCTTCGCACCGCCTTTTTCATACGGCTCCAGCACAGAGAGACCGTGGGCTGCGCAGATCTCGTCGCTGAGCTGCCGTAGCTCCTTCAGTGTACCAGGATGCTGACGCAGCTTGTATCCTGTCTCGAAGCTAACGCTGTTGATGACGAGGTGGGAATGAATGTGGGGTGCGTCGCAGTGGGTGGTGACCAGCACCTCGTGTCCCGGCCAGGCTTGTGCAGCGAATTCCAACGCGATGGCATGGGCTTCGTCATAGGAAATGTTCTCCTCCGGTGAGAAGGATTGGACGTACTGATAGAAGTTCATGCCGTTGGTTTTACGGTACGCCTTCTTGGTCAGCATGAATTCTGCGAAGGCATTTTCGCCGCTGCAGTTGGCGCCGGAGCAATACTTTCTTCCTCTCCCGTCGGTGACCTTGTCCGCCCGACAGCAGTAATCCAGGAGCCCTTTCATGGCGCTGGGACTTTGCTTTGACTCACGGATATACGTTACCGTCGCCACGAGGTTGCCTCCATCATCTCTTTCAGCAGCTGACAGATCTGCTGCTGACCGGCAAGAACATCTTTCAGATCCGGCACGTATGCGATGCCGGAGTTGACCTTGGCCGCGATCTGGTTCAGGTTATTCCCGATGCGCTTGAGCTCCCGGAGCACCGGTGTCAGATCCGGCGGTGCGAGGATGGGCGTATCCCGTGACAGCGCCAGGATATATTCCGTCAGGCTCAGCCCGGCGCAGGCTGCTTTTTCTGTGATCCGATCCCGCTCCGCCTTGGTGAGCCGAATGGTCAGCGTCTCATTTCGTTTTCTGTTTTCACTCATATTCTCTCCTCCGGTTCGTATGAAAAGTGGGTGTGGGCTTCTGCCCGGACGCCGCCGAAATCGGCGGCATAGGCAACCGGCGGACAGCCGGACGCTCTGCTTGCCCCGTCGTCGGAAGCGACTTCGTATCATTCGCTTCCGCGCCGGGCACGAAAGCTCATTCACTGCGTGCTTCCTCCTCTCCCCACAAAATCCAGTGATTTTGTGGGGGCCTCTTTTTTGCGTAAATACCTGCTCTGTGGAAACGCGTTTTCCGCCCCCACGCTGGCTCCACGTCCTCTCCTGGGGTACGTTTTCCCGCCCCTCTCCGGGAAAAGCCCACACGGGCCCTCCTGTGGCCAAACACGGGGCAATAACCGTCCCTCTCGTGGTGACGGTTAAACCGATCCCGATTTCGAACCGTCATAGCGCAACACAAGTGTTTGCAACGGTTTCCGCGTTTTGTGACGATTGGCGCTCCCCGCACCGTGAAACCGTCATATCGTCATAGTAGCTGTGATACCGCAGCAGGATGGTCCGTTGCTTCCCGGTGCGGGACGGCGTGAAGGACACGCCCAGCCGCTGCAGTTCCTGCCGGTAGCGTCCGATCTTCCGGGTGAGAATGTTGGGCTGCATATCCAGATCCAGTAGGTGAACCAGCTCAGAGGCCGTCCCTTCAAAGCTCCGATGCTTCCGCACATACGATGCCACGTCACGCAGGGCCGTCTCATTTTCCAGTGGATTCGTCAGCGGTGTGTCGCATTTCATCAGCGTCCATTCTCCCAACTCTTCGTCCCGCTCCAGCGTGAACGTCTTCTCCTCCATGTCCCTGCCCCGGACGTGGAGCTGCACGTCCACGTCGGTGGGATGCTCCTTGCAGAGGACGTAGCTGCTGTCCGCCGCGCCAACCAAGCCCGTGGTGCCGGAGATCATCATGTGGGGATCACCGGCCTCGCGCTTGCGGAGATGGTGGACAAGGATCAGCGCGATCTGATGCTCGTCCGCAATACGCTTGAGAAGACCCATGTCCTGGTAGTCGCTGGCGTAGAGATTTCCGTCGCCCGTCCCGCCGCGCACCTTCTGCAGCGTGTCGATGATGATCAGGTTCGTGTCACCGTGCTGGGTGAGGAAATCCTCCAGCTGATCGCACAGGCCGTCTGAGAGAGACTGGGAGAAGGTGGCCAGATGCAGTTCCTCCGGCGGCTCGTCTGTCAGCTCGGAGATCCGCTGCTGCAGCCGTGGATAGTTGTCCTCCAGACAGAGGGAGAGGACCGTGCCCTGCTCCGTGCGCAAGCCCCAGAGCGGTGTGCCGGAGGCGACAGCCAGCGCCAGCTGCAGCAGCAGCCAGCTCTTGCCCACCTTCGGTGCCCCCGCAAAGACGTGCAGTCCTCTCGGCAGAAGTCCGTCCACCACAAATCGAGTGGGGGGAAGCCTCATGTTGTAGAGGTCCTTGGCGGTGATGGTTTCGATTTTTTCCATTTGTGTTTCCTCCTCAAATTAGATTTGCTCCAAAAAGGTGGGAGCAGTATTCTTTTTATCTTTCTAATTGCTTTAGCGACCTTGCCGTGATACAATGTCCCCGGCAGGTGAAGAGAAAATGAAATTGAGATACCAGATCCACAGCGTATCCGCCATGACGCTCCTCGGTTACGGAGAGAATTGGATCGACCGCTACCGCTTCCGACTGAACGAAAGCGAAACGAAACGCTGCATCATAAGAGCGGACGACGAGCAGGAGGATAACGCTCTGTTCTATCAGATCATGTGCGTCCTGCACGACGGGAAGTTCCCGGAGCTGGAGAACGGCTCTGTCTGCAGGGAGCTTTCCGACGTGATCTTCTTCATGGATTTCTCCGGCATCTTCGACCGGGGCAGCAGCGGCAAGGCGCTGGAGCGGCAGGAAAAGGCGAGAGACATGTTTCGCAGCGCGGGTATAGAGCTGGACTTCGGCAACGGGCCGAAGCAGTATGTGGCTTTCGAGCGCTCCAACAGCATGAGCCGCCATGCGCGTCTTTCCTTTATTGACAGCAATCTGTATTGGCGTGTTCGTGATCGGATCATGCTGGATATGGATGTGTACGAGTGCCAGCTCAGCAAGCTCTACGCCTACAACGGACTTATGCTCTCCAGCGGCATCCGTATCGACGGGATCGACATCGAAAAGCCCCACCGTGTGATCGTGGTGGACAATCCCCAGCTCGAAACCGAACCGGTGGATGTGATCACGGTGGAGCCGGTGGGAGAACGCGAGGGTGTGAAGAAATACCGGCGCGTGGAAAAGAAAATGCCCCTCACCGTCACGGAGTTTGACGGCGAGGGGCTGGTGTCAAAACAATTTGCCAAGAGCATGAACGAGAAATACGGGGATGGAGTTGAGCATCAATCCTTTCAGATCCGCATGCCCTTCATCAAGGGCATGATCCACGAGGTGGATTTTCAGGACCTGCTCCCCAACGCGGGCGGCGAATATATAACGGATATCTGGGGCGAGAAGCATCCCATCAAGAATGTTGACGTTATTCTCACCAAGAGCATGTTCAAGGGCTATGGCTGGCTCACCGAGAACAAGATGAGCTGGCGGGACTACTGGACGAAGTTCAAAAAATACGATCACGCCCTGTACATCTCCAATGTCGGTTGGGCGGAGCCGGAGCAGCTCACGGAGCTGAACTATCAGTTCCTGACCACGCTGTCTATGACGACGGAGGAGTTTCGCCCGGCGGATCTCCCGAAGGGCTGGGACCACAGTCCGGCGGAGGACTCCCGACACTGGATCACCAAGACGACGGAGCAACGGTACTTTGACCTCTGCTGTAACGAAGCATACCGCCTCTCTGTATTCACGAGGGAGAAAAGCAGGCGGTCGAGGATTCTGAAAAAGAACCCGCTGTTTCTCCATGAGCCCGCCTTCATCAAACAGCTCAACGACATGGCGGAGAAGACCCTGAAAAACTACGCGGTCGGCAGACTCTTGGTGGCGGGTGACGTGCGCTTTCTCTCCGGCGACCTGCTGCAGTTCGTGGAGATGCTGCTGCAGGATCCCGTTGTGAAAAAGCGGCGGACGAAGAGCTACTATTCCGTGCTCAAGGGAGCACACTTCGGCACCACGTTGTTCTATGCCCCCGGCGCGGCCTACGAGAGCGACGGCGTCTGCACGATCCTCCGCAACCCCCATATCTCCCGCAACGAGGAGATCCGGCTTCAGGCCTATGACGCGAAGAAGGAAAAGGATCGGATGTGGGACTGGTATCTGCACCGCCTCACCAGCGTGGTGATGGTGGACTCCCGCATGCTGGCGGCGGAACGCCTGGGCGGCGCGGACTTCGACGGGGACGAGGTCAAGACCATCGCCGATCCGCTGGTGAACCGCTGTGTGCAGAGAAACTATGACGGTGGGATCGAGAACAGCGCCAACCTCCCGCTGCTGTATATCCCGGCGGAGGAGCCGGTGATCCGTAACGCCCACCAATGGACGGACCGGTATCTGACGGTGCGGGATACCTTCTCCTCCCGCGTGGGACAGATCTCCAACGCTGCCTTTGACCGCAGCGTCATTGCCTACAGCGAGAAGACTGATCCCGACGAGCGCGAGCGCTGCCGCCAGGATGTAGAGGCGCTGACCATTCTGACCGGTTTGGAGATCGATTCGGCCAAGAGCGGCGTCAAGCCCGATCTGGACGAATATCTGAAGCAGCGGCGCGTAACACGCAGCCCTTTCATCACTTACAAGAATCTGTTGGAGGACAAGACCCATAGCGTAATAAAACGGAAGGAGCTTCTTCGGAAAACAGATTGGAGCAAGGTGACCTCCAACGTGGAGTGGCTGCCCTTGTATGCCATGGAGCTGCTGGAGAATACCCCGAAGCTAAAACCCATGCCTGCGAAGGACGAGGAGCTGTTCAACTTCGCTGTTCCGGGCTGGAAGGACGCGCTGGATGCAGAGCTTGTTTCTTCTGTTGCTTCTCTGCTGCGGGATTACGAGGTCTGCCTCAACCGCATCTACCGATGCAGACTCCCCATCGCCGAGCGCAAGCGGGAGGGAGATATTCACCGCATCCTGTTCTCCCGCGGACAGGAGGGCAAATACGATGTGGAGACCCTGTACGCCACCTTCTCTGGTCTGGACCCTGTGCGCGTGGAAGAACTGCGCCGGGCGATCCTGGAACAGGACTGGCATCTGATGCGCCGGGAGGAGCGAATGATGTTTCTGGACGAGCAGCTTCCGGATTACAAGGAGTGGCATGATCTGCTCGCGGACTTCCGCTTCGGCGGCTACCGGGTGCTGGGAGACCTGATCTGCGACATTGACGACGCCAACCATGCCGAGGATCGAAAGCAGTTCCATCGGGACTCGGATTCCATCTCCTTTACCTACATGATGAACGCCTACGAGGAAAAGCCCTTTGCTACGGCCTACCAGAAGGCGGTGGCAGACGCCTGCCGCACGCTGTTGGATGAATTGGTCGAACTGGATGAGGCTGTAAAGTATGTGGTGGCGGCCGGATACCGCAGGCATTTATTTGACCTGCTGGAGGACAGGATCGAGGCTGTGACCTTGGAGAGAAAAGTATGATCAACGAGCGAAAAGAATTTGCCGCGTATACCGGAACAGTCAATTACACGGCAAAGAACAAGAATGACCGCACTTGGCTGGGGCGCTTCACCTTCGATATGCTCAAGGAGTTCGAGGGCATGGCGCGAGTGCTGACGATTCTGGCCCGCGGGTATATGTGGGAGGGCGACGAGCCGGACTGCGACCGCGCCCGCCGGGCGCTCTGCGCCTGGTGCAGCACTCCGGAAAGCAAAAATGCCAGCTCTCCCAAGAAGAGCTGGCAGGATCGGTACAGTTTTCCGGAGTTGCATGCAGAGTTCCCGGAGCTGGTGGATGACGAGGGAAAGGGCTGGCTGTTCCGGCATGTGAAGGCACTGTGCAGATTTGCGAAAAGCCATCCCGACCTTGTGGATGCCTACGCAAAGAAGGACTGTGAGATTCTGCAGAAGTCCTTCACTTCAAAGCTGCGGAAGAAGGTCTTACACTACCAGGTGCCGATCTTTTCCCCTACGACGGATCAGGCTTGGTCGCTCTCCTTTGACAGCGTGATCGCGGACGCGCTGGAGCTTGGGCCCCTGCGGGATAAGGATATCTCGTTCACAGCGGAGCAGCAGGCGTGGATGCGGGCCAACACACCGGGCAAAGTTCCGCCCCATGTGCTGGAGATGATGGTGGCATATTACATTGCCAACAAGCAAGAGGACAGCGACTGGGTGGTGCTGCCGGTCACAAACTTTGACGCCTACTTCGGCACCACCACCTTCAGCCGCAAATGGCTCCCCGCCCTGTGCAGGACCGCCATAGTGCGGGGCGAAAGCGGCTATGGCGTCAGCCGATTTCGGCTTGCGGACGGGTTTTCCGATGCGACAGGGGGCATTTACTTGTAAGTATCCTCCAGCCGATCTTTAGTACCCAATCAATATGCAACGGGATGGTGACCAGCACCATCCCGTTTTATCTGGTATTATGTTTGAGTTCCGTTCATCACGGGGCGGGGGGCTGCTTTGCTGCGCTTACTGCGCAACGGGGGACATGTAAAGCATCATAGCGTTTTGTCTGTTCTCAATACACGGGGGAAGGGTATGAGTATTCGTTGATTTGATTGCGATGGAGGGGGCAGACAGGCAGCCAAGCCGTCCTCATCAACAGGGCCAGTCTCCGCTGTGCCGGTACCTCTCCACCCCAAAAAACGGGCCGCAGGAGGCTCCGTTGAGCCTCCTGCGGCCCGTTTTATGCGTGAGCACAGCCCTTGTCCGTCACGCCTCGATCCCCTTGTTCTCGCCGAAGGTGGCATTCTTCATAAACTCTTTTCTCTCCTCCTGGGTCATCTCGGAGCCGGACTTGCCCAGGGCCTGGTCGTTGAGGACCTTGGTGGCGTCCAGATAGGAGGTGAGCACCGCGTCGGGCCCGTTGATGACCTTGTCGGCCAGCTGATCCGGGGTCATGGATTTCACCATCTTCTGGAAGGCCGGATCCTTCTCGATGATCTGCATGGCCTCGTTCAGCTTCTCGTTGGAGAGCACGACCTCCTGCATCTCCGGCGTGAACTTCTCCGGATTGTTCTGGATGAAGCTCAGGTACAGGGTGCGGGCGGCGTTTTCCTGCACCTGCTCGGGGTCCTTGCGGCTGTCCATGGTGTCGCGCTGAAGCTGATCCTCCAGCTTCTGGGCCATGGTGCGCCCATTCACCGTGTCCGCCATTTTGTCCAAGGCCTCGATGGCGTGGGTGGCGGCGTTGGCGCGGTCGGCGCCGGACTGATACCGGAAGCTGGTCTTTTTGCCGTCCTCCTCCACCTTGCGGCTGTAGGCCATGGTGTCGTTGCGGGCGTTGCGGATGGCCTGGTCCAGGGAGATATTCTTGAGCTTTTCCCGCTGCTCGGGGCTGATGCCCTCGGTTTCGCCCCGGAGCAGACGCTTTTTGTCCTGCAGATCCTGCAGGCTCCTCATCATCTGCTGGTGCTCGGCGGAGTTCTTCTTGCTGACGAACCAGCCGGTCTTCTCCCGGGCCAGGATCTCGATCTGACGGTCCAGATCCGCCTCCGCCTTCTTCACCGGATCCAGCGCCAGGGTCCGCTTCTCGGTCTCCGCCTGGAGCTTGAGATAGCCGGGGGTGGTGCGGTCCTGGGCGGGGGCGGCCTCCAGCACCTTGCGGAAGGCGGTGACGGTGGCGACGTCCAGATCCTTTCCCGAATACGTGGTTTCGTTGCCCTCTTTGTCGATGCGCCCGGTCTCCGCCTGGGCGTCCGCCTTGATGCGGTCGGCCTTTTGGATCAGCGCCTCGTAGTCAAAGCCGCCCTTGCCCACGGTGCTGTGCAGGAGCTTGTCGGTGGAAAGCTCGCTCTTCCAGTTCTTTTTGGCGAGCTTCTCCGCCAGGACGTTCATATCCATCTGATCCCTGTACCACACACCGGAAAGCGCCCATGGGAAGCGGCTTTGGGGCGGTTCGCCACCCCGGTTTTTCCCCCCGAAAGCGCCCGGAGAAAAGCCCGGCCCGGTCAATGATGCCACCACAGAACAAAAAGCACCCCGGCCAACTGCTCCGTCTCATAGGGCAACTATGTGACAGGTCGGCAAGCCGGTACGGAAAAGCAAACAGAAAACGAAAGCAACGAGTCAATCTTCGGGTTGGCTCGTTACTTTCTGTTCTCATTCGGCACGGGGTGGCCCGCCTCGATGCACCGCAGCCCCGCCAGCGGGGCGGTAAAATGGCCGTATTTGCTGATGACCACGCCCTCCGTCACGCTCCGGGGCAGCACGTCCACCAACGCCCCCGCTGTATGCGCCCGCTGCCCTCCGCCCCGAAGCGGCAGGCGGGAAGTCGATTTCAGTATCCACGATTGCTTCCGAAAAGTCAAGACGGAGAAGGCCGAAACGCCGCGCCTCCTTCCACTTTTCCTTGCGTTTTGACGGTAAACAGTTTATACTGATTTCAAACCAATTCAGGTTGCCATCGGGAGGTGATTTGCCATGCAGACCTACACGCCGCGTCCCAGAGAATATGCCCGGGAATGCATTGAGGCCTACATCCTGACACACGATCTCCGGGCGGGAGACAGTCTGCCGCCGGAGCGGGACATGTGCGCCATGTGGGGTCTGAACCGCAGCACCCTGCGCAGTGCCATTGCCCGGCTGACGGCGGCAGGTCGGCTGGTGTCCGTACAGGGCAGCGGCACCCGGATCGCCCCCCGGTTTCGCCGGACGCTTCAGGATCTGCAAAGCTTTTCCGACTATGCCGCCAGCGGCGGTTTTACGGCGGAGACGCGGCTGCTGTCCTTCTCCACCGTGGAGTGCGACAAGCACCTTGCCCGCCGGTTTCGCCGTGTGCTGGGGGAGAAGCTGTACCGCATCTCCCGTCTGCGTATGCTGAACGACACCCCCGTACTCATCGAGACGGCCTACATCCCGGTGGAGCTGGCCCCCCATCTGGAGGAGCACGACCTGGTAAACGGCTCTTTGTTTGCCGTGTTGGAGGAGGTCTATGGCCTGCGGCTGGATCACGGCGAGGAGAAGGCCAGCATCACTCTGGCCAATGCCGAGGAGGCCGCCCACCTGCATATCCGGCCCGGTGACGCCGTGTTCTGGATCGTCAGCCGCACCGACGCTCCCGACGGCACTACCGTGGAGTACTGCCGCACCGTGGCCCGCGGCGATGTGGTGGAGATGGCCGGCGTGCTACGCTGGCGCAGTGGTGAGGAGGACGAGCCATGAACGATGTAAATTACCGCTCCCCCCTTTATATCCAGCTCCGTGAGGTCATCCGCAGCAAAATTGAGGAGGGTGAATACCCCGCCGGCACCGCCATCCCCTCGGAAAATCAGCTCAGCGAGCAATACGGCATCAACAGAGTCAGCGTCCGCAGCGCACTGGCGGCGCTGGAAAACGAGGGGCTGCTGCGATCCGTACAGGGCAAGGGAGTGTTTGTATGCGGCGAAAAGACGGAACGGGAACTGGATACGCTGGGCGGCTACCGCCATACCATGAAGGAGCGCTCCCGGGAGGCAACCACCCGGGTACTGGTGAAGGCGCTGCGCAAGGCCGGCCCCTACTATGCCCAGGTGCTGGGTCTGCACCCCGACGACGACGTGTGGTTTGTCCGCCGCATCGATTACAGCGGCGGCGAGCCGGTGGCCCTGGAGGAGATCTATATCCCTTACGCCGTACTGCCCGGTCTGGAGGACATTGACATTCAGCTTTTCTCCATCTACGACGCCTATCTGTGGAACGGCGTGCAGCCCAGCCGCGGCCATCAGGTGCTGCGCCTCACCCATCTGGAGCCGTCGGTGGCCAAGCTGATCGATCTGCCGCCCCAACAGGCGGTGATGGAGTTCTCCTGCGTCACCCGGGACACCGGCGGACGGGTCATTGAATTTGCCCGCAACTATGTGCGCGGCGACAAGACCGAGTTCCGCGTACACTATACAAATTCCCAATTGGTATAAAATCGAATTATAATTATTCTGTTTAATTCCCCGAATATCTACCGGTATTCGGGGAATTTTGCGCTTTTTATATACAATCTGCACAGAATAATCGAGTTTTATACCGTCATATCAGAGAAAATTGCCCCTCTATCTTGAAAATGGTATGAAATATAAATATACTTGTTGTAACAAGGGTAAGCGACCCAGTACCCATCATAAGGAATGAGGTGATCGTTTTGGCGGATTCCATCGTTTCCCTGCGGCATGTGGACAAGTGGTATGGCGGCAATCACGTGGTCAAGGACATGAATCTGGAGATTCGGTCCGGCGAGTTTTTGACGTTGCTGGGCCCCTCCGGCTGCGGCAAGACCACCACGCTGCGGATGATTGCAGGCTTTGAGGACGCCACCACTGGCATCATAGAGGTGCAGGGCCAGCGGGTGGAGGAGAAGGAACCGTATCAGCGGGATGTGAACACAGTCTTCCAGAACTACTCCCTGTTCCCCCACATGACGGTGTATGACAACGTGGCCTATGGGCCCACCATCAAAAAGTGGCCCAAGGCGCAAATCAAGGAGCAGGTCACCAAAATGCTGGAGCTGGTGCAGATGGCGGGCTATGAAAAGCGGAAGCCCGACGCCCTCTCCGGCGGTCAGAAACAGCGTGTGGCCATTGCCCGCGCCCTGATCAACAATCCCCGTGTGCTGCTTCTGGACGAGCCTCTGGGCGCGCTGGACCTGAAGCTGCGCAAGCAGATGCAGATCGAGCTGAAGCGGCTGCAGCGCAAGCTGGGCATCACCTTCGTATATGTCACCCACGATCAGGAGGAGGCCATGACCATGTCCGACCGCATCGCGGTGATGAAGGACGGCGTTATCCTGCAGATCGACGCGCCGCTGGAAATCTATGACCACCCCAACTGCCGGTTTGTGGCGGATTTCATCGGCGAGAGCAACGTCATCGAAGGCACGGTGGTCTCCGCAGAGGGGTCCCTCCTCTCCGTGGAAACCGATGGCGGTCTGGTGCGCACCCGGGGCGAGGGCTTTGCCGTGGGCGAGAGAATCTGTATCTCCGTCCGTCCGGAATACCTGGCCGTCAGCGCCGCGCCGGTTGAGGGCTTTACGATGAGGGGCCGGGTCAAGGACTTCATCTACATGGGCACGGTGATCAAAACCAGTCTGGATCTACCCGGCGGCCAGGAAGTCAAGTTCAGCCGCTTTGAGCCCGACCCCACCCTCCGCGAAGGGGACGAGCGGTTCATCTACTGGCCGGAAAACAAATCCGTGCCCATCCACCTGACGGGGGAGGTGTCCCCATGACCGCCCCGAAAAAGCGCCGCAATCCGCTGCCGGCCATCGCTCAGGCGGGCCCTGTGTCGGTGTGGATGGTGCTGTTTGTCACGGTGCCCATGCTGTTCATCATCTACATCAGCTTCATGTCCCGGGGCACCTTCGGCGGTGTGGAGTACACACCCACCCTCACCTCCTATGAGACGCTGGCAGACGTGACCTACTTTGCCGTGATCCTCAAGAGCCTTCAGGTGGCCGTGGTGACCACGGCGGTATGCCTGCTGTTGGGCTATCCCTTTGCCTACTACATTGCCCGCAAGAGCGCGGACGTGGCCTCCCGGCTCATCATGCTGCTGATGATTCCCCTGTGGACCAACTCCCTCATGCGGCTGAACGCCTGGATGCTGTTGTTTCAGACAAACGGGCCCGTAAACAAGGCCCTGCTGGCGCTGGGCATCGTGCAATCCCCGGTGAAATTCATCTACACCGACGGGCTGGTGCTGCTGGGACTGATCACCAACTTCCTGCCCTTCGCCGTGCTTCCCATGTACTCCTCCATCGAGAAGCTGCAAAAGGCCATGCTGGAGGCGTCGGCTGATTTGGGCGCCACCCCTGCCACCACCTTTCGCAAGGTGACGCTGCCGCTCACCTTCCCCGGCATCTTCTCCGCCATCATTCTCACCTTTATCCCCGCCCTGGGTACCTATACCATCACCGACATGCTGGGCGGCGGCAAGGTGCTGTACATCGGCAACATCATCAAAAATCAGTTCGGCACCATCCGCAACTGGCCGCTGGGCGCAGCCCTGAGCGTACTGCTGCTGCTCATCACGGCGCTGCTGATCTTCCTCTATTCCCGCTTCGCCAAAATCGAGGATATGGAGGTGCTGTGATGAAAAACAAAAAGCTGCTGCGGCAGAGGCGCAACGCCTTCTGGAGCGCTCTGTATGCCGCCGTCATCTATGCGCTGTTCTATATCCCGGTGCTGGTGATGATCCAGTTCTCATTCAACGACGCCAAGCGGAACTACTCCTGGGAGGGCTTCACCACCCAGTGGTACGGCAAGCTCTTTTCCTTCGGCAACCACGACCTGTGGGAGTCGCTGGTCTACTCCCTGGCCATTGCCGTGGCGGCCACCGTAATCAGCGTGGTGGTGGGCGTGCTTGGCGGCATCGGATTGAAGAAATTCGAGTTCCGCGGCAAGAAGTTCATCAACCTCATGCTGTATGTCCCCATCGTGGTGCCGGAGATCGTGCTGGCCGTGTCCATGCTGATTATCTTCATGACCGTGGGCATCCGTCTGGGGATGGGCACCATCGTCATCGGCCACTGCACCTTCTGCATCCCCTATGCGGTGGTCACCATCAAGGGCCGCATCAGCGGTGATAACGAGACGCTGCAGGAGGCGTCCATGGACCTGGGCGCCAACCGGGTGCAGACCTTCTGGCGCGTCACCATTCCCAGCATCATGCCGGGCATCCTGTCGGCGGCCTTTCTCAGCTTCACCCTGTCCATCGACGACGTCATCATGTCCAACATGCTGGCCTCTGCCCGCCAGTCCACCCTGCCGGTGCTGATTTTGTCCGTCAATCGCACGGGTATCACGCCGGACATCAACGCGCTGACCACCCTGATGGTGCTGGTTATGGTGGCGGGCATGCTGGTGATGAGCGGTCTGCAGCGCCTGCGCCGCAAGAGAGAGGCCCGGGAGATGGCGGAGGCCGAACAGCGTATTTCCACCCTTCGCGGTTGAAATAAACACAATAATTATGTATTATGGGAGGTACGAACATGAAAAAAGCATTGTCCCTGATTCTGGTGCTGGTCATGGCGCTGACGCTGGTGGCCTGCGGCGGCCAGAGCGCGACCACGCCCTCCGGCGGCGAGGCAGCCGGCAGCAAGGAACTGAACATCTTCATGTGGAGCGACTACATGTCCGATGACCTGGTGGCCAACTTCGAGCAGGAGTACGGCATCAAGGTGAACCTCAGCTACATGAACGACAACGCCGACTCCATCACCAAGCTCACTGCAGGCGCCGGCGACGGCTACGACCTGATCATGACCTGCGACGCCTACATGGAGTCCCTCATCAACGGCGGCTATCTGGAGCAGTTGGATCTGAGCCAGATTCCCAACGCCAAAAACATCAACAAAGCCTATTGGTCGGAGCAGAATCAGGGCTACTGCGTACCCTACCTGATGAACTACATCTATGTGGTGTACGACACGGAGCGCTGCCCCATTGAGATCACCTGCTACAACGACCTGATCCGTCCCGAGATGAAGGGTCAGATCGGCTCCGTGGACGGCGCCCGCAACCTGTTCCCCATCGCCCTCATCGCGCTTGGCTACGACCCCAACTCCCGGGAGGAGAGCGAGATCGCCGAGGCCTATGAGTGGCTGGTGAAGTACAATGAGAACGTGGTGGCCTACGGCTCCACCGAGACCAACATGGTCAACGGCACCATCTCCTGCATGTTCACCTACGACGGCAACACCGCCGAGGCGATGGCCCAGCTCGGCGCCAACAACACCCTGACCGTGGCCCCCTTCACCGCCGATCCGGTGCAGCTGGGCTTCGATCTGTACGTCATCCCCAAGGGCGCCCAGCACATGGATGCCGCCTATCTGTTCCTCAACTACATCTGCGACGCTCAGGTCATGGCGGACAACCTGGTGGAGAACCCCTACTCCTGCCCCAATGACGCCGCAGTGGCCGCCGCATCCGAGGAGTATCGCAACGGCCCCGCCTTTGACTTTGACTACAAGACCAACGTGTTCTTCCAGGAGGACGTGGGCGACGCCATCACCATCTATGACAAGTACTATCAGATGCTGAAGGTGGGTTAATCAGGTAAGGAGGTACCCCCGTGGTTAAGTTTGACGAGCAAAAGCAAATCGACAGCGTCCGGGGCGCTCTGGCCCTGCGCAGTCAGATTGAAACCGTGGTGGATGCCATCTGGCAAAAAGGGCTTCGCAACCTGTGTTGGCTGGGCATCGGCGGTACCTGGGCCAGTTGCCGGCAGGTGGTGTGCCACATGAAGGAGCGGACGGATCTGGACGTGTTCGCCACCAATGCGGCGGAGTACTGTACCACCGGCGACCGCCGGGTGGGCCCGGGCACCTGCATGGTGATCTCCTCCGTTACCGGCACCACCACGGAGATTGCTGATGCCGTGGCAAAAGCCCGCGCCGCCGGCGCAGAGATCATCGGCTTTATCGACAAGGCCGACTCCCCCCTGGCCTCCGCTGTGGATCACTGCATCTCCTTTGCGGGAAACGAGCAGTTGAAATTCTTCATGGTGGCCGATCGGATTTTGTTCCTTCGGGGCGAGATGCCGGAATATGCGGCGATGTACGCCCAGTTTGACGCCAATCTTCCCCAGGCGCTGGTGTCGGTGGAGAAAGAGGCCGACGCCTTCGGTGAGGCCTTTGCCATCGCCCACAAGGATGATCCCCTCCACTACTTCGTGGGGGCCGGCACCCTCTACGGCGCCACCTATTCCTACGCAATGTGCTATTGGGAGGAGATGCACTGGATCCGCACCAAATCCATACATTCCGCGGAGTTCTTCCACGGCATGCTGGAGATTGTGGACCCGGATACGCCTGTTACCGTATTCGTAGGGGAGGATGCCCAGCGGCCTCTGAGCCAGCGGGTGGCCCGGTTCCTGCCCCGGATCTGCAAAAACTATACCATCATCGACACGGCGCAGTACCGTCTGTGCGGCATCGACGACCAATACCGCCCCCATGTGAGTCATCTGGTGATGCATGCGGTGACCAACCGCATCGACGCTCATCTGGAGGCCCTCTCCGGCCACGACATGACCATCCGCCGGTATTACCGGAAGATGGAATACTGATTAGCCACAGGGGCGGGCGTCAGCCCGCCCCTGGTCCGGTACAGGAGGTATCGCTTATGGAATGGGGTCTGTTTACCTGCCCTTACCAGCGTTTGCCGCTGGAGCAGGCCTTTGCAGACGCAAGGGCGCTGGGGTACGACTACATCGAGCTCTGGGGTGGGCGGCCCCATGCCTACGCCTATGATCTGCTCTCCGGCGATCTGGCGGACGTGCAGCGTCTGGCGGATCGCTACGCCATGCCGGTGCGATTTTACACCCCGGAGCACAACGCCTACCCCTACAACTATATGATGGGCCCGGAGCGCCAATGGGAGAGCGCCATGAACTACCTCACCGCCGCCTTGCGCTGCGGGAAGCTGCTGGGCTGTCAGGCGGTGCTGCTGTCTGTCGGTCACGGCGGCAGCGCACCGGAAGAGGCGCGGTATGACCGTCTCCTTCTCTCCCTGCGGCATCTGGTCCATCAGGCGGAAACACTGCGCCAGCCCATCGTTCTGGAAGCGCTGACCCCCTATGAGAGCAACACCTGCACCCGGCTTTCAGAGCTGGAGGAGGTGCTGCGGAAGGTGGATTCGCCGCTACTGCAGGGGATGTGCGACGTGGTGGCGCCCTTCGTGCAGGGTGAGGATCCCGCCGATTATCCCCGCCGTCTCGGCACCGCCATGGCCCACCTCCACCTTGTGGACAGCGACGGCGTCAGCGAGACCCATCTGATTCCCGGCGACGGGGTGATGGATTTGGGTGCCTTGCTGCGGGACATCCGCGCCGCAGGATATGACAGCACCGCCACACTGGAGCTGGTGACCCACTATATCGACAACCCCACCGACGCCGCCCGATGGGCGCTGCGGCGAGCAAAGGAGCTGATGGACGCATGATGCGCATTGCCTGCGCCGGCGACAACTGTATCGACTATTACGACGCCACCGGCGAAGCCTTTCCCGGCGGCAATCCGGTAAACGTGGCGGTGTATCTGCGCCGTTTGGGGGCGGATGCCTCCTATATCGGTGCGGTGGGCGACGACGCCTACGGCCGCCTGCTCCGCACCGCTTTGGCGGAGAAGGGCGTGGACGTCAGCCATCTGCGGTCAGAGCGGGGCGCCACGGCGCTGAGTCATGTGTCGCTGGTGGAGGGCGACCGGGTATTCGGCGATTATGAGGAGGGCGTGATGGCCGATTTCCGCCTGACGGCGGAGGAACTGGACTTCATCGCCGCCCACGATCTGCTGGTCACGGGTCTGTGGAGCCACACCGAGGACCACCTGCCCTCCCTCCGGGCGAGAGGCATCCCCGTGGCCTTTGACGGGGCCGACCGGCCCTTTGCGACTGCCGCCAGAAAGGCCCTGCCCCATGTGTCGGTGTTTTTCTTCTCCGATGACGGCAGAGATGATGCCGCCTTGCAAGACAGACTCCGGCAGCTGGCCGCCTTCGGCCCTGCGCTGACGGTTGCCACTCGGGGCAGCAGGGGCAGCATGGCCTGGGACGGCCGGCGGTTTTATTCCGCCGGCATCGTGCCCTGCCGCGTGGTGGACACCATGGGGGCGGGGGACAGCTTCATCGCCGGTTTCCTGCTCTCCTGGCTGCAGGGGCAGCCTGTGGACGCCTGTCTGACCGCCGGCGCCCGGAACGCCGCCGTAACCATCGGCTACCGGGGTGCATGGTGAACGCGCAGGCCGCCGGGTCATACGCCCGCCTTGTCCCACAAAAAAAGTGATTGAGTGCTGTCTTTTCGGCAGTTCTCAATCACTTTTTTATTCTCTATACGGGCCATTCGGGGATCGAGATTATTCTCGATCCGCCGCAGGATTTCTTCCACGCACGCATCCCGTTCCTCTTTCGGTCTTCTTTCTGACACCGTTTTGTTCCTCCTTGTCATTTTTCTTTTGTTTTCTATGCCCGTTATTTCATTGGCCACGCCCACAGCCACAGCCCAGCCGTGGCCGTGGGCGTATCTGTCCTTCCCTATCTCGCTTTTATTACGCCACGTCCTGAATATGCACCGGCTTGCCGTCCAGGAAAACCACGTCCTTACCGAAGTTACTGCTCACACTGCTGTCCAGGTTGTCCACCACCGCCAGCAGCTTGGCCTCCGGCGTGATGGGGCTCACGCCAACGCGGAAGGGATAGGCGGTGTGGTGGCTGGCCACCAGGTTTTCCAGCTTCCTTGCCTTATCCTCCGGCGTGCCCAGCTCCTGGGCCATCTCCCGGATCATCATGGCGCCCTCCAGCGCATGGGCGTTCTCCTTCATGGCTTCCGTGGGCCGCATCGCCGCGCCGGCGCTGTCAAAGCCATACTCACGCACCTTGCCGATGTCGTGGAGCACCGCCCCGGCAGTCAGCAACTCCCTATCAATGCCAAAGTCGTACGTGTCGTTATAGTACTCGGCAAAATTATACGCCCATTCCATCACCTCGTAGGTGTGGGTCAGCAGACCGCCCACGCAGGCGTGATGGCTGCCGGTGGACGCCGGGCAAGAGCTGAACACCTCCTTGTTTTCGTCCACCAACGCCTTGCACAACAGGAGATAGTCCCCGTCCTGAATCTTCGCCACCATGGCATCCCGGAACGTCTTAAACCCCTCTTCCCCCGACAACAACCCGTGGGGCAGCAGCGACCGAATGTCGTTCTGTGCGTCGTCAGCATCCAGCGGCCAGATGTCGAAAATCCGAATCTGGGGCGCCCCCTTGTAGGAGCCCATTCGACCCTGCACCATCACAGGAGTGCCGGCGCTGGACTCATCCAGCGTGCCGCCGTAGTCGAAGCAGATGCCGGCGATGGTGCCCTTGCAGTTCCGCAGCGTGCACGCCATATTCTGTCCGCCGTTCTTGTTCCGGTACAGCCGCACCTCCTGCAGAATGAAGGCGGCGCACACGTCGTAGCTGTTATAACAACCGGCCATCTTGAAGAAAGTCTCGGGATTGCACTGATAATCTTCCATTAAACTCATTTTAGTTACCTCTTTCGTAAAATATTTTTTGTGTGTGGGAGGGGCGCGGCCCCTCCCTGCCGTTGCAATAGTGTTTTTCCGTCCCCGCAGGGCGTATCACACCGCCCACTCCACGTGGGCCGTGTGCTCCGACACCTCCACGCGCCGGATGAACTGGGCGGCCACCAGCTTCTTCTCGTCGAAGGGCAGGTCATCGAATACCACCCGCTCCGGCAGATGGGGCCGCTGCTTCTCCCGCTGGCGTTGGCGCAGCACCTCCTGCCGCTCCGCCTCCAGCCGCTGCAATGCCCGCTGGATATAGGTGTTGGACATATCCTGGCTCTCGGCGAATGCGTCCACCAGCCGATCCGCCCGGCGGTCCAGCTCCTCCAGCCTGGCGGCGTAAACGTCCTTCTCCGCCGCGAGCTGCTCCACGGGGCAACGGTCAATGAGCTCCTGCAGCTCCCGGGCCACAGTCTCCTCCAGCTCCGTCAGGTTTACGCGGATGGTGGCGTCGCACCGGGCATTGTTGTACCGTCCGCTGCAGTTCATCCAGCGGTACTCCTTCTCCGTCTGGATCTTCACGCTGTAGCCGCACTTGGCGCACTTCAGCAGCCCCGTCAGCCAGGTGTGGGTGCCGGCATTGCCATTATGTACCTGTGCGTTGTGCCGCAGCTTTTCCTGCACCGTCAGCCACAGCGCCGCGTCCACCAGTCCCACGCTCCGCAGCACCGTCAAATGGTGCTCCTTCACGTTGGTGTACTTCCGCTCATTGGGTTCCCGCTTGCCGAACAGGAAAGCGTTGTGTACCCCGTCAAAGGCCTCCGCAGGCGAATCCACCTGGACGCCCAGCGCCTGATAGTGGAGCATCACCTGCTCGTCCGCCTTTACATAGAGCGGGCTGTGGAGCATACGGGACAGGGTGCTGGAGTCCCAGAAGTCCCGCTTTGCCCCGGGGATCATCCGGTTGTTCAGCTCCTTCACCACCGACCCCAGCGTGGCGCCGGGCTGTGCGTACAGGGAAAAAATCTCCTGCACGACGGCGGCGGTCTTGTCGTCGGGGACCAGTGAGGCGTAGCTGCGCCCGCTGCTGTCCACCGCCCTGCCCAGGGTGAAGCCGTAGGGCGCCGGACCGCCGGGCCAGGCGCCCTGTCCGGCCCGGGCGGCGTAGTTGTCATGGACACGCTCCGACGTGGTCTCCCGCTCCAACTGGGCGAACACCATGATGATGTGCAGCATGGCGCGTCCCATGGGGCTGGCGGTGTCGAAGTTCTCCGTCACGGAGATGAACTCCACGTTGTGCTTCTGCAGCGTCTTCCACAGCTGGGAGAAGTCCGCGATGGACCGGGAGAAGCGGTCCAGGCGGTAAACGTAGATCTTGCTGATTTTCCCTGCCCGGATGTCCTTGAGCAGTCGCTGGAAGTCGGGGCGGTCGGTGTTCTTGCCGGAGTAGCCCCGGTCCTGGTACAGCATGACCTCTTCCTCGCCCGCCGCGTTGCGGCACATCTCCTGCTGTCCCTCAATGGAGATGCTGTTCTTCTTTTCAATGGACTGGCGGGCATAAATTGCCGCGTACCGCATGGCTTACGCGATCTTGTGCCGGGGCGCAGCCTTGGCGGCATCCTCCTCCCGGCTCCGGCGGAGTGCGGCGCAGCAGGTCATCCAGGCGTCCTTCAGCGCCGCGTCGCGCTCCTGTTCGTTGGGATAGGCGGGGTGGGTGTGGGTGATGTCCATAGGCAGACCTCCTCGACCATACTATGCGGCCTCATGGTCTGTCTTACACGGTAACAAGCAGGGACTTTGTGTGCCAAAGTCCCATCAGAATCCACCCTTGACCGGGTGGATTCCCTCTTTGGGGGACGCTGTCCCCCAATTCCCCGAGAAAGGAGAGAGAATGAAAATGGGAAAAGACATCAGAATTGCCGTCCGTGTATCGGCAAAAGAGAAAGAACGGATCCAAGCCAAGGCCCGCAAGTGTGGGCTGAGCACAACGGAATATGTGAAGCAGAGAGCGTTGGGATATGAACCGCGAGGTGTTCCTCCCAACGTTCTCTTTGTTCTCCTGGAAAAGCTCGGGGAGCTGGCAGATAAGACCAGCTCCCCGAAGTTGGATCAGGAAATCGATATGCTTCTGCGGCAGATTGCCTCGGCGCTTCTGCTGCCGGAGAAGGGGTGATCTCAATGGCCGTAAGCCCAAAGGTTGTAAAGAGGAAAATTAGTGAAGCGTGCGTTCCTCGAATGACTTTTGAGATGCTCCAATCACGAGACCCATCCGGGGAAGTCATGGGATGGCTTCGTGATATATCGTTTATGGCGACGAACGACTAATACAATAAACCATCAGAAATAGCTGCGTTTTCTGCAATCAACTATATGCGTCAAACAGGGCTCGCAATCAGCGAGCCCCATTCGGCATTCATTTCGTCAGTCCCATTTATCCGTTAGAAGAAAATCCCGGATATTCCGGTGTTTGATTCCATCTATGCTCATGTCATAGTCATCCAGTGGGACTACATATTTAAAGCAGCCCCATCCAGCGAGACAATCTGAAGCAGTAAGGAAAAACAAAAAGCGGAGAGCCCAAAAAAGGCGCACTAATCCAAGCGTCTCGCATCGTGTTACCAGACATCGGGGGGCGGGAGGCAACCCCTCCCGCCCCTCGATAAACTGCCGTTGGGTACTACCAATGGCATTCTTCCGGCCAAGCTTGTGTTGATGACGCCAAAACCAATCACGGAAAGATGAATTGCATACTTTTACAGCCGCCCAACCTGCCTGACACAAAATGATTATCTGACTGAACCGATGTGCAGCCTTTTTCAATATGATCGTGTTACCGAATCCCGTGCTTAAGCTTCATGCGGTATTCCATGTAGTGCTTGCTCAGCAGGTAGTCGATGATCTTCACCTTGGGGATGTAATAGGTACAGCGGATGTAGAAGCATTGGACGTGTCCCTCCTTGAGCAGCTTCCGGGCTGTGCCGTCGGCAATGCCGCCCAGCATGGCGCGGAACTCATTGATGGTGACCACATCGGGAAAGTTGCGGAATCTCTTTTCGTAATCTCTTCTTGTCATGATCATTCTCCTATAATTGATTTGTCGATGGCAGATGATCTTGCAAGCTTTGACCTGTTGCGTCCGCTCCTGCGGTTTCGACCTTCAAACGACCTCCGTCTTCCGACCTTCTGTCGATCATTTTCTGTGAGCCCCGCAGTAGCTGTCGCAGTGGACTTTCGGGCCTTTTTCGGTCCGTTTTTCCTTGAAACGCCGGGCCCTTTCAAGTTCTCCAGCGACCTCCGGGGGCTTTCAAAGTCCGCCAACTTCCGAAAAATCCGTATTACTCAAAATCCGTTGGTGGCGACACCGTGTGGGTTCGAGTCCCACCACCGGCACCAAAAGCCGGGAGGCCCATTTGGGCCTCCCGGCTTTTGCTATCGTGGGACGAGAAACGAGCTCCAAGGGCGACGCCGTAAGGCGACGGCCTTGGGAGCGACATGCCGATGGCATGTCGCGTTAGCGAGAGGAGAGTCCCACCACCGGCAGGTGATGATCCCATCCCGGACCCACCCCATGCAACGAAGCCCATATCGCGTCAGCGAGAGGAGAGTCCCACCACCGGCATCATCTGAAACATTCCTTGCAATCCAAACCTCCTGGGAGGTGGAAAACAAAGGATGCTTCTTTTTTCTGGATTTCGTACGGTTTTTTGAGTTGCAGCTACGATGCTTTAAGGGCTGTGCGCTGGAGCGCTTCCCGCTGGATCGCCTGCAAAGCAGGGCTCTTTATTCGTTATGGGAGCAATCCGTGCCTGCATCAAGTTTTATCAGAAATTCCTGAAACTCTGGGTTCACTCGAAGAAAATCATACTCTGCGCTGGTTTTCAACTCGGAAATAAGAGCCGGAATAAATGATTTTCCAACATTCTTGACCGTTTCATGAGCAATTCGATAGAACACCGGGGAATCCGATATAATCCACGGAGCGTTTGCCGTTTCCATCATTTCCTTGATTGCCGCAATACTTCTTTCTTCGTCTTTCTCGTAGAGTGCTATTTGCAAGCGGGGAACAACGGTTCCATAATGCCACAGCCCAAACAGCGGAATCATCTTCTCAATGATTTCACCGATTTGGCGAGCTTTATCCGGCTGATTGCATTTTAATTCCACATCCACCAGCTTCAAGCAGTATGTCTGAACGCTTGAAAGAGCGTGTAAGAGTTTGCTTTCCAGAAGCACAGCCGCCTCATCCAGCTTTTCTTGGTGGATCAGAATATTCGCTTCATACGGCGTTTTGTCAAATTGCTGCTGGGGAAGTTGCTCTAACAAAGCCGATGCCCGATCATAATCTCCCACCTTCATCACCCTTCCGAGCAGGATGGAAATGGCTGCGTTTTTTATTTCCGTGTTTGAGCTTTCTGCGGCCTGCGCTAACCATTGCATGACAAGAGCCTCATATCCCTGCTTCTTTTCTGTCTCCATAGGGGATAAGACAAGGCTGGCGTTTAAGATATTGGCTGCCGAAAAGAGCAGGCTATCGCTTCTGGGGTATTCCTGAATTTTCTGTGCGGCCATTTCAAAGGCTTTGTCAGGGTCGTCTTGCGACACTATCACAAGCTCCCGTGAAAAGGCTTCAACCTCAACATCTGTCAACGCTTCGTGAAAGGCAAAAAGCGTATCAAGATCAATCTTCAAAAGCCTTGCCAGCGCAGGCAGCAAGGTCACATCCGGAAACGTAGTACCCTTTTCCCATTTGTTGACGGCGGGCGTGGAGACACCTAGGTAATTTGCAATCTGCTCTTGGGTCAAGCCAGCGGCCTTTCGGTATCTCTTGATTTGCTCGTTAATCTGCATATGATCGACCTCCTTGTGTCTAATTATAACCCGGCAATAGCAAATTTCCTATTGAACAGTTGTTTAATTACAGAGATATTTTCTTAACCTGTGATTAAGATGCACACTATTTTGCAGTGGTTTGCCAAAAAGGCAGGACACCCCTGTGGGGTGTCCTGCCTTTTGGCGCGGCGCTTTGCGCCGCGAGCATGAAATATTCCGGGAGGGGACTCCCATCCCCTCCCGGACCCACCCCATGCAACGAAGCCCATATCGCGTCAGCGAGAGGAGAGTCCCGCCTGTCCATTTCCGCGATTGACAAAGTCAGGTGTGTACAGTATAGTATTAGTAATGGGGAAAATGGAAATAAATGGATGTCCTCTCCGTGGAGAGGAGTGCATTCCGGAAGGATGGAGCAGCAGCGATGAACGAAACCTTTGACCTGCAGAAGCATATTGAGACCGGCGTGGAGCGGATCGTGGCCGACACCATCAAGGCCACGCTGAAGAATCCCCGGGAGAGCGCCTTCATGGCCCGCTTCGCCGCGGCCAGCCGCAGGGCCTCCAGGCGGCGGGCCGGGCTGGAGCAGGAGGGACTCCACGTGCCCGGCTTCCTCATCGCCAGCATCACCAGCAGCTGCAATCTCCACTGCGCCGGCTGCTACTCCCGGTGCAGCAACGCCACCGTGGACACCGCCCCCGTGGAGCAGCTCACCTGCGAGGAGTGGCTCCGGGTATTCCGTGAGGCGGAGGATCTGGGCATCAGCTTCATCATGCTGGCCGGCGGCGAGCCACTGCTGCGGCGGGACGTGATCGAGGCCGCCGGCAAGCTCCAGAATATCATCTTCCCCGTCTTCACCAATGGCACCTTCATGGACGAGCGGTATTTTCAACTGCTGGATGAGTGCCGCAACCTAATCCCTGTCCTCAGCATCGAGGGCGGCCGGGAGATCACCGACAGCCGCCGGGGCTCCGGCATCTACGACCTGGTGGCCCGGAACATGAACCGACTCCGCGAAAAGGGCCTGATCTTCGGCGTCTCCATCACCGTGACCACGGAGAACGTGGAGGAGGTCACCTCCCGCGCCTTCGTCCGGGATCTGGCCGACCGGGGCTGCAAGCTGATCATCTACGTGGAGTTCGTCCCCGTGACGGAGGAGGCGGCCCATCTGGCCCCGGGCGACCGGGAGCGGGCCTATATGGCCCGGACCATGGACGAGCTCCGCGCCGACTGCGATGATATGGTGCTGCTGTCCTTTCCCGGCGACGAGCTGGCCACGGAAGGCTGCATGGCGGCGGGGCGGGAGTTTTTCCATATCAACTCCCACGGCGGCGCCGAGCCCTGCCCATTCTCCCCCTACTCCGACGTGAACGTGAGGACCGCCTCTCTGAGGGAGGCCATCCACTCCCGTCTGTTTCTGGCCCTGCGGGACCAGCGGATCCTGGACCAAGAGCACGTGGGCGGCTGTGTCCTCTTCACCCGCCGCGGCGAGGTGGAGCAGATCATGGCCGAGCTGACGGCCCAAAGGGGATAAATGACGAACACGGCGGTCCGCCGGCTCCTCCGGGAGCCGGCGGGCCGATTTTTTGCCCGACTCCCCCGAAAACCGCCGGGAAGCAAAACTAATACTACCCTTTTTTCCAAAGCTGTGATATGATATAAAAGAATAAAAATGGGCACATGGTGCCGGAAGGGGGAAAGCCCGTGAAATACATCTGGAAGAGGATATGGCTGCTGGGCGCCGTGCTGGCGCTGGCCTGGCTGTTGAGCGGCTGTTCCTTCTTCTCCACCGCCGAGAGCCTGTTCACCCTGCCCCAGGTACCCATCGAGTATACCGACCTGTCCGAGCAGATCCAGGCCCTGATCGCCGAGGGCTATGAGTACGCCTCCCCCACCGGCGGGAGGAATATCCAGTCCGTGCAGATGGTGGACCTGGACGGCGACGGCGACGAGGAGGCGGTGGCCTTCTTCCGCCGCAGCAGTGACGAGAAGCCCTTGAAGATCTTCGTCTTCCGGGCCAATGAGGACAGCTACGAGCCCCTTTGCACCATAGAGAGCAGCGGTACCGCCATCGACAGTGTCTACTACCGGGATCTGACCGGGGACGGCAAGCTGGAGCTGGTGGTGGGCTGGCGCATCAGCGCGGAGGTGCAGACGGTGACCGTCTATGAGATCGACCGTCAGCCCAGGACCCTGGTCCAGAGCGGCTACATCCGCTTCAGCCTGGAGGAGCTGAACGGCGACGGGGTGCCCAGTCTCCTGGTGCTCCGGGCGGACGAGGACGGCAACAGCCTGGCGGAGTTTTACAGCTGGGAGGAGGATGCCATGACGGTGTCCTACACGTCCCGCCTCTCCGGCACCATGGCTGAGCTGACCCGGGGCAGCGTGGTCTCCGGCGCCTTGACGGAGGAGATCCGGGCGGTGTTCATCACCGGTGTGGACGACAAGTCCCAGGTCACCACGGATATCCTCACCTACCGGGAGGACTCCGGTCTGATGAACGTGACGATGGATTCCCGGACGGGCCGTTCCGGCGCCGCCTCCGCCTATCTGCAGCTCCGACCCCAGGACATCGACGGAGACGGCATTGTGGAGGTGCCCGATCCCCAGACGGATGAGGCGGGCCAGCCCACCGGTGTGGTGGTGTGGCTCCGCTTCAACGAGTGGGGCCGGTCCGAGCGGGCCATGTCCACCTATCACGATCCCTCCGGCGGCTGGTACTTTGTCCTGCCGGAGGAGTGGACGGGCGGTGTTACGGTCGGCCACGCCGAGCGCGGCGCCTATGAGATGCAGACCACGCTGCTGGTGGACGGGACCGAGGTGGCGGCCATCTACACGCTGACCGGCGAGAACCGGGAGAACCGTGCCCTGCGGGGCAACCGGGTGGTGCTCAAGCGCCAGACCGGCACCGTCTATGCCGGCGAGCTTCTCTCCGGCGCGGAGAGCCTGGATCTGACAGAGGATCTGCTGCGCCAGAATTTCAAATTGATCGTCAACCAATGGACCAATGGATGACCCTGTCATCCACACAGGAAAGGAAGGTTAACGCGTATGAAGAAGGTACTGGTACTGGAGGACGAGTCCAGCATCCGCAGCTTTATCGTCATCAATCTCCGCCGGGCCGGCTACGAGGTCATCGAGGCCGAGACGGGGGAGGAGGCGCTGGAGAAGCTGGAGCACCACCGGGATACCCGGGTGGCCCTGCTGGACGTGATGCTGCCGGGCATCGACGGCTTTGAGGTCTGCCGCCGCATCCGGGCCGGCAACGCCAATATCGGCATCATCATGCTGACGGCCCGGGCCCAGGAGATGGACAAGGTCACCGGATTGATGACCGGCGCCGACGACTACGTGACCAAGCCCTTCTCCCCGGCGGAGCTGACGGCCCGTGTGGATGCTCTCATGCGCCGCAGCGGCGGCAATGAGGCCGGCGAGGGGGAGATCCGGCAGGAGCCCTTCCTGCTGAACACCCGCAACCGCACCCTGGAGAAGAACGGGGAGCGGATCAAGCTGACCCAGGTGGAGTACGCCATCATCAAGATGTTCATGGAGAACCCCGGCAAGGCTCTGTCCCGGGAGGAGATCCTGGACATGGTCTGGGGCCGGGACTACTTCGGCGAGCTGAAGATCGTGGATGTGAATATCCGCCGTCTGCGGCTGAAGATCGAGGACAATCCCACCAACCCCACCTACATCACCACCGTCTGGGGCTACGGCTATAAATGGGGCTTCTGATGCCCCTTGCATTCTGAGGAGAGGAGGACGCGCCATGGCAAAACGACAGCCCGTTGTCCGCGGTCTGCGGAAGCGGTGGCTCCTGAGCAGCATGGGCCCGGTGATCGTGATCATGGTGCTCATCGCCTTTCTGGCCGCCGGCGTGGTGGACAGCACCTATTACGGCAGCGCCCGCTCCTCTCTGGAGGCCAAGGCCAAGGCCGGCGCCGACTATTTCAACACCTATACCATGAACAGCTACAGCGAGTACTACCGGACGGCCTCCCTGTACGTAGCCAGCTTTGACGAGAGCGATGTCATCGACCTGCAGTTCCTCAACGTGTCCGGCCGGATCGAGACCTCCACCCGCGGCCTGACCGCCGGCACCTCGCCCGGCACCGTGGAGATCGCCCGGGCGTTGGAAACGGGCCAGGTGGCCAACTTCAACGGCCCTGACCCGGTCACCGGCGAGCGGATCATGGCGGTCAGCAGCCCGCTGGTGTTCAACGGCACCGTGGTGGGCCTGATGCGCTACGTCACCTCCACCCGCCTCATCGACCGGCAGGTCCGTCTGACGGCCCTGGCCGTCGGCGCGGTGATCCTGGGGGTGCTGCTGCTGATCATGGTCACCAGTCTGATCTTCATCAGCAACGTGGTGGAGCCGGTGGCGGAGGTCACCGAGGCCGCCAAACGGATCTCCGGCGGCAGCTACGGCATCCAGATCCCCAACCGCTATTCCGACGAAATGGGGGAGCTGGTGGACAACATCAACGATATGTCTCTGAAGATCAGCCAGAGCGAGAAGATGCAGACGGAGTTCATCTCCTCCGTGTCCCACGAGCTGCGCACGCCCCTGACGGCCATCAACGGCTGGGGCGAGACGCTGCTGGCCGACGAGAGCAGCGACCGCAATCAGCTCCGCCGGGGCGTGGGCATCATCCTCAAGGAGTCCCGCCGCCTGACCAACATGGTGGAGGAGCTGCTGGAGTTCTCCAAGATGCAGGACGGCCGCTTCACCCTGCGCATCGAGCCGGTGGATCTCCAGGCGGAGCTGGAGGACGCCGTCTATACCTACCGGGAGCTCTTCCGCCAGGACGGCATCGCCCTGGAGTACGAGGACGGGGGAGAGCTCTATGAAACGCCCATCTCCGGCGACCCGGAGCGGCTCAAGCAGGTATTCTGCAACGTGCTGGACAACGCCTCCAAGCACGGCGGCGCCGGCAAGCGCATCACCGTGTCCATGGCCCGGGAAGCGGACGACTATGTCATCCGCATCCGGGACTACGGCCCCGGCATCCCCGAGGCGGAGCTGCCCTACGTGAAGCAGAAGTTCTACAAGGGCTCCTCCAAGGCCCGGGGCAGCGGCATCGGCCTGGCGGTCTGTGACGAGATCGTCCAGCGCCACGGCGGCGTCTTTGACATCGGCAACGCCGAGGGCGGCGGCTGCGTGGTCACCATCCGCCTGCCCATCGAGGAGGGGTAAAGGCGATTCCGCGCCTTGCCCTTTCTCCGTAGGGGCGGGGCTCTGTCCCCGCCCGAAACGATCGCTCCCGTCCCCTCCGTAGGGGCGCACCTCCGACCCCGCCCGACAACCGCCGCACACCGGCGGAGCCGCGGCGATCGGCTCTCCCCAAAGCCTTCTCCTTGAGGAGAAGGTGGCACGGCGCCAGCCGTGACGGATGAGGCGTTTCAGGAAAACCGCTCCGAGCTCCGCTGTCGTTCCCGTCCCCTCCGTAGGGGCGGGGCTCCGTCCCCGCCTGTCAACCGCCGCACACCGGCGGAGCCGCGGTGATCCGCCCCCCCAAAGCCTTCTCCTTGAGGAGAAGGTGGCACGGCGTCAGCCGTGACGGATGAGGTGTTTCAGGAAAACCGCTCCGAGCTCAGCTGTCGCTCCCGTCCCCTCCGTAGGGGCGCACCTCCGTCCCCGCCCGTCAACCGCCGCACACCGACGGAGCCGCGGCGATCGGCTCTACCCAAAGCCTTCTCCTTGAGGAGAAGGTGGCACGGCGTCAGCCGTGACGGATGAGGTGTTTCAGGAAAACCGCTCCGAGCTCCGCTGTCGTTCCCGTCCCCCCGTAGGGGCGGGGCTCCGTCCCCGCCCGACAACCGCCGCACACCGGCGGAGCCGCGGCGATCGGCTTTCCCCAAAGCCTTCTCCTTGAGGAGAAGGTGGCACGGCGCCAGCCGTGACGGATGAGGCGTTTCAGGAAAACCGCTCCGAGCTCCGCTGTCGCTCCCGTCCCCTCCGTAGGGGCGGGGCTCCGTCCCCGCCCGTCAACCGCCGCACACCGGCGGAGCCGCGGCGATCGGCTCTACCCAAAGCCTTCTCCTTGAGGAGAAGGTGGCACGGCGTCAGCCGTGACGGATGAGGTGTTTCAGGAAAACTGCTCCGAGCTCAGCTGTCGCTCCCGTCCCCTCCGTAGGGGCGCACCTCCGACCCCGCCCGTCAACCGCCGCACACCGACGGAGCCGCGGCGATCGGCTCTACCCAAAGCCTTCTCCTTGAGGAGAAGGTGGCACGGCGTCAGCCGTGACGGATGAGGTGTTTTCGTAAGACTGTTCCGCGCTCCGGCGCGTAAAAGAGGTTTGTTTCGCGCTGACCAGCGCGAGGTACTTTTGCCTACAGCGGCAAAAGTACCCAAAAACGCCGTTTAGAAACTGCGTTTCTAAAAACTTCCTTCAGCGCGTAGTGGGCTTTTGCTCGTCGGAGCCCCTTACCTCACGATTGCGGAAGAGAAATCGTTTTTCATTGCAAGCATGATACTCTCTGCTTCTGTTTCCGCTACCGCTGGCACCGCCGTGTCAGCCGACTTTCGCTTCTTTCGGTCGTGAAAGCCGGGACACTTCCTCGAAACCGCCTCGCTGCATCCGCCATACCCCAAGGGCACTTGCGACCGCAGCCGCTCATGCTTCGCGGGCCGTCGCTGGCGCTGGCGGCGCTTTGGCGCTTTCCGCTGCCGCTCCTTTTCCGCAACGGTAGAAGTTGTTTCTCCCACATTTCAGAGCAGGGCGGCAGCCAAGCCAAGAAGCCGAGACGATCAACATTTAGGGCCATTAGCAACAGCTATCGCCTCGCGGGGTATAGATTTCTACAAACTCCGTAGCACGGTGCGCGCAGGAAGGTCTTGGAAACTACGTTTCCAAGCGGCGCTTTGGTTACTTTGCCGCTGCTGGCAAAGTAACCCGCGTCCGGAAACGCGGAATTAACTTTTTCCCCAGAGGCACGTCCTCCCTCGCATCGGGTTGTGGGAAAAACCCCATCCCGCGCCGGAGCGCGGAACAACCTCTTCTAGCCCGCCCCGGAAGCGCGAAACGATCCGCTTCCACCGCAAAATCTTCCCACCAGCCAACAAAAACTCGAACAAGTGTTGCATTTTACAGCAAAACGTGATAAGATATATCCCAAGCAGAAAGGATCCCCATCCATGGAGAAAAAACAGTGCGCCTTCCGCACGTCCATCGGCGGCCAGGCGCTGATCGAGGGCATTTTGATGCGGGGCCCGGAGAAGCAGGCCATCGTGGTCCGCTCGCCGGAGGGCCTGGTGACCCGTGTGGAGGAGCTGAAGCTGATCCGGGACCGGTACCCGATCCTGGGCCTGCCGGTGATCCGCGGGGCGGTGACGTTCCTCAGCTCTATGGTCAACGGCGTCAAGGCGCTGATGTTTTCGGCGGACTATTTCCCCGAGGACGATCTGGCCCAGCCCGGGAAGCTGGACAAGTGGCTGGAGGAACACGTGCCGGCGGAGAAGCTCCAGGGCGTCATCGTCTGGGTGTCGGTGCTGCTGTCCCTGGCCCTGACCCTGGGCCTTTTCATGCTGCTGCCCACGTTCCTGGCGGGGTTGGTTGACCCGTACATCCACTCCGCCGCCCTCCACAATCTCATCGAGGGTGCGGTGAAGATCGTCATCTTCCTGGGCTATATGATCCTGGTGTCCCGGCAGAAGGACATCGCCCGTGTCTTCCAGTATCACGGCGCCGAGCACAAGACCATCTTCTGCTATGAGGCCGGCCTGGACCTGACGGTGGAGAACGCCCGCCTCCAGCCCAAGCACCACCCCCGCTGCGGCACCAGCTTCCTGTTCGTGGTCATCATCGTGTCCATCCTGTTCTCCAGCCTGGTGCTCAGCCAGCTGGAGTGGCGCAGCTTCTGGGTCCGGGTGCTGGTGCACCTGGCGCTGCTGATCCCGGTGGTGGGCGTCACCTACGAGCTCAACCGCTGGGTGGGCCGCCACGACAACGCCCTGACCCGTGTGCTGTCGGCGCCGGGCCTGTGGCTCCAGAATTTCACCACCAACGAGCCGGACGACTCCATGCTGGAGGTGGCCATCGAGGCGCTGAAGCTGGTGCTGCCGGAGGAGAAGGGCAAGGACGAGTGGTAAGAGGAGATCAACATGGCGATCACCTATAACAACCTATATCTGGATATCCGTCAACTGTTTCGTGACAGGGGCATCGAGGCCGCCACGCTGGAGGCCCGGGAGCTGGTGTGCTTCGGCTCCGGCAAGACCCGGGAGGAATTGACCCGGGATGCCCGGCTGTACGTGCCCCGTCTCATCGAGGACCGGGTCCGTGATCTGGTGGCGCGGCACCTGGCCGGCGAGCCGGTGGCCTACCTCATCGGCGAGTGGGAGTTTTACGGCCTGCCGCTGGATATCTCCGAGAGCGTGCTGATCCCCCGGACCGACACGGAGGTCCTGGCCGCCCAGGCCATCGACTACGTGAAGACGCTGGAGAATCCCCGGGTGCTGGACCTGTGCGCCGGCAGCGGCTGCGTGGGCCTGGCCATCGCCAGTCAGGTGAAGACCTGCCACGTGATCCTGGGGGAGATCGACGAGGGCGCCCTGCGGATCTGCCGTCAGAACGTCCGCCGCAACGGCCTCACCACCCAGGTGATGCCCTATCAGATGGACGCCCTGCAGAAGCCCCCCGCCAACCTGGGGGAGTTCGACTGCATCGTCTGCAACCCGCCCTATATCCCCGACGGCGACATCGAGACCCTGGACCACTCCGTCCGGGACTTTGAGCCCCTGCTGGCCCTCCGGGGCGGGGAGGACGGCCTGGACTTCTACCGTTCCATCTGCCAGAAATGGCGGGATTGCCTGAAGACCGGCGGCCGGCTCTATTTCGAGGTGGGCGTCGGCCAGGCCGACGACGTGCTGCGCATCATGCGCGCTGTGGGCTTCGGCGATATCCAGATCGTACCCGACACCAACGACATCCCCCGTGTGGTGTTCGGCACCTTATGTGATTCCGTATTCTAACTTTCTTCCATGCGAAAACGCTGCGCTGGTTTTCGCATTGAGCAGGCTTTCGGCCTGCTGCGGCGCCTTGACGGGCGCATGCGCCCGTCTTCGACACTTGCAGGCCGAGAAGTATTTTTCTGACGCACATGTCGTCAGAAAAATGATTTGATATCTTCGCGTCTGCGGACGCGAACTCTGCGAGGCAAGTCTATTAACTGTCCTGTTTCCGGGACAGATCCTGTGATAGAATGACAGCAAGAAAAACGAAGGAGGACGTATCAATGGCAGGGAAGAAAGAGGTCGTGACCCCCGTTCCTGTGGTATCCGATAAGAAGAAGGCGTTGGCCACGGCCATGCAGCAGATCGAGAAGATGTACGGCAAGGGCTCCATCATGCGCTACGGCGACGGCCAGGTGGCCAACGTGGAGTCCATCCCCACCGGCTCGCTGGCGTTGGATCTGGCGCTGGGCATCGGCGGTCTGCCCCGGGGCCGCGTGGTGGAGATCTACGGGCCCGAGTCCTCCGGCAAGACCACGCTGGCTCTCCACGTGCTGGCCGAGGCCCAGAAGCTGGGGGGCGAGGTGGCCTTCGTGGACGCCGAGCACGCGCTGGACCCCACCTACGCCAAGGCCCTGGGCGTCAACGTAGAGGATATGCTGATCTCCCAGCCGGACACCGGCGAGCAGGCGCTGGAGATCACCGAGGCCCTGGTCCGCTCCGGCGCCATCGACGTGGTGGTGGTGGACTCCGTGGCCGCGCTGGTGCCCCGGGCCGAGATCGAGGGCGAGATGGGCGACAGCTTCGTGGGCCTCCACGCCCGGCTGATGAGCCAGGCCCTCCGGAAGCTCACCGGCATCATCAACAAGACCAACACCATCGTCATCTTCATCAACCAGCTCCGGGAGAAGGTGGGCGTCATGTACGGCAACCCCGAGGTCACCACCGGCGGCCGGGCCCTGAAGTTCTATGCCTCCGTCCGCATCGACGTCCGCCGGGTGGAAACGCTGAAATCCGGCGGCGAGGTGGTGGGCAACCATGTCCGGGCCAAGGTGGTGAAGAACAAGGTGGCGCCTCCGTTCCGTGAGGCGGAATTCGACATCATGTACGGCGAGGGCATCAGCCACTTGAGCGAGCTCATCGATCTGGCGGTGAAGCTGGATCTGGTCCAGAAGAGCGGCAGCTGGTTCAACATGGGCGAGCTGCGCCTGGGCCAGGGCAAGGACGCCGCCAAACAGTACTTCCACGACCACCCCGACGAGGCCGCCGATCTGGAGCGGAAGGTCCGCGAGAACTTCCACAAGCTGATGGGCGCCCAGTCCCGCATCGCCGCCCGGGCTGCGGGCCGCGCGGTGGACGTGTCCGCCGACGACTTTGACGACGACGCCGAATGAGGATCGTTAAGATCGAGCCATCCAAACGCAAGCGCCAGCGCGTGCTGGTGTACCTGGAGGGGGGGGACCTCCTCCGGGTCACCGAGTCCGAGCTGGCGCAGTTTGGCCTGTACACCGGTATGGACTTATCGGCGGAGGATGTGGTAAAATTGCAGGCGGCGGCCCGGGCCTCGGAGACGAAGCTCCGCGCCGCCCACATCTCCGCCAGCCGCATGCTCAGCAAGAAGGAGCTGACGGACCGCCTGCGCCGCCGGGGCGCCGAGCCCGACGAGGCGGCCGCCGCGGCGGCGCGGATGGAGGAGCTGGGCGCCGTCAACGACGAATCCTACGCCGGCGCGGTGGTCCGCCACTACGCCGCCCTGGGCTACGGCCGGGGCCGGGCGGAGCAGGAGCTCTACCGCCGGGGCGTGCCGAAAGAGCTGTGGGATAAGGCTTTGTCCCAGCTGCCGGACCCGGGCGACGCCGTCCGCAGCTACCTGCACAGCCGGCTCCGGGGCCGCGTCCCTGACCGCGCCGAGATCAAAAAGCTGTCCGACGCCCTGCTGCGCCGGGGCTTCTCCTGGAGCGATATCCGCCCCGCCCTCAACGAGCTGGGCGAAATGAGTATAGACGACGAATAGAGGAAAACGACGTGAACGTTTCATTTATCTCTCTGGGCTGCGCCAAGAACCTGGTGAATACCGAGCAGATGATGGCCCTGTGCCGCGACGCCGGCATGACCCTGGCCGCCGAGGGCAAGGACGCCGACGTGGTGGTCATCAACACCTGCGGCTTCATCGACAGCGCCAAGAGCGAGGCCATCGACACCATCCTGGCCACCGCGGCGCGGAAGAATGCCGGCCAGGTGGGCAAGATCCTGGTGACCGGCTGCCTCTCCCAGCGGTATAAAGAGGAGATTCTGACGGAGCTGCCGGAGGTGGACGGCATCCTGGGCACCGGCAGCTACGGCGACATCGTCCAGGCCATCCGGGAGGTGACCTCCGGCGGCACGCCCTGCCGCTTCGGCAGCATCCACGCCCCGGTGGAGGAGCTGGACCGGGTGCTGACCACCCCCTCCCACTACGCCTACCTCCGCATCGCCGAGGGCTGCGACAACCACTGCGCCTACTGCGTGATCCCCTCCCTCCGGGGCAAGTACCGCTCCCGCCGCCGGGAGGATATCCTGGCCGAGGCGGCCCGCCTGGCGGACGCCGGGGTGAAGGAGTGCATCGTCATCGCCCAGGACATCACCCGCTACGGCACCGACCTGTACGGCCGCCGGGAGCTGCCCCGCCTGTTGAAGGAGCTGTGCCGGCTGGACTTCCGCTGGATTCGCCTGCATTATCTCTACCCCGATGAGATCACCGACGAGCTCATCGACACCATCGCCTCGGAGCCCAAGATCCTCAACTACCTGGATCTGCCCATCCAGCACTGCAACGACGCCATCCTCTCGGCCATGAACCGCCGGGACACCAAGGCCGAGCTCCTGGCCCTGTTCCGGAAGCTCCGGGAGCGGATTCCCGGCCTGGTCCTCCGTACCAGTCTCATCGCGGGCCTGCCCTACGAGGACGAGGCCGCCTTCAACGAGCTGTGCGAATTTTTGCGTGAGGTCCGCATCGAGCGAGCCGGCGTGTTCCCCTACTCCCCGGAGGAGGGCACCCCTGCCGCGCTGATGCCCAACAGGGTAGACACCGCGGAGGCGGAGCGCCGTGCCGAGCTGGTGGTGGACGTCCAGTCCGGGATCATGGACGAGTTCAACGAAAGCCGCCTGGGCGAGACGCTGGAGGTCCTGTGCGACGGGTTTGACCGCCAGTCCATGAGCTACGTGGGCCGCAGCTACGCCGAGAGCCCGGACATCGACGGCCGCATCTACTTCACCGCCGACCGGGATATCGACCCCGGCCGCTTCGTCACCGTGCGCATCACCGGCGCCATGGACGGCGAGCTGACCGGAGAAATGGAGGAATGAGCCATGCCTATGACCACTGCCAACAAGCTGACGCTGCTGCGGGTCTTTCTGATCCCCGTCTTCCTGGTCATCGCCTATTGGGATTTTCCCGGCCACCGGTATGTGGCGCTGGCGGTGTTCATCCTCGCCAGCCTCACCGACCTGCTGGACGGCTATATTGCCCGCCACTTCAACCAGATCTCCGACTTCGGCAAGTTCGCCGACCCCCTGGCCGACAAGTGCCTGGTGATGGCAGCTCTTTGCTGGTTTGTGGAGACAGGGGAGATGTCCGGCTGGATCCTGGCCGCGGTGCTGCTGCGGGAGTTCGCCGTGTCCGGCATGCGTCTCATCGCCGTGGAGAAGGGCCGGGTCATCGCCGCCGGCTGGTCCGGCAAGGTGAAGACCGCCAGCACCATGGTCTGCATCTGCCTGATGATCTTCTTCGGCCCGGAGCCCCGCTGGCTCAATCTGGTGTGCCAGCTGGTCATTCTGGTGACCACCGTTTACTCCGGCGTGGAGTATTTTGTCAAGAACTGGGACGTGTTCCGGGAGGCTTGACACGCCGGGAAAACCCTGTTACAATAGCCTCTGTAATTTCATAGCGCTGTGATCGGAAAGAGTACGCCATACGCTGTACGACCCAGAGAGACGGGGCCACCGGCTGCAAGCCCCGTTGCCGTACCGGGCGGAAAGTGCGTCCGTGAGCGCGGAGGATGCAGACGCCTCCCGGCCAGCCCGCCGTAAAGGGCGACGAGTGATAAACGGGAGTGGAACCGCGGAGTATTTTCGCCTCTCATGCCAACGGCATGGGAGGCTTTTTCTTTCACCGTGTCCCGTCCGTCCCCGCCCGCTCCCCGGAGCGATCCGCCTCCGACCGTCCAAATCATCCGAAGAGGGCTTATTTTCTCACCGTGTCCCGTCCGTTTCCGTCGGGGCGGGGCTCCGTCCCCGCCCGCCAACCGACGGCACCGCGGCGATCCGCCTTCCCCAAAGCCTTCTCCTTGATGCCCCAAGGGCATTTGCTCCGCCAGCCGCTCGTTCCTCGCGGGGCGTCGCTGGCAGGGGGAAGGTGGCACGGCGTCAGCCGTGACGGATGAGGTGTTTCCCAATGACCGCTCCGCGCCTCTGATGCAGACCCGTCCCCGCCCGAAACGAGCGCACCACATCCCCCTATCGTAGGGGCGGGGCTCCGTCCCCGCCCGCTCCCCGAAGCGATCCGCCTCCCACCGTCAAAACCATCCGAAAAGGAGAATCCATATGTATCTGTACAATTCCGCCACCCATAAGAAGGAGGAGTTCAAGACCCACACCCCCGGCCACGTGGAGATGTACACCTGCGGCCCCACGGTATACCACTTCGCCCACATCGGCAATCTGCGCTCCTACATCATGGAGGACGTGCTGGAGAAGTACCTGCGCTTTGCCGGGTACGACGTGAACCGGGTCATGAACATCACCGACGTGGGCCACCTGACCTCCGACGCCGACGAGGGCGAGGACAAGATGCTCAAGGGTGCCCGCCGGGAGCACAAAACCGTCATGGAGATCGCTCAGTTCTATACCGACGCGTTCTTTGACGACTGCCGCAAGCTGAACATCAAGCGCCCCGACGTGGTCCAGCCCGCCACCGGCCTCATCGACGACTATATCCGCATCATCACCCGCCTGCTGGAGAAGGGCTGCGCCTATGTCTCCGGCGGCAACGTGTACTTCGACACCAGCAAGCTGGAGCGGTATTACATCTTCAACGACCACAACGAGGAGGATCTGGCCGTGGGCGTCCGGGAGGGCGTGGAGGAGGACGTCAACAAGCGCAATAAGAACGACTTCGTCCTCTGGTTCACCAAGTCCAAGTTCGAGGACCAGGCCCTGAAGTGGGACTCCCCCTGGGGCGTGGGCTATCCCGGCTGGCACATCGAGTGCTCCGGCATCTCCATGAAGTATAACGGCGAGTATCTGGACCTCCACTGCGGCGGCGTGGACAACGCCTTCCCTCACCACACCAACGAGATCGCCCAGTCCGAGAGCTATCTGGGCCACCCCTGGTGCGCCCACTGGACTCACGTGGCCCATCTGAATACCGGCGACGGCAAGATGAGCAAGTCCAAGGGCGAGTTCCTCACCGTGTCTCTGCTGGAGGAGAAGGGCTACGACCCCCTGGCCTACCGCTTCTTCTGCCTCCAGAGCCACTATCGCAAGAGCCTGGTGTTCACCTGGGAAAATCTGGACAACGCCGTGGTGGCCTACAACAAGCTGGCCGCCCGCCTGGCGGCCCTGGACCCCAAGGACGGCGACGTGGACCAGGCGGTCCTGGGCGAGCTGAAGGAGAAGTTCCGGAAGGCCATGGACAACGACCTGAACACCCCCAACGGCGTCACCACCCTGTATGACATTCTCAAGGCCAAAACAAACGGCGCCACCCGCTGGGCCGCCGTGGAGGCGGTGGACAGCGTGCTGGGGCTGAAGCTCTGCGACAAGGCCGCGGCTCTCCGCACCCAGCAGGCGGCTACCGCCGCGGCCACCGCCGCCGCCGGCTTCACCGTCATCAGCGAAAGCGGTGAGGAGAATCCGGAGATTGAGGCGCTGATCCGACAGCGTAACCAGGCCAAGAAGGCCAGGAACTTCGCTGAGGCCGATCGGATCCGGGACGAGCTGAAGGCCCGGGGCGTCGAGATCACCGACGTGCCCGGCGGCGCCAGGTGGAAGCGGGCGTAAGGGATATTCAAAAAGAAAACAGGCTGCCGCGATACATCGCGGCAGCCTGTTTTTTACAAAAGGCTTGACACCTCCCGGCCAAATCGTTTACTATATTAGACGAAAAGAACAGGATAATGGAGGAATGAGCCGTGGAAGTCGTCAACGCCGTGGCGGAGAATATCCGCCGCATCCGCAAGACCCAGAAGCTGAGCATCGACCGGGCGGCGGAGCTGACCGGGGTGTCCAAGAGCATGCTGGGCCAGATCGAGCGTGGCCTGGTGAACCCCACCGTGGCCGTGCTGGAGAAGATTGCCCAGGGCCTCCACGTATCCCTGGCGGAGCTGGTGGAGCACCGGGGCGAGCTGCCGGACGCCCTGTACCGGGGGATGGACGTGCCGGGCCAGCGGCTGGAGAAGGGGCGGGTGATCCGCTATCCGCTGTTTCCCTTTGACACCGAGAGCCGGTGCGAGAGCTGCCAACTGGACATCTTCATCGGCGGCGGGTACGACGTGCCGGACCGAATCCCCGGCAGCCGGATCTATGTCACCGTCCTCTCCGGGGTGCTGGAGGTGAGGGCGGGGGAGAAGACCTACCGCCTGGAGAACCGGGACAGTCTCACCGTCCGGGGCAGCGAGCCCTGCCGCTACGCCAACGCCGGCAACACCACCGTCCACCTGATCCAGCGGATCTACTACGGAAAATGACAAGAAAAGTGGGCGTAAAACGCCCACTTTTCTGCGCAGAAAAATGAGAAGAAATGCGACAAAAGCGTAAAAAAGTCCGCCTGCCGGAGACCGGCAGGCGGACCTTGCTTATGCAAATTTCAGCGGCGTGTGGTCGCAGAGCTCCACGATCTTCTGCTGGAGCTTCTTCAGATCCTCGAAGGTCTCCGGCTTCTTCCGGGGGTCCCGCAGCAGGGCCGCCGGGTGGTAGAGGGCCATCATCTGGATGCCGCCGCGCTCAAAGAACTGGCCGTGCTCCTGGGTGATCTTGAAGTCCTCCTTGATGATCTCCGCGGCGCTGATCCGGCCCAGGCAGACGATGATCTTGGGGCGCATCAGCTCCACCTGCCGGCGGAGGTAGCCGCGGCAGGCGTCCTTCTCCGTGTTCAGCGGGTCCCGGTTTCCGGGAGGCCGGCACTTGACGGAGTTGGTGATATAGATCCGGGACCGGTCCAGACCGATCATGGCCAGCATGTCATCCAGCAGCTTGCCGGCCCGGCCCACGAAGGGCTCGCCCTGGGCGTCCTCGTTGGCGCCGGGGCCCTCGCCGATAAACAGGACCTCGGCGTCCGGCGTGCCCACGCCGAAGACCACGTTGGTCCTGGTTTCCGCCAGGCCGCAGGCCCGGCAGCTCATGCACTGCTGACGCAGCGCCTCCCACTCGCTCATATCGGGCACCTCGTCAGCAGTACTTCTTCAGCCAGCCCCAGATGTCGTCATAGACGGTCTGCTGCTGAGCCTTCTCGTTGAGGATCTCGTGGCGCAGTCCGGCGTAGGACATCAGCGTCACGTCCCTCATGCCGGCGGCCTGGAAGGCGTCCCGGGTGCGGATGACGCCCTTCATCATGTCGCCCACCGGGTCCTTCTCGCCGGAGATGATGAGGACGGGCATGTCCTTGTCCATCTTCCGCAGGTTGTCGGGGCGCTGGTTGAAGCGGATGCCGGTGAGCATCTCCCGGAACAGGCCCACCGTGGCCGGCTGGCCGCTGAGAGGATCGGCGATATAGCGGTCCACGTTGTCGGTGTCCACGCTGAGCCAATCCACAGGAGTGCGATTGGGGGCAAAGGCCTTGTTGTAGGCGCCGAAGGCCAGGTTGTTGACGAAGTCGCTGGCGGCGTTCTCGCCGCTGCGGCGCTCCACCGCCTTGGCCACGGCCAGACCGCCCCGGATCATCATCTCCGGCTGCCAGCCGGTGCCCATGATGATGGCGGCGCGAACGGTGCCGGGATAGCGGATGAGGTAGGTGCGGGCCACGAAGGAGCCCATGGAGTGGCCCATCAGGAACAGGGGCAGGCCGGGGAACTGCTCCCGGATGCGCAGGTGGAGGGAGTAGACGTCGTCCACCACCGTGTTCCAGGTGTTGCCCGCGCCGAAATAGACAGGGGTGCCGCCTTCCGGGATGGAGCCGCCGTGGCCCAGGTGGTCGTGGCCCACCACGGCGATGCCCTGCTCGTTGAGGAAGCGGGCGAAGCCGTCGTAGCGGGAGATGTGCTCCGCCACGCCGTGGGCGATCTGCAGCACGCCGACGGTGTCCCGGCCCTCCGGCAGCCACTGCATGCCGTGAAGAGTGGTTTTCCCGTCCGAGGAGAGGAAGGTAAATTCTTGCAGATTCGTCATGGAAAATCCTCCTGTTCTGTGTTATGATAGAAAAAACACCGTTGGTTTTCGTTTATCACTATCAGTATACCACGTTTTACCACGTTTGAAAAGAGGAGGACGCATATGGGAAGCTATATCCTGGCGCTGGACCAGGGGACCACCAGTTCCCGGGCCATCGTATTCGACAGGCAGGGTCAGATCGCCGCCAAGGCCCAGCACCCCTTCCGCCAGATCTATCCCAAGGCGGGGTGGGTGGAGCACGATCCCATGAACATCTGGAACAGTGAGCGCCTGGCCGCCATGGAGGCCGCCGCCGACTTCGCCCCCGGCGACATCGCCGGCATCGGCGTCACCAACCAGCGGGAGACCACCATCATCTGGGACAAAAACACCGGCGAGCCGGTGTATAACGCCATCGTGTGGCAGTGCCGCCGGACGGCGGAGCTGTGCGAGGATCTGAAGCGCCGGGGCCTCACCGAGCGGGTGGAGAGCTCCACCGGCCTCCTCATCGACGCCTACTTCTCCGGCACCAAGATCCGCTGGATCCTGGACTACGTGCCCGGCGTCCGGGAGCGGGCCGAGCGGGGCGAGCTGCTGTTCGGCACGGTGGAGACCTGGCTCATCTGGCTTTTGACGGGTGAGCACGTCACCGACTACTCCAACGCCTGCCGCACCATGCTCTTCGACATCCACAACCTGTGCTGGGACGAGGAGCTGTGCGAGCTGCTGAACATCCCCATGAGCCTGCTGCCCAGGCCCGTGGACAACAGCCAGATCTACGGCTACGTCAAGCCCGGCATTACCGGCCTGGAAAAGCTGGCGGGGGTGCCGGTGTGCGGCGCAGCCGGCGACCAGCAGGCCGCCCTCTTCGGCCAGACCTGCTTTGCCCCCGGCGAGGCGAAGAACACCTACGGCACCGGCTGCTTCACCCTGATGAACGTGGGCGCCCAGCCGGTCCGCAGCCGGGCCGGCCTGGTCAGCTCCGTGGGCTGGCAGGTGAACGGGGAGACCACCTACGTGCTGGAGGGCAGCGTCTTCAATGGCGGCAGCACCATCCAGTGGGTCCGGGACGAGCTGCGGCTCATTGATTCCGCTCCGGAGATCGACACGCTGGCGGCCACGGTGCCCGACAGCGGCGGCGTGGTGCTGGTGCCGGCCTTCACGGGGCTGGGCGCGCCCTACTGGGACATGTACGCCCGGGGCGCCATGCTGGGCATCACCCGGGGCACCAACCGGGCCCACGTGGCCCGGGCCGTGCTGGAGTGCATCGCCTTCCAGGTCACCGATCTGATGATGGCCATGCGCCAGGATGCCGGCCGGGACATCACCTGCCTGCGGGTGGACGGCGGCGCCAGCGTGTCCGACATCCTGCTGCAGATGCAGGCGGACCTGCTGCGCATCGAGGTGGACCGCCCCGCCATGGTGGAGACCACCGCCTTCGGCGCCGCGGCGCTGGCGGGCCTCAGTTGCGGCGTGTGGGGCAGCATGGACGAGCTGAAGCGGCTGCGCCGGAGCCAGCGGATCTTCCGGCCGGAGCGGCCCCAGTCCGACTGCGACCAGGAGTACCGGGTGTGGAAGCGGGCCGTTCAGCGCTCCGCCGACTGGATCGAGCACTGAGTTTTTAAGAGAGTGTTAATTCCGCCGGGGCGCCCTTGCGCGGCGCGGAGAATTGCGGTATAATCCGCTCAAACCGACAGAACCGGAAAGGAGAATACATATGGCTATCTTTGATGAACTGACCAAAAAGGCACAGGCCGCCGCCGAGAAGGCCAAGGACCTGGCCGGAGCTGCCGCCGAGAGGGCCAAGGACGCCGCCGGGGCCGCCGCCGAGAAGGCCAAGGACGCCGCTGACGGCGCCAAGGTGAAGGTGGCGATCCTGTCCGAGCAGCGGGAGCTGGAGAAGAACTACCGGGCCATCGGCGAGTGGTTCGTCTCCGAGTTCCAGGGCGAGGTGCCCGATGCCGTCAAGGACGTGGTGGCCGCCATCGAGGCCTCCAAGGCCAGGATCGCGGAGCTGAAGGGCGGCATGGAGGAGCCCGAGGAGGAGCCGGAGGCCGAGGCCGCCGAGGAGCCCCAGCCGGAGGCAGAGACCCCTGCCGCCGAGGAGCCCCAGCCGGAGGCAGAGGCCCCTGCCGCCGAGGAGTAAACGGACGAGAAGAGCGGCTCTTGCGGGCCGCTCTTTCCGCGAAAAGGAGAAATTGCTATGAAGAATATCATCGCCACCGAGAACGCCCCCGCCGCCATCGGACCCTATTCCCAGGCCATCGACCTGGGAGCGCTGGTGATCACCTCCGGCCAGATCCCTGTGGACCCCGCCACCGGCGCCATGCCCGAGGGCATCACCGCCCAGACCCGCCAGTCCCTCAGCAACGTGAAGGCCATTCTGGAGAAGGCCGGCCTCACCATGGACAACGTGGTGAAGACCACCGTGTTCCTCCAGAGCATGGGCGATTTCGCCGCCATGAACGCGGTGTACGCCGAGTTCTTCCCCTCGGGCAGCTACCCCGCCCGGTCCGCCGTGGAGGTGGCGGCCCTGCCCAAGGGCGCCCTGGTGGAGATCGAGGCCATCTGCGTGAAGTAAGGCGAAGTGCGCATACGAAAAGCTCCCTGCCGCCGCGGCGGCAGGGAGCTTTTTTGTCGTTGTGCCTTATCGCAGGAAGCCCTTGAGGATGGTCTCCTCGGCCTCCTCCGGGGACAGGCCCAGGGTCTCCAGCTTCAAAAGCTGGTCGCCGGCGATCTTGCCGATGGCGGCCTCGTGGATCAGCTGGGCGTCGGTGCAGTTGGCGGCGATGGCGGGGATGGACTTGACCTTGGCCGTGCCCATGATGATGGAGTCGCACTGGACGTGGCCGAAGCACTTGGCGTTGCCCTCCATGCGGGGGTAGAACACCTGCTCCGACTCGTCCTGGGCCACGGAGCGGGAGATGACCCGGCCCCGGGCGTCCTCGCCGTTGAGCTGGATCTCCATGTCGCTCTCGGCGATCTGCCTGCCGTGGGTCAGCAGCCGCTCGGTGACCACCACCTCGCTGCCGGCCTCGCAGACGAACTTGGTGAACCGCTTGGTGGAGTCGATGCCCCGGATCTGGACGGTGTCCATCTCCATGGTGGAGCCCTCGCCCAGGTACACGATGGTCTGGGGGTTCATCACATTCTGGCCGGTCTGGTCCGGGTCGTTCTCGCCGTAGTGCTTCTCGGCGTAGCGGACATGGGAATTTTTGCCGATATAAAAGGTATGGACGCCGTCGTGGCGGCTCTCGTCGCAGCCGGAGTTGTGGATGCCGCAGCCGGCCACGATCTCCACGTCGCAGTCGTCGCCCACAAAGAAGTCGTTGTAGACCATCTCGGTCAGGCCGGTCCTGCTGATGATGACGGGGATATAGCACTTCTCGCCCTTGGTGCCGGGCTTGATGCGGATGTCGATGCCGGGCTTGTCGGTCTTGCCGGTGATCTCGATGTGCTCGGTGGACTGGCGGGCCTCACAGCCGCTGTCCTTGCGGATGTTCAATGCGCCCACGGGCTTGCCGGTCAGGTCGGCGATCTTCTCCAGCAGTCTGGCGTCGATGTCGGTGATCATTGGGCTCCCTCCTTTCGGTTCAGCACGGGGCAGCCGCCCAAAGTGTCGGCCAGGATCAGGGGGAAGATCTCCTCCGTAGTGCCCCGGTGGGCGATCTGGCCGCCGGCCACCACGATGATCTCGTCGGCCAGGCGGATGATCCGCTCCTGGTGGGAGATGATGATCATGGTGGCGCTGTGCTGGGCGTGGAGCTGCTCAAAGGTCTCCGTCAGCCGGGCGAAGGACCACAGGTCGATGCCGGCCTCCGGCTCGTCGAAGATCATCAGCTGGGCGTTCCGGGCCAGGATGGTGGCGATCTCGATGCGCTTGACCTCGCCGCCGGAGAGGGACACGTCCACCTCCCGGTCCAGATAGTCGTTGGCGCACAGGCCCACCCGGGTCAGGTAGTTGCAGCAGCGGTCCTTGCTGAGCTTCTCCTCTCCGGCGGCCAGATGCAGCAGGTCCTGGACGGTGATGCCCTTGAAGCGGGGCGGCTGCTGGAAGCCGTAGCTGATGCCCAGCCGGGCCCGCTCGGTGATATCCAGGTCGGTGATATCCCGGCCGTTATAGAGGATTTGGCCCGCGGTGGGGCGGATGAGGCCCATGATGATCTTGGCCAGGGTGGTTTTGCCGCCGCCGTTGGGCCCGGTGAAGACCACCAGCCGGTGGTCGGGAATGGTGAGACTGACGTCCCGGAGGATGTCCGTTTCCCCCTCGGGATCGGACACGCGGTAGGAAATATGCTTGAGCTCCAGCATGGGAGGTCCTCCTTTGAGGTGTAGATCTGGGTCTGTCGGGGGCGAACCCCCGGGCAATTCAAATATTTTAGCAGAACAGGGACGGAAAAGCAAGTATTCACACGGGAATTCCTCCCCGGAATAGAATACAGGGGAGGTGAGATGATGGATTATCGCGAGGAGACGGATTACCGCCGGTGGGACGAGGTATGGCGCCGGGTGGCCCCGGAGCTGGACCCCTATCCGGAGGTCCGTGCCGCCCAGGCCGCGCTGATGGAGGGGGAGACCTGTCCGCTGCGGCAGGGCATGATGCCCGTGGAGGAGCTGGGCGCCGCCATCCGGGAGGAGCTGGCGGCCCAGCGCGCCTATACCGCCCACGCCCGCCGCGCAGGCGGCGCGGTGGGGCGGACGCTGCTGCAGATGGCGTCCCGGAGCGGGCGGCACGCCTGTCGGCTGAGGAGCCTTTACTACCTGCTGACCGGCGAATGCTGGGTGCCGGAAAACGGCTGCGGCTGCGCCGGGAGCGTGGGCCTGTGCCGCTTTTTGCGGCAGCGCTACCAGGCGGAGACAGCCGCCGCCGACCGCTACGAGGAGTGGGCCGACGCCATGGAGGACGCGTGCATGGTGTCCATGCTGCGGCAGGTGGCGGAGGAGGACCGCTGCCACGCCGCCACGGCGCTGGACCTGCTGGAAAACCTGCTTGTGCAATAAAGAGTTCTCTGTTATACTAAAGTAAAAATACGGGGAGGTATCGCCATGAGAGAGTGCATCGGGCGGGAGACGGCGCTGCAGGCGCTGCGGAAGTACAACAAGGAGGCCTTTCACATCCAGCACGCGCTGACGGTGGAGGGCGTCATGCGCTGGTATGCCGGGGAGCTGGGATACGGCGACGAGGCGGACTTCTGGGCCACAGTTGGCCTGCTCCACGACATCGACTTTGAGATGTGGCCGGAGGAGCACTGTCAGGTGGCGCCCCGGCTGCTGGCGGAGGCCGGCTGCGGGGAGGATCTCATCCACGCCGTCTGCTCCCACGGGTATGGGGAATGCTGCGACGTGGAGCCCGTCCACCTGATGGAGAAGGTGCTCTTCGCCGCCGACGAGCTCACCGGGCTCATCGGCGCGGCGGCGCTGATGCGGCCCAGCCGCAGCGTGCAGGACATGGAGGTCAAGAGCCTGAAAAAGAAGTTCAAGGACAAAAAGTTCGCCGCCGGCTGCTCCCGGGACGTAATCGCCGCCGGGGCGGAGCGGCTGGGCTGGCCGCTGGAGGAGCTGATGGAGCGGACCCTTCTGGCCATGCGCTCCTGTGAGGACAGCGTGCAGCGGGAGCTGGCGGAATTGACGTGACGGGGACCGCGCCGGAGCGCTCCGGCGCGGTTTTTGTATAACGAAAACCACTCGCTGGGCGAGTGGTTCAAAAGAGGCTATTGCCGATGAAGAAAAAACTCCTTCTGCTATAATAGAGTTGCGGTCTGGCAACTGCAACAGAAAATAACAGAAGGAGGCCATTCAAGAATGAATGACACACATAGTTTAGCGCATACAAAATGGAATTGCAAATATCACATCGTATTCGCGCCGAAGTTTCGGCGCAAAGTATTTTTCGGGGAGAAGAAGCGGGAAATTGGCAAGATATTACGACAGTTGTGCGAATGGAAGAAGGTAACTATTGTAGAAGCGGAGATATGTCCGGATCACGTACACATGTTACTTGAGATCCCACCCAA
>Ga0208297_1000273_pt1 | contig 125531 bp, 69 predicted proteins | sample LMS_cellobiose_e_FD_187367 | JGI IMG/M metagenome (GOLD analysis project Ga0208297, IMG submission 187367) | Rumen-fistulated moose microbial communities from Alaska, USA - LMS_cellobiose_enrichment (SPAdes) (version 2) | ecosystem: Host-associated > Mammals > Digestive system > Stomach > Rumen...
GCCCTTACAAGGAAGCATTTATTGAAACCCTTACGAACATAAGGTTACTACCAAAGCTAGAATAGCAAAAAGGTGTACATTGACAGCTCAAAAACGATAATTATGGATATCACAGGGATTTTCTACCCTTTTTTGGGTATTGGATTCAGTAATTATCAATGCAAGTGGGCTGCAAAGGTAAATCGGTGAGTAGAATGTATTGTCTACATCACCATGAATAATTCAGGATTAAGTTTATTTAATAAAAATTAAGGGGGTATTGTTTTGGTCAATACGGAACAATCCAGAAACTACCTGGAAGCAATCAAACTAGCAGCAGGCAGTTTGAAATATAAAGGAATCTCAATTAATAAAACATTCTTAATGAGCATCAAGCATTTACAGGGCTATTATTTAATAGGCAGGGATCTGAAATATCTGGGAGTAGCAGCCCTGCTTATTCAAGCATATTTGGAAATGGGCTTTACTTATGAATCCTGCCAGAAAGAATTTGACGATATCTTAAAAAGTTTGGGAACAGAACGAAGCTTAATGTTTCCAAATAAGTTCTATCATTCAAAGAAAATAAAATTGACCAGACCCCAGGTGAGAAGCATGATAGGAAAATGGTCCTCCTCTAAAAAGAATAAGATGCTCATTATTACAGTTGTAGATGATATCATTGAAAAGGTAAACAACAAAGAAATAGGGGTGTATTCCTATTGTAACCATAATATTTCAGGGAAAGAATTGTATGAATTAGTCATAAATAAAGACGAAGTTTATTTTCATGACATTAATAAATGTAAATATTACACATTTTTTATTGAAAATTAGTAAAATGTTGGTATAATACCTTGTATATTAATCTTCTGAGGGGAGGGTATTATATGATAAAAATTGCTATTGTTGATGACATGAGGGTGAATATTGACAGTATTGCACTGGAAGTGAATAAATTCTTCAGAAATAAAAGCATTCCTTTTCGTGTGAGCTGTTATGAAAACCCTAAGAACTTTATTTATGATATGGAAGAACATCAATATTTTGACATCTGTTTCCTGGATATTGAGATGCCGAATATAAATGGTTTGGAATTAGCCAAAGTAATTAACCGGACAATGAAAGAATGCTATGTGGTTTTTATAACTTCCCACATGGAGTATGCAATTGAAGGTTATGAGCTTAATATCAGCCGGTACATACCAAAATCGTTTATCAATAAAAAACTGCCCATTGCTCTGAAAGATTTAACTGCAGAGATTGTTAACAGGGAAAAAGAAAGCTATATCATTAGGACAAACTCCAGGTTTGAAAAAATATTCTATAAAGACATCTATTATATTTTTAAAGAAGGAAAAAATTCTATATTTGTTACTGCAGCCGGAGAAAGCAGAGAAAGAAAAAGCATATCCGATGTATATAATGACTTAAATTCTGAAGAATTTTTAATTATTGACCGGGGATTTATTGTGAATGCCCCTCATATTATGAAAATCCATAATAATCTTGTTATTTTGCGCAACGGTATTAATCTGTCTATTAGTAGATCCCATATGAATGAAGTGAAAAAGAAAATAATTCAATTTTGGAGGGTAAATGTTTAATGCTGATATTCCAGATTGTTGAATTTTTACATTGCTTTTTCCGTATTGATTTATGTCTCTGTCTTTTAAGCTGTTTATTTGAGTGTAAAGGAAATCATAAAAGGCAGATGCTTTTAAGAATAGCTTTATCGCTGCCCCTGGCTATTATCAGCTTCCTGAACAGCCAGGTAGTGACCTATTCAAATATATTAATTTTTGTAATAATACTTTACTTATCTGTCATGACCTATTTTCTTTATTATGAAAAGTTCATGGTAAGATTTTTGGTAATCAATCTGTATATTATTTTGAGTGTGTTTGGTGAGCTCTTATTTACGTTTCTTATTAGCCTGCTGGAAGATAATATTGATCTGGGCTACCGGATATCAACACTGTACAGCAGGGAAAGATTTATCTACACATTAGTATTATTGGGGATTTGGGCCATTCTTTATCATATTTTAAAGAGGGCTTTCAAAGGAAAGATTACTTATATCTATAAATATAAAAGGCTATTGCTTGCATTTGTAATTGGCGGAGGCAGTGCCACGGTTTACTTTCAGAGGATTTATCTGCAGAATATAACCGGAGATATGATGTTACAGTGGACATGTTTTCTAATATGGTGCATCTTGTGTGTAACGGTTGCAATCGTTTATATCATTTACAGGGATAATCTGGAACGGGCTAATCTTGCGGAAGTATATAAGCAGATGACCGCACAGAATTACAGTAATTTATCAACATTATACAAAAAGAATTCCAGTATATATCATGATTTAAAAAATCATATGAATATATTGCACCAATACTTAATGAACAATGATTCCAGTCAGGCTCTTGCTTACATAGAATCCATCGTGGAACCAATACGGTTACTGGATAATACCGTTAAAACAGAGAATCAGATACTGGATATCATACTTAATTATAAACTTACAGAAGCCACAAAATATGACATCCAGGTGGAAACTGACATTGAGAAAATAGGTAATGTCCAAATCAGAGATGATGATTTATGCTCAATTGTATCCAACATATTTGACAATGCCATAGAGGCCTGTTATCTGGTAAAGAAATCTCAGAAGTGGATCAATGTGGTTATGAAGAAAAAAAACAACATGCTAATTGTAAAAGTAAGTAATAGCCTGGCTCGTAAACCCAAGGTCTTAAATGATTTAATTGTTACCTCAAAGGAAGATAAAAATTTACATGGGTTAGGACTCTGGAGTATAAAAACTATAGTAAATCAATATGAAGGTCTGTTGGATTATAATTATGATGACAATCTGTTTGAAATAATTATAACGTTAAACTGCTGATTAGAGACATAATATTGTCATTGGCGTACAAGTTGGTGCCGAACAATCATGAAATGATATGATAGGATAAAAAATTTTATTAAATGGAGGTAAAGGAAATGACAACAAAAGTAACAAGAGTAAAAACAGGGAACCAGTTCAATCATCCAGCCGGGGATATACCAGCAGAAATCAGTGAAATCGTTTCTTTAAGGGAGAGTAAAAATCCAGATGCGATTTATACAATTACAGTTGGGTGCAGCGGATTCTTAACTTTGATTTGCTGCTAATGAAATATCTCAAAGAAGAGAGGAGACAAGCAAGTGCTGTCTCCTCTTATTTATTTAGTAAGGTGAAAATTGTAGCGTATCAATACCAGAGTCTGACAAAACAGGTATTTTGGAATTACGAATTACAAGGAAGGTACATGACAGGGGACAGTATATGATAAATCTTGATAAAAGCAGTGTTATATATGAAAGAAATTATAAGGTAAGTAATTTATCCGTAAACAATGAAAGTAAAATTTACTGGGAAAAGCTACTGGGAAAAGGAACCATGTATCATCTATATAAGAATCCAGGGATTGTTAATCATTTGAAGAACGGTGAATTTGAGATTTCTGGTGATATATTCAACCGGATCAGGGAATTGGCTTTTATATTCGAGAGCAATTTATTCTCCGGAGAAATGCCTGCTTTTTATGAAGAACAAGAGGATTTCGCTTATTTTTATCAATATTTTCTTAAATTAGCCCAGTATTATTTTAAAATGGCTCTTCCAGCTGATATCAATTATAACAACAGGGATATAACCCGTGATTTTTTAAAGGTTATCTATAAAAAAATAAAAACAATAAGCATTAGAACCTTAATTAATGAGATTCATTTTTTGAAAGCAGAGGGATATTTAAAGGGCTGCAATTCACAAGAGGAATATGAAGATTATCAGGAGAATTATTTAAAGGATATTAATTATATCTATGAAATCTGTGAAAACTATCCTGTAATGCTAAGAGGTATTCTGGAAACCATTGTTTCCTTTTCAGATTTTCTGACAGGAGTGCTTAACACACTTCAAGAGGATAAGGAAGAGATTATCCGGCAGATTTTTTATGGAGAACCATTTGGTAAGATTCTTTTTTTTGAAGCAGACATAGCGGATAGTCACCAGGGTTCTAAAACGGTAATAAAGTTTACCTTTGATAATGGGAAAAGTGTAATCTACAAACCTCATTCACTGACAAACGAAATATTTTATCAAAATTTCTTGAATTGGATATCAGAAAAATGCAGTATGCCGCAATTTTCAAGAAGGATTTTGGACAGAGGGAATCACGGCTGGGAAGAAGTAATTCTACATAAAAGCTGCCTGAATATGCAAGAAATGAAGCATTACTATACCAGGATGGGAATTAATTTATTTGCAGCTTATCTTTTAAAGACCAGTGATCTCCACTACGAAAATTTAATAGCGCATGGTGAGTTTCCGGTTATTATTGACCTGGAAACCTTAACAGGAACAGAGCCGGAGGCAGAAAATACTGCAGAGGCGGAAGTGAAAAGAACCTTAAGTGAGTCTGTATTATACCTTGGCTTATTGCCGGTGTTTCATTGGGAAGCAAGGGGTAAGGGAGTAAATGTCAGCGGTATTAGCGGAGGTGCAGGTCAGAAATTACCCTTTAAAATACCTTATATTAAAAATAACAGAACCTCTGATATATCCATAGAATATCGGTACCCAAAAACTACTGGAGGAAAGAATCTTCCCTCATTAAATGACAGAGATATCAATGAGAGCCAATTTACAGAAGATCTGCTGACAGGTTTTCATCTGGCATATACCTCTTCTATTGAGAAGAAAGGTGAGCTGAAAGAGCTCCTGAAAGAAGTAAAAAACACAAAAAGCAGATACTTGGTAAGAGACACCCAGCACTATTCCTCTCTCCTTACGGCATCCTATCATCCGGATTTTATGATGGATGGCAGCGACAGGAATATATTGTTCTACCAGCTCTATGAAAACTGTAATTGCCATGTTCAATATAGAAATAAAATAGTGGAAGCAGAAGTCAGAGAATTAATGAAAGGCGATATTCCCCAGTTTTATATGGAAGCTGACGGGAAAGCTTTAATATTCTCCGATGGAACCAGAGTGGAAGACTACTTTCATAAGACTGCTTACAGCAGTTTGTGTGAACGGATAGATAATTTAAGCTATTCGCATATGGAAAAACAAGAGGTATTTATCCGAATAACCATGGACCTGTATCCTGAAAATAGGAACGCCCGGATTGGTACAAGCAGTTTCCGGGCACAAGCTATTCGAAGAAAGGAATCTATGAAAGATACGATAATTGACAGAGAGCTTGTAGCTCAGGCAGCTGAAAAAATTGGCGACGGGTTGGTGGCGCAGGCAATTTTCAACAATAATTTAACGGAAGTGAACTGGACCGGAATTTTCAGTAATGGAACCAGGGAAAATAATAAGTTTTTCAAACCGCTGAATCCTTATCTTTATGACGGGATAGCAGGTGTTGCAATCTTTTTAAATATATTAAATACAATCAGAAGAAAGTCTTCGTATACCAGGTTGTGTGAAATAATAGACCGAACCCTCTTTGCCTATACGGATTTAAGCTTGGATAATAAGGATACAAACCATAATAATGAAAAGGGGATAGGTGCCTTTACAGGGGAAACCTCTCTTGTCTACACCTATCAGATCTTATATAAAGTCACAGGGAATTTAATCTATCTGAATTATGCAAAAAGACATGTTCAGATTCTTACAGGGTTAATCGAAAAGGACAAAGACTTTGATCTTCTAAATGGAAATGCAGGTGTAATAATAGTCCTTTGTCATCTCTATGAATTGACCAGGGAAGAGGAATACCTGGTAACTGCAAGGAAAGCAGCCGATTTCCTGATAAAGAATGCAGTTAAAATGCCTTACGGAGCAGGTTTTCTGCTAAATTCCTGTGAGGTTCCCTTAGGTGGGCTTTCCCACGGCAACAGTGGAATCAGTCTTGCTTTTGCCCTTCTGTCAAAAACAGCCAATACGAAGGAATATGATGATTTTATTAATGGCCTGTTAACCTATGAAGAAAGTATATATGATTCAGATCGGAATAACTGGTCAGATTTGCGGGACGGAAAAAAGAAAGAAAGTTCTGTTTCCTGGTGCCATGGGTCAGGCGGAATTCTGTTAAGCAGGATGGTACTCCTTGATACCCTTGGCAGTGAATTTTCAGAAAGACTTGCCAGGGACATAGACAGGGCATTAAAGAATATCTCAGTAAACCCGTTAAGAGACAGCTATTGCTTATGTCATGGCAATTGCGGAAATATCCATATTGTAAATTCCTATGCCAGATATAGTGGAGATATAGATATCATGGAAGGTTATAACTCTTTTATGGCAAGCCTGGCAACAGGAATATTAAAGGACAGCTCTGACATTACCTTATCCGAATACTACCATCCGGGTTTTATGACTGGCATATCAGGTATTGGCTACAGCCTGCTTAGTTTTATTAGTGACAGGGTCCCAAATATATTAACACTTTCCCAATAACTTCTTATGCCCATAATTTGAGCGTTTAAGGACAGAATGATTCATTGGTTTTCTTTTATGTTACCATACCATTAATTAAAATAAATATATTATCAGGTTGCCGTTAAGAAAAACAGATTGGAGGTAGAGAGAAGTGGAGGAAATTGCATTTCGAAAATGCAGCAGGTGCGGATATGTTCATGAAAATACCAGGTTTAAGAGGGAACATTACATATGCAATAAATGCGGTACATACAATACCATGACTTTTTCAGACAGACTTGATTCCATTGTTGATGCAGGAACCTTTGAAGAATTAAATGAAGAATTGTCTTTTCAGGATCCCATATTATTTCCAGGGTATGAAGAAAAATATGAAAAAGCAGCAGAATTAACCGGTTTAAAGGAAGCAATCGTAACCGGTTATGGTGAAATTAACGGAATAGGTACCATGCTTGGAATTATGGATTCCAGATTTATTATGGCCAGTATGGGAATTACTGTCGGCACGAAAATAGCCTGTTTGTTTGAAGAAGCACAAAAACGTAAGCTTCCGGTCATAATATTCTCAACTTCGGGAGGCGCCAGGATGCAGGAAGGGATCTATTCCCTTATGCAGATGGCAAAGACAGCAGCAGCGGTGCAGGAGTTCAGTGAAGCTGGCGGTTATTATATTAGCGTCCTAACCAATCCCACAACCGGGGGAGTAAGTGCCAGTTTTGCTTTTTTAGGAGATACTATTCTGGCAGAACCCAACGCTTTGATAGGCTTTGCAGGGAAGAGGGTAATTGAACAGACTATTAAGGAGCAATTACCGGAGGGTTTTCAAACTTCGGAATATCTGCTGGAGCATGGCTTTCTGGATGCAATTGTTCCCAGAGAAGATTTAAAAGCATTATTATTCCGGCTGTTAAAGTACCATGCAACACCAAAGGCGGATGCCTGTGTTTATTAATATGAGATTAAGGGGGGAACACGGTGAGTAATGAAATTCATAATCTGGACAGCGAAAAGACAGAAATGGACAGGCAGGAAAACAGTACCTGGAATAATATCCTCAGCATAAGAAGCGAAAAACGGTTTAAGAGCATGGAACTTGCGAATAATGTATTCACAGATTTTATTGAACTGCACGGAGACAGATACTTTGGAGATGACAGGGCGATTGTTGGTGGTCTGGCATATTTAAGCAATATCCCGGTTACCGTTATTTTCCAGTACAAGGGAAAGGACCTGGCAGACAGTAAATTACGGCAATATGGTATGCCGCTGCCGGAAGGGTATCGAAAGGCACTAAGGCTTATGAAACAGGCGGAAAAATTTAATCGGCCCATCATTTGCTTTATCGATACACCGGGTGCATTTCCAGGTATAAACGCAGAAGAAAGAGGACAAGCAGAAGCAATTGCAAGAAACTTATTCGAAATGTCAGCGCTTGGGGTTCCGGTAATATCCGTAGTCATTAGTGAAGGAGGCAGCGGTGGTGCCCTGGCCCTTGGAGTGGCAAATAAAGTATTTATGCTGGAGAAGGCAATCTACTCGGTAGTATCACCGGAGGGCTGTGCAAGCATTTTATGGAGAGATTCCAAGAAGGCAAGTCTGGCCTCAGAACATCTGAAACTGACAGCCAGTGATATCTATGAGGCAGGAATAATTGACCGGATAATCAGTGAGAAAGGAACCTTTGAGCAGTTGTGTGAAAGACTTAGAAGCATCTTACATAAAGAAATCATCCAATTACAAAAACTCTCGGGAATGGAACTGAAGGAAGCCAGAAGAAATAAATTCCGTGAAATCGGCAATATAAGAAAACTGAAAGAGGATGTTCTAAGACGCTTTGATGCGTAACAGATAAAATAAAAGGAAGGGGAAAATAATATTAGCGTATTATGTATAATGTATGAATGGTGAAAATTTAATAAGTATTTTGGAAATCTGTGAAAAGTCAGAACTGAACTATTTTAAATACTCCCTGAATGGAGAAGAATTATCCTTTCAAAAAGGCATCTTAACTGAAAGCGATGTTAAATATGAATATCAAAGTGTTGTAACCAAAGAAGGTGCTGACTTAGAAAAGCTGGTACAGGAAACCACAGAAATCCTTGCTCTGGATAAAAAGCCTGGTAATAATACAGCCGGTAAAACAGGCAGCGTGGAGGAAACAGAATACGTTATCGTTAAATCAAATTTTGTTGGGGCATTTTCTGTATCGGACAACCTTAAAGGTGGAAAAAAGGCAGTAAAGAAAGGCAGTGTCTTAGGGGTTATAGAGGCAATGAAAGTATATAACGATGTCGTGGCGCCGGTTGATGGTATCGTCGAGGAAATTTTAGCTGCTGATGGGAGCCTGGTTGAATGCGATCAGGAATTGCTTTCTATTAAGGTGAGTGGATGATGGGGAAATTTAATAAGGTGTTGGTTGCAAACAGAGGAGAAATTGCAGTAAGAATAATAAAGGCCCTCAGAGAACTTGGAATAAGCACGGTGGCTGTATATTCCAATGTTGATAAGGATTCCCTGCACTTAAGAATCGCAGATGAAAAGGTCTGTATCGGCGACGCCAGGGACTCTTATCTGAACGTATACAAAATTCTGTCTGTAGCAACAAAATATAATGTGGATGCAATACATCCGGGAATTGGATTTATGGCTGAATCCGGTGAATTTGCCAGACTGTGTGAACAATACAATATTGGATTTATAGGACCTGCCAGTGAATTAATAGATGCCATTGGGAATAAGAGTAATGCAAAGCTTATTGCCAAAGAGTGCCAGGTTCCTGTCATTGAAGGTGCCACTGCACCTGTTAACAGTTATGATGAATGCGAAGAATTAGGAGAACTTATAGGCTTTCCGGTATTGTTAAAAGCAACTCACGGAGGCGGCGGAAAAGGTATCCGTATTGTTAAGGAGAAGGAAAAGCTGAAAGATAATTATAATCTTTGCCGAATAGAGGCAAAGGCTGCCTTTAATAACAATGAACTGCTCATAGAGAAAGCCGTACAGGGCTTCAAGCATTTTGAAGTTCAGATATTGGGTGATACTTTTGGAAATGTCATTCATTTAGGTGACAGGGAATGTACGGTTCAAAGGGCAAATCAGAAAGTAATTGAAGAAGCAAGGTGTGTAAACATTAAGGAAGAGGTACGGCAGAAAATCTATGAGGATGCGCTAAAAATTGCAAAACACATTAAGTATACAGGACCTGGTACGATAGAATTCTTAGTACTATCCAACGGAGATTATTACTTTCTGGAGATGAATACCAGACTTCAGGTAGAACATACCATTACGGAAATGGTTACGGGAATTGATATTGTAAAAGAACAGATACGGGTATTTGAAGGAGAAAGCTTAAGTGTAACCCAGGAGGATATAAAGTTTGACGGATATGCCCTGCAATGCAGAATCCTGGCTGAAGATACACTAAAAGGCGGAATGCCCTCCATCGGTAAGATTACGAAATGGAATATGCCCGGTGGTTTAAATGTCCGGGTGGAAAGCGGATATGGCTGCGGAAGTACGGTGTCACCTTATTATGATTCCCTGATTGCGAAATTATGCTGTAAAGCTGCTGATAAAGCGCAGGCTGTCAAAAAAATGTACATATGTCTGGAGGAAATGAACATAGAAGGAATAAATACCAATGTGGATTTCTTAAAGTTCCTTCTTGGCAAACCTGAATTTATAGAAGGTAATTACACAGAAGTCTTTATGAGCAAAATACTGGAGGAATATCAGTATGCCCGTATGAATTCTGCAATTTAAGCCGGATTTCCTACCAATAAAGGCCATTTTTTATTTGAAGTTATAAAAGTGCTATTATATTTATTGAAACATTAACCGACCTTTAATCGGATTCACAGCAGCAAAAGACGCTGCCTTCTATCACAATTACTTCTATCACAATTAGAAGAAATACAGTTAGTTATTATCAAATGCTACCAAAAAGAGATGAATAATATCAATCTATGTTTCGGCTAGTTGATATTAAAATCTTTGTATAAGAAGAATAGGGATATTTAAAAATATCCATGGCGAAGCTATGTCTTAAACAAAAGGCATGAAACTGCCAGTAAGCTAAATAAAACAATTGGTAAGCAATCCTTGAAAGAAGGGTTGTTTTTATTTTGGCCAGGGAGGTGAAAACAATCAATGGGAAGAAGGACTTTTCTGTAAATTATTATCTGGAAGGAAAAGGTCAGGAACGAAGATATGAGGTCGTCTTAAATCTTACATATATGACCGGGAACGAAAGCCATCAGCTTATTCCATTTTTAACTTCCGAAGAACAGGATTACTTGAAATTTATCAAAAGTGATAAAAGGCTTAAAAGTTATCTGTATGGAAGGTATTCATTAAAAAAAGCAGTTTCTCAGTACAGTAAGGAAGTTCAGTTTAAAAATATTAATATTAAAAATGGTATTTTCGGGCAACCGGTAATAGAATTAGAGGCTTTTAGAAGTCCGGGGGGAAGTCTTTCTCATTGTGAAACCTGCGCGGCCTCCCTGGTTTACGATGAAACGCTTATTATGGGAATTGACATTGAGGAAGTAAATCGAAATGTAAAAAAAGTATTGGAGAATAATATAACGGCCCATGAAGCTTCTCTGATAAAAAATCAGGCAATGCAGGAAGCCTTAGCCTTTGTTATTTTATGGACTGCCAAGGAAGCCCTGGCTAAATGCCTGAAGACCGGGCTGACGGTTCCGCTGGAATTATATGAAGTGGAAAAGATAGAGAATCAGGATAAGTATTTTAAGGTTACCTTTACCCATTTTATGCAGTATTCGGCATTCACCTTTGTTTTTGATACTTATGTCTGTTCCATAACCTATCCAAAGTTAATTGAGCTATCGTTAGATATTACAAATATATAAGATTAGAAAGAAGGTAAAATATGAAGGCATATGTATTTCCAGGTCAAGGCGCTCAGTATAAGGGCATGGGAAAAGAGTTATTTGAAGAATTCCCGGAACTTGTATCCCGCGGGGATAAAATATTAGGCTATTCCATAAAGGAACTGTGTCTGGAGGATCCTGAGTCGAAATTGGGTTTTACAGAATATACACAGCCGGCTTTGTATACGGTAAATGCTCTGACCTATCTTAAGAAATGTAAGGAAACACAGGAAAGCCCTGATTTTGTAGCCGGACATAGTCTGGGGGAATACAATGCCCTCCATGCAGCGGGAGCCTTTGATTTTGAAACCGGCTTAAAACTCGTTAAAAAAAGAGGGGAATTAATGGGCCAGGCACGGGGCGGAGGAATGGCAGCGGTTATCGGGCTGAATGAAAAAGAAATATCCCATATATTGCAAGCAGAAGGTCTAAGTCAGATTGATATTGCAAATTATAATTGCCCCTCACAAATCGTGATATCAGGTCCCAAAGAAGCTATTCTTCAGGCAAAAACTGTTTTTGAGAGCAACTCAGAGGTTAAATTATTCTCTATACTGAATGTCAGCGGAGCTTTTCATTCCAGGTATATGAAAGGCTCAGGGGAACTGTTTGAACAGTTCCTGAAAGATTTTGAATTTGGAGAGTTAAAAATACCGGTAATATCCAATGTATCTGCCAGACCTTATAAGCAAAACGAGCTTAAAGCCAATTTAATCAAGCAGATAACCCACTCCGTTCGGTGGACAGATACAATCCGGTTGCTGCTGGGGTTAGGTGAGATAGCTTTTGAAGAAATCGGAATCGGCAGAACCCTTACCGGACTTATCAGACATATAAAGGCAGAAGCAGAGCCTGTTAGGATTGACCGTGATGAATATAAGGAATATTTTATGCAGAAGGAGACAGATAAGAAAGACGAGAATTTCAGCAATGAATGTTCTGATACAGGCAAGGATAACGGTGAAAACAAGTCAGCTACAGATATCACCTATGCTTCTCTGGGCAGCGAGGAGTTTAAGCGGGATTATAATCTGCGTTATGCATATGTTACCGGTGCTATGTATCGAGGTGTTTCTTCAAAAGATATGGTAGTCAGAATGGGAAAAGCCGGGATGTTAGGATTTTTGGGTACTGGTGGTTTATCACTGGAGGAGGTTGAGGCTTCCATAAATTATATTCAGAAAAATTTAAGTCAGGGACAGGCTTATGGTATGAATTTTCTATATGATCCCAATAACCCGGAAAAAGAAGAAAGGATCATCGATTTATATTTTAAATATCAGGTGAAAGTAATTGAAGCTTCGGCCTTTATGGGAATTACTCCTGCTCTTGTACGATACAAAGCGAAAGGCCTGTTAAGGAATGAAAAGGGAGATATTGAAAGTACCAATAAGATCATTGCAAAGATATCAAGGCCAGAAGTAGCAGAGGCTTTTATGAGCCCGGCCTCTGCGAGAATTATTGACAGGTTATTAAGCGAAGGAAAGATTACTGCTTCCGAGGCTGAAATGCTTCAAAGTGTACCTGTTGCCAATGACCTGTGCGTGGAAGCGGATTCAGGGGGGCATACGGATTGCGGAGTAACCTATACCCTTCTTCCTGCCATTATTAAACTCAGAGATGAAATGATGGAGAAGTTCCGTTATAAAAGAAAAATCCACATTGGAGCAGCCGGCGGTATCGGTACCCCGGAGGCAGCAGGAGCCTCCTTTATTCTGGGTGCAGATTTTATTGTTACCGGCTCCATTAATCAATGTACGGTGGAAGCAGGCACCAGTGATGCGGTGAAGGAGTTGTTACAGCAGATGAACGTACAGGATACGGACTATGCTCCTGCGGGAGATATGTTTGAATTCGGCGCGAAAGTGCAGGTACTTAAAAAAGGCCTTTTTTTCCCTGCAAGAGCCAATAAGCTCTATGATTTATACCGTCAGTTCAATTCCATTGATGAAATTGATAGCAAAACCAAGGACCAGATACAGGAAAGATACTTCAAGCGCAGCTTTGACAGCATCTATGAGGAACTGAAAAACTATTATTCGCCGGAAGAAATAAGCAAAGCAGAAAGAAATCCCAAAAATAAAATGGCAATGATTTTTAAATGGTATTTTCATTACAGCACAAAAAGTGCCTTAGCCGGAGATGCTGATTCCAAAGTAGATTATCAGGTACACTGCGGACCCGCCCTGGGAGCTTTTAATCAATGGATAAAGGGTACCAAATACGAGCCCTGGAAGAACCGGCATGTGGATGAAATAGCTTTGCTGATGCTGGGAGAAACTGCTGTATTTCTAAACAATCGTTTTCGATTATTGAAAGCATAAAATAAAGGGAGAATCTTATGGATAAGAGTGAAATTTTTATAATAATGAAAGAAATAATAGCTGAAATATTGCCGGAGGTTTACCCCAGTCAAATTACCATAGAAGACAGTTTAAAGGAGCTTGGAGCAAATTCGGTAGACCGGATGGATATTATTATCGAGCTGATGGAAAGACTGGGGGTAAAAATTCCTCTTGTGGAATTCGGGCAGCTTAAAAATATCCAAGGTATTGTTGATCTGGTATATTCAAAAAAAATGTCATGATACTGGGAGGGGAAATTCTTATAGATCATGGAAAGAAAGAACCTGTCTATGTAACCGGTATGGGAGTGGTAAATGCGATTGCAGACTCAATTCCTGAATTTGAACATGGTTTAAGAAACGGTCACCAGGGCTTTCGGTATCTTGAAGGTAAAAAGGTTAATAATGTAAGTATCATAGGAGCTGATATTAGTTCCTTTTCTTTTGACAAAAGAATGGATTATTATGGGGCTTCAGCCAGCGTACCCACGGCATTTATTGATAGAACCAGAAAAACTGCCCGCAGAGCTCCTCTTACCATGAAAGCAGCATTATCCTGTGTTCTGGAGGCATATTGTCAGGCTGAGCTTTTTAATAGAGCTATTTCCGGTGACAGAATTGCGATTATAGTGACAGGCAGTAATCTTACATACAGTGTCAGAGAGGGTTATTTTGATAAGTTTCAAAAGGATCCTGAATATCTGACACCCCAATATGCCCTCCAGTTTATGGATACGGACTATATCGGCACCTTAAGTGAACTTTTTGGTATCTTCGGTGAAGGGTTTACGGTAGGAGGAGCCTCAGCCAGCGGGAATGCAGGTATTATTAAGGCCTGGCAGTTACTGCAGCTGGGGCTTGCTGATGCCTGTGTGGTAGTGGGGGCATTAACGGAGCTGACGAATATGGAACTTCAGGGCTTTTATAATATAGGAGCCATGGGCGGAAGAAAGTATTACGGCGAGCCTGAGAGGGCCTGCCGTCCATTTGATGAAGAACATGAAGGATTTCTCTATGGGCAGGCTTCCGGCTGTTTGATTTTAGAATCCGGAAGGTCGGCAGAACAAAGAGCTGTAAGACCTCTTGCCGAAATTCTTGGAGGCGCGATAAATCTTGACGGTAACAGGTCCAGTAATCCAAGTCTTGCCGGTGAAATAAAAGCAATGGCAAGAACCCTGGAGGCAGCGGGAATTAAACCGGAGGAAGTGGATTATATCAATGCACACGGAAGTTCTTCTCCTCTGGGGGATGATACGGAGCTAGAGGCTATAAAAGGAGTTTATAAAGAGAATATTTCCAGGATAATAATTAACTCTACAAAAGGGTTAACTGGTCACTGTTTATTTTCAGCCGGGGTTGTGGAAGCTATAGCTGTTATCCTCCAAATGAATTCCGGTTTTATTCATCCAAATGCTAATTTAGAGAAGCCCAGCTGCCACGAGTTCTTATTTGCAGGAAAAATAGCGGTGCCAGCTTCTATAAGGTTGGCTATGAGTAATTCCTTTGGTTTTGGGGGGATTAATACGAGTATCTTAATAAAGGGTGCGAGATGAATGAATGGACTTCATAAGGCAGTTTTTCGCAAGGGGACGGCAATGTGCGCAAAACCGAAAGACTCATACTTCAATTTCAAGGTATAAGAAGTCCTGGTTCTATGAATATTTTGTGCTTGACATCTTATAAACCAGATAACTCGCTGCGCTCAAACAATCTGCTTTATAAGATAGCACAAAATTTTCATAGAAAGGACTTCTAATACCTTTCAATAGGCGTATTCGTTCTTTGGGTTTTGCGCAAATTGCCTGATACGTTTAATGAAAGAATTCATGATGGATGCTGGAATGTTCCAAGCAGATCCAAGCAGGCTGCACCGAAATGTATCACTGGAAAGGGAATACCAGGGATAGGCTTTTAAAATAGGATTTTTCTTTTGGGTGATTTTATTTACCTGAATATAAGATAGCTTAGAGAGTGTTTATAGAATGCTTGTGCCGTGCTGAGTGGTTGGAACGGACAAGCATTTTTCAAATTATTTCATAGGTTTGTAAGGTTAGTCATTGTAACTGTTTAGAATGCAAAGGGTTTTTTAGATATACCGGTAAGGAGGGAAGTCATGATAGAAAATCAATCAGATAACATGAATATTCTTGAGGTTAGAACTTCAGATATTGCAATAATAGGTATGGCTTGCCGCTTTCCGGAGGCTGATAATTACAATGAATTTTGGAGTCACCTGGAAAAGGGTGATAACTTAATCAAAGAAATTGATGAAAAGCGGTGGGATACCAAACAGTATTATTCTTCTCTGATGGAAGCGGATAAAAGCATCAGCAAATGGTGCGGAAGAGTGGAACGAATGGAGTATTTTGATAATCATTTTTTTAAAATATCACCCCGTGAAGCCGTTGTGATGGACCCCCATCAGAGACAACTACTGGAAATAGCCTGGCAATGTATAGAAGATGCCGGTTTGAATATAAAACAACTGCAAAGAGGTAAGACCGCTGTTTATATGAATGCTTCCCATAATGATTATGGGCTTAGGGCATATGCGGTTGACAAGGAGGTTGACAGCTATACGAATTTGGGAAATTACCAATGTATTTCTGCAAACAGGATCTCTTATGCCTTTGGACTGACAGGGCAAAGTCTGTCGGTAGAGGCTGCCTGTGCCGCCTCTTTAGTTGCCGTTAATGAAGCGGTAAGAGTATTAAAGAGCGGTGAATGTGATTATGTTCTGGTAGGAAGTGCTAATTATATTTTGCACCAGGGACGCTATATTTCTTATTCAAAGGCAAGGATGCTAAGTCCGGAGGGACAATGTAAAACCTTTGATGCCAATGCGGATGGTTATGTTCCGGGAGAGGGAGCAGGAGTCTTGCTTTTGCAGCGTTTGGAAGATGCCGTTGCGCAAAGAAATCATATCCATGCTGTTATCAAGGCTGTCAAAGCAAGTCATATCGGAGAGCATATTTCAATCACAGCCCCTAAGGTAAGCGAACAGAAAAAATTAATTTTATCAGCATATTCAGAAGCCGGGTTTACCCCGGAGACAGTAAGTTATGTAGAAGCTCACGGTACCGGCACTCCCCTGGGAGACCCTATTGAGGTGGAGGGGCTGACCAGAGCTTTCAGGGAATACACAAAGGCCTCCGGGTATTGTAAAATCGGCTCTGTTAAAACCAATATCGGCCATTTGGAAGGGACTTCGGGGCTTGCCGGTTTGATAAAGACTGTTCTTATGATGAAGAATCATAAAATAGCTAAAACTCTAAATATCAAACAGCTGAATCCTATTATAGATTTTAAAGCGACTCCTTTTACTCCGGCAGATAACTTAAGTGACTGGAAGCGTTTAGAGGAAACAATTCCTTTACGTGCAGGAATAAGTTCTTATGGATTCGGCGGTGCCGGCTGTCACGTTCTGTTAGAGGAATATCAGACAGAGAAAAAGGCAGAAGCTTCAGGGAATATCAATGTATTTTTATTATCGGCAAAAAGTTCAAAAAGCCTTGCAATGCTTATGGATAGCTGGAGAAGCTTTGTTACCACCCGGGAATTTGAGGCTTTAAGCTTTTATGATATTCTTGGAACTGCAATGGCAAGCCGTTCCGGTTTCCGTTTTCGTTATGGGATAAAGGTCGAGAATAAAGAAGAGCTTATAGAAAGTTTAAAGGAACCGGTCTTAAAACCTAATGTAGTAAGCTTTGATAAGCGGTTATTGTACCTGTGTGATTTGAAGCTGACAGGGTTTGGCGATTTTAAAAAGTTATATGAAAAACAACCAGGCTTTCACGCTTGCCTGGAAGGTTTTAGAAAGTTTATGAAAGCCGGGGAATGGAATGGCCTGCTTAAGAGAAAATGGAAGGAGGCTGATAAAAAGCTGTATTCCTTTATGGTATCCTATTCTTTTGCGGTTACTTTACAAGAACTGGGCATTCAGTTTGATTCCATTTCTTATAGCGGTATGGGATTCTGGGCTGCACTTGGAGTTAGCGGAATATTAGAACCGGAAGATATCCTTCATTATCTTATGGGAAAAAGTGAAAGCAGCAGCTTATGTTTTCACAGACCCAGTTGTACTTTCCTTTATTACGAGGGGGACCTTGATTATAGGGCAGAGCAAAATTTTTTGCATAAGATTTTGCCATATCAAGTCACAGGAAGTAATATAAAAAAATTAGTGGATGGTATACAGATAGAATTTAACGACTTTATCAAATACCTGCAAAAAGCAAGGGTCTTGTATCATAGTGTTCCTTCTTTTCGCAAGTTATTAGAGGAATGGAATAATGCGTTAACACAAACCGGTATGGGGATAGAAGAGCTTTTGTTTTCTGAGTATCCTGATTTTCAAAGATCAAAGGAGCAATTGCTGGCGATTGTTCTTATTAGCAGTTCTCTTAGAAGGTTAAACCAGAAATGGGATTTAAGGATGGAAGAGCTTAAATGTACCCGTCAATTAACAGAGCTTCTTAATTTAGTAGAGGATAATCTGGTTAGAAAAGAAGAACTTGTTCAGTTGTTCGGAGCCCATGAACCGGATTTCGAAACAATTGCAGGGAATATCAGCAAGAGACTTCAAGGTGCAGGGAAAAGATATGAATTAACTGAAGTAATTAATCATGAACTGTCTGAGATTAAAGATTATGAAGCCTGGCTGAAGCTTGGAGATGCCATTGAAACTGCCAATGTGAAAGAACCAGAAGAAAATGTAGAATATATTCATGTAGAACCAGAAGAACAAAAAGAACTGAGTGAACTTCTTACAGATCTGGTACTTAAAGCCTGGCTTAAGGGAGCTGATATTAATTGGGAGAAGGTATTTCCGGAAGAAATTTATTATAAAGTTCCGTTACCGGTATATGAATTTGATCAAAGTCCATTTTTATTACCTTTGAACGGAAATAAACTCATAATTGATAAAACAGAGCCTTTAAGAGTTAAATCGGCGGGCTTTGAAATGAAAGATATGAAAGTATCAGAAATTAAAACAGCAGAGATGTCAGTATTTACAAATACACCTATCATTTTAACGACTGAAGATACCATAATCAGAGATCATATAATCACTGGAAAAAACCTTATCCCCGGAGCTTTTATGCTCGAACTCCTTGTGGATAAGCTTAAAACGGAAACGCAGAAATCTATCATAACACTTAAGAATATATATTTTATGAAGCCTGGCATTGTTATTAATAACAAAGCAGTAATCCCCCAGTTGGAGAATAACCGGTTTCGACTTGTTTCGGAGGAGGAAGTATTGTCCAAAGGGGAATATTTGGTGATAGATTATGTTCCTCAGATACCGGTTAATATAGTATCTATTGATTCCTATCCCAAAATAGATTTTAAAGAACTCTACCCTTTTTTATTCTCCATGGGATATCAATACGGAGAGAGTTTACAAGTTATTCAGAAGATTTGGAAGATAAACAATGGTTATTTCATCAACTTAAAGGAACAGAAAGTAACGAAAAGCAGGCAGCTAAGTGCAGAACTTTTAGATGGAGTAATACAATCAGTATTGGCAGTGGAATATCTGGAAGGAAATTTAAACTTAACGAATACCATCTGCATTCCTTTTAAAATATCTAAAATAACCATTATGGGTGAGCTGAAAGGAACCTGTTACGCTGCAATTGATAAAATGAATATTCGTAAACAAGACGGGAATATCATCGCTTCCTTAGAAGTATTTAATGGGGCGGGAGTTCCTGTTATTTCTATTGAGGGTCTCTGTTTAAAAGCTTGCCCTAAAGATTTTATGCATAAAGCAGTCAATTATAAAAAAGATGTATCTCCATTATATCATTACAAACCTGTCTGGGTTGAAGAAAAACTGGAAGTAGATGCGGAAGATACAGGCAGGAATCGCAAATGTGCTGTAATCTTTGCTAATGATGAGATGATATTTAATGGAACTAACAGAACAATAGGAATTTTAGAGAAAAGCTATGAAAAGGTGTATTTTATTTTTAAAGGAAGCTGTTTGAAGGAACAGGATAATGTATTTAGCATTAACCTTAAGCTGCAAAGTGATTATATTGCCTTATTGGAATCCCTGGAAAATCATTCTTATGGTACTTTGGATTACGATATGTATTATCTGTGGGGAAACCATAAGGATGGAATAACTGCATACAATACCTCTCCCAATAGATTAGAGGAAACAGAAGAAGAGCATATACAGGGAATATTTAACTTGCTCCAAGCCATGTTAAAAAGAAAAACCGGTAAAATTACCAACCTTATAATTGGCGTAACAGAAAGTAAGATTGTAGTTAACAAAGATAAAGGAATTAATTATATCTATGGTGGTCTTGAAGCCCTGGTACGGTCAATAAGTCAGGAAACGCCAAGATTATCTGTTACCATCGTTGATTTTGAGACGGAAATAAACAAAACAGAGCCCGATATGGTTTCAGATATGTTTATGGAACTTAAAAACAAGCATAAAGACATAATGGTTGCCTATCGGGGTAATAACAGGTATATCAAAGGCCTCGTATCAGAAACAATTATAAGTCACTCAAACCTTCCTCTCTTAGAAGACGGAGATACCTATCTGATTATCGGAGGTTTAGGGGGAATAGGCAGCAAGCTGGTTCAAAAAATCAGTGAGCTGGTAAAAGCCAATATACTGATTGTTGGTTCATCCTCCCTTGATTCCGTAAAAAAGGAACAACTATCAGCCTTAAACCATAATAAGTCAAATGCCTTTGTGGACTATTACGAGTGTGATATAGCAAATGCAAGGGAAGCGGAAGAACTGATAAATAAAATAAAACATAAATATAAAAATATCCAGGGAGTTATTCATTGTGGAGGAAAAAATAATGATAAGCTTCTGATCAGCAAAGGGTGGGAGGATTTTAAAGAGGTATTAAAGCCAAAGACCATAGGTACATATATCCTGAATGAAGCTACGGCTAAGGAACCTTTAAAGTTTTTTGTGGTTTTCTCTTCTGTCGTTTCCATCACTGGAAATGTGGGACAGGCCGATTATGCCTATGCAAACGGAGTCCTTGATGCCTTTATGGATTATCGCAGGCAAAATTCCTACCCTGGAAGGAGTATCAGTATTAATTGGACATTATGGGAGAATACCGGAATGGGTAAATCCAGTGCTGCCATTCATAATTTTGAAAACAAGACAGGTTTGATTTCATCAGAAGCCGGTACGGAGGATTTCATACACATATTGCAAAGTGAATTAAATCAAGTAATCGTAGTGGCTGATGAAGAAAAATTTGAAGGTTTTCTGTCTAAGAATCATATCAACTGTTATAAAAACAATATCGAACAGATTTAAAATCATAAGATTATAAGGGAGGCAATATGAGAGGGAAAGGGAACACAGAAATTTCAAGGGAAACTCTGACAGAGGGTGAAAAAAATGTGGAAAAACTGCTTGTTGCCATGCTTGCAGAGTTATTATGTATAGAGGAAAAGGAAATAGATGAGAATACGGATTTGCGTGAATTCGGCCTGGATTCCGTTGCACTCAATGAATTTACCGATATGATCAATACCCGTTTGGATACTGACATTGACTCAACTTTGCTGTTTGAGTATTCCACTATGAAGGAAATTGGAGATTACTTAAATGAGAAATATATGCACTCTGTTATGCAATACCGGGAACCTGCCCCTGAATATACAGATTCCTCCCTTGAAAGCCAGCCGAAGTTAATAGAAAGTTTGCCAGAGCAATTTGAATCTAATCTGGCACAATTAAAAAACCTTCCGGAGCAAACCGAAAGTCTGTCAGAGCAGATAACAAATAAACCCAAGCAAACTGAAAACCTGAAAGTGCAAATAGCAAATAAATCCAAGCAAACCGAAAGTCTGTCAGAGCAAATAATAAATAAGTCAAAGCAAACTGAAAACCAAACGGAGCAATTAACAAATAAGTCAAAGCAAATTGAAAGCCAAACGGAGCAATTAACAAATAAGTCAAAGCAAACTGAAAGCCAGCCAGAGCAAATAAAACATCAGCCGATGATGACAGAAGGCGGGTGGGAGCAAGTAGAAAGAAGCCCGGGACCCATAAGGGAGTTATCTGAATTATTTACAGAAAGTACAACCTCCTATAATCAAATGAGTAACATAACGCCAGCAGCCACAGATGACATCGCCATAATAGGAATGAGCGGGCGATTACCGCAATCAGAGAATTTATCTGAATTCTGGGAGCATTTAGTTAACCAGGAGGATCTGGTAACAGAAATTCCAACGGATCGTTGGGACAAAGAGGAATATTACGGAGATCCCCATAAAGGCAATAAAGCAAATAATAAATGCGGTGGTTTCTTAAAGGATATAAAAGGTTTCGATGCACAGTTTTTTAATATCTCTCCCAGAGAAGCTGAATTAATGGATCCTCAGCAGCGTATTTTGCTGGAGGAGGTATGGAGGGTGTTCGAGGACGCAGGCTATAAAGCTTCGACTGTAGCAGGTTCGAATACCGGTATTTTTATTGGTGTAGGGAATGATGATTATAATCAGCTAATTGCAGAAAGTGATATAAACTTAGACATTTATGCGGCCACGGGGTCGTATTTTTGTATTATTGCAAACCGGATATCCTATCTTTTGAATCTGCATGGGCCAAGCACTGTGGTAGATACTGCGTGTTCCAGCTCCCTTGTGGCAATCCACCAGGCAGTGAAGGCAATCCAAAACGGAGAATGTGTGATGGCGGTTGCCGGCGGTGTTAATCTTATGTGCACCCCCCGTCCCTATTTATCCTTCAGCCATGCAGGAATGCTCTCCAAAGACGGCAGGTGCAAGACCTTTGATATGTCTGCCAATGGATATGTCAGAGCGGAAGGAGTGGGAGCGATCCTGTTGAAACCTCTTAGCAAAGCAATTGAGGAGGGCAATCAAATACATGGAGTAATAAAAGGAACTGCCGTAAACCATTGCGGTCTTACCAACTCACTAACAGCCCCAAGTCCGAATGCACAGGCGGAAGCAGTGCTTACTGCCTTGGAAAAAGGTAATATAACACCTGATACCATATCCTACATAGAGGCCCACGGAACAGGAACCAGCCTGGGAGATCCCATTGAAGTAAACGGGCTAAAAAAAGCCTTTGAAGAAGCTGCAAAAGCAAAAGGAATTGTTCTGAAAGACAACTATTGCGGAATCGGTTCTGTTAAATCCAATATAGGACACCTGGAGGTTGCGTCGGGGATTGCCGGTGTTTTTAAAGTATTGTTATCCATGAAAAACAAAATGATTCCCGGAAATCTTCATTTTCAGAAACTTAACGATAAGATTCGTTTAGAGGGAAGTCCTTTTTATGTCATAGACTCCAATAAACCCTGGGAGGCCCTTGTTGATGTACACGGAGCTCCGTTACCCAGGAGGGCAGGTATCAGTTCCTTTGGCTTTGGCGGTGCCAATGCCCATATTGTAATTGAAGAATATATGCAGACGGTGAGAGCAGCAGACAAGGCTTACACTTTTCCTAAAAGTATCATACTGCTGTCTGCAAAAACGGAAGAACGGCTAAAAGTCTATGCAGAAAATTTCATAGAGTTTCTGAGAAAGGAAGGCACAGCAAATCACAAACTTACTGACATAGCCTATACCTTGCAATTCGGACGTGAAACCATGCCGGAAAGAGTCGCAATTCTGACGGATTCCATACAGGATCTTACAGAAAAACTGGAGTTCTACCTAAAAGGAAAAGAGCAGAAGGAAGTCTTTTACGGTAATGTTAAGACTCATAAAAAAACCATAGCAATATTTGAGGATGACCAGGAATTCAAAGAGACCTTGAGCAACTGGGCTAAAAATAGTAAATACGAGAAAATACTTGATTTGTGGACAAAGGGATTATCCTTTGACTGGAAGCTTCTTTATGGGAAGGAGAAACCAAAGATTATCAGCCTGCCTACCTACCCTTTTAAAAAAGAAAACTATTGGTTTACCGAGACTCATAAGGATAAATCCAATACCGGGTCCGGTAAGATATCAATTCTTCACCCTCTGCTTCATGAAAATATATCTGATTTTACTGAACAGAAATACCGGACCATATTAACCGGAAATGAATTCTTTTTAAAAGCCCATGTCATTCATGGTCAGAAGATCTTACCGGGGGTTGCCTATCTGGAAATGGCATTAGCAGCCATAAAAGCCTCAATAGATCGCAAGGAAGAGGATACCATATTCCAGTTAAATAATATCATTTGGGCCAAGGCTGTTGTAGTAAATGAGAAACCAGTACCAATTAGAATATCCTTATATCTGGAGAATGATGAACAGATCAACTACCAGATAACCGGAGAGAATTCTGGCATACATGTTGAAGGTTCAGCAAGCTTAAGACTTTCTGAAAAACCATATGAAATAGATATCAGTATCAAACAGCAGAATTGTAATACAAGAGAAATTTTACAGGAGGAGTGTTATAAAGCCTTTGAACAGATAGGCTTTCATTATGGCAGGGAACAAAGGGGAATTAAAAGGCTCTGTCTGGGAAAAGATGAAATCCTGGCAAGCCTTGAACTTCCGGAAGAAATCAAAGGTACAAGAAAGGACTATACCCTCCATCCAAGTATTCTGGATTCTGCCATTCAGGCGACCATGGGCCTTATGATGGAAAATGGAACTATGGGAGCTTATGTACCCTTTGCGTTGCAGACCCTTATGGTAATTGATCAGAATTCGGAAATCAAATGGGCTTATATAAGGTCAGTTAACGCAGAGAACAGCAGAAATAATCTTAGAAAGTTTGATATTGATCTATGCAGTGATACCGGTAAAGTATGTCTTCAAATGAAAGGATTAACCTTAAAGAAGTTTGAAAGGTCAATAGTCAATCAGAATCCTGGGGAGCTGCTTTTACTGGCACCGGAATGGAAAGAGGCACCTGCTATAAAGGAGGATACAGTGCAATATGATAACCATCTGATAATTCTGTGTGAAGTGCCGGAAATAAACGGTGGGCAATTAGCGGAAGCTTTGACTGGGAACACTGTAAATTTCAGCTTTATGGAACTTGAGGATACCAATAGTGACATAGGGCTAAGGTATAGAACCTATACCGGTCAAATATTCGAGGAAATAAAGAAAGTCCTTTCAGGGAAAAGCAGTAAGAAAAATCTGATACAGCTTATTATACGTAATGACCATGAGGAAAAGCTGTATGGAGCATTAAGTGGTCTGCTAAAAACAGCAGAACAGGAAAACCCCGGAATAAATGGTCAGATCATTGAAATTGGACAGGGAGAAACAACAGCGGACCTGGCAGAAAAAATTATTGTTAACAGTAAAAGTCCTGCAGATAAGCAGATTTATTACCGTGAGGGAAAACGTTATGTGAAATGCTGGAAGGAATTAACGGGGGTTTTGGGAGAGAAACAACCCTGGAGAGATAACGGAAGATACCTGATAACCGGCGGAGGAGGAGAACTGGGATTAGTTTTTGCAAGAGAGATAGCAGAAAAATCTAAAAATCCAACGATTATATTAACCGGCCGGGGTAAGCTTAAGAAAGAAAAACAGGAGAGCCTCAGTGAGCTTCAAAAACTTGGAGCAACACTTGTGTATAAGCAGGCTGATGTTACTGATATTACGAGAGTGCAGGAGCTTATTGAAGAAATCAACAAAGAGTATGGAGCTTTACATGGAATCCTCTACTGTGCAGGTATCAACCGTGATAATTACATTTACAAAAAAACCAAGGAAGAACTCCAGACGGTACTGGAACCAAAGGTAAACGGTTTAATAAATCTTGATAAAGCAGCCGGAGATATTTCTCTGGATTTTTTTATTTTATTTTCTTCAATTGCAGGTTCTCTTGGCAATCCCGGACAGGCGGATTATGCTGCAGCCAATGCATTTATGGATGAGTATGCAGGGTACAGAAATGAGCTGGTAAAGGGCGGCAGGCGTTATGGCAGAACCCTATCCATCAACTGGCCGCTGTGGCAGATGGGAGGTATGCATATGACGGAAGAAGCTGAGAAGCGTCATGCAGTAAAAACCGGAATGGAAGCCTTACAGACGGATAAAGGTCTGGAGGCTTTTTATAAAATATATGGACAGGAGCAGGAACAAGTCATGGTTGCAATGGGAGACGGCAGGAAGATCCGTGAATTTGTGAACAAATAGTACGGTTTCTTTAAACACACTGCAACCTTATGAATCCCTAACACCCCAAATCACTTACTTGAAAACAATTTCATCAAATTGAAAAGGAAAATTGGCTATGAAAGAAAATATAAAAGAGAGGGCAATGCCGTATTTTAAAGAATTGCTGTCGGCGGAACTAAAAGTTCCGGTACATAAAATAGAAGAAGATGTACCCATGGAGGAATATGGAATAGATTCTGTAATGGTAATGCAAATGACCGATAAATTGGAAGAGACCTTTGGAAGCCTGCCTAAGACTTTATTTTTCGAATATCAGACCATTGGGGAACTGACGGAATATTTTATGTCTGAGTACCAGCAGAAATTAAAGGATATTCTGGGGATACAGAAAAAAGGAAGCAATACAGAAATCTCTATTTCTAAGGAAAGTACTGCGTTATATTTTAAAGAGCTGTTATCAGAAGAATTAAAGGTTCCCAGGTATAAAATTGAAGACGATGTGCCTATGGAGGAGTATGGTATTGATTCGGTCATGATTATGCAGATGACAGATAAACTGGAGGAGGCCTTTGGAGTACTTCCGAAAACTCTGTTTTTTGAATACAGGACCATTGAGGAGATTACTGAGTACTTCATGGAGGAACATCAACACAAACTGCAGGAGATTTTAGGTTCAGCCAGTAACGGAAAACCGGAACTTAGAATAAATACTGATAGTAATGGTAAAGGTACCGGTAATGAGGATGAGGTTGATAAGGAAACTTATATAGATAGACATCTTAATAAAAACCAGGATATAAATAACAATCGAAACAATGACTTTGATAAGGGTTTTACTTATGAAGAAGAATACATACCCTTTATAACCGGGACTGAGAAAAGAAATCAAAAAAGACGGTTTCCTTCTTTTAAGCAGGAAGAAAAAGAAATAAAACAAGAAAAAAATAAATTCACGGAGATTGCTATTATAGGTCTGGGCGGCAAATATCCTCAGGCAGAGGATCTGAATGAATACTGGGAAAACTTAAAGGCAGGCAGGAATTGCATTACAGAAATTCCGGAGGAACGATGGGATTACAAGGCATATTATGACGGGGATAAACAGAGAGAGGGGAAGGTAAATTCCAAGTGGGGTGGATTTTTAAATGGTGTTTATCAGTTTGATCCCTTGTTCTTTAATATCTCTCCCCATGAAGCTGAGATAATTGATCCCCAGGAGAGACTCTTCCTTACCTGTGTCCACGAAACTCTGGAGGATGCTGGTTATACAAAAGAAGCCTGCAGCCGTTACAGAGAAAATGGCATGGAGGGGAATATAGGTGTTTTTGTAGGGGCCTTGTTTGAGGAATACCAGCTTTACGGTGCCCAGGAGCAGGCACAGGGGAATATGATTGCTTTGAACGGAAGTCTGTCTTCTATTGCAAACAGAGTATCCTATTACTTTAATTTTCATGGGCCCAGCATGGCTGTGGATACCTTATGCTCCTCTTCCTTAACGGCTATACATCTGGCTTGCCAGAGTCTTCAAAAAGGAGATTGTGAAATGGCTGTTGCTGGTGGTGTCAATGTGACGCTTCATCCCAATAAATATGTACTTTTAGGGCAAAATAATTTCCTTTCCAGCAAAGGTCTGTGTGAGAGCTTTGGAGATGGAGGAGACGGTTATGTTCCGGGAGAAGGGGTAGGAGCCATCTTGCTGAAACCTTTAGACAAGGCAATAGCTGAGGGGGACCATATATATGGAGTAATTAAAAGCACTGCTATCAATCATGGCGGAAAAACCAATGGTTATACTGTACCAAATCCCAATGCCCAGGCTGAGGTTATACGCAGGGCTTATAAAAAGGCTGATATAAATCCCAGAGCAATAGGATATATAGAAGCTCATGGTACTGGCACGGCTCTTGGAGACCCTATAGAAATCAGTGGTTTAAATAAAGTATTCAGCGAGTATACGGAGGACAGGCAATTCTGCAGAATCGGGTCGGTAAAATCCAATATTGGTCATTGTGAAAGTGCGGCGGGTATTGCAGGAATTACAAAGATACTGTTACAGATGAAATACGGATATCTGGTTCCTTCCCTTCATTCCAGGATATTAAATCCGGGTATTGACTTTAACAACAGCCCATTTAAAGTGCAGCAGGAGCTGGAACCCTGGACACGCTGTACCCTAAGCCTGAACGGTGAGACAAAAGAATACCCCCTGACGGCAGGGATCTCATCCTTTGGCGCAGGCGGTTCCAATGCACATATCGTTATTGAAGAGTATATAAAACCAGCCCTTCCGGTAAACACCGGGAAGCTGTCACAGCAAATATATGTGTTTTCAGCCAGAGATGAGAAAAGATTAAAGGAATATGCGGCGAAACACCAGAGTTATATCGCCACCTGCAATGGCAAGGCGGAAGGTGACAGGGACAGCCTGTTTCAGAATATGGCCTATACTCTTCAGGTTGGCCGTGAGGTTATGCAGGAAAGAATTGCGATTGTTGCAGCTGACCTTGAAGAAGTAAAGAAGAAATTGCAGGACTTTATTAACGGGGAAGAATATATACCAAATCTTTATCAGGGAAACACCAAAATGCTTACCCTCAAGGAGGTTTTTGAAGGTGCTGCAAGTGAAGAATTTGTAAAAGCATTAATTAAGAGCAGGGAGTTTGATAAGCTTGCCGGGTTATGGGTAACAGGGGTAGCCATTGACTGGCACTGGCTGTACGCTGATGTTAGTTTTCCACAGCTTATTTCCATACCCACGTATCCCTTTGCGAAAGGAGAATATTCCCTGGCAAAACCTGTTGTAGTACATGAAAAGCTTCACGACAGAAAAGAATCCGTCGAATTCGTGACAGAAGCTGATGACTTTTTCTATATTCCCAGGTGGGAACGTATGAAAGCCTCGGAACGAAACACCGGCAGCATCATTAAGTCACGGAAAGTTCTTTTCATATTAAATGAGGCATCTGAGGCTATCAGTAATGTGGCTGAGAAATTATATAAAGACCAGGAAGTAATAAAAGCAAAGCTGGATACCTGGGCGGAAAGGATTTCTCCCAAGGAGTACAGGTTAGATTATACTTCCCTGGCTTCTTTCGAAAAATTACTGACTGAAGTTAAGGATATTGATACCTTTATCTATTTTGGCGGGATTACAGCCGGAGAATTCGATTCCAATGCTTTGGATTATTTAGACCTTGTTCAGGAGCAAAGTGTAATGTCCTTATACCGGCTTATTAAGGCTATGATAAATTGTGGCTATGAATCCCGCAGTATCACCTTTAAGCTGGTTACGAACAATGTACATAAAATATTACCGGAGGATATATGTCTGCCTTATGCAGGCGGTGCATTTGGTTTGATGAAATCAGCAGAGAAAGAATTCCCTAACTGGCAGGTCAGCGGATTTGATATCGACTTGTCCGGAGAAGGTATCTTATCCCAGGAAAAGGAAGCTGCATTGCAGTCTGTAGTCTGTGACAACCTGTCAATCAGTAAGTCAGAAATGGTTATAAGAGACAAGGTCAGTTATATTCGCAGAATATACCCGGTGAATCTGTTGCGTCAGAAAGCTGCCGGTTTGAAGGAAAATGGAGCATATGTCATAATTGGCGGAACCGGTGGTATAGGTATGGAGCTGTCATTGCATATTGCAAAAAAATATCATGGAAAGCTGGTACTTACCGGCAGGCGGGAAATAAATCAGGAAATAGAAGGAAAAGTAAAGCAAATAGAAGCCCTGGGTGGAAAAGCGGTCTATGTCCGGGGAGATATAACTGACCCAGAGAGTATGACGGAAGTGTTCAGGACAGCAAAGGACAGATTCGGTAAAATAAACGGAGTAATCCATTCTGCACTGGTTTTGCAGGATCAGTCCCTTCGGAATATGGAGGAGGAGACACTGAAACGGGTTCTTGCACCAAAAATAATGGGAAGTGTAGTTCTTCATAATGTGGTAAAAGATGAAAATCTGGACTTTTTAATGTATTTTTCATCAGGGCAGACCTTTATTGGAAACCAGGGGCAAAGCAATTATGCGGCGGCCTGTGCCTTTACCGATTCCTTTGCTTTGTATGAAAACGAGGTGTTGGGGTATCCCGTTAAGTTAATCAATTGGGGGTATTGGGGTGAAGTTGGAATCGTAGCAGGGGAAGAATACAGCAGACGGTTATCTGCCAATGGAATATATCCCATCCAGACCCAGGAAGGTATTGACGGAATTGAGAAAATCTTAAGTTCGCAAGCCGCTCAGACACTTGCAATAAAAGCAAGTGAAGGGGTTCTTAAAAATATAGGGGTGGACCTGAACCTTAAGGTATCGGCTTACAAACAGGGGGACAACTCTGTAAGTACAGAGATATTAAAGAAAGAGGACCTGCCGGAGTTAGGAAAGGACAGGCTTCAGATAATAGATAAATCCTTTAAGGAACTAAGGGAATTAACAGTTTTAATCTTATTGGATGCCTTTCAGAAGAAAGGAATATTTTCGCAGAAGGAACAGCTTTACAGTCCGGCAGATTTAAAAAAAGAAGTACAGCTTCATGAAAAATACAACAGGCTGTTTGACAGTATGCTGAACATTTTAGAAAAGGCTGGAGTTATTATTCGGACGGAAAGTGATACCTTAAGAGTATCCGAAAGGATAGAAAATGAAGTCCTGAAAAGCAAGTTATTGCAGCTTGAGGAAGAAAAGGTCAGTTTGTCAGAGCATTATCCTATGGTTATACCCTATTTGGAGCTGCTATGGACCTGTTCCAGACATTTCTGGGAAATCTTAAGCGGAGAATGCCCGGCCACGGATATTGTATTTCCGGGTTCCTCCATGAAACTGGTGGAGCGAATTTATAATGGAAATGAGGTATCGGATTATATGAATGAGATCATTACCTGGGCAGTGAACGCATATATCGAAAAGCGTTTACAGAGCCTTCGGGGAAATGAAAAAATTAAGATATTGGAAATCGGTGCCGGCACAGGTGGGACTAGCCGTACTGTTTTTAAAGGAATCAGGAAATACGGTGAATACCTGCAATATGATTTTACAGATATCTCAGAGGCCTTTTTAAAATATGGTAAAGAGTCCTTTGGAGCAGAGAATCCTTATGTCAGATTCAGAACCTTAAATGTTGAGAAAGATATTCTCTCCCAGGGATATGTGCAGGGAGAGTTTGACCTGATTATTGCTACCAATGTTCTGCATGCAACGGCTAATATCAATAATACGGTAAAAAATACAAAAGTCCTGCTAAAGAACAGCGGGTGGCTGATTTTAAATGAAAATACAAAAGTTGAGGAGGTTGCCACCTTAACCTTTGGACTGTTGGATGGCTGGTGGTTATTTGAAGACGAGAGCAGCCGTATGAAAGGTTCTCCTTTACTGAATAATCCAATGTGGAGAAAGCTCTTACTGGAAGAGGGCTATCGAAATATAAAACACTTTGGGCAGCCAGATCAGGAAGATATTTATTTGCACCAGAATGTCATTATTTCTGAAAGTGACGGTGAGGTTAAGCTTCCTGTAAAAAAGGAAGCTGTAAAAGGACCGGTAATAAAACCGCTTAAAGAAGTGGAAGGGGATCTGGTAAATCAGTCTCTCCCTTTCAACAACGATCAAAAGGATAACAGGAATACGGAGCAATTTGTAGAAACTGCCATTCTGGACGGCCTGGCGGCGGTATTAAAGATCAACAAAGGGGAGTTGGATATCAATACACCTTATAAAGAGTATGGTGTGGATTCCATTTTATCGGGACAGATCATAAGTAAAATCAATGAAAAGCTTGGAATTGAGCTTAATTCCACGGCTTTGTTTAATTATCCGACCACATTAAAATTAAAAGAATATATTTTTAAACAATATCATAACCAGATACAGTTGGATTTCAAATTAAATAAATTAGAGGAAGACGAAAGTAATGGTAAGGTAAAAGACTGTAATGGGGAGGACAGCAGAAACAGCGAGAATTTCAGAAACGTCGAGGATTACAGAGACGGTGAGTATAACAGTAACAGCAAAGAATATCTGGGTAGAAACACTAAATTATTAAATGATGTTAATGACATTGATAGGAGAAAAAATCTGGATTCGGAAACTTCAGCCACATACAACTCCGCAATCCATGATCCTTCCATGAATATTGCAATCGTTGGCATGTCCGGTATGTTTCCGGGAGCAGCTACCTTAACTGAGTACTGGGAAAATCTATGCAGTGGTAAAAATTCTGTCACAGAAATTGACCGATGGAAACTGGACAGCTTTTATGATCCCGATCCCCAGGTACCCAACAAGAGCTATATCAAAACATCGGGTATGTTAGCCGATGCAGATAAGTTTGATCCTTTATTCTTTAACATTTCCCCCAGAGAAGCCGAGCTAATGGACCCACAGCAAAGGATATTTTTGCAGGAAGCCTGGAAGGCATTGGAGGATGCGGGATTTTCAGATGAATATCTGGATGAAAGGAAATGTGGAGTATATGTAGGCTGCAACGATAGTTATTATATGCAGCTTATAGAAGAGAGCGGGATTGAGAAAAGCAATTATGTATTTACCGGCAATACCCTTCCTATTTTATCTGCAAGGATCTCCTATTTGCTTAATTTACGAGGCCCCAGCATGGTAGTGACCACTGCCTGCTCCTCCTCTCTGGTGGCACTCCATCAGGCCTGCGCAAGTATTATTTCGGGAGATTCAGAAATAGCAATAGCCGGTGGGGTCAATGTATTCCCTACACCTTATTTCCATACGATCGCAAGCAGCACGGGTATGCTTTCCTATAACGATAAGTGCCGTCCTTTTGACAATAAGGCGGACGGCTTTATTCCTGCGGAGGGAGTCGGAGCAGTAGTGCTTAAGAAGCTTGATAAAGCCCTGGAAGACGGTGACCATATTTACAGCGTCATCCTTGGTACCGGAATTAATCAGGATGGAAAAAGCAACGGAATCACTGCTCCCAGTGCCCCTTCCCAGGCGGCACTGGAATATGAGGTCTATAGTAAATATAAGATTAACCCGGAAAACATCAGCTATATTGAAGCCCATGGTACAGGTACTAAATTAGGTGATCCCATTGAAATAGAAGCACTCAGTGAGTCCTTCCGTAAGTTTACGGATAAAAAGCAATTCTGTGCAATCGGTGCGGTAAAGGCAAATATCGGACATGCACTGGAGGCTTCAGGTATGGCAAGTTTAATGAAAGTCCTGTTATGCATGAAATATAAGAAACTTGTCCCCAGTATAAACTATGAGACCGGAAATGAGTTCATCTCATTTAAGGATAGCCCGGTATATGTAAATACAGAATTAAAACCCTGGACCACAACAGATGGAATACCCAGAACTGCTGCAATCAGTGCCTTTGGTATCAGCGGCACAAACAGTCATATGGTAATGAAAGAATATCTGGCAGAGCCAATTAATAAACCGGTGGACTTACCCTATTATCTTGTGACAGTATCGGCAAAGACAGAAGCAGCACTACGGCTTAAGTTAACCGATATGGCAAACTGGCTGTCAGCAGATGATAACGCTCATTCCCTGGGGGATATAGCATATACACTGCTGCTGGGAAGAAGCCATTTTTCCTACAGGGCAGCTTTTGTTGTTAAATCCATAGCTGAGTTGGTTCAGGAACTGAAACTTGCAATAAATCAATCACAGGCTGGTAAAATACTTGTTGGTGATTACATCAGTACGAATTTCAGACCGGAACCAGGGGAGCAAAAGTCGGGTAATGAATTAGCAGAGGAACTTAGTATAGCAAAACCCGGAGAAGCGGAATATCAGGAGAAGCTTACACGTTTAGGAGTTTTGTATGTAAAAGGCTATTCTCTGGATTGGGGCTCACTCTATGTTTCAAAGAATTATAGAAAAGTTTCCCTGCCCACCTACCCCTTTGCCAAAGAAAGGTATTGGATAGAAAGCAACACAGCTGTACCTGCTGTGAATCGAAATATTTCCCGGGAGCTTCATCCCCTTCTTGGGAATAACACATCAACTCTGAAGGAACAAAAATATACAACTTTGTTTGAAGGCGAGGAAGATTTCATAAAAGACCATGAGATAAATGGCAAAAAAATCATGCCAGGTGCAGCGTATATTGAGATGGTCCGTGCAGGCGGTGAAATAGCAGTTGAGTTACCGGTAAAAAGTATAAAAAATATTATCTGGGGTATGCCTGTTGTAATTACGGACAACAAAGAAGTTAATCTCGGGCTAAGTATAGAAGACAGTGAGGTAGCATTTGAAATCTATACAAAAGATGGGAGAGAACGTTTGACACATGCCCAGGGGGTTCTGGAGTTTGAGGAAAATACATCAGCGGATATCCTTTTAAATCATAAACTGGAACTGGAGATGATACAGAGTAGATGTGAAAGGGTTGTAACGGGAGCTTCGTGTTATGCTTCTTTTAGGGCAAGGAGTCTTAATTACGGTCAAAGCTTTCAGGTAATACAAGAGCTTTACAGCAATTCAGAGGAGGCACTGGCATATCTTAAGCTTCCGGCTACCCTTTCCCATAGTTTTTATGAGTATGGAATACATCCCTCCATACTTGACGGTGCTTTACAAACAGCCATTGGGTTAGCCGCTTATCTGGAGGTAGATTCCAAAGCTGCTTTTGTTCCTTTTTTCATTCAGGAAATACAGCTCTTTAAACCCTTGAAACCGGAGTGTTATGCCCATGTTATTAAAGTGAATGAGTCCATAAAGAATAATTCTTTTACCTTTAACATTTCCATCACAGATAAGAAGGGTGAAATCCTGGCTGTCATCGAGGGCTACAATATAAGGGAGCTTAGGAAGGAAAAAGGGAAGGATAATACACTGGAGCTGCTGGAACAATTGGAAAATGGAACCTTAACCCCAAGGGAAGTGGAAAAATTGATGGAGGAAGCCAATGAGTGAGGAGTATCTTAGCAGAAGTGAAATATTAAAGCTGATAGCAGAGAAGAAAATTACTGCAAAGGAAGGCTTGCGTTTATTGAAGGAAACTAAGCCCTGGAACGAAGTGCAAAATCCGGACACTCCTTCTGTTACCAAAACCTTTCAGCCATGTTGGGAGAAAAGTGAGATAAGCATTGAGATAACAAACTCTGAGAACCAGGACAATACGTTATTAAATAATATGATTCTCTTTGATTACAACGGTGATATAAGAAATGCATTCATTGCTGATCCTGAGCTGGAAGCTTCACCTGTTATCCTTGTAACACCCGGAGAAAAATTCTACAAATTCGATGCTTACACTTATGAAATTAATCCATCGGAGAAAGAAGATTATAACCGGTTATTTGAAAATTTACTGGAAGAGGACATATTGCCGGAAAGAATTGTTCATCTATGGGCAAAAACGCAATTTCCTGCAGCAGAGGACGGGATTACCCATCAGCTTTTAGTAAGCTTTTACTCTTTACTGTTTCTTACCCAGGCATTATTACAGTTAAAAATAAAAAATCAGCTTAAAGTGCTCTTTTTTTATGAATCCCAAGGTAAAAATGAACCCCTTTCTGCGGCAATAAGTGGTTTTGCTAAAACGGTATATTTAGAAAATCCCAATTATACTTTTAAGGTCATTGCAGTTGCTCAGGAAGCAACGGAAGAAGACTCAGTACCACAGAAAGAAAATGATAAGCTGAACACTACCCTTAAAATTATAACCGGAGAGCTCATAAGCAGCCAGAAGGAGACAGAGATCAGCTATCATGCCGGAAACAGATATAAAAGGAAGTACCAGGAAATCCAACTGCCGCCCTTACAGGAAGACCAGCTGCAGATAAAGCAGCAGGGAACCTATCTCATAACAGGAGGCACCGGCGGTATTGGAATGATTATAGCCCGCTATCTGGCAGAGTATTTTCATGGAAACCTTATTCTGACAGGCCGTTCCATATTAAGTGCTTTAAAGAAGCAGGAGTTAGAAGAATTAAAAAGGCTAGGTGCAGACGTTATATATCTTCGAGCTGATGTAAGCAAAAAAGAAGATGTCAATTATCTGTTGGAAGAGGGGACTTCCAAATTAGGACCGATAAACGGAATCTTTCATTGTGCCGGAGTATTTCAGGATACTCTGGCACTTAATAAAAAGCAGGACACGATTGAAGAAGTATTTGGCCCTAAAATATATGGCTCCATTCATATCAGCGAAAGACTAAAAAGTTATCCGGTAGATTTTTTGGTATTTTTTTCCGGATTGGCTGGTATCTTTGGCAATGTCGGTCAAATCGATTATTCCTATGCCAATGCTTTTCTGGATCATTATGCCGGGTATCTTAAGAAGGAGCTTCCAGACACCAGAATCAGAGCCATAAACTGGCCATTATGGGAAAATGGCGGTATGCAGATTGAACAGCAGCAAAAAGAATGGTTATGGGAAAACTACGGGCTTCAGGCAATTGGTAATGAAAAAGGGATGGAAGTGTTACTAAGAGCTCTAAACAGTCCTTATGAGCAGGTAATTGTAGTCCAGACAGAAAAAGATAAACTTGAAATAATAGACGGTCTTCTAAAGGGAGCAGTAAAGGACGCAGACTCAGCTAAAACAGACCTTGTAACAACCCCTGCTGATTTGGGTGAAGTTACAGAGAATTATTTGAAAAAGATTCTGTCAGAAGAATTAAAGTTAGCCGAAAGCAGCTTTATTTCCACGGAACCCTGGGAGAAATATGGCATTAATTCCATGTCCATTGTAAAAATGACAAATAAGATTGAGAAGGATTTTGGGCCTGTCTCAAAAACTTTATTTTTTGAATATCAGAATCTTCAGGAATTAGTTCAATACTTTACAGAAAGCTATAAAGAAATCCTTCTGGATAAATTGCTTCCTAATGTGCAGAAAGATTCTAAGCCCTTAGCAGGTTCATCTGTACAGGGAAAAGGTACAAAGGAAGAAAAGAGAATTGGGAAGAATCGATTTTTTAATGTATCTGCAAGCAGTGACCCAGAAAGAGCGATTGAGAGTAACTGTGTGCTGGCTAATAAAGCCCCAGACATACCTTCTGTAAGCCCTGCTGTAAACAGCAGAATAATCAATAACCGAAATGCTGATGACATTGCTATTATCGGTATAAGCGGCAAATACCCTATGGCAGAGAATCTGGAGGAATTCTGGGAAAATCTGAAAAAAGGTATGGACTGTATTACGGAAATTCCTCAGGAGCGATGGGATTACCAAAAATATTACAATAAGGAAAAGGGTATAAAAGACAAGGCATACAGTAAATGGGGAGGTTTCTTATCAGATTATGATATGTTTGACCCGTTGTTCTTTGGCATTACCCCAAGGGACGCTGAAATGATGGACCCCCAGGAGCGTTTATTTCTGGAAGTAACCTGGCAGGCAATGGAAGATGCAGGTTATAATCTGGAGAAGCTAAAGGGATATGAGGTCGGTGTTTATGTAGGTGTTATGTATGGTCATTATCAGATGTTCGGTGCGGAGGAGACTCTTTACGGAAACCCTTTGGCTCTAAGCTCTTCTTATGCTTCCATTGCAAACAGGGTATCCTATACCCTTGATTTAACCGGACCCAGTATTGCCATTGATACAATGTGTTCTTCTTCCCTGACTACCATACATTTTGCCTGTGAGAGCATACACAGCGGAGAATGCCAGATGGCTGTTGCCGGTGGAGTGAATCTTACCATACATCCGACCAAGCATCAATATCTATGTGCCAACAACTTTGCTTCCACAGACGGCAGATGCAGAAGCTTTGGAGAAGGAGGAGACGGCTATGTACCAGGGGAGGGGGTTGGCGCTTTAATATTAAAATCTCTAAGTCAGGCGGAAGCTGACGGAGATCATATCTATGCTGTAATAAAGGCAAGTTCCATTAATCATGGCGGAAGAACCAACGGCTATACAGTGCCAAATCCTAAAAGACAGAGTGAGCTTATAGCAAAAACATTAGAAAAGGCAAACATAAATCCAAGAGCAATCAGTTATCTGGAAGCACATGGGACCGGAACTTCTCTTGGAGATCCTATTGAGATTACAGGACTTACCAAAGCCTTTACAAAATACACCGGAGAGAAACAGTATTGTGCCATCGGATCGGTAAAATCCAATATTGGTCATGGGGAAGCCGCTGCCGGAATAGCCGGTATTACGAAAATAATATTGCAGATGAAGTATAAGCAGCTGGTTCCAACTTTACATAGCGAAGCTGTAAACCCTAATATTGATTTTGAAAACACCCCCTTCTATATTCAAAGAAGCTGTTCCCAATGGGCACAGCCAGCAGTTGAAATAGAGGGAGAAGTAAAAAAATGCCCAAGAATAGCCGGAATAAGTGCCTTTGGTGCAGGCGGCTCCAATGCCCATATTATTCTGGAAGAATACACAGAAAAGGAGCCGGCTGATGAATGTACAGCCAAACCTCAGCTTATTATTTTATCTGCACGTAATAAGGACAGATTGAAACAATATGCAAAAGCCCTGTGTGTTTATATTGAAAATCTCAATGGCAAAACTGAGGATGGAAAGAGCGTTCTAACCCAGGAACGTAACATACATAACCTTATATGCGGACTAACTGCGCAGCTGCTTCAGGTTGAGGCTTTGGAGGTTGAAAAGGTGGGAGCATTTTCGGAGCTTAATTTAGATATTGTTAAACTGAATCTCCTTGTGGAAAGAATCAATCAGAAGCTCAATATCGATGTTACGGTAAGAGAAGTACTGGAAAATCCTACAGTCGACAGCATTGCCGCATACCTTAATGACAGGTATCCGAACCAGATTAAGAACACCGGATTCTTAGATGAAACGCAGGAAAGTGATGATACCTGGACGCAGCCTGTTAAAATGAGGGAGATAGCATACACCTTACAAACAGGGCGGGAGGAAAAAGATTACCGGCTGGCTGTTATTGCAACAGATACAAAGGAATTACACCAAAAATTAATCGATTTCCTGAAGGACAGGAATGAAAATCATAGTTTTGTAACAGGCAGTATCACGGAGAAGAAGGATATTTCAAATAAGGCTTTTAATGCTGCCCATATAGAAGAAGGCTTTCAAAAGGAAGATTACATGGAATTAGCACAACGATGGGTAACGGGAGCAAAGATAAACTGGAATTTATTTTATGCAGATAAAAAACCAAAAGCGCTGTCTCTACCGACCTATCCCTTTGAGAAGAAAAGATACTGGTATAACAGTTTTCAAAAAAAGCCGGAAACGAAGGAGAGAATTCCTCAAGAGAGAACACCTGCTGATGGAATTCCTTTTGAAAGAATTCCTCAAGAGAGAACACCTGCCGATAGAATTCCTACTGAGAGAATTCCCAAAGAAAGCAGCCAGGTTGCAAATGCCAATACTCATAATGAAATTGTTTCCAACGGGTTTGAACATGAGCTGGATTTTGGGTATGCGGAAAGCAATTATAAAGGAAATGAAGTATCCTTACAAATAATAGAGGAATCCATAGCCTTAATAACCATGCAGGATGAAAAAAACAGGAATATGTTTGCTGAAAATCTTGTCTTGGGATTAATGGCGAAATTTGCTCAGATTAAAAAGGATTCCAGAATAAAAGCAATCATTGTTACCGGCTATGAGAATATATTCAGTATGGGCGGGACCCAGGAACAGTTATTAAATATCGCAGATCAGAAGAACAGTTTTACGGATGCACCCTTTTTGTACCGGGGACTTTTAGAAGCACCTGTTCCTGTTATTACGGCTATACAGGGACATGCAGCCGGCGGCGGCTTACTCTTTGGTTTATTCGGTGATCTTGTAATAATGGCAAAAGAAGGTATTTACAGCGCCGTGTTTGCCAAATATGGATTTACCCCCGGTATGGGAGCTACCTATATATTAAAAGAGAAATTCGGGATCAATCTGTCTTCGGAAATGATGTACACAGCCAAGTCTTACTCCGGGGAGGAATTATACCAAAAGGGAGCAAGGGTTACTTTTACAAAGAGCAGGGATGTCTTAAAAGAAGCCTTAAATATTGCAAGATCCTTATCGGAAAAACCCTTAATTACCTTAAAAACCTTAAAGAGTGATCTGGCAGGAAAGATATTAAAGGAATTACCGGAGTATATCAGGCAGGAAAATCTCATGCACCGGCAAACCTTTACCAAACCGGAAGTAAAGGAAAGAATCCGTCATTTTTATCTGGAGGATAAAGCTTTTCATACTGCCTTAAAACCGGAGGGTGACAGGATGGAAGCTGAAGAGAAAAAATCAGACTTTACAGCAGACCTGGGTAAAATGCTGGAAGCCTTAGAAGCAGGAAAGATTACACCGGAGGAGGCAGTTTTGTTCCGGCACAGGGTTGAAAGAATAAGGGAATAAAAATGAAATACTAAGGGGGTATTAGATGTCTGGGAATAATTATACGGAAAAAGAAATATATCAAATGTTATTTAACCATGAGATAACAAAAGAGAAGGCTCTTTCTTTGCTGTCGGCTGCCCCTCAAAGGACAGCAGCTGAGGCAGCCCTAAAGGAAAGTCATGTTCACATCCTGGAGGAAGCTGGCGGCAAGGCTCATCAGGCAGAGGATATATTAGATGAAATTATTAAAATAGTAGCCGGTAATCTGCATATGTCAGAGGATGAGTTAGCCTATGAAATGAGTTTTAAGGACCTTGGTGTGGATTCTATAAACGGGATTGAAATAATCCGTGATGTAAACAGGTTTTATGGCTTAAATCTTGATGCCGTAGTGATTTATGACCATGCCAATGTAACGAAACTAAGTGAATTAGTCTTAAAAGAACTAAATAAGAACCATATCACTTTAACCCAGACAGGTGTGAATACCCCCGGTAAAGAATCTGCCAGAGAAGAATACACAGGTGATATTGATTCTGCAGAACCCAGTATTGAGGAAGAAGAGGTATATTTAATCCTATCGGATATTATTTCTTCCAATCTGCATCTTCCCAAAGAAGAACTTCGATATGAAGTAAGTTTTAAAGAACTTGGTGTTGATTCCATCAATGGAATTGAAATTATCAGGGAGGTAAATAAAAGTTTCGGTCTGAATCTTGATGCAGTTATAATCTATGATTATTCCACCATCTCCAAGCTTGCTGATTATGTGGTACAGGAGAAAAACAGAACTGCCAGAACCCTTAAGGCAATTAATCCGGAATATAATCAACCTGACGGATTTCAAACGGGAAATAAAATCGGCATTCGTGAAACTAAGAATAATACTGAAAATGAAAAAATTAGTCTTGCCAGTACAGATGGGAATTATAGTAAAGCCAATAATTTAAGAAATGACGAAGGTAAGCTTAATAATATTATAGGTGATAGTATTAGTCGGGATAGTACTATACGAGATAGTATTAAACAAGGAGATTATAAACGAAAAGATATAAAACTTCAAGAAATTAGAAAAGAAGACATGAAGCAAGTAGATATTAAACAGGAACAGGACATCATCTATAAACAAGAGATTATTAAACCTGATAAAATTAAACTCAGTGATATTAAGCAAGGTAATACATTCCCTGCTACTATCGGACACGGAAATAATCAAGAATTTGATGTGCGGGACAATACTAAGTTCGAAAACAATAACACCGAGGTTCTAAAACCTGCTCCTATACAGCTAATCTCTACAGATCATATTCAGAATGCCATTTTAACAGGTAATAAACCTATGGTAATGAACGCTGCAGATAAGAGCTTAACTGATATTAATAATACCTGGAATACTGCGGATATTAATTTTACTTCTGGGAACGCTACTGGGATTAATGCAAGTATAAATTCTAAATATTCAAATGTAGCAGACAACTTTTCTATAAAGCAAGAAAAGGGTAGCGTGGATGTACCAGGACTTGGATTAACGGACAAGGAGGAGAACGGGAACTGGTTACGTCATTATAAAGAAGAGGACATTGCTGTTATAGGGATATCCGGACGTTTTCCGGGAGCAGAGAATGTGGATGAGTTCTGGAGTAATCTGGAGCAGGAGAAGGATAGCATTATTACCATACCAAAAGAACGCTGGAATTGGGAAGAATACTATGACCCTGATCCCAAAGCACCAGGTAAATCCTATAGTAAAGTGGGAGGGTTTATAAAGGGTATTGATAAATTTGATCCATTATTTTTTAATATATCCCCTGTTGAGGCAGTTTATATGGATCCCCAGCAGAGGCTTTTTCTGGAGGAAGTGTGGAAAGCCCTGGAGGATGCAGGCTGTTCAGACAGAAGCTTGTCGGATAAGAAATGCGGTGTATTCGTTGGAGCCTCTCAAGGGGATTATGTAAAGGCACTAACCAGAAATAACAGTGAAAACAGTGGGGAAGCTTTTACCGGAATGGCTGTGTCCATACTAGCCTCCCGAATATCCTACTTTTTAAATCTGATCGGTCCCTGTATCACGGTGGATACGGCGTGTTCAAGCTCCCTGTCGGCACTCCACCTTGCCTGCCAGAGTATTAGGAATAGAGAAAGCGACATGGCCGTTGTAGGTGGAGTCAGATTAATGGTCACGCCGGACTTGCACATCGCCACCAGTAAAGTAGAGATGCTGTCAAAAGCGGGTAAATGCAGAGCCTTTGACAATTCTGCCGATGGGACCATCATCAGTGAGGGGGTAGGGGCTATCATACTAAAACCCTTGAAAATTGCACTGGAAGAAGGTCATTCCATATACGGAGTAATTATAAGCTCCGGTATAAACCAGGATGGAAAAACCAATGGAATAACAGCTCCCAGTATGCAGTCACAGATACGATTGGAAACAGAGGTCTACGAAAGAGCGGACATCGATCCAAGAGAGATTAGTTATATTGAAACTCACGGGACAGGTACCAAATTAGGGGACCCAATTGAGGTAAAAGCCCTGGCCAGTGTTTTTGAAAAGTATACCTCCGAAAAGCAATTCTGCATCATCGGTTCTGTAAAATCCAATGTTGGACATACGACCACGGCAGCCGGTGTTACCAGTATTATAAAAGTCCTTCTGGCAATGAAACATAAAAAGATACCTGCCACACTTCATTTTCAGGAGCCAAATACGCATCTATCCTTAAAGGAAACTCCTTTTTATGTCAATCATAAAACTGTTGACTGGAGAGTACCTAAGGATAATCCAAGATTAGCGGCTGTCAGTGCCTTTGGTTTTAGCGGAACCAATGCACATGTTGTATTGCAGGAATTTAAAGGGAAGAATGAAACTGAGGTAACCCAGGAGTATCCTTATTATTTAATTACCTTATCCGCTAAAACCCGTGAGTCTTATGACCGTAAAATAATAGACTTGCTGAACTGGTTGGAGAAACCTGAGAACAACAGTAATATTGGGGATATTGCCTATACTTTACAGGTTGGCAGAAGCCATTTTAACATCAGAGGAGCATTTGTAGTAGATAGTTGTTCAGAATTAAAAGACAGGCTTAAGGAGTTGGTAGTAACGGGTCAGACAGCAGACTATTTTATGGAAGCCAACAATTCAAAACCTGTAAAAGCCGATGCAAATACAAAAGTCCTCATTTATAAGATTTTTGAGAAACTGAAAGACAGCGTAAGTGCTGAATATAAAGAATATAAAGAATATCTGACAGAACTGGCAAGGTTATATGTACAGAACAAAGTAACCGGCTGTGAGTCAATATATACAGGTCATAAGTTTCAATTAATACATCTGCCCACGTATCCTTTTTTCGGAGACCGGTATTGGGTTGAGGAGGATGCAGAATTATATGCAGAAAAAAGTACCACATCGTTTCTTCACCCTATGATAGACAGAAAACTTTCAGAAACGGAAGAAGCTGCCTATGAGAAATCCTTCCAGGGCACGGAATTTTTTCTAAAGGACCATATCGTACAGAATGAGAAGGTCCTGCCTGCTGTAGCCTATCTGGAAATAGCAAGGGCAGCCGGCAGCATCTTTCGTAACAGAAAGGTTATGAAAATAACAAATAATTACTGGTTAAATGCTTTAAAAGTAAAAGATTCCTTCCAAAACATAAAGCTTATTTTGCTTCCGGTTAAAACGGACAGTAATGTTATGGAATATGAAGTAATAAGCCAGGAGCAGAACGAACAGGAAATATTACATGGCAGAGGTCAGATTGAATATGCAGCCTTAAGCCAGGAAGGTGTAAAGGAATATCTGGATTTAGACACAATTAGATCAAGGTGTCCCAGTCTCATAACCGGACTGGAGTGTTACCAGCTGTTTATAAAAGGAGGTTTAAAGCTTGGAAAAAGTTTTCAGTCAATACAGAAATTGTATTTTAATGAAAATGAAGTACTGGCCTCTATACAGTTACCAGAGCATTTAAAAGAGAACTTTCATGAATATCTGTTGCATCCGACCATAATGGATGGAGCCTTAGAGGCAGTAATAGGAATGGTAAGTGCAAAAGCCAGGAATGGCGGTGTAACATTACCTTATTATATCGGCGAAGTTGAGATACTGGGAGAATTGACAGAAAAATGTTTTTCCTATGCAAGATATACCGGTCGGAAAAAGAATGGATTGCAGGAATCCGATAGTTATGAGGTATTTATCCTGGATGAAAAAGGGAAAGTATTAGTTAAAGTAAAGGATTTTTCCTTATGGACCATCGGAGCTAAAGCAAATGAAATCCAAGCTGCAGCTGATAAGGTTCATTACTATAAGTATATCTGGGAAAAAAGTGATCTCTGCCTGCCTGAAAACCACCCGGAAGCATTAGGAAAGAATCTTTTGATTTTTGATACAGATAATAGTTTATCAGACTATTTACGTAAGAAATCAGAAGGTAAATATAACATTATTCTGGTTAAACCCGGGGCGGATTATGTGGAAGCTGGTAATGAATTTACCATTGCTCCGGCTCACAAAGAGGATTATGTAAGACTTATTCAAAGCTTAAAGGAGAAGGAACATTTTACTGGAAATATCGTTTATCTATGGTCAAAAGAGCCGGACTATGAATTTGAATCAATTTTAATTCAGGACCCGGAGTATACAATCTATCCGCTTATGTATCTGTACCAGGCCGTAGAGAATCTGGTACCTGATGAGAGAATCAAACTGAACTATATGTTTCAAGGTGATGGAAAGGTATTTTCACCCTTTAGTGCAGCCTTTGGCGGTTTTGCAAAATCCCTGAGATTAGAGAATGCAAAATATAGCAGTAAATCCATACAGTTTAATGCTGCCTTTTCTTTAGAGGAGGTAAGCAATCTGATACTTTTGGAATTACTGGCTGCAGCAAAGGAGGATGTAGAAATATTACATACTACTGAAGGAAGGTTTGTCAGGACGATACAGGAGTATTTTATAGAAGACAGTAGTATGCAGAAAGACAATAGCATTCAAAAAAATAATAGAATGCAGAAAGATAATAGTTTTCAGATAGATAATAGTTTTCAGAAAGATAATAGTATACAGAAAGTAAATAGTTTGCAGAGAGAAAATACAGAAAGCAATTTTAGTGACAAAGAAAATTTTAAAACCAATGGAATATACCTGATTTCCGGCGGTTTTGGCAAGCTTGGGCTGATACTTGCACGCTTTTTGGCGGAAGCTTACCAGGCAAAGCTGTGTTTAACCAGCAGAAGTCCGCTGGATGCAGAAAAAGTCACACATATAAAAGAATTGGAAGCTTTGGGCAGTGAAGTATTATTTGTTCAGGGGGATGTGTCAGTTCTTAACGATACAGCAGTAATTATAGATGCCGTAAAAGAAAGATTTGGCAGGATCAATGGGATTATTCATTGTGCCGGTATGACCAGAGATGCCTATCTGAGAGACAAAGGAAAAGACGATATGGAACAGGTAATCATACCAAAAGTTCAGGGGACTATTAATCTGGACCTCTTAACAAAGGACGAACCCCTGGACTTTATAATCCTATTCTCTTCCACTGCGGCAGTTACCGGTAATCTGGGACAGACAGACTATGCGTATGGTAATTGTTTTATGGATTATTTTTCTCAGCTGCGTAATGGACTTGGTAAACTGGGCCAGCGGTATGGAAATACCCTGTCAGTTAACTGGCCTTTATGGAAAGAAGGTGGATTACAGGTAGGTAAGGCTACGGAAGATTTATTTGCCAATATGGGAATTACAACTCTTGAGACCGCCAATGGAATTCAGTCACTTAAAGATACTTTGAGAGCTGGTGAAGATCAGCTGGTGGTGTTTCAGGGGAATGCACAAAAGCTGCGTAAGCTTTTAGGAATAAAGGATACAGCTGCAAATGTGAATGATAAGCCAATTTATGGCCAGAATAAAGCCCAGAATCACACCCAGGAAAATATCCAGGAAAATACCCAGAGTTATGCCCATAGTCATGCCCAAAATCATGATCCAAATCATGACCAGAGTAATACGCAAAGTAATATACCAGCTAACACTTTGAATACCGTTCATAAGACAGGTATCCTGGAAGATATCCACCGGGATGTAAAAAATGCAGTAAAGGAAATTCTGCGAATCAAAGAAAAGGATATTTTTCTGGAGAAGGACATGAATGAGTATGGTTTTCATTCCCTGACCTTTACGGAACTGGCAAATAAAATCAATAAATTGTATTCCATTCAGATAAACCCCAGTATATTCTTTGAATACGGGACTTTAGGTGCGCTTTCGGATTACTTGTACAAGGAGCATTATGACAGCATATCTGCAGTCCATGGAAAAGAAGAAGCTGAACAGATAACACCATCTAATCTGGTCAGTGCTGCTTCCGTAGAAGAGGACTTTCCCAATACACTGCCAGGAAAAAGAGAACCTATAGCCATCATAGGAATGGGAGGCATTATGCCTCAATCGGAGGATATGCTCTCATTCTGGAGAAACTTAGAAGAAGCAAGGGATTTGGTAACGGAAATACCCTCTGACCGTTGGAAGAAGGAGGACCTGCCGGATAATATTTCAAAATGGGGTGGATTTATGAATGAAATTGATAAATTTGACCCCTTGTTTTTCGGTATATCACCTATGGAAGCGGAGCTTATGGATCCCCAGCAAAGAATCTTTATGCAGACAGTATGGGAAACCATTGAAGATGCGGGGTATAAGCCCTCTGATTTTGCGGGCTCAAATACCGGCTTATTTGTGGGAGTTTCCACCACGGATTACAGGGATGTGTTAAAGGACAGTGAAATAGAAGCCCTGACCTCCACCGGTAATTCTCACTGTATTTTAACGAACCGGATATCCTTTTTGTTAAATCTCCATGGGCCCAGCGAGCCCATTGATACTGCGTGTTCTTCTTCCCTGGTGGCAATTCACAGAGGAGTAGAATCCATCTATTGCGGTGATTGCGATATGGCAATCGCAGGCGGTGTAAATGTAATAGCAAGCCCTACCCTGCATATCTCCTTCAGCAAAGCCGGCATGCTCTCACCGGACGGTCGCTGCAAAACCTTTGATGAAAAAGCCAACGGCTATGTGCGCGGAGAAGGAACCGGGGCAATTCTGTTAAAGCCTTTGAGCAAAGCCCTTAAGGATGGGGATAATATTTATGCTTTAATTAAAGGTACAGCAATCAACCATGGCGGACGTGCGGCTTCCCTGACAGCCCCTAACACCAAGGCTCAGGCAGAGGTAATAATGAAAGCTTTTGATAAGGCCGGATTTGAGCCGGAGACCGTCAGCTACATAGAAGCCCATGGAACCGGCACCCAGCTTGGAGATCCCGTGGAAGTGAACGGATTAATAAAGGCATTCAAAGAAGCGGGAAAGAAGGACCTTACAGCTCCCGGAAAGCAAGCCTACTGCGGGATTGGTTCGGTAAAGACCAATATAGGACATCTGGAAACAGCAGCAGGTATTGCCAGTGTTCTAAAAGTATTACTGGCCTTTCAATATAAGACGATTCCAGGAATGGCAAATTTTAGTGTGCAAAACCCGTATATCCAACTGGCAGACAGCCCTTTCTATATTGTAGAAAAAACAAAGGAATGGAAGGCTTTAACTGATAATCACGGTACTGAACTGCCAAGACGAGCAGGAGTAAGTTCTTTTGGCTTTGGCGGTGTGAATGCACACATTGCTCTGGAAGCCTATGAAGGGATGGTCAGGGAAAAGGACAGTACGGACAGCCCCCATATCTTTATTTTATCAGCCAGAAACAAAGCACGGTTATCTGCCTATGCTCTTAAAATGCTGTCTTTTCTTAGGAGAGAAGCTGAAAATAATTACGAAGCATTTAATAACCGGTCCCTTACTGACTTTGCATATACACTACAGGCCGGGAGGGAAGAGATGGATGAAAGGCTTGCGATTGTATTTTCAGACTGGAAGGAACTAATTCATAAACTCACGGACTATCTTCAGGAGAAGGACGAAATAGATGGACTGTACCATAATCCTTCGGAAAAAAGCAAAAGGAAAGCAGGGGTAAATGAAAGAGATTTAGATACAGCCACAATAAATGAACTTATTCAGAAGGGTGAATTCATGAAGTTGGCAAGTCTCTGGGTATCCGGGGCAAAAATTGACTGGAAGCTGCTTTATGACGGAAAACAATTAAAGCGGATACCTTTACCGACCTATCCCTTTGAAAAGCGAAGAGTTTGGAAAACAGCTGATAAAATAACTTTAGCGCAAAATGTAAGGGTAAAAGAAAAAAGTTCTCATACATCTACTCCCTTTAATGGGGCAATTCCAGAGGACAGCACTGCCTCCATCGAAGATTGTTTTTATCTGCCAACCTGGAAACCGGTACCGCTGCCAGATAAGAAAGAGAGTAGTGGAAACAGCCTGGAAGATAGGAAGGTATTAATTCTTGTACCAATAAATTATGCTGAAATGAGCCGGCAGTTAATTGACTATTACTGTAAGGCTGAAGTCTATGTAATTCTTCTGGGGACAGAAAACAGAAGAATAGGTAGGAATTCCTGGGAAATAAATGTTTCTGATGAAAAGGCTATAGGCGATTGTCTGGCAAGAATAGATTCCTTGGAGCATGTTTATTTTCTGGGAGGAATAACCTCTCAGGACACTGCTTTTAGAAATCCGGAAAGCTTGGAAATAACACAGGAAATGGGTGTTATCTCTTTGTTCCGCCTGATTAAAGCTTTCGTTGAGAAGGAGTTGGACAATCAAAAGCTCCATATAAAGATAATCACAAATAATGTCCATGCCATAGATGACGAGGACGTAATCCCTTGCGCCGGCAGTATATTAGGCTTTGCAAAATCCATGGCCAAAGAATATCAATACTGGAAAACTACCTGCATTGATATTGATCTTAAGGATTGGGAAAGTGATAAAGAAATACTTACCCGCTTAATAGCAGAGGAACCCGCCGGTAAAAACGGGGAGGAGGTAGTAATCAGGAACAGGCAAAGATATCTCCATAGGATAATACCAACCGGTTTGAGTATAAGTAAAAGTACTTCCTTTAGAAAAGACGGTGTATATCTGATACTGGGCGGCGCAGGAGGTATTGGCCTGGAATTCTGCCGTTATCTGACCCTTAAGATAGGGGCTAAAGTAGCGTTGGTGGGGCGCTCGGATCTGGGTGCAGATAAATTTGAGAAAATCTCATCTATGAAAGCTTTAGGCGCAAAGATACTATATGTGAAAGCCGATGCCACAGATTTAAACAGTATGAAAGCAGCTGTCCTGGAGGTTAAACGGGAATTTGGCAGAATCAATGGAGTGGTTCATTCTGCTATTGTCATGAAAGACAGAGCAATTCGCAATATGTCCGAAAGGGATCTCATTGATTCCCTGGAGCCTAAGGTAAGAGGAAGTATCATCTTATATGAAGCAGTAAAGGAGGAGAAGCTGGATTTTTTCATGTTCTTTTCCTCTATCCAAAGCTTTGTCGGTAATGGCGGACAGGCCAATTATGCGGCTGCCTGCGGATTTAAGGACTCTTTTGCCCTTTATTTAAGGAAGTCAGTGAACCTTCCTGTGAAGCTTATCAATTGGGGATACTGGGGCAGCGTTGGAGTTGCTTCCTCTGAGGAGCATAATAGAATAATGGCTTCAAAAGGTATGCTCTCCATTCAACCGGAGGAAGGGATGGAAGCAATCGAAAGAATCCTGTCAGATAAAGCGAGCCAGGTCGTTGTATTAAAAGCCAAACCATTTCTTCTGAAACAGACAGAGATTATTGATAACACAAATCCTGGTGCAGTCTCAGAGCATGAAGCAGAACAAGTGCCCTCCCTGTTATTTGTAAATAAAGGAGCTGGGAAGGAGCTACTGGCAATTGCCGGTACCCAGCCGGGAGTGTCCTGTAATGGGGACTCTGACAGAGGGCTGAGTAACAACGACCTGCTAAATCATTTAAGGTCACGTATTATTCAATGTATCGCAGAGGTGTTAAAGGTGGAAGCAGGAGAAGTTGATAACAGTACCTCCTTTTCCGATTATGGAGTTGATTCCATAACAGGAATGGAATTAATAGAACGTATTAATACAGAGTTCAAGCTTACTCTGAAAACCACTATTTTATTTGACTACAGTAATGTAGATGACTTGGCAGGTTATATAGAAACAGAACTCGGGCATGAGACCGAAAAGCAGATTCAAAGTAATCCTGCATGGAACACAGATAACCGGGAAGACATTGATGTACATCAAACCGTTATGGAAAAACTCATTGATTGCATTACGGAGACTTTGAAAGTAGACCGGGAGGATATTGATTTTACCATGCAGTTCTCTGAATTTGGTGTAGATTCCATTACCGGCGTGTCTCTTTTGAAAAATATAAATGAAACTTTTGGTATAGTCCTTAAAAACACTGTTTTATTTGACTACAGTAATATTCAGGCTTTAAGTGAATATTTGTGCAGGGAATATGACCTGGAAAGGGAAGCAGCCCTGACTTTGGTACATGACACTTTCGATAACAGAAGGGTTTCAGAAGCTGATCCATTGGAGCTTTTAGCAAAAGGTGTTTTGAATGTAGAGGAGGTAATGGAGATGATTTCTGGAATGGGTGCTGAAAATCCGGCATAAGGCTTGATCAGAATGAGGTATCGATAAGGTGAAGAAGGAGAAAACAATATGGAGCAAGCTGATGTAACAAGAAGGATTAAAGATATTCTGCAAATGGTAAAGGACAATAAGATAACGCCAGCAGAAGCCAGGAGAAATATAGAAGAGATTAAAACCAATGCAGGAGCTCCTTCCAGGGAAACTTTATCAGAAGCCAAAGGGGTTGCAGTGATTGGTATATCAGGACGTTTTCCGGGTGCAGCAAACCTGGAGGAGTATTGGAGCAATCTAAGAGACGGGAAAAGTTCCGTGACGGAAGTTCCAAAGGAAAGGTGGAATATTGATGAGTACTATGACCCGGATGTTGATAAATTAGATAAGACCAATTCTCGCTGGGGAGGTTTCTTAAGTGACATCGATAAGTTTGATCCGGCTTTTTTCAATATATCCGGTATGGAGGCAGAGGTAATGGACCCACAGCAAAGATTATTTCTGGAAGAATGCTGGAAGTCCCTGGAGGATGCAGGTTATGCAAATGAGCTGGCCTCCGGTCTTTCCTGCGGGGTGTATGTGGGGGCTGCACCAAGAGATTATCTGAATAACATTAGCGAAGGAAAGGCAGATATCACTGCCCAGGCCTTTTGGGGAAATACCGGCTCTGTATTGGCATCCAGAATATCTTACCTGTTGAATTTAAAAGGACCGGCAATGGCCATAGATACTGCCTGCTCCTCCTCTCTGGTTGCGCTGCATCTGGCCTGCCAAAGTATAATTCTGGAGGAAAATGTTATGGCAATAGCAGGGGGCGTGTGGATTTGCAGCACGCCCCACTATTACATCTTTACAAGCAATGCAGGAATGCTGTCTCCCGAAGGGCAGTGTAAATCCTTTGACAATGATGCCAATGGAATTGTTAACGGTGAAGGTGTCGGAGCTGTGGTCTTAAAAAACTTAACACAGGCAGTAAAAGATGGAGATTATATCTATGGTGTAATCAGAAGCTCCGGCATAAACCAGGATGGCAAAACCAATGGAATAACAGCTCCAAGTTCTCTGTCCCAAACAACCCTGGAACTGGAGGTATATAAGAAAGGCAATATCAATCCGGAAACAATTACATATCTGGAAACCCATGGAACAGGTACAAAGTTAGGCGATCCAATAGAAGTGGAAGCCTTAAAAAATTCTTTTCAGGAATATACGGATAGGAGGCAGTTTTGCGCTTTGGGATCCGTAAAGACTAATATTGGGCATTCCTCCTTGGCGGCAGGAATTGCAAGCTTTCTAAAAGTGGTGCTGGCATTAAAATATAAAAAAATTCCACCCTCTCTTAACTTTAACAAGGAAAATGAACATTTGGAGTTAGAGAACAGTCCCTTTTATGTGAATACCAGGCTAAAGGATTGGAGCAAGGAGGAAGGGCCTTTAAGAGCGGGAGTCAGTTCCTTTGGATTTGGAGGTACTAATGCACATCTGGTAATAGAAGAATACCTTGAAACCCGGAATACAGGTAAGAACAGGGAGGCAGACACAAAACTATCTTACTATCTGGCCGCCTTCTCCGGGAAAACTACGGAGGAATTAAGGCAGCGGCTGAAGGATTTTTTCGTATGGTCAAAGAAACATAACGGTATCTACAGTCTGGGGGATATATGTTATTCCCTGGGAAACCGGCGAAAACATTTTCATAAGAGGATAGCCTTTGTGGTAAGGGAACAGTCAGAATTAGAGCAAGCAATCAATAATTACCTTATAAAAGGCGAACCAGGCAGTACGGAGATTTTGGATACAGGAAATTTACAAAAACTCAGAAACCATAGCTGGTTGTATGAGGAACTGAGCAGTTTAGACCATTCAGCCGAACGCTTTAAAGAAATTCTCCAAAGTTTTTCCCTGGCTTATCAAAACCGGGAAGAGCTAATCTGGAGCAGACTGTATCGAGAAGAGGAGCATTTTAAGATTCCCCTGCCGGTTTATCCTTTTGCAAGGAATAGTTATTGGGTACAGGCAAATGAAACGAAGCTTATAAAACCGGAAATGGTCAGATTACATCCGTTAATTGATGAGAATATATCAAGCTTTAAGGAGCAGAAGTTCCGTACAGAAATAGGTATGGAGAACCTGTTTTGTAAAGACTGCCTATCAGATGGCAGAAGCTATTATCCTTATGCAAACTTCCTTGAAATACTGCGAAAAGCAGGTGAGATTTCTGGTGAAAACAGGGTTATAGCTATGGATAATGTACATTTTGCAGGAAGTGATATATTTAATGGAACGGAATATTTGCTAAACACTAAGGTATATCCAGTGGGGGATCACTGCCAGGCAGAAATCGTGGCAGTTAATGAGGAAGAAGAGTTTATTTGTGCCCAGGCACAGCTGACTTTTGAAACAGAAGTGGCAGCCTCCGCAGTATCTGCAGCTATGCTTAGTAAAGTCAATATAGCTATGCATAATGAAACCGATATTGCAATGCGTGATAATGTCAATATTGCAATTCATGATGAAACCGATATTGCAATGCGTGATAAAGTCAAAGTTGCAATTCATGATGATACCGATATTGCAATGTTTGATAAAACCGATACTGCTATAGTTGATAAAACTGGTATTGTTATGCATGTTAAAACCGATACTGTTAACGATGATAAAAGCGGCATAGTTGATAAAACTGATTCAGTTAAGTTTTATATGGATATGCGGGATATAGATGATTTTAGCATTCTTAGAAATGAGTGTCCGCTTGTGGTATTAAAAGAAGAATTGTACGCTTTTTTATATGATGAGTTCAAATTGTATTATGGAACTAATTTTCAGGTACTCAATAGCTTATTCATATCATCTGAAAAGAATACAGCCTTCGCAGAAATAGCAATGAGAGATAACGTATCCTTCCTGCTGCCGGATTTGGTAATAAATACATTCTTTCTGGAGGCCGCCTTTCAAATAGGCCTTTTTTTGATACAGGATAGAAAATTAAGTCATTATTACCTCAGCGGATTTGAAAGACTTGAATTATTCCAGACATTTTCAGCTGCTTGTTTTGTTCGGATGGTTTTATCCGAGTATGAAGCTGAGGGAGAGGAAGAATCCTGGAAATTTACTGTTAGCTTTCTTAATACAGAAGGTGAGGTTGCTGTTAGAATATCCAATTACAATATCATAGGATACTAGGTAAATGGTTCAGGGAGCGTTATCCTGAGCCATTTTACATGTATATCAGAGTGTGTTTGTAAAAATTGCAGGAGTAAAGATTAATATACAGGAGGGGTGATATGTCAGGAAGCAGCAGAAAAGAAGAAAGACCATTAAGCAGTGTTCACAGAGCAGAGGATAATAATAACTCTTCTGCCGGACATATGCTGAATTACTATGAAGAGCAATGGAGTGAGACAACGCCTGGGAAAAGAATTGAGAATAGCAAAACAGCAGGAATGGAGGCTATTTTAATCTTTGGGGTGAAGGAACTCGGGGTAAGTATCGACAGTAATATAGCAGATAGAGACCATATCGTCACTGTATACAAAGGAGGCAGGTTTCAGAGCCTTAGCGGACAGGAGTATGAAGTTAATCCACACAACCAGGAGGATTATATAAAACTTCTGAACGATATAAAAGAGAGTGGCCTTAAAATAAAGAAGATCCTTTATTTCTGGCCATTAGATTTCAGTGGTGTGGATGAGACTGTCATACAAAAGCTTATCGATGGAGAGTCCTCTGTTTTAGATATCGAAACCTCCTGTATGTCGGAAGAGGTAGAGAACCTGTTTCAGGTTCTTAAAAGCATATTACAGTCAGGAATGAGACATTTATCTAAAATTCTTGTATTTACCCATAAGGATGAAAGGTTCATGAATCCTTTTCATGAGATTATAGCCAATTTTGGAAAATCCACCGGTTTTCTTATGCCGGAATTAGAATTCTCAACGATACATATCAGTGATATACAGAAATTAAATTATCATATAAGTGATGAATTGTCTTATTCATATTCTGAGCCGGAAGTTTTTTATAAGAAGGGCAAGAGGTACATAAAAACCTATAAAAAATTAACGGCTCCTTCCTCTGAAAAGTCGGATATAAGCTCAGGCTCGGCTTTTTTAATCACAGGGGGAGCTGGAAAGCTGGGGATGTTATTTGCCAGATATTTAGTAGAAGAATACAAGGCCAATCTGGTGCTGGTCGGACGTTCCGATTTAGATGATAAGAAAAAGGCTATGCTGGAGGAACTTAAAAAAACAGGAAGCCAGGTCTTATATCAAAAAGCAGATGTCACCAGCAAAACACAGATGCAAAAGGTAATCATGGAAGCAAAGAAGAAGTTTGGCGTACTGAGTGGTGTAATTCATGCCGCAGGTTTGGTAAGTGATAAGCTGATTTCCCAAAAAGGGTATGAGGAATTTAATGCTATTATACAGGTGAAGATGCGTGGAACCATTGTATTGGATGAACTGACAAAAAATGAACCACTGGAATATTTTATTCTTTTTTCCTCTACCTCCTCAATTATCGGAGATTTTGGACAATGTGATTATTCCATAGGGAATCGGTTCCTTGACTGCTATAAGGAGCTTAGACAGTTTTTAAAGGAAAATGGCTTACGGTCAGGAAAAACCATAACCATAAACTGGCCCTTATGGGAAAATGGCGGGATGCATCAGGACAAAGACGCGGAAAGTCTATATCTGCAAACATCAGGGTTAAGTTATCTAAAGGACTCTGACGGTATCAGGGCATTTAACGAAATACTGGCGCTGAACAGGGGACAGGCAATTGTATTCTTTGGGAACTCCGAGAAAGCTGACAAAATCTTAGGGCTTAGTAAGGATATTCACCTAAAAGAAAACCTGAATGCACAAAAGCTGCCAGAACAAAACCATGAACCAATAATAATCCCCACAGAGCCAAAGAATAGAAAAGGCGAGACGCTGGATACTTATCTGGAAGCTGATATAAGAGCCATTGCAGCAGATATATTAAAGGTTAATGTAAAGGATATTGAGAGTAATCTTAACTTTGGGGATTATGGTTTTGATTCAATTTCCTTAAAGATATTGGTTAAAAGGCTCGGTGAGAAATATAACCTTGAATTGTCACCAGCGATATTATTTTCTGCAAGTACCATCAAAGGCCTGGCGGATTATTTACGAAATGATTTTTTTGAGATAGTAAATGAATATTATGAACAGGCAGCAATGAATAAAGGGTGGAAAAAAGTAAAAACAGGAACTGAAACTATCAGAGAAGGAAGTATCAGAGAAGGAAGTATCAGAGAAGGAAGTATCAGAGAAGAAACAAATAAAGAAGCAGCAAACAGAAAAGGAAGTATCAAAGAAGAAACAAACAGAGAAAAAACAAGCAGGAAAGAAGCAAACAATACAGAAGCAAATTTAACAGAAACAAATAGAAAAGAAAAAAGTGCACAAGAAATATTAAATAAGGATATCGTGAAAAAGCTCCATACTGAAAATGAGTCAAGTATAACAGTAACAAATGAAAAAGGAGCTCTTAGCCATAAACGGTATTTGGCACCTTTGAAACATCATTTTCTAGAGCCTGATAATAATTATGTTACCAGCAATCAAGAGCAAATCCCCTATGAACCTGTTGCAATCATAGGTGCTGAAGGATTATTTCCAGGTTCAAAAGACTTAAACGAATTCTGGGATAACCTAAAGGAGGGCAGGGACCTGATCACAGAGATTCCCCCTGACCGATGGGATTGGAAGGAGTACTACAGTGAGGACCGACTGGCAAAAAACAAATCAACATCCAAATGCGGTGGCTTTATTAAGGAGGTTGATAAGTTCGATGCACCTTTTTTCAATATTTCACCAATGGAAGCAGAGCTTATGGATCCACAGCAGCGCCTGCTTCTGCAGACGGTATGGAAAGTAACCGAAGATGCAGGTTATAAAGCCTCTGAATTATCCGGAAAATCTGTCGGTGTTTATATTGGTGTTCAATTCAATGATTATCAGGAATTGCTGCAGGAATCGGATGAAATGAAACCTCAGATTGTAACCGGTAACTCTCATGCGGTTTTAGCTAACCGGATATCCTATTACATGAATTTTAAAGGACCCAGTGAAGCTATTGATACTGCCTGCTCCGGCAGCCTTGTTGCAATTCATCATGCGGTTAAGTCCATACAAAGGGGAGAAAGTGAAATGGCAGTAGCCGGCGGTGTTAGTTTGATGCTTTCTCCTAAAACCTTTTTAAGCGCCAGTAAACTAGGGGTCTTATCTCCCGATAACCATTGTAAAACCTTTGATGAAGGTGCCAACGGCTATGTAAGAGGGGAAGGTATCGGTGTTATACTGCTAAAGCCCTTAAAGCAGGCAATAAAGGACCGTGATAACATTTATGCAGTGATTAAGGGAAGTGCCCAAAATCATGGGGGACGGGCGAACTCCTTAACTGCGCCTAATTCCGATTCACAGGCGGAAGTCTTAATAGCTGCTTACCGGGATGCCGGAATCGATCCTGCTTCTGTTACTTATATTGAAGCCCATGGAACCGGAACGGAACTTGGAGACCCGGTGGAAATAGAAGGCTTAAAGAAAGCCTTTAAAGCGTTAAGTATGGATAACCGGAGGACCATAAGGGAACCTAAGTGCGGTCTGGGATCAGTAAAAACGAATATCGGTCATCTGGAACCTGCAGCAGGAATTGCCGGAATCATTAAAGTCATCCTGGCTATGCGTAATCATACCATACCGGCAAGTATTAACTTTCATAAACTTAATCCTTATATAAATTTTGAGAACAGCCCGTTTTATATCGTCTCAGAAACCAAAGACTGGCTTCCCTTAGAAGACCTGCAGGGAAACAGAATACCCCGCCGTGGAGGTGTTAGCTCCTTTGGATTTGGTGGTGCCAATGCACATATTGTACTGGAGGAATATAATAGGGAAGAATTCCCGGAGGCAGCAGAGGAGTCCCAGCTTATTGTTTTATCCGCAAGAAGTGAAGAAAATTTAAAAGAATATGCCATGAATTTATTAAAGGCTCTACATACTTACGGGAACGATAACATTCTCTTTTCCTTAGATCAGGTAGCTGTGGCAGACCTTGAGAAATCCCTCAAAGGAAATCCAGAGCCCTGCCCCGGTAAGAAGTATAGCCTTGAAAATATTGCATTTACCCTCCAGTCAGGCAGGGAGGAAATGAATGAAAGGCTGGCTTTTGTTGTAAATAACCTGGAGGAATTGCGAAACTCCTTAAAACAATATGTAAACGGAGAAAAGTCAAAGCACCTGTTATCCGGCAATATTAAAAAGGCACGGGAAAGTTATGAGCTGTTAGGCGGGGATGAAGATGCCGCTGCAATGGTAGAGCAGTGGATAAGTAAAGGAAAATTAACTCAGCTGGCAAAGCTATGGATCACAGGCTATGAAATTAACTGGAAACTGCTTCATAATCCGGATACCGTGCAGAGAATCTCCTTACCTACCTATCCCTTTACAAAGGAAAGCTATTGGTTACCGGCAAGTTCTAAAACTGTAAAGAACAAAGAAATAGCTGCCTTAATTGATAAAACAGAGTATCTTATGTGTTTTGACGAAGAAATAGTATTTAGTAAAGAATTAAAGCTCCAGGAAACAATTGTTAAAGATCATATCATCAACGGGCAGAATATATTTCCGGGTGTCGGATATATGGAAATGGCCTACCAGGCAGCAAGGATTATTTTTAACAGTAAGGAAATCGAGATTTGCAAGCTCTTCTGGTTAAGTCCTCTTATAATGAATAAATCTTCTGCCAAGATTGTTATTTCTTTAAAAAAGGAAGAGGAGATATTATATTTTGAGATCAAAGAAGCTGCTAATGGTTCCAATGCTCTTGTCTATACCAGGGGTGAATTACATAAAAAAGCAGAGAAGTCAGCAAGTGACCAGATTATATCCCTGGAAGATATAAAGCAAAGATGCTCTCGGATAATAAAGGGAGAGGAGCTTTATAAACAATATGAACATGACGGAATCAGCTATGGGACTTATTTTAAGGGTATCAAAGAAGTTTATATGAATGACCGGGAGGTGCTTGGCATTATTCATATACCCGATAACAGTGGTCCTGATTTAAAAACCTATACTCTTCATCCTGCTTTATTGGACAGTGCCTTACAAACAATCAGCTGTATTGCAGGGGCAGAGGGAAAGATAAATTTACCCTTTGCAGTAGAGAGATTTGAATTACTAAAACCTTTAAAACCTGTTATGTATACCTATGCCAGAGCTGCCGGTAATAACAGCTATGAGGTTTCACTGATGAGTGAAACCGGTGAAATCTGTGCCAGATTCCACAAGTATGTGTTAAAGGAAATCCGCAGTAAATTACCAGATATCTATTACCAGCCGGTATGGAGAAAGTCACCCATACTTACGGATTCACAAAAGGAAATAAGCAATGAGGTTTTATCTTCTCAGGAGACTGCGGTGATAATCTATACCAGAGAGGGAGCGTATGTTGCGGACAGAATAGCCGAAAAGCACGGGAAAGCAATACGCGTATTATTAGGAGAAAATAATACCAGCATATCAGAGGATTACTGGGAAGTAAAGTATGCTGCACCGGATGCTTTAGGTGAGACAGTAAAAAAAATAAAGGATAGAAAGCTAATATACTTTTTGGGGGGAATTCAGCTGAAACCTCTAAAAGAAGATGACCTGGATGCGGTACGTGATGCCCAGGAAAAAGGAGTAATCAGCCTCTTTCGATTAATAAAAGCCCTGGAAAGCAGTAAAGCCGGTAAAAAAGCAGTGGACTTAAAAATTCTTACCAATAATATCTACCCTGTTAATAACAGTCCTGTCATTTTACCTGCTGCATCCAGTATTCACGGATTTGTCAAATCATTGGCGAAAGAATATACCAAATATAGAATTACAACAATGGATGTTGATTTACTAACCGATATGGATAATCTTGATACGGTATTAAGACCTGTATTTTCAGAGGCTTATAATCCCAACGGTGAAACTGTAGTTTTTCGGGAAGGCGAACGTTATGAACGTAGGATAGAGCCACTTCAGATACCACTGGTAAAACAAAGTGTATTAAAGGAAAAAGGTGTTTACGTTATTCTTGGCGGAGCAGGGGGAATTGGCCTTATACTAAGCCGGTATCTTTCAAAAGCCGTAAAAGCAAGGTTGTTTCTAGTGGGCAGAAGCGGTTTAAACGAGAGCAGGAAAAATACAATCAAAGAAATTGAGTCACTTGGCGGAACTGTTCATTATTATCAGGCAGATATCACAAATAAAGAGAGCCTGGAGGCAGCAATCAAAGAAGTGAAAGCTGCTTGCGGGAATAAGATTAACGGCGTTTTTCATTCTGCAATGGTATCAGCAGATAAGATGATATATAAGATGACGGAAGAAGATTTTAAAGCAGCCCTTGAGCCAAAGGTATATGGAAGTGTAGCATTATACTCCGTATTTCAAAAAGAGGCTTTGGATTTTATGGCTTTCTTTTCTTCAACCTCCTCACAGATAGGAATGCCAGGACAAAGCAATTACGTAAGCGGATTGAATTTTAAGGACAATTTCGCCAGCTATATACAGGATAAGTTATCCTGTCCGGTAAAAATATTTAACTGGGGGTATTGGGGAATTGGTTCCGGTGAGCAGGAAGAATTCAGGGAAAGAATGAGGAAAACCGGTATACAGGCAATAGAACCCAGAGAAGGCATGGAAATTGTTGAGCGGGTGCTGAATGCCAATGAGAGTCAAGTCTTTATTCTCAAAGCTGAAAACAAAGTTCTAAAGCAGATGGGAATAACATCTGGTAAAGCTAATTCAGATGCTGCTGCCAATCAGGTTTTCCAAGGAGAAATTAGAAATTCTAACGGTACTGTAGCAGGAACGGAAATTTCTGTACATAGTAAGCAGATAGCAGAGGAGTATCCGAATAAGGAGGATATACTAGCTGTAAAAGAGTTCATCCGTGATTATCTTACAGGAATTATAGCAAATAATCTGAAATGTGAGAAGAAAAGTATAGAAAACCGAACAAGCTTCCAGGAGTATGGTATCGACTCTATTTTAGGTTTTCAGATATATGGGGATTTAGAAGAGAGTTTTGGTGATATCCCCACAACCCTGTTTCTGGATAACGATAATATTGAGGAACTTGTTGCTTATTTCATGCAATATAAACAAGACAGAGTCCATCAATTGTTTTACGCAAGCAACGGCAGGAAAAATGATGGCACGCTAAGTAATGGCATGCAAAGCGATGGCATGCAAAGTGATGGCATGCAAAGTGATGAAAGGAAAAACAGTGGCAGACAAAGTGATGACATACATAGTGATGGCAGACAAAACAATGAGGGACAAAGTAATGATGGTCAAAACAATGAGTTACAGGAGAATATATGGAAGAACACTGCTTCAGGCAATACTGAATCTGTCAAAGTTGTGAACCGGGAGATTGTTAAAAGTAAACTGATTTATTTTTTACAGGAGACTATCGCTGAAATTCTTAAATGTAATAAAGACAGTATAGAAGCACAGCTAAGTTTCGAAGAATTTGGTATCGATTCCATCTTAGGGTTTCAGCTTCTGGCAGCTTTAGAAGCCAGTTTTGATGATTTACCGGCTACTTTATTCTTAGATAATGCGAACTTAGAGGAGCTCTCAGAGTATTTACTCCTTCATTATTCCCAGAAAGTCAAATCTATGTTTTGGGAAGATATTAATAAGTCAGAAACAGAAGCAGCAACTGCCAGGATTCAAATAATTGATTCAGAAGATCCTGCCAGCAGGAAATCAACGGTTGAAACTAAAGATATGTCCGGTAGTAAGCTAAGAGGTGAATCTGAAGATATGCCTCCCAGAAAGTTAAAGCTCCAATCAGAAGATATGACCGATAGGAAGCTAATAGCTGAATCAGAAGATACAGCCGGTTGGAAAACAATAGCTGAATCAGAAGAAATAACCGGTAGGAAACCAATAGCTGAATCGGAAGATACAGCCAGCCGGAAACCAATAGCTGAATCGGAAGATACAACAGATCGGAAACCAATAGTTGTATCGGAAGATACAACCGGTAGGAAACCAATAGCTGAATCGGAAGATATAACCGGTAGGAAGCCAATATCTGAACCAGAAGATACAGCTGGTTGGAAACCAATAGCTGAATCAGAAGATACAGCCGGTAAGAAACCAACATCTGAATCAGCTGATATCACAGAGAAGAAGCTGGCTGAAAACGAAGAAGTCAAAGAACTCCGGTTCTCAGATTTAGTCAAAGAAAAAACAAAGGATATCAAACTACCCATTGATCTGGAAAGCTTTCTGGTAGAGGTTGAGGATAACACTAAAATTGAGGTAAGTATTAAGGGAAAAGGTGAGCCGATTTTAATTATTCCGGGTCTGGCAGTAACTACAGTAATCAGTTCCTATCAATTTATAGAATTATCCTCCAAATATCAGGTCATAGGAATCAACCTGCCGGGCCATGGAAGAAGTGACGGAACAGAGGATCTTTCCTTTAAAGGTATCAGTGAGATCCTTATAAAAGTCCTTGATAAATTGGAGGTCTATCAGCAGTTACATGTAGTGGGAGGCTCTTACGGTGGAATCATAGCACAAAACATTGCACTGGAATATCCCGGGCGGGTTAAGACTTTGACCCTTATCGGAAGCATTACCGCTACCAAGTTTGAAGGAGTAGCTCAGGTATTCTCTTTTACGGAAGCTGTAACGAAAGATTTTGAAGCCGTCAAACGAAATGCCAGGTCTTCTGATGTAATTCAAAATATTGATTACTATTTTGATTTATATAAGCACAGCCAATCCACCAATAGCCCGGTGTTACTAAAATATCTGGAATTAATGAAGGTAAGAATGACCACCAGAGAGGTGCTGGAACAGATAACAGTACCCACTTTAGTAATCGTAGGTGCGGTGGACACGGTAGTAGAGACGGAGGAATCCAGGCTTATTCATTCAAAAGTCAGAGATTCCAAATACATAGAGATTGCAGATGGAGGTCATTTTATACATCTTACCCATCATGAGCTCGTAAGCAACGCAATCCTTGAATTTCTCGAAAATTATTAATAAAGTAATTCCTTGAATTCTGGAAAATTATTAATAATGCAATTTCTTAAATTTCTGGAATATTATTAATAATCCAATTACAGGATTTTAGAAAATAACAAGGAAGGTAATCAACATAGTAACAACTGTAAGGAGGTGGGTTATGTCTGTTGAGGTGGTTAAGGATAACTGGGATAAGTTATGGAAAGAGGGGTTAATACACTATTACCCCAAGGAGAACAAAGAGATTACCTTACTCAGTGAAAGCTTTCCTTTAACCCTTGAATATGCACCGGAAAGGGCTAAGCGGTTTCAGGGGGAAAGAAATCAAGAGCTTCCATTAGGTACCGAAATCTGGAACAGGAAGGATTGCTTATATGAATTTGAAAATCTGGTGCTGTTGGCAAACAACAGACCGGTAACGAGGTATCACAGTATTTTATGTTCCAGGGAATATCACCCTCAAAATGAATTGGCTTATGAGGAAATCTATGAAGTAACCAGCTTGGTGGAACGCCATAGCTTCAGGGCTTTCTTAAATCTTGTTGGAACCGCAGCTACCTTAAATCATTTTCATACTCAGGTACTGTTTGACCCCTTTCATCTTGAGAAATTACCTTATGAGCTCATGGACAATAATATCGGAACTATCCCGGACTACCCGGGAGGAAACCTGCTTATTACCGGTAAGGCAGAGCAAAGGTGCAAGCTGTTATTCGACCTTATGAAGGAGCTTACCAATTCAGAAACCCTTATAACAATTAAAAAAAATGGAATGTTAAGCGAAACACCTCTGTTTTCGCTTCTTTTTTGGGAAGATAAAATATTATTTGTACCCAGAAGAAAGGAAGTATCTGTAACAATAGATTCCATGGTGGGGGGGTTGGAGCTAAGCGGCCATTTTTTGATTACAGCACCCCTTACTCCGGATAATCCCTTTGAAGGGGTTCAGTATGAATCCTTATTAAGCATAATCGAGGAAGTAACCTATAGCCAAAATGATATTAATAACTTTTTACAAATCAATTCACAATTTAAAGGAGGATTATTATGTTAAAGGTAGCTGTATTTTCAGGAGGCAGAGGATCTAACACATTAGTAAAGGAGTTGGTAAAGGACGAAACCTTAAGGCTTTCACTGATTGTTAATGCATACGATGACGGGAAATCCACCGGTGAGATCCGGGATTTTTTTAATATGCTGGGTCCCTCCGATATAAGAAAGAATCAAGAGAACCTTATGTCACCTAATTTTGAAAATTACAAGATTTGGTCTGAAATATTTAAATATCGTTTTCCAGAAGATATCAAACATGAACAATGTATTCATATCTTAAGTTCATTTGTTAACGGGAATAGTAACAGAATTGATAATATTATGATTAATGACAGTAACCTTGAGTGTCTGATCAAAAAGCTGTTAAGCCAGTTTTTGACCTCACTTGAGATATATGAGAAAGTACAGGGCAGGGAATTTAACTTCTCCGATTGTTCGTTATCCAACTGCTTATATGCAGGTGCATATGAAATCCTGGATAAAGACTTTAATAAAACCATCAATCTGTTTAATCTGCTTCTCCATGTACGTGGTGATGTTGTACCAACTAATCTGGAAAACAAAAAATTGGTAGGTATCAGGGAAAATGGTATTATCTGCTATGATGAAGCCGAAATTGTTGAACTTCGTTCCAGTGACAGAATCAAGGATATCTTCCTGATTGATGAATACCTGGATAAAGAACTGATAGAAAGCAAATTTACAACAACCAGAGAAAAGATGGATTATCTTTCCCGGATACAGAGCTATGTATATGGAACGCCTGAAGCATTACAGACAATTAACAATGCCGACATTATTATTTATGCGCCAGGGACCCAACACTCTTCCCTCTTCCCAAGCTATATGACAATGGGAATACCGGAAGCCATCTACTCCAATACCAAGGCACTGAAAGTATTCATCTGTAATATCGGTGAGGATTATGAAACGCCTGATTATACCGCCAGTGAATTCCTGACCAGTGCATACCGATATCTGACCAGAAATGCCAAACTAAAACTTCCTCTTTCTGATTTTATCCATGTAGCTCTGGTAAATACCTCACGATCCGATACAAAAGAGGAAATTCGCTATGTGGAGAATGATTTTCCGAAACTGGAAAAATTACCGATTAATATCGTTTATGGTAATTATGAATCCCCTACGGATTTGGGCAAGCATGATGCCGTAAGCACAGTTGCAACCATAAAAGATATCTACTACAACCGGTTCTTTAAGGAATTAACCTATGAAATTAAAGTGGGATGATAAAAAGTATGTGATTTTTGATTTTGACGGTACCATAGCCGATACAAACCGCCTGCACAGTTCAGCTTTTGAGGAGGTATTGACCCCCCTGGGGATATCTGATTTTCATTATGATTTCTATATGGGCAGGAAGACCAGGGAAGTATTTAAGGAGATTTTCCAGTCAAAGGCTATCTCGTATACCGAAAGAGAAATAGAGGACTTTACAGACAGGAAGCAAAAGCTGGTAAGGGAGTTAATCACCCAAAAATTAGAGGCTTATGAAGGGGCGATACCGTTTATCAGACTTTTAAGAAATAGGGGTAAGATACTGTCTGTAGCTACTTCCTCTTCCAGAGCGGGAGTAACCTTAGCCCTGAATAAACTAGGGTTATATGAGTATTTTCAATACATTATAACCGGGGATGACGTTGAAAAAGCAAAACCTTCACCAGAAATCTATCTGAGGGCTTTACAACTGGCCAATATGCAACCTGGCGAGGCCATCGTTATTGAAGACTCTCTTAGTGGCTCTCTGGCAGCAAGGCAGGCAGAGCTGGATGTGATTATTGTGAATAACAAAGAATTAAGCAATCTGTATTATTGCACTGATTTTCCATTTCTGGTTCGCGATTTTGAAGAGGCAGAATAATAGCAAAGCAGAATAATTACAAAGAAGAATAGAATATTCCGTGATAGGCCTTACAAAACGGATTAATAAGATTTCAGATTCACCTTATGATTAATAAAAATTAAAAATTATAAAGATAGAAAGAAGGAAATTTTTATGGGAAAAATAGCGATCACCGTTGTGGGTACACACGGTGAAGTACGCCCCTTACTTGCCTTGGCAATTGAGCTGCAAAATGCCGGTCACGAAGTAATCCTGTGCGCTCCCCCTAATGAAAAGGCCTGGATAACCAGCTATGGTTTAAGCTTTTGTTCCTCCGGCTGTGATATTAATAGTCTGATCGGCAATTTAAACGGATACATGGGACATCCTGTCAGTCTGCTAAAAGCAGTTAAGAAAACCCTGCATGATATTATCGGCGGACAGTTTGAATTAGAAAACAGTATAAAAGACATGGATCTGATCGTTGGAAGCGGTGAACCTTTTGCAGTTCCCTCATTTGCAGAAAAATATGGGATACCCTTTGTGTTCCTTAACCTGGTGACACAGTTTATGCCCTCCTCAAACTATCCGCCTACAGTAATCCCCTGGCAGAATTTACCCAAATGGGTAAATAAGGTGTTATGGCGTATTGTTAACTCCTTTATCAATTTATCCCTGGTCGGTATTATTAATAAACAGAGGGATATGCTTGGACTAAAACCCATCAAAGACATTTATGACCATATAATCGGCAGCTTTAAAACCTGTATTATTGCGGTAAATGAGCTGCTGGATAAAGTACCGGAGTACAGGTTTGATTATATCCAGACCGGCCTGTGGCATGTACCGGAAGTAATAGAAGAAGAGATGGAACCGGGATTAATTGAATTTCTGGAAAGCGGTCCTCCACCGGTATACATAGGCTTTGGCAGTATGACTGATTCAAATCCCAAAGAAACCAGCAGGATAATAGAAGAAACCATCAATACCTTAGGCGTAAGAGTCATTATATCAAAAGGCTGGGCAGAGCTTTGTACAAACGTTGACAGGAAGAACACTTATATGATTGGATACGTACCCCATTATAAGCTGTTTCCCAAAGTAGCTGCCGTAGTCCATCATGGGGGAGCCGGTACGGTATATACAGCGGCCTGGGCCGGTGTACCCCAGGTATTAATCCCTCATATGCTGGATCACTATTATCAGGGAGCATTATTATACAAAAAGCATTTAATACCAAAAGCAGTAAGCCGTTCCAAATTAACAAGCAAAAAATTAGCCGCAGCTATTAAAGAAGCTATAAGTAATAAAGAGATTATTAATAATTGTGCCTGGATTGGCAGAGAATTAAGGCAAATTGACCGGGAGGGAATAAAGAAAGCAGTAGAAACTATTGAAGAAGTATTACATAATACCATTGCAGGAGGAGTATATGACATATCAGACACTCAGAGTGCAATGGAATGATAAGCGCTGTTTTATCCAGTTATACAGGCCAGATGCAAAAAATGCCATAAGCACACAGATGGTGGAGGAATTATATGAGGTGCTGGCACAGTGTGAAGACAGGGTCAATATTATTGTATTGGAGGGGCTGCCTGAGGTGTTTTGCTTGGGAGCAGATTTTGCGGAGATTTCTTCTGAAGGGAATAACAATACCAACAGGAACAATTCAGAAAAACTGTATGAAGTATGGGTTAAGCTGGCAACAGGCCCTTATATAACCATAGCCCATGTCAGAGGAAAGGTTAATGCCGGTGGTATTGGTTTTGTTGCTGCCAGTGATATCGTTTTGGCGGATGCTACTGCTGAATTTAGTTTGTCAGAGCTGTTATTCGGTCTCTTTCCTGCCTGTGTACTGCCTTTTTTGATACGGCGTATCGGTTTTCAAAAGGCACATTATCTTACTATCATGACACAGCCGGTTTCTGTCTCCAAAGCTTTAGAATGGGGGTTGGTAGATGTTTATGAAGAAAAGAGTGATTCCATCCTGCGCAGGCATTTACTACGGCTGGAACGGCTGCCAAAGTCAGGAATTACGGAATATAAAAGATATATGAACCAATTGTATAACAAGCTTTCAGCGGATAAGGACTCTGCCATCGCGGCTAATCATAAGATGTTCCTGGAGCCTCAAAATCTTGACTGGATCTATCAATTTGTCACAAAGGGGAAGTTCCCCTGGGAGAATTAGAATAAGTGGGGGCATATCAGCACCACTGTAATACAAGCCGACAGGGAACTCAGAAGAAAGTTAATGAAAAAATTTTTCAAATTGAAATAAAGAAATATCAAACGAAAGATTTGATATTTACGAAAGGGGTTAAAATGACAAGTGTCGGAATAGAAGCAATTAATTTTTATAGCGGACTTGCTTATCTCAATGTAAAGGAATTAGCCGAATATCGCAAGCTGGACACTACCAGATTTGAAAACCTGCTGATGGAAGAAAAAACAGTGGTATTACCCTATGAGGATCCTATTACCTACGGCGTTAATGCTGCAAAACCCATCGTGGATGCCTTAAGCGAAGACGAGAGAAACCGAATTGAAATGGTTATTACCTGTACGGAATCGGGTATCGATTTTGGTAAATCCATCAGTACCTATATCCATCATTATTTGGGCTTAAGCAGAAACTGCCGCCTGTTTGAGCTTAAGAATGCCTGTTATTCCGGAACAGCAGGCTTTCAGCAGGCTATTAATTTTATCTTATCGGGCAGTTCAAAAGGTGCAAAGGCGTTAGTAATTGCTACGGATATCACCCGCTTTATGGCAGTGGACGGAGGGGAGGCTTTGACAGCTGACTGGTCCTTTGCAGAACCCAGTTCCGGAGCAGGGGCAGCAGCAATATTAGTCAGTGAAAAACCTTATGTTTTTCAAATAGATGCAGGTGCTAACGGTTATTATGGCTTTGAAGTCATGGATACCTGCCGTCCCATTCCGGACAGTGAGGCGGGAAACTCGGATTTATCCCTATTATCCTATTTGGATTGCTGCGAGCAATCCTTTCTTGAGTATCAGAAGAGAGTAGAAGGTGTGAACTATAAGGATACCTTTGAATATCTTGCTTATCATACACCTTTTGGAGGCATGGTTAAAGGTGCCCACCGCAGTATGATGCGTAAATTTTTAAAATCCAGTCCTGCAGAAATTGACAGGGATTTCAGAGAGAGGGTAATGCCAGGAATGAAATACTGTCAGAGGGTAGGGAATGTTATGGGAGCGACCATTTTTTTATCACTCCTTGGTATCATAGATTATGGCGACTTTCATACACCAAAACGGATTGGGTGTTTTTCCTATGGGTCGGGGTGCTGTTCGGAATTCTACAGTGGTGTGGTCACAGCAGAAGGTCAGAGGATACAGCGTAAATATGCTATTGAACAGCAATTAGATTCCAGGTATAAGCTGTCTATGGATTTATATAATAACTTACTAAAGCAAAGTGATCTGGTGAAGTTTGGTACACGCAATGCAAAACTTGATTTTGAAGTGATTCCGGGGCTTCTTAATCTGGACAGGAAAGAAAAGCTGTTGTATCTTGACCAGATTAATGAATTTCATAGGGAATATGTGTGGATATAATACAGATAAGGGGTAAGAACTGAGTTATAATGTTCTTGCCCTTAATTATTTTATATATGATTTTATATATGAAGTACTGAGTCCTACTGTTTCAGGTGATCAATTATTTGATTTTTGTTTTAATTAAACAGACTTAAGGAGTTATCCTTTAGTATGTTCCGGTCTAATTTATTCAGACCGCTTATTGGAATGGTAAAACGGATAAAGGCTTTTCCATTGTCTGTGTATTTCTTCAGACCGGCACCGACAATCTGAGCATATTTATTCATATAATCATCGACTTCACTTTCCACAGAATTATATGCCGGATTATTATCACAGTTTACAAACCCATTAATTTCTATAATTCCTTCGCACTCGTCTAATTCAATATTTCCGTAATTTGAATATTGATTCTGAGCTTCCCTGTTTAGATATTCTACCGTATACAATAAAGAAGTCAGGACCATCTGGTTAAGTATATGGTAATCCTTCTCCCCAATTTCAAAGGATAAATTAATATTATGTTTCCGGCTGGTTTTATTTGCATAATTGATAAAGACTTTCCACGAGATATCGATTAGCTGAATATAATTAAGTATATGAGCGGCGTCTTCATTTTCTGTCATATGCTGTGTGATATAACTGTAGATGGTCTGGCTGTTTAATTCCTCTTCTTTTGTGGTATAAATTTTAGCTAATACCAGTTTTTTTTGATTAAGAAAAATAATAAGATCATCTTTTTTTCTTAAATTTAGGTACGCTTCATATAAAAGAGCTTCCATAATATTAAACAATACAAAGATTTCCGCAATAAAGCCTTCTTTGGGTCTATACATTCCCGTTGTTGATAATTTTATATTCATAAGGATTATAATTTCTATGATAAAAGCGGATAGAAATAAGAATTTAACCAGGGGCGATATATTCTTATTATTATCTATCAGCAATATGGACACAAATACGTATACCATTACTGTAATACTGAACAAAGGAATATATAACCAGCCTAAATAAGAATAAAACCAGTCAAGAGGAAGGGAAATAGTATATATGATGCCCAGTCCATTTAGCAGTGGGGAGGTTGTATGATTACGAATAGTGGTTATAACAATAAATATCAGAAAAATTATTTTTAAGATTCGTGACTGATTCGTATGAAATAGCAGAGGGATTGTACCTAATAAGATAAGTATAACATAAGCAGCGGCTTCAAAGGGGGGAATACTATTTAATTCAAGCTTCCCTATGTACTTTATGTATATAAGTAACGATACAAAGAGGCTTAAAAAAAGGGTAATATAATTAGTTAACAGTGAATAGTGGTTCATCGGCTTAATATATTTTTCCTTTCTATTGATTCTCCCCCTTGAGAATTACATACCAGGCACTCCATTCCTGCAGCTGTCTTATTGCTGGTTCATTTTCTATTTTATATCGTGAGCCTTTGGGGCAATTGCTGATCTAATATTTTTTATTCTGGAATATGAAGTTATAACAGATATCCCTGTAATGCCATATACCAACGTGCTGGTAAGAAATAATCGCTGACTGAAAAAGCAGTAATCGGCTGCCACGATAAACGGTAAAATATACATAACTGCTGAGATGTATTTCCCCAGCTTATCAAACTTGGGTTTAAAGCCCTGGCCTGTGCAATCATTCTCAATCCTGGAGGTAATAATAAAATTAAAAAACCTATCTATTATCACAAACATAAACCAGGCCGGAATTATCCCATATAGTATCATAACGATGTGCAAGAACACAACAAAAATAAAATCAGCAATTAAATCAAAAATAGCACCAAATCTGGACTCAATACCATACTTACGGGCTATTTTTCCATCAAAGTAATCACTGGAGCAAATAATAGCGTATAGTAAAGCAAAAAGAATAAAAAGGTTCTGGGTGTGACTTCCGGCCAACATGCTATTTGTAACAAATAGTATTATGGGGGTAAATATCACTCGTACAACCGTAAGGGCATTGGCGCTATTTTTAATAAGAAGGCCCTTCATCAGGGTTCACCTATGGAAGCACCGAACTCATAGGCCCTTTTAACTTCAGTCTCTTGTTCGTTGGAGTAAAATTTCTCCAGATAATCTGCTTTTCTATACAGAAGTTTGCTTAATCCGTCCAGTTCAGAAGTATTATCAGTCATCATGCCTGTAGAATAAATCAAAACCTTGCTATTGTCAATATTTTTAATACCCGATATATAGTCGCCAAGTACCGGTGAAAAGTTACCGTTGTAAACAGTGGTTCCCAATGCGACGATATCATAATCACCCAAATCAGAGGGCAAAAATTCCCCGGGATAATTAATGGTTACTTCATAGCCGGAATCATTCAAACCTTTTGCAAGATTATTAGCAATGTCTTTGGCGAACTCTGACCGGCCTGGCTGGTAGATAACAAATGCGGACAGGCTGCTCCCCTGGGAGGACAGTATGGTTTCGTTACTTTTATGTTTTACATTACCTGCACTTGTAACATACTGTATGCCTGCAAAACTTCCCAAGCCAATAATTACGATAGTTACGACTATTACAAGGGCAGCTTTCCTAAGTCTTTTCTTTTTCACATCACCCATAAAATTAAGCTCCTAATTTTCCGGCAATTGTTTTGGCAAATACCGCTGCATTGTTAACATCCTTATCATTTGGGCGGTTCTTGTGCATAAATCCCAAGGTGCCTTTACAGTGAAATTCCTGGGAGGACACCTTTAGTCCTTGTGCAGACAGTTCTCTCTTCATGGGAGCATAAGCGTTTCCAAATGATCCGGAACTAAAGACAACGACTTCTTTGATCGCTGAGGGATTTAATGTCTTAATAAAGGCTTTCATTTCCGGGTCTATATCAAAGCTGTATAGCCCCTCTCCCAAAAATAAGACATCAACATTCCCGTCCACTGGTTCCGGAATTGATTTTGCAACAACTCCTAATTCTTTTGCAATACCTTCAGCAAGTTTCTGTGTGTGACCTGTTTTTGTAAAATACCTCACTTCAATTCTCATTATTTCCTCCAATTCTCCGCTCAGGGCGGCACAAAGTTTGATGAAAAAGCTTAGAATGAGCATTATAATGCTCGTTTTTGAGGTGCTTATAGAGTGCATGTGCTTCTCTACGGTAACAAACATGGTTTCATTATCCTGATAGCATAAAAAAATCTTTAAATTCAATTTTTATGCCAAATCTTACTTTAATGCCAAATCTTTCTTTAATACCAAATCTCTCTTTAATGCCAAATCATTCATTAACGCCGAATCTTTCTTTATACTAAATTTTACTTTAACGCCAAATTTTAATTTAACACCAAATCTTCGTAAGAATTATCAAAGATGTTATTTACTAACTTATCCAATAATTCATTTCTGGAATTGGTATCCCAAATATCATAATATAAATAATTGGCGTATTCGGTGGCATTTAAGAACATGACCTGCATGGGGATGATTAGTTGAAAAGCCATTAACTTTAATTCGGTATCAGTCTTTTTATCTCCGAAGATCTCTTTTAGTAATGGAATAATAATTTGAATGGTATTAATACTCCCATGCTTTAATTCCGAGGAAAAAGCAATTTCTGCAAAGGTATAGTTACTGAAAGCGAATTCAGATATGGCTTTCACCAGATTTTTGACCCGGTAAACAGGATGCTTTTCATCCGTTGACTTTTTTAAAATGGTTTCAGCTATATCCTCCATACAGTAGCCTACGGCGATATTAACAAGATTTTCTTTTGACTGATAATAATAATTGATCAGCGCGCTGTTCACACCTGCCATTTCGGCAATTTGTCTGTTGGTAATTTTGTCTATGTCCTTTTGCTCTTGTAAAAGCTTTACCACTACCGCCATAATCCGTTCTTTAGCACCTGCATTTTCATTCATTTTCACGTTCCTTCTTTCCAATAAGTATTTTTATTTAAGGTCTCGAATTATGTCAGCGTTCTCTTTTGACTGATAGATACTTTTTCTATTTACATCATAAGAATCTGTGGTTAATAAGATTATTCCTTCTTCCAGGGAGGATAGCAGGGGGATTATTGCAAGCACATAGGGAACCAGGCCAAAATAGACCCAAAGGGGAAACACCAGAAACAGAACCAAGCCGGTAAGCTTATTCCCAAGCGTATGCATCATTGCCCATTGTTTGAACTTATTCCGGGTTATAATAAAATTAATCAGCCTGACAACAGCTACAATGAGGGAAATGCTTAAGATAAACAGGTCAATAACAAAATTAGTACGAAATATCAATATATAAAAAACAATGATCCAAAAAATAAAATCGGCCAGACTATCCAGCTTGGCGCCGAAATTGGTCTGAATACGGTAATGGCGTGCAATGTATCCGTCAGCAATGTCACTTAATCCGCAAAGGAGATAGATAATCAAAAACAAAGCAGAGGCTGGTGTTACCAGTAGCATGAGCAGGGATAATGCGATTCGGGAAAACGATATTACATTTGGCAATAACTTCAATAGTATACCTCCGGATTTAACTGCGATTTAATCATGATTAAATTATAACATCGGACTTTATCTCTGTCAATACAATTTTTTACAATGACAGCTGAAGTAATTTAAAAAGAAGTAATAAAGTTGAATTTCTTGAAGGTATGCACAGAGAAAAGATTGAAATATATTAAGTAAGTAAGGTGAAAAAATCAACCACATAAATCAACCGAAGGGTTGATTTATCTTTTCCTTAAATCCTGTATCCTATCCTTAGGATAAAAATAAAGGAGAGGAATCAATGAAAAACATAATGACAGTCAGGAATTTGAAAAAAAGCTTTAAAGAAAATAATGTCCTGAAAGGAATCAACTTTGAGGTTCACGAAGGGGAAGTGCTCTGTATCCTTGGCCCTAATGGTGCGGGGAAAAGTACGACCATTAACATTCTTACTGCGGCTTTGGGAAGTGACGAAGGTAGCATATATTTTAAAGATACTCTTATCAGTAAAGTGCTTCGCAGCTACAAACAATCCATAGGTATTGTTCCCCAGGAAATCGCTTTATACGAAGAATTAAGTGCAGAACGCAATTTAAGCTTTTTTGCATCCCTCTACGGACTTTATGGTAATAAGCTCAAAGAAGCGGTTGAGGAAGCACTTGAATTTGCAGGACTTAAGGAGCGCAGAATGGATAAGGTCAAAACTTTCTCAGGAGGTATGAAGAGACGACTCAATATTGCCTGCGCCATTGCACATCATCCGGAACTTGTTATCATGGATGAACCGACGGTCGGAATTGACCCGCAAAGCCGTAATCACATTCTTTCTTCCATTAAAGAACTTCAGGCACAGGGCATGACGGTTATTTACACCACACACTACATGGAGGAGGTAGAAGCGATATCCTCACGTATCATCATAATGGATCATGGTGCTGTTATTGCTGAAGGTACCAAAGAAAGCCTGAAGGAGGACATTGAAAACGAAAAACGTTATACCATCGAAGTTGAGGAAAATGGAAAAACCGGACATGATGAATTTTTTACAATTGAGGGTGTAAAGAACGTAAAAATTGAGGGAAATACCATTGAAATTACTTCCCTGAAGGGAGTAGAGAATCTTGACCGGATCATCTCTCTCTTAAGTGATCGAGGTGAAAAAATACGTAATATTTCAAGTGAAGCAGCCAGTCTTGAGATGGTTTTCTTAAAGCTGACAGGCCGAAAACTTAGGGATTGAGAAAGGAGAACAAAAATGCGTAATTTTTTATCCGTCTTAAAGATGGATTTGCAGAACTTATTTAAAAATCCCGTGCTGGTTGGGTATAATACTGTATTTTCTGTACTGTTAATCATGATTATGGGATATTTGTGTGGAGGCATCTATGCGGACAGTAAGGATGCCTATCAGTATTACACGGTATCGCTGCTGGTTTATGGTATGCTCAATGGAGCTATGACAGCTTCCAATTGCTTTATGGAGCGTGACATAAAACGTCCGAACCTCCGTATTATTTACTCACCGGGAGGAAGCTTTCAGATTTATTTTTCCAAAATACTGTCCTCTTTTCTGTTTAATTACAGCCTGCATTTGCTCCTGCTTCTGGTACTGTGCCCTCTCTTAAAGGTAAGTCTGGGCAGCAATCCGGTATTTTTTCTGCTATTAATGGCTCCAGTGGAGTTTACGGCAGTTTCATTGGGAATCTTTTTCTGCTGTATCTTTCATTGTGAAGAAACCACCAGCTCCTTACTCAGTACATTGATCAGCCTGCTTTGCTTTTTGGGAGGTTCTTTCTTTTCCCTTGACGGAATGGGAAGTACACTTGCCTTTATTTCAAAACTATCTCCGGTAAAATGGTTGAATGAAGCTTTCTTTTCAATTTCCTGTGATAACAGCTTAAAGTTCTTCTGGCCGGTGTTTCTTGGTGCATCCCTGCTTTCCCTGCTGTTGATACTCGGCTGCCGCTTATTTTTCAGAACGGAGGACTATATATGAGGACTTTTTTGTCTACTATCAAAAATAATTACCTGCGAACCCTTCCGCGTCTTTTTCCACTGATGTTGTATACAATCTTTACGCTTAGCTCCATGTTACTTGCTGTACATATGACAGAGGTACGGCAGGTAAAAGGCCATATCGTACTGATTACAGAGAATCCCTATGAGACTTTACCAAAGAGTACGGATAGTCTGAGTATTGTTGTATCAAAGGAGAAACCGCCTCTTTCTGCGCTTGTAAAGCAAAAATATGATGCCTATGTGACCATTGATGAAAAGGGAGATTACCAGATTGAAACACTTCGTAACAAGGAGTATCAGCAAATGGTGCAGATGTTTCTTAATAACCCCAAAGCTCCTGTAGATACCGGTAAAACAGACCGGGGGGTGGGAACCAATATCATAGGTTTTATGATGATGTTTCTGTTAATGCTGGCCTTCATTAATCTCTTTGCTTTTGCAGAGGATAAAGAACAGGGGCAGTTAAAGAGAATAGCAGCAGCACCGGTTTCCTTTTCCGGTTATCTTTTAGCCCATTGCGTCTATTGCCTGTCGATGGTACTGCCGGAATTTACACTTCTTGTTTTACTGAAAGTAAGTGGATTTAAAATTGGATTTACATTGTTAGAATATGCAGGTCTGTTGGCAGTTCTCAGTTTGTTGAGCATTTCCTTTGCAATGTTCTTAAATACGCTGATCAAGAAGCCCGATAATGCCAATATGCTGGGAAATTCAATTGTTGTACTGACCTCGGTGCTTGCAGGCAGTTTCTATGTATTCAGCAAGAATAATTCAACGCTTGACCGGGTCATTAAGCTGCTGCCCCAGAAACAGCTAATGAATTTTGCTCATAATCTGGAACAGGGGACTCCCTGGCAGCATAGTGCAAGCCTTATTTACGTAATTACTTTTTCGGTGGTATTAATGATCTTTTCCGGTGTGGTTTTAAAATTAAAATATGTGAAATAGCAGGAACACAGACTTGGCTGGGTTAATGGGCTTGCCAAAGCCATTGGACTGGAATACAATAAAGGAATAAAAGCTAGACAGGTGAAATGTCAGGAATAATATTTTCGCACTGTAGTTAACATTCTGGTACGGAATGTTAGCATTTATACTCAATATATAGAAGGAAAAAACATGGAACATTCATCGGATGTATTACTGCTGACTACAAAACTAAAAATACCCGCACCGCGTAAAAACTATATTGTGCGAAAGGCTTTGTTTGAAAAGCTTTCGTTATGTGCTGACATGAATATAACGTTTATAAGCGGCGGTGCCGGAACCGGCAAAACTACTCTTTTGTCGTCCTTTATCCAGGAGAAAAGACTGAAAAAGGTATGCTGGATGTCCTTGGATGCTGCGAATACCAATGTTTATTCCTTCTGGCTCTATTTTACTGCCGCAGTCAGTTCCTTTTTAGAGGAGGATGGAAGTCTTCTGCAATTAATGCGAATGAATTCGGAGGCTTCTCATATGGAAAATATACTCATTACACTGATCAACAGGTTATGGGGAGAAGAAGATTATTATATGGTGCTTGATGATATCCATTGCATCCGTGATGCTGCACTCATCAAAACCTTTGAATTCTTTATAGGAGCTATGCCTGCCAATTTTCATTTCTTTCTGTTATCACGGGAGGATCCGCCGGTATATTTGGGGCCCCTGGCGGTATCGGGCCGGCTGCTGTTTATTGACAGCAAACAGATGCAGTTATCAATGGAGGAAGGCCTGGCATTCTTAAAAAATACCATGAAGCTGGAAGACAGTGAAGAGGAACTGAACCAGTTGAACAGCTATGCGGAAGGGTGGATTGGCGGACTACAGCTGGCGGCAGCTGCGAAAGCTGCCGGAAAATATTCCGGCCAGCTATTGCGGGCAGGCGGAGGAATCGCATCGGAATATCTGACTCGTGAGATAATTGCTGCATTAACAGAAAAGGAAAGAGACTTTCTTACAAAAACAGGATATCTTTCTTACTTTGATGTGGATATATGCAAAAAGCTGTTCCAAAACTTTACTGAGCCGGAGTTTAAACAGATGATGGAGGGCTTGATAGAAAAGAATCTATTTGTTATCTGTCTGGATGATGAGAGGGGAGTATACCGTTATCACAATATTCTTTCCGAGTACCTGACACAGCAGTTCCTTAGCCTTCCGGAAACCCAGAAAGCCGAGCTCTACCAAACAACTGCCCGGGCCTTTGAGGAAAAAGGGGACTATGAGGAAGCCTTGCGGGAATATTGTGAGGCAGGTAATTATGATGAAGCCCTGGGTGTGGCAAGATTGATGGAGGGGAAGCTTGAAGCCTGGAACTATCTTAATCAAGTGCCCTTGGAACTTTTAGCAAAGGATGCAGATCTTACTGCTCAGTGTTTTATCTATAATATCGGTAACTTAAACCTTGAACGCTGCCGTTTGATCTACGATAAATACAGAGAGCTGTACGGTGATTCCGATATATTTAATATTGTAAGTTTTGCGGAGGTATATTTTAAACAGGGAGGAGGGGTTTTGCCTCAATATACGGCGCTGACTGCCGAACAGATTGAGCATATTCCTTTCGGACCTGTGGCTAAAGCCATGTTACTGATTGAAAATGCTGCAGCACTTGTAGAAGTTATGAAATATGACGAAGCAGAAAAGTGTATCCTAAAAGGAATTCAAACAGCCTCCGATTCCAATGCTTTTATAAGCTTTTTTGCCTACAATCAATTAGGGCAGGTCTATGAAGAGGTTGGCCGTTTAAATGACAGTCTTCTCTGTTATGCCAAATCAAAAGAAAAATTAAAATCACTTGAGATGTTAATGTGTGTAGAAACCAATTATCATTTTGGCTTGGCAGGAGTTTATTTACGAAGAATGGAGCTTGATGAGGCAAAGGTAATACTGGAACAAGCCAGAAATCTGTTAGAGAAGCAGCATATTCGTATTGATATTACGGATATGACTTTAATCTATCATCTGGCTGAAATGAGTTTTCTGTGCGGTGAGAATGATGCGGCGGCTTCTTATGTTGAGGATATGATTGCCGAATACCCAAATTACAGCATACTTACTCTGGCGCGTTTGATTTATGAACTAGAATGTACTGAAAAGCTTTCAGACAGCCTTGGTAATAATTTTCTAAAAGAGCTTGAAACAGCAGAGAATTACAGAATACAGCCTTTTATGAGAATACTGCGTGCCCGTCTGCTTTTTAAGCGAGGGGAAATAGAAGAAGCTTTTAAAGAAACAGATGATGTGCTGGCCTTTTCCCGGCTGCAGCATAATAAGCTACGGCTTGTAGAAGCCGGTATTGTAAAAATATATATGCTGTTACAGGGAGAAAATAAAACAGGAAGTCAGCGTGAAATTAATAATTTACTGCTGGAGGCCTTGCATTATGCCCGGGAGGACCGTATTCTGATGCCTTTTTACCTCGACCGGAAAACACTTTTACCGGTTCTTAAGGAACTATCTGCCCAGGTTGGGAAAAAAAATCTGATGAGTCCTCAGGAAATGGAGTTTCTTCGACATACCATTGGGATTTGTGAGGATCAGGGCTCAAAGACAAATAAATCGGAATTGCTGTCTGTCCGTGAATATGAGGTGTTAAAGGAGCTGGCGAAGGGCATTACCAATCGTGAAATTGCGGAAAAACTCTGTATTTCTCAGGCTACGGTAAAGACCCATGTACTCAGCATCTATGGCAAATTAGGGGTTTCCACCCGGATGCTGGCGGTAGATAAGGCCAGAAAGGATGGGCTTATCTGAGAAAGCTAATAATTAGTCTGGGGCAGTGTTTGATTACACTGCTTTATTTTATTGTGATGCTTTCTGCCATACGCAGTAGCTTTGCCGCACACCGAGGGAGTGATTCTGACACAGGACAGGTACTTTCAGGCCTTAGTCAGAGCGGATACTAAAAAAAGGATGCCTTTTTAAAAATTACCACCCTTTTCAAATATAGTGAATCCTTTACAATTTAAAATAGATTTGCTCTTTGAAACGTTGCAATCAGGTTTAAGGCACGCCGAAGGAGCAGGTCTTTTGCAAAATTTGAAGGAGGTATTTATGGGAAAGGCAAAAAGGGAAAGGCAGATGACTCTGTATTTCAAAAGAGTAGCAGTGGTATTGCTTATAATGGCTATGTTGTTACAACCAATACCGGGATTTACAGGAAGCTCTGTACAGAGTGCTGAAGCAGCGGTTACGACAGGGGATTACATCGATCTAGAGCAGACACTGACAGAACTGTATCAAGGGGATTCCTGGTCAGGGTCAAGTGCTTCAGTAAACGAAAGCGGAACAAAAGCAACGGTTACTGTTAACAATTTTGGTCATGGAGGCAGCAATGAATGGGGAATTCAGTACATGGTGAAAGATCTTGGACTGAAAAGCGGCACAGAGTATCTGGTGGAATTTGATATTACCTCAACCATTGACAAAGAGATTTTCCTTAAACTGGATGATACCGGACTGATTGCGGAACCTATCAATCTGTCAGCAGGTGTAACCTATCATTATAGCAAAGAGGCTGCACCTGGAACACCTTCAGCTGATAAACAGACCTTATTTTTTGCCCTTGGAAGGACTGGCAGCGAGGCAAATGACTTAAATGGTACGGTTACCATCGAGAACGTAAGAGTAGAGGCAATTGATGGAGCAGAAACAGCAGCAGACATTACCGTAAACAAAAAAGGAACAAGTGTTAAGTTCCAGCTGGCAAAGAATGCAGCTGCTGCAACAGCAAAGGTATTTTATGCTATTTGTAATTCTGAAGCTGAAGCCAATGGACTTACGATAGGAGATGCAGCTTTCAAAGAGTGCATAATGACAAAGAAGCCAAATGGAATCTGGGAAGTATCGGAACCGGCTGCTTTGACAGACGGTCAGATTATCCGCTATTACTTTGAGAAAGACGGTCTAACAACAGCTCCGGTAAATTATACATTTCTCAGCTTTACAGCAGTGGATTATACCTATGACAATCGTACCGATCTTGCTGCCTCAGGCTATAATCTGGCCTGGGCAGATGAATTTGACGGTACAGAGCTGGATACTGGCAAATGGTCCTTCCAACTGGGAACAAAAGACCCAAATGGAGGACCTGAATATTGGGGAAATGAAGAGAAAGAATATTATACCGATTCAAACCATGTGGTAAAGGACGGCAAGCTGGTAATCACTGCAAAACAGGAGTCAAAGGAGGGGATGTCCTACACTTCTACCCGTATACGCACCAAGACAGATGAAGGTGATACTCTTTATGCAGCAAAGTACGGACGTATCGAAGCCAGAATGAAGCTGCCTGCGGAGGAAGGACTCTGGCCGGCCTTCTGGATGTTACCTGTTGATGCAAATATATACGGAACCTGGGCAGCTTCCGGTGAATTGGACATCATGGAGGCAAGAGGCCGTATACCGGATAAGGTTGGAGGAGCGATTCATTATGGTTCCCAATGGCCTGACAATACTTATTACGGTAAAGATTATACTTTTGATTCCACTACGGATATCAGTGCATATCATTTGTATAGCGTTGAGTGGGAACCAGGTAAGATAACATGGCTGGTGGATGATGTTCCTTATTTCTCCACTGAAAATTTCTGGAGCAAAAGTTCGGGAAATGCTGAAAATTTTACTTACGGAGCACCTTTTGATGTACCTTTCTATATTATTTTCAACCTGGCTGTAGGCGGAACCTTTGACAGCACAGCTAATCTTGAAAATGCCGAACTCCCGGCAGACATGGAGGTGGATTATGTCCGTGTTTATAAGAAATCAGATGCCTATTATCAAAATCTTGAGGATAATCTGACAACTCCGGTAGCAAACAGGGATACTGAAAGTTTTGAAAGTCCTGCTTATCAACCCATTGGCATTAACGGGGATTATATTGGGGATACTGCATTTAATACCTTAAAGACTGTTGCTGAAGTTAAGCCGGAAGAGCCTGACTGGCAGTTTTTTGTAGGTGAATTTGGAGGGGAAGCAGCTGTCACCAGGGAAACCCTTGATGGTACCATCTATGCAAAGGCAGGGATTACGAAAGGCGGAGACCAGAATTACTCAATTCAGCTGATAAAGCACCTGCCTTTTGCTAATGGATATACTTATGAAATCAGCTTTGATGCAAAAGCTTCTGCCGGCAGGGAATTTGTACTTAAACCCAGCGGGGATTCAGATAACGGCTGGGCAGGTTACGGATTATCCAGGAAAGTGAACCTCACTACTGCTATGACCCATTATACACACCGCTTTACCATGGATAAGGATTCGGATCCCACTGCTCGTCTGGAATTCGATCTGGGTCTTGGGACCGGAGATGTCTGGATCGGAAATGTTTCTGTAAAACAGGTAGAACCGGAAGAGACGGATACGACAGATATCTTTAAGAACCCGGATCAGAATGGAGGAAACCACATTTATAATGGTTCTTTCGATCAGGGAACAGGTAAGGTCGCTTTCTGGCATACTGAGAATGCAGCGATGAAGGTACCAAGGGTAATTAATCCGGAATATGACATGGTTACTGGGGATAAAGGAGATTTCAGCTACAGGGCATTTGTAACAGCCAATGATAATAATGCAAGGATTTATCAGAATGGAATATGGCTGCAGCAGTCAGATATTTATCAGCTGGGGCTGGAGCTGTCATCCCAAACAGCAACAAAGGTTTCCGCCGTGCTTACCAGTAAAGATGGTACCAGGATTTATATGAAGGAGACCTTTGAGGTCCCTGGAACCGGTACAAGGGAAAATTATACGGTAAACTTTGCAATGTCTAAGGGAGTAACAGATCGAGAGGCTGTATTTGCATTGATATTTGAAAAGGGAAATATTGTTCATTGGACAATATCCGTTTGCTGCGTACCACCAATAATAATGTAACCATTGATTACAGTGATGTTGTAATAGAACCCATTAAGACGGATTCAACGGGGTGGATAAATAATCTGAATAATGGCACGGTATCCCCTGCAACCAATCAGGAGGGGGAGATTACCAGTCAGACAGTAACCAATCAGTTAACTTATATGAGTATGCTGTATATTCCGGTCACTGTTAAGAAGGGAATCACCTATCACCTTAGTTTTCAGGCAAAAGCACAGCAGGATAATTCTGTTATGGTAAACATCCAGGAGGATAACAGCTGGGCGGTAACCATGGAAGAAAAGTTGAATCTGAAGGCAGAAGAGTGGCAGGAGTTCAAGTTTACTCTTAATTCAACGCTCACCAATGGCAGTAATCCTATCTTCCTGAAATTCTTACTATCCGGTCCTGATGTGGTACCAGGAATTTTTAAGGTGAAGAATGTAACGATGACGGCTGAGGTTCTGGAAGGAGCAAAGGATGCACCGGCGGATACTATCATAAATAAAACACCTGCGGTTAAGGGCAGCGATTATGTAATAGAATTAAAGGATGGACAGTACAAAACAGAATTCTTCAGTTATGTGGAGAAACCGGACCGTAAAGCCCTTGTAATGGTAAACGGTACTGCTTTAGCCGATGGAGCCGTTAAGAATGATACAATCGTTATTCCTGCTTCCAGAATTGGTACAGGGGCATATAAGATCGAGCTGGCACTGGAAGGATACAACAACATCGTGCTTACCGGAATAGTGAAAGATGCTTCAAATCCGGGAAATGGTGGAAATGCTGGTGGAAACGGAAATAATAATGGGGATAATAATCCAGCAAAACCTGTGATAGTAACGCAACCTGTTGGTGGAAAATATGCCTATAGGGAAACTGCAGCCAGTCTGACAGTAAGTGCAACGGGTGACGGGGTATTAAGCTATCAATGGTATATGAAGGAGGCTGATTCCACATCAAGTGCATCTGCTATCAGCGGAGCGACTGGTGCAAGCTATACACCTTCTACTGCTAAAGTCGGAAAAACGGATTATTATTGTGTGGTTACAAACACGAATAAGGAAGCAGCCGGTGTGAAATATGCAACGGTTACATCCAATACTGTAACCGTAGAGGTGATCAAGGCAGCAAATAAAATTACCGGTGTAAGGAATTTGTCTAAGGTTTATGGCAGTGGCGCATTTGCTTTAGCAGCTAAGGCAAAAGGAGCAATTACTTATAAGTCTTCTAATACTCAAGTTGTAACAGTAGATTCTAAAAGCGGTAAGGTTACCATTAAGGGAACCGGTAAAGCAACAATTACGATTACAGCGGCAGGAAATGATAATTATAAGGCTTCATCAAAGAAAATTACGGTTACTGTGATTCCGAAGAAAGCAGTAATAACCAGCTTGAACGCTGGTAAAGAAAGCAAGCTTACGGTAACCTGGGCTAAGGACACGAAGGCTACTGGGTATGTGGTACAGTATTCTGCAAGCAGTAATTTCATTAATGCCAAGACGGTAACAATTAGCAAAAACACAACGATTACCAAGACCATCAGCAAGTTAAAGGGCGGAAAGACTTATTATGTGCGTGTTCGTGCATATACGAAAGCCGGTACAACGAATATAAATGGTAGTTGGAGTATTTTCAAGAAAGTTGCTGTCAAGTAATAGGAAGTATATATTTATTACTCTTATAGTTCATCTTATTTGAAGTATATTGTTATAACAGCATTAGATAATAGCCAGACACGAAGTATAATAATATACTCTTGCCTGGCTATTATTTATATCTGTAAACCTTTTTACTTTGTAGATATGGTTTGAAGAATGAGTAACCATTCAGGATGTTATCTAATGTGTCATATTGCAGGCCTCCATTTTCTGGAAAATCATAAGGCAAAGTAATTGAAAATAATTATATAAATGAAGAATATAAAAGGAAAAGAATTTAAAGGCATTGAAAAAAATTATTCAGTTTGCTTTACAAGTATTGGAAAATAATGATACTATAGAAAAGTATAGCGGAGGAAATGCAGATAATTAAAAAGAAGCCAAGACCTGTAAAATACGAAAATAAAAAATGGAGATATAAGTAACGGACTGCCAAATGCATTTCAAGTAATTAAAACGATAAAATGGGTTGTGGGAGAAGGACAAGCATGTTAAAACTAATAAGATTTGAAGTACCACAAAACGGGAAAGAGAACCCCCTTGCTTTAGGCTGGAATACAACGGTAATAAGTTGGGGAAATGACCGTTGTTTCCTAATTTAAAGTGGAATATTGATAAAAAGGAAGTAGAGAAGCTGAAGGAACTCTTTAACTTTGCAGAATATATAACACAATAGAAAGGTAAGATAATGAACAGTAAATATAATACGAAGAGAATGGTGTTAGCTGCTTTATTTGGTGCAATCATTATATTATTAAATTTTACACCATTTGGATATATTCAGCTGCCCGCCATAAAGGCTACCATTATCCATGTGCCTGTAATAATCGGAGCAATTTTACTTGGACCAGGAATAGGTGCGGGTCTGGGGCTTGTATTTGGGCTTACCAGTTTATACAACAATACATTTGCACCAACAATTCTCTCATTTGCTTTTTCACCCTTCATACCCTTACCGGGGACGGAAAGGGGAAGCTGGCTGGCACTTATTGTTGCGTTTCTTCCCCGTGTTTTAGTGGGTATATTCCCTTATTATGTGTACAAACTTTTAAACAGGTTATTTAAAACCAGAGGGAAATTATTTACTTTGGGAGTTAGTGGTCTTGTTGGTTCGATGACTAATACCCTATTCGTCATGAGTTTGATTTATTTTTTATTTCGTGATGCCTATGGTGAAGCCTTCAATCTTTCTTTAGATGCTGTTTATAAAGCGATATTAACTATTATATTTGTAAATGGATTACCCGAAGCGGCTTTGGCAGCTATACTCGCTGCTGGCATTTGCAGAGCTCTGCAGAAGGTAATTAAAAATGATAATAATAAATAACGTATACTAAAGTAGGTGCACTGCAAACTAAAGTAGGAGTATTAGAAACTAAAGTAGGAGTATTAAAAACTAAAGTAGGAGTATTAAAAACTATAGTAGGAGTACTACAAATTATAGTGGTAGCTAGCAAATGATATTGACAGGGTATAAAATCGTTGCTATACTCCTTTTAGGGAATGAGGTTCTCCCTTGGGTAATGCCTAAACTGCTTTTAAAGCTGATGACTTCTGTTTAAAAACAGGGGGTTATCAGCTTATTTTTTTGGAACACAAAGGAGAAGCGTGATGATTAAGTTAAAAGAAATGTTTATCAACTATAGAGATTTAATTATTCTTGGGGGCATTGCATTAATTATAGGTTTATTAGTTGGGGGCATTGATTCGCTGTTTGGCAGAGTACTATTAGAAATAACAGATTTTAGAAATAAACATTTCTATTACCTGATCCCATTGCTTCCTTTGGCGGGGTTATTTATTATCTTCCTATACACAAAAATAGGTAAAAATTCTATCAAAGGAATGTCTTTATTATTTTCAGTGGGTTTGAAGGAGGAGCAGGCAATTCCCAAAAGACTTGTTCCGTTGGTTATTTTAAATACCTGGATAACTCATTTATTTGGAGGCAGTGCAGGGCGTGAGGGGGTTGCAGTTCAAATAGGCGGTGCAGTAGCCCACAATTTAGGCAGTAAGTTGAATATTAAGAATGGCGATAGAACTTTATTGATAGCTGGAATGGGAGCGGGGTTTGCCGGACTGTTTCAAACACCGATTGCTGGTGTTTTCTTTGCAATGGAAATCTTTACAGCAGGAGTATTGGAATACAGGGCATTATTTCCCTGTATAATTGCTGCTTTTACTGCAAGCTTTACCTCACACGCATTAGGTTTAGAAAAGTTCAGTTTTAATTTAACAAGTGTTGTTAATATTGACGTCCTGACTTTGCTTAAAATTATGTTACTGGGTGTTTTATTTGGAATTGTCGGCAGTCTTTTTGCAAGGCTGCTTCATTTTAGTAAATCATTCTTTAGCAAATTTATTGTAAATCCATATTTAAAGATTTTTATTATTGGCTGCTTATTAAGTATTTTATTTCTTGTCTTGTATGGTGGCAGATATTCCGGACTTGGTACTAATTTAATTGAAGCTTCTTTTACGAAGGGGGAAATATATAAATTCGACTGGGGTTTGAAATTTTTACTTACGATTATAACCCTTAGTGCTGGTTTTCAAGGCGGTGAAGTAACGCCGTTATTCTCAATAGGTTCCTGTTTGGGAGTAGCGGTAGCCGGTATTATTGGATTACCCCTTGAATTTGCAGCTGCCCTTGGGTATATAGCAGTTTTCGGCAGTGCAACCAATACAATGATAGCACCGATTTTTATAGGGGCTGAGGTATTTGGTTATGAGTATGTTCCTTATTTTTTCGTGGTAACAGCAATTGCATATGTTTTTAACGGCAATAAGTCAATTTATTCTGCCCAAAAGACTTATTAATATAAACCTACTGTCTATTGCACTGAAACTTAAGCAGTTTTAGTATCAATTTGACTTTCATAGGGAAATACTAATCAAAAATGATTAGGAGATAAACTTCATGAAAGACAAGGATATGTATACTCCTCAGGAAATTCAAGGTCAGAAACAGCCTGCTCCTGGAAAGGAAAGTAACATGGAGCCGGAACCGATTTATGATAATCCGGATTACAAGGGAGCTGACAGACTTAAGGGAAAGACAGCAATTATAACCGGTGGAGACAGTGGAATTGGCAGAGCGGTGGCAGTTGCCTATGCCAAGGAAGGCTGCAATGTTGTTATCGTCTATAATATAGCGGATGATGATGCAAATACGACCAAGCAGGCAGTGGAAAGCTATCAGAGTAAAGCGCTGCTGCTTAAGGGTGATATTGGGGACAGCAATTTCTGCAATCAGGTCATAGAGAAAACCATTCAAACCTTTCAACGGCTGGACATACTGGTAAACAACGCAGCTGAGCAGCATCAGCAGAAAAGACTGGAAGACATTACGGATGAGCAGCTGCAAAGGACGTTTCAGACCAATATCTTTGCTATGTTTTATTTAACCAGAGCAGCACTTCCTCATCTGAAAGAGAATAGTATCATTATAAATACAAGCTCTATAACAGCCTTTAAAGGAAATGAGACTTTGCTGGACTATTCCGCAACAAAAGGCGCAATCACTGCTTTTACAAGATCCTTATCCACCAATCTTGCAGAACGTAAGATCAGGGTAAATCAAGTGGCTCCGGGTCCTATCTGGACGCCATTGATTGTTTCCACGTTGGATAAAAATACCGTTGGGACCTTTGGGAAAGATACGCCCTTAAAACGGGCCGGACAGCCGGTTGAGGTAGCAGAAGCTTATGTATTTCTCGCCTCCGATGCATCGACCTATATCACTGGACAGACCATTCATGTTAATGGTGGTACAGTTGTTAATGGATAGGATTAACAAAGTTAAGAAAACGGGAAATAAACAATAAATCATAAATCATGCTATCAATAGAAGGTTTAAACCTTTATTGATAGCTTTTTTAGATGCATCATGTTAATAAATGGTGCAAATTGTATTTAGTTTACAATCCAACTTGCGAAAAAATGGGATAACATGGTATAATTAGGGTGTAAGAGGGTGGTGTTTGTAGAAAAAAATATAATACATAGGAGAGAGTATTGATGAAGAAAAAAAGCGTATTTAGGGTCTTGCTAGCATTAACAATTATCTTGTGTTATGGACAGATAAACGTATCTACTGTAGAATCGAAAGATAATATTCAGGAAAAATTAGGGATTGGGATAAATGCTCTTACAAGAGATTGCCCTTTACATGGATCTGAAATTTTTAATTTAAGAAGCGAATATTCAGCCTATACTTGGGATGCCAACCAGCATACCTTAAGAAATTTTAGAGAATATTATTATCCAGGTTGTGGTTGTACATTTACAGTATATGATACCAACAGTGTTGTAACCTCAAACCATAGTTTTAGCTATTCTGATTATGGGCATAACAATACACAAAACACTCATTCATATAAGCCATATTGCTATTGCGGTTTTACAAAGGATGTAATTACAGTAAGATGTACAGGAGGAGCGCACGTATCTCCTTCAAGAGTTGAACTGCCAGAATAAAAAAGCAAATACATCACCCCCTCTACATGAAGATTAGTGATTTCAACTCTGTACAATAGTTAACTGACATGATGTTAGTAGTGTTTATGAAAAATACATTTTTGTACTTTAGATAAATATTTTTATTCTGTATAAGGAGAGTATCATATGAGGAAACACGCTCGGTTGTTATCTTTATTACTTATTATCATTATAATAATTAATACAATATTAAGTAATAGTCAGCTAATGTTGGCATATGCTGGTAATAGTCAAATAAGTTCGAATGATGATAATAATGTAATTGACTGGGATAATATACAACCTATTGCAATTGGGAGTGGTAATATTACCAGTTTATCTGCTGTTCAGAAAAGCGATACATTATACATATTAATACTTGGTTCTAACCTCAATACTATGAGTAATATTTATATTGATAGTGATGATAACGGATCAACAGGTTTCCACAGCTGGGCTTGGCAGAATTCTGGAATTGATTACATGATAGAGAATGAAAGTTTATATTCTTATTCAGGTACTGGATCAGATTGGGCATGGAATTATCAAGGCACTATTTTGATAGATAAGAATGATTCACGTATTGAAATATCAATTGAATCAAGCTTTATGGGAAGCAATGTTCCTAGAGGTATGAGACTGTCATTTTGTAGAGCCGGTACGGATTATTTACCCGAAATTGGGCAAGGCATGTCATATAAAGGTTATACAATTCCTGATAATGGAACAGTAGAGTACGACAAAGAAATTAGTAAAAGTGCTGGAATATTAAATAAGAATGGTACTTTAACTTTGGATACAAAATATAACCAATCAAATAAATTTAATATTTATTATGGTGAACTTCAATATAGTGGAATAACGGATTATTCTATTTATGATTTTTTAATTGTATATGACAGGAACATTGAAAGTGTTAACAAAGCTCGATCTCAAGGCTGTAAAATATTTCAATATTTATATTTTGGTAGTAGATTTGAGGATACTGATATATTTATTTCTAATTTTAAAAAACAGATATTAGATCTTAAAAATAATGGTTTGGCGGATGGGATTTTCCTTGATGAATGTGATGCTGATTATTGGGAATTAGGATATTCGAGGGATCAAGAAAAATCCCAGATTTTTTATAATAGGTTAAAAGAAGTCACTGACTATTGTAAGAGTATAGGTGTTCAAACAGTAGTTAATGGAGCAAGGGTATTTTGTGATTTAGGGGATTATTATTTATGGGAAAGTTTTCAAGGGTACTGGACAACTAATTCATTAAAATGGAGCAATACCTCTAGTCAAAGGAATGTCTCAAGTGTGGGTGAAATTAACTATGGATTATTACTTTCTGACTGGACTTTAAGTGGGAGTTGTTATTACGATGGACAGTCAATCCGGGGGGGAGCAAATGGTTCAGCTGAGATATTAATAGATATGGATTCTATTGTTCAGCAACAGGATAAAAAAGATATTTATGATTGGGTATACTTTGAATGGTTCGGTATCGGAGCTGATGATAATAACTGCTCCATTTGGGTATGGACAGGAGATGAGCTGCCTTTTAGTGAAAATACATGGGATGGGACTTGGAGAAAATTACCCAAGTTATGGAAGGGTGAAGCTGAGTCGTGGAATGGGATAGGTAAATCATCAAGATATCTGAAAATAAAGATGTTATTTAATGGTGCTGATAATCTGAAAATGGACTCTATCTTATTAACATATGATTATAAGTATCCTTATTGGCAAATGAATAATTCTAACGGACAGGCAGACACGAATCCCTATTTATGGAATTACAATGTTAGCCAGAGGGATTACTTGTGGAAAAAAACAAACGAATCAGGTAACAAGGTAAAAGTATTGACACATAGCTATGGCGATTCTGATGACGATTATAAAAAGAGATATACATTTCTTAGTTCTGAGATATGGGGATTCCATTCATTTGATTATGTTCATCCAATGATGCAGAGTATTTATGAAAATAACATTATCGATGAGCCAATTGGAATGCTTTTAAATCGAATAGATAATAACACAGGTAATTTTACCGGAGCTACAGCATCTATTGATTTAAATAACCATACGTATACATTAGAAAGGAATGAACCAGGATACTGGTATGACAGAGCAGCGATAGTTGATGGGGAGACAAATGAGTGGGCATCTAGTAATATATTGTATCAGCATACAGGACAAGCTTTTAATGCATATTCGCAGTGGTGGGGAGCGAATACATCAACTTATAATCAAGGTACCTTTGATAATATAAAAATTGAAAATAGAGACGGAAATAATGTTCTTGAGCTAGTTACAGATGGATCGGGTACATGGACAAGTCCTGTTATAAAAGCTTACAAAGCAGATTCTTTGGGGGTGATGAAATATATATATTGGAACTATGGTGATGGAAGTGCAATTTATCAATGTAAATATAAATTGTCAAACGGACACTGGACTGATTGGTCTAGTGTTGGAGACACTAATAGTACTCCCAATGTAGATTTCAAGGAATTTCAAGTTAAAGTTGAACTAACGGGGAAAGCTTCTTATACGGATTATATAAAACAGAGAGATGAAAATGGGGAGACAATTACGAAAGAGGTTTTTCATCAAGGTGTAAGTTTTTGGGGTTCTTCTCATACTTGGGATATATACTTGCCTGAGAATATAAATATTAAGAATTTTATGGTCAATGATGATAATAAATATTTATATATTTCTTATGAAGTTGAAGGTCAGATTGATTTTAGCCATAATCCAAATCTTCCATCAAATTATAATTATAACATCTATCTAAATACTACATCAAATAGTAATAGTGGTTATATCGGTGAATGGTGGAAAACCACTTTTGGTTCAAATTATAGAATTAGTAATAGTGGTATATTTAAGTGGGATGACAGTTGGACTGATAGAACTGATTATAATGGATGGAATTGGATAGGTTCTGCAGGAATGACTTATAAGTTAAGTGAAGATAAAAAAACCATCGAATACCGTATAAAAAAGGAAAGCTTAGGAGGGTTAGAAGAAAAAGATCTTAAGGTTTTCATGCAAGTTGATGAAAGTGCAAGTTCAGTGGGGAATCTTGTTAATCCTTTTGATAGTACTGAAGCTTATTATAATGGATTTTATATTTATAGTCAGAAGTCATATAATATGAATACACCCCATGGATGGTATTGTTCCGAGGAGCAGGTAATAGATATCAATGATGGTTATGTATACCTGGATTGGGAGCAGAAGAGACCAGAAGGAACAGATGTAAAAGCATGGATAAGAACAAGAAAAGACAATGAAAATTGGAGCAACTGGCAGGAAGCAATAAAGGGAGTTCCTATTTCGGGAACATTTAATAGGCTACAATATTGTTTCGGGCTATTTACGGATAATGGGGATTTAAGTCCTGCCGTAAGTGCTATAGAAGTAAATACATATAACTTAACAGATGAACCTTTGATAAAAATAAGAGGAAATACGCTGACTTATACACCTTTTCAGCTTTTTATTGCAACAAAAAACAAAGAGTCGCTTACTGTAAAAATTACTGGTCCAAATGACTACAGTGATACAAATACGTATTATAGAGAAAATACCTATATAAATATTAGCGAATATTTTACTTATCCTGGTGACTACACTATTGTTGTTAATAATGCTGGAAAAGAAGTAGTAAAAAAGATAACAATAGAGCTTAGTGAGTTTGATGAAGCTTATCAGATGCTTGAACTAATCAGACATGATAGAGAATGCACAGTTATGTTTGAAGCAAGTGGTGAAGATGACTTATTATTTGAGGCTCAGCAAAATGCATTTTATACTATGCTTGCATTATTAGAGAATGAAATAATAAAAAATAACTCCTATGTATCTATTTATCTTGCAACACGTTTACTAGATGGAGACATGCTTAGTTTATCTGATATAAATACTATTAAGAATTCATTAATGGTAAGCGATGATGAAGCAAATACATATTTCACTCAATGGGAGCAAAAACGTGATGAAGAACGAACAAGTCTTGCTCTAAATATGATACCTTTTATTGGTGGAATAAAGGGATTTATTGAAGGTGTGGATGGGCGTGACTTAATAACAGGACGGAAATTAGCTTGGTGGGAATGTGCAGTTGGAATTATTGCTGGTTCATTAGATGTTGTTGGTTTTAGTAAGTTAGCAAGTGTTGCACTTGTAGAAACAAAGACTATGCCATTATTACTACGGTTGGAAGTTATTGCAGGGAAAATAAGTAAACCTGTTGCTGAAGCTATTGAAGCGGGAATAAGGTTAAAAACATTTACTAAAATTGAGGATGCCCTAACATGTGTACGTAATGTTTCGGTAGATGTTCTTGATAGTGTAAGTCTTACTAAATTCTTAAGTGATGTAGATGGAACGGCTTTTTCCATCCCTGAGAAAGCAACACTTAAAAGTGAAATTTTAAGAAGGGCCGGATTTACAAATTTTGATAAAAGTGGTACACTAGATGATGCAATTGGTTTTACAAGTTTAAATATTGAGGTTGTTGAACTTCAAGATGAAATTATATTATTTAGAAGAGGATATCCAGATGAACCAATCTCACCCTTTGGACTCGGAAGATGGTATGGAGATAAATATCGGACAATAGACCAAGTTCGTAATGAATTGGCAGTATGTGAAGCCTGGGGAAATCCTCTTACAGGTGAATATACAATTACTGTACCTAAAGGAACAAAGGTATTAAAGGGTACTGCTGCACCACAAACAATAACGAGTTATAATGGTGATGTAATTGAATATAGAGCCGGTGGCGGTGTACAGTATTGGCTGAATGATATCCCAACTGCATGGTTAGTGCAATAAAGGAGAGTATTACTATGGATAAAAAAAATGAATTTATAAATCTAATTGATAAGGGAATTTTATTGTTGAACGAACTAATAAATCAATATCAGATGTACGCTGATAGGTATAGAAAAATGATAATAAATTTAGAAGATTTAAAACAAGCAATTTTAGAAGAGAAACTTGTAACAAATTCTATTTCTCTTGTAGTTACACGTATGCTAGACCATAATGATCCTAAGATTCTTGAAGATGCTGTTTTGTCAATAAATAAGTACTATTGTGAAAACTACCGGACTATTTGAGCAAGAATTTAACAGTAGCTAGGTGTAACGATTCAAATGTAAATATTCATTTTAGATATTTTGGAGCATAATTAAAAATTCATGAAACGCAGTAAAGGTTGGAACACTTGCCTTGATTGCGTTTCATGGATTTTGTGTATGGAATCATTTTTTGAATTTGCCAGGAAACGGGAACGATCTCATTTAATTTTCCAATAAGAGAACTAATAAAATAGTCAAAGATTTTATTCATTACTACTATTAAGCTTTTCAATAGCCTCCCTTAACTTCTTAGGGATGGGTAACCCCAGCAGTCCGGCATTCTCTAATATGCTAATCCCTTCATTAGCCAAATAGAACATAATAACCAAGGTTCTAAGGGTACTGCCTGTTCCCAGCACATAGTTATCCATAATATTTCCCATGGAAACAATCAAAAATATCAGGAATTTTCTTACAATACCCCTATACCCTACTTCACTGGAAATCTTCTTATCCCTTATTGCCAATAAAACTCCCGTAATATAATCAATGGCTACAAATGCAGTCAATGCATAAATAAGAGAGTTAAATCCCCCAAAGATACAGCCAAGTATTCCTCCCACAAATGCAAGAATTAATCTAATATGTTCTATCATATCCTCCATAACTTATCCTCCCGGTCTAATGCTTGTCCACAAATATATTTTTTAGCTTCTTCAAAGCTCTGTTCTTCATCTGGTTTACAGCCTGCCTGGTTATACCTATGGCACTGGCAGTTTCAGCAACAGTGTAGCCTTCATAAAAAAGCAACTTGATGATATTAAATTCCTGATTTGTTAAAAGCTCTCTTAACAGGTCATAATCAGTATTTATATAGGTATCCATTGTTGCAGTCAGAGAATCAATATAATACAATTCATTTTCGCTGAGTTCTGAATAAGTGGTAAAATTTCGTAACTGTTTTACCCTTATCAGCTTCTTAATATAACTGTTATGTATGGAAGTGGTAAGATAAGCTACCAAACAACCGTCATTTTTATTCTGTAGCTTATCAGCTTTTAAAGTAGAAAGTAATTCAATAAAATCCACAAGAAGATCGTCATAGGCATCTTCGTATGAAAGACTATGAGCATACTTTTTTAAGATTGGCTTGAATTTTTCTATAAGCTTTAATGTTGCTGTATTATCCCCGCGTTGTATTTTATAAACTTCCTCAATTATCATACTGAATTCCACCTTTCAAGTAGTAAAGAGATGGAAAACACAAAAATGTAAACATATGGAAATAATTTTCTGCTTTTATTATTGCATTTTTTACGAAAAATGTCTTTCTTACAAATTTGTCACATATTTGCAGTATGGAAATTAATAGAGTATAATAATGAATAAAAGAAAAATTTAGGAGGCAGCCATGAAACCTGTACATTTATCAAAGAAAGCTATTGCTGGCCTGCTCATGCTCGTCCTGCTGCTCACTTTAAGTGCCTGCGCTAAAAACAATGAAGCGTCAGATACTGCAAGTCCTGCACCAACTTCCAAGGTTTCACCCACTCAGTCACCTGAGAGTACCGTAGAACCAACCAAAGGCTCAGAAGGTACTGATAAGGAAACAAAGGAAGAAGAAAGCCCTTCCAAAGAATATAACCTGATGGAATATACAGAAGCACCCAATGAAAAAAGCTCCATAAAAATTCAATACCCAAACTTTACAGACAGTGAATATGAAGTGGTAAATGCTATGATTTATGAGAAGGTGAAAAGCTTTGCAGCAATTGATACGGAGTATTTTTCAAGTGATACTGCATTGACCTTGGATTATCAGTCTGCGGTTACCTTGTTTAATAGTAAAATAATAAGCCTTGTATTTTGGGGGACCAGTTATTTGGAGGGAAGTGCGTATCCCACCAGCAATCTCGTACCGCTTAACATAGACTTACAATCCATGAAAGAAATTACACTGAAAGATTTGTATAATACCAATGAGGAGTTTGAAAAGGTATTTTTTGAAAAAGCGTATTTTCCTACGGAGCCTGTAACCTCCTACGATAAGGAGAGCTTTTCCCAGATGCTCAGCCTTCAATCTCCAGATTATCAAACAGTAGATCCATTTAGTATAGCGGATAATGTTACCTGTTTTCTTAAAGAAGATGGCATAGTATTAAGTCTGCCAGCTGTGCATGCAACCGGAAGTGATCATTTTGAAGCGCAGCTTAATTACAGTGATATACAGCAGTTTTATCTGCCGGATCAGAAGTATTGGGAAGATTAAATCCTTTCATTACAATCGGATTCACTGTTTCATTATAATCAGCACTGTTTCATTACTATCAGCACTGTTTCGTTACAATCAGCACTGTTTCATTACTATCAGTACTGTTTCATTACAATCAGCATTGTTTCATTACAATCAGATTCACTGGTTTACATCTATTAAATCACACACTGTATATACCAAAGCAGAGCGGACAGAACGGCACAATGATTTTCAAGTACGATCTAGCCGGTGTTAATACCGATACGTTATTATAATAAAAGGAGCAGCCTGTAACCCTGTTAAAATGGGAAACAGCCTGCTCCTTTTCACAAGACTTTAAGTCAAGGAAGTATAAATATCATCTATATCTTTAAGTCAAGGTATTAAACCAATAAGTTCCCTGATTGCCCCGTACCTGATCCTGTGAAGAATTTGCCGGTCTTTCATAGTTATGCAAAAATGCACCAGCCAGGTAATAGGCGCTTTCTGTGGATTTGGCGAACTGGGCGAAGGTAAGATTATAGGCAGAGGTAGGATAGTACTGTATACCTGCACTTACCTCATACAGGATACGGAGCAGCTGACTGTCCATATCGGCGACGGTATAATTGTTGCTCTGAGCCCAGCTGATATATTTCGTTGCCGGAGTCCATTGAACTAAACCAAAACCACCGCTGGTATTATTTGCATTAAGTCCCTGCCAGATACCTGGATTAATCGTGCTTTCTGTCTGCATGTTTCCAAGCATTCCGCAAACTGCATTTTTGGTCCAGCCTTTACCACGCAGATAATTAAGGATATACTGCGCATTTACTGTCATTTGGCTCAATGTCAGATAGCTGTTGCTGATATAGAGCGAGCCGTTGCCAGAAGACGGATAAACGTTATAACCAAACAGATACTGCCAGGTGGTTGAGCCGATGATGCCATCGTCTGAGATTCCCATCTTCTGCTGAAAAGTTTTCGTAATGGTCGTTGAATTGGAACCGAAGATGCCGTCTACTGTAATCGTCTCGAACTTGCTAAGCAGATACTGGGCTGCTCTTGCCGCGTAATTGCTGGAACCATTCTGTACGGTTGCTACCAATGCGGACAGGGTGTTTCCCCCTGCAACACCATCTGCTGAGAGTCCATTGCTGCTTTGAAAATTAATCACTGCGGTTTGGGTGCCTGACCCAAAACTTCCGTCAATGGTAATGGAATATCCCCGGAAAACCAGCAAGCACTGAAGTGCGCTTACATTTTTTCCGGAGTTGCCTGTACTTAAGACAGGCCAAGAAGGAATTGTTGCCATGATTTCTACCTGCTTTCTTTAAATTATTGAAGAACTCCTAAATGTCGCGCGCCCTTTGAGAAGCATCTTCTACAAGGTAAAGAGAGGGACTGGATAAAAATGTAAACATGGATTAAACTAAAATATATATCATAAAGGAGTTTTAAAGCAGGAAAGGTTTACATCAGTGAGTGAAGGAATTATGGGAGTATAAATGAGTAATAAATCCAACAAAAAACGATTATCTAAAGTAGCAATCATTAAAACAATTAGCTAAATAAAAAGAATGAATCAAATTAAAACCAAATAAACAAATTATAAACAATTAAACAAAATAGCAATTAAACGATAAAAATCAATTAAACAATAAAAATCAATTAAGCAAAATAGAATTAAACAGGATAGCAGTTAAAAATCAAATAAGAAAAACAGCAATTAACAACTATCAAGTATATTAATTAAGAAAAACAGTTTGATTTTATAAATGATTCCGATATAATAAAGACTATTGCAATTTTATCCCCTACAATAGGAATTGGAGATAATTGAATTTTTTAACTTTACAGGAGATTAGGTATGTGTGCGCGAAGGATTGAACCTTTTGAATATAAGAATAAAACAGAATTCCAGGAAAAGCTGGTAGAATGGATAGGAGATGTTCTATACGACATTCTGCCAGACCATGGGTACGAAGTACGTGATGAACAGATATTTACAGCGTTTCAGATTGCAGATGCCTTTTGTGAAAATCAGGTTCATCTGGCAGAGGCAGGACTTGGAACAGGTAAGACAATTGCGTACCTGCTGTCCGCAATCCCTTATGCAAGAATGAGCGGAAAACCCGTTGTAATTGCATGTGCCACGGCAGCTCTGCAAGAACAGCTGATCCATCCGGAGGGTGATTACAATAGATTATCAAAGCTGCTGGGATTAGAGATTGATGCTCGTATGGCGAAAGATCCAGGACAATATATTTGTGATGTGAAAATGGAAGAGTATACAAGTGAGCAAAATAGGCTGGCAAATGAGATTAAACAGTGGATGAGTCAAACAAGACTTGGAGAGCGTTCAGAAATGCCAACTATACCGGATGGAATCTGGAAGAAGATTTCCTGGGATCAAGGAATGGATTGCGATACCTGCCTTAATCGTGGATATTGTAAATTAGTAAAAGCAAGAGAACATTACAGAGCTGCAAGAGATTTGATTATTGTTGATCATGAGACCTTTTTCAAGGATTTATGGACTCGAGCTGAACATGTGGCAGAAGGGAAATTACCAATACTGCCAGGCTATAGTGCAGTTGTATTTGATGAAGGACATAAGGTATTGCTGCCAGCATCTATTCAGGCAGGTTATCAGATTGATAGAGAGGATATGGAGTCCATTGTTGAAGTATTTGAAGAAATACAGGGAGCCAGAAATTCCTTTATGACAGCTACCGTCAGGATGAATCAAACAATGGGGCAGTTCTTTATGGCTGTAAAGAAATCTGTTATAAGGGCTGAAAGTACGGAGCGGCTGTCTATCGAAAGAAAGGTGGATCTTTTAAAAGCTGCCAATCACTTTCGAAAAGCATTGGACGGGCTTCTGCTGGAATTACAGATAGAACAGGAACTGTATTTTGAATCTGTACCTGCACATCTTATTCAAGCCTATGAAGGACAAATAGAAAGGGCAATCAGGGCCTTGGACAGTTTCCTTAAAGAGGGGGAAGAAAACAGTATTCCTTGGCTGAATAGAAAAGACGGAAGCTTTTGGATTGTACCCCGTAAGATAAGCAAACAGTTAAACCAGCATTTATTCCAAAAGAAGCTGCCGGTGGTGTTCACTTCTGCAACCTTAAGCAGTGAAGGTGATTTTGATTATTTTATTCGTACAGTGGGTTTAGACAGGGTGTCTAAATCAACAATTGGCAGTCCCTTTAATTTAGAAGAGCAGGTAACAGTCTATCTTGATGAGAAAGCTGCCAGTATGGATGAGAAAGCTTCCGGAATGGACGAGAAAGCTGACCTCAATATAGAGAAACTGGTATATCTGTTAAAGAAGAATGATGGTCACTCACTTGTACTGACCAATACACTGTCACAAGTCCGTAAGATAAGAAAGAGTCTGGAGGGGTATTCCTTTCCCTTTGAAATTCTTTGGGAGGACCTGGGTGAGCGGGGCTATCTGGTAAACAGGTTTCGAGAAGAAGAGAATACCGTACTGATTGGTGCAAATTTCTGGGAAGGAATTGATGTACCTGGTGATGCATTAACCCAGCTGATTGTATGGAAATTACCCTTCCCTGTACTGGACCCCTTACTGGAAGCATCCCGTAAAGAGGTAATGGAGCAGGGGCTTGACCCGGTTAAAGTAATTGATTATCCGGAGATGGGTCTTAAACTAAAACAAGGTTGCGGCAGACTCATAAGAACAGAAAGTGATAAAGGAAAGATAGTAATATTAGACCGTATACTTAATACACCTTGGGAAAAATTTGTTAGAGGTGCACTGCCTGCCGGAGCGAAGGTTATGGTGGAAGAGCTTTGAATCTGTATATTTGTAATTAAATTATAAGAGTAAACTTACAAAATTGTAAGATTATCGTAAGGAAAAACGATGGTTATGCACTCCTTTTGTTGTTATACTGTAGCTGCAGAGTATGAAAGGAGTGATTTTAATGAAAAATAAAAAAGTTAGAATCAGTATATTGGTACTTGCTTTAATCGGTTTAATTGCCGGCATAATAAAAATATCGCCTATCGTAGTAACAGGATATGAAATGTATAAAACCGCAATAGAAACAATGAGTATATCCGATAAGGTTGAGGAGATCAGGCAGGATGAGAATTATATTACATTTGATGAAATACCGGAAGAATATATAAAACAAGTATTAAAGTCAGAGGATAGGCGGTTTTATTATCATTTGGGCTTTGACCCCATATCGACGACAAGGGCTATGGTAAACAATATAATGGCAGGAAGATTTGAACAGGGGGGGAGCACCATAACCCAGCAGCTTGCTAAAAATATGTACTTTTCTTTTGAAAAGAATTATGAAAGAAAGGTAGCAGAGCTTTTTGTTGCATTCCAACTGGAAAAAGAACTTACAAAAGATGAAATTTTGGAGCTGTACTGTAATATTGCTTATTACGGCGAGGGTTGTTACGGATTGAAACAAGCTGCAGAGCATTATTATGGTGTTGATCCGCTGGAATTATCAGAGGTTCAAATTGTAGCACTTGTGTGGACCTTAAAAAGCCCGAATAATTATAATCCCAATGCCTACAAGGGAGCATAAGGATTGAGCAGCAGCATTTTATCAATAATATTGAAAGAAATCTCAATAGCATTTAGTACAGGCTTCAAGGTACATTGCCGATTCTGTGAGCACCAGCATACAGTAAATGTATGTTTTCTGCACAGCATCGGCATAATTTTTATGTTAGTATGAAGTAAAACAATCACTTAATATATTTTGGTTTGGGCAGCAAGTTGAAATATGTAGGTTTGGGCAGCAAGTTGAAATATGCAGGTTTGGGAGCAAATTGAAATATAAATTGTAAAAATATAGAATATATGTTAGAATATTACTATAGTATCCGTAATTTAATAAAGAAGGGGTTTGTTTAAATTTCCGTCCCTTTGTCAATAACAGGTTATCAATACAAATCAAATATAAAACTAATCTAAAATCATAATATAAGAATAATAGTAACTTCAATCTTATGACGTCTATAGTTCACGGAATAATTATCTGCTTAAATTCATTTTAAAACATCCAAATCAGTTTCAGCATAATACAAAAATAAATCTGAATAAGTAGAGAATTATTGCCTGTACACAATAATTCATTATTACCTGTACACAATAATTCTGTATTTATAAATATCAATTTTCAAAGGAGGTGTAATTCGCTACAAAAGAAAAACTCAGGGAGAGTAAAAATAATAAATAAAGGAGAAGAAAATCATGAAAAATGTATTGGGTGGTGTAAAAAAGAAATTTAAGGCAATTGTTTCAATGCTTTGTGTTGCAGCAACAATAATAACTACCTGTAATTTTGTGGGCAGTCAGAAGATTAATGCAGCGGATACGAATAATGATGACTGGCTCCACTGTGTGGGAAACAGGATTTACGACAGTAAGGGAAAGGAGGTTTGGTTAACCGGTGCAAACTGGTTTGGGTTTAACTGCTCTGAAAATGTATTTCATGGTGCCTGGTATGACATCAAGGACATTTTAACAGATGTTGCAGACAGGGGAATCGGTCTGCTGAGAATACCGATCTCTACAGAGCTATTGTACAGCTGGATGGTTGGAAAACCCAATAAGGTTTCCAGTGTAACTGCCGCTAACAATCCTCCCTATTATGTATGCAATCCTGATTTTTATGACGCTGCTACAGGCGGTGTAAAAAACAGTATGGAGATATTTGATATTATTATGAGATACTGCAAAGAGCTGGGTATTAAGGTAATGATTGATGTACATAGCCCGGATGCCAATAATTCAGGACATAATTATCCCTTGTGGTATGGTCTGACTACAAGCACAGCAGGTGAAATTACTACAAAAAAATGGATTGATACCTTAGCCTGGCTTGCAGACAAATATAAAAACGACGATACAATTCTGGCCTTTGACCTTAAGAATGAACCTCATGGACAGAGAGGATATACTGCTGCTGAGCCTACTAATTTTGCCAAATGGGATAATTCCACTCAGGAGAATAACTGGAAGTATGCCGCGGAAAGGTGTGCCGCAGCCGTACTTGAAAAGAACCCGCGGTTATTAATCGTAATTGAAGGTATCGAACAGTACCCTAAAACCAATCTGGGTTATACCTACGCCACTCCAGAGGTATGGGGGGCATCAGGCAACCAGGCACCTTATTATGGAGCCTGGTGGGGAGGAAATTTAAGAGGTGTTAAGGATTTTCCCATTAATCTGGGTACACTGAACAGCCAGATTGTCTATTCACCTCATGACTATGGCCCATCAGTGTATAATCAGACCTGGTTTGATAAGGATTTTACGACCCAGACTTTATTGGATGATTATTGGTATGATTCCTGGGCATACATTAATGATCAAGGTATTGCACCACTTCTGATAGGTGAATGGGGCGGCCATATGGACGGCGGAAAGAATGAAAAATGGATGACCTTATTACGCGATTATATGATTAAAAACCGTATCAGTCATACTTTCTGGTGCATTAATCCGAATTCCGGAGATACGGGCGGACTTCTGACCTATGACTGGAAGACCTGGGATGAAAGTAAGTACAATTTATTAAAACCTGCGCTTTGGCAAGCTAACGGCAAGTTTATCGGGCTTGACCATGTAGTGCCTCTTGGCAGTAACGGAATTTCCCTGGGTGAATATTACGGTAATTAAAATCATATTTGTAGTAATTGCCTGATTATCTGTTTTAACTTATCGTAAACCGGATAAAATAATTGCATCGTGATTTGCACTGTGATAATGTATTTAAAAAGCGAGGGCAGATAAATGTATGAGATTAAGACAAAAGAAAACGATAACGATGTAATGCATTTTATAGAAGGAATCGAAAATATCAGAAAAAGGGAAGATGCCTTGAAATTGCTGAAAATCTTTACAGAAACCACTGGTTTGGAAGCAAAGATGTGGGGAGCCAGTATGATTGGCTTTGGCACTTATCATTATAAGTATGCTTCCGGTCATGAAGGAGATGCCATGATTACAGGTTTTTCTCCCAGAAAGGCGAAAATAAGCCTATATCTATCTGCCTCTGAGGCCATACGTTATAACGCAAATGATAATATACGTGATAATCTGTTGAATAGATTAGGCAAGCATACTGCAGGAAAAGGATGCATCTATATTAATTCCTTATCTGATATCAACGAAAGTGTGCTAAGGGAATTTATCGTGGAAAATATTAAATTCATTTGCGGCACATACCCGAAAAACAGTCTTGCTAATAAGAATCTAGGTGAGGCATAAGAACAACCACTAAAAAGGAATATAATTAGTAAGGGGCTATTGCATTTTAACAATGTTGGTGCAAGTAGCCCCTTTGCTTTTCACAATTATTCTAACTAGTATCCCATCTTAATTAGAAATCTTTTCCTAAGTCAAGGAATTACCACTCTCAATCCCAGCATACGATATATATTTATTCCTTACGCTATATCATGACAGGCAGAAGAGGAAAAACCTGTCAATGTCGTGAGGAATAGTTAACTTTTGTTAATATACTAATAAATATCCAGTATTTTGCTAAGGAATTATTCTTGATCCACATGTATAATTAAATTGTGTACCATATTTTATGAGTTTAACAAGCTGTGAATTTTCTAAGTGATACTTCTGTAACTACTCCAATGGTACTTTTTAATAAAACAAAAAGGAGGATAATTCCCTGAAATCATTTACTAAATTGCTACATAAAGTTATGCTAAGCTGCCTGCTTATATCATCACTTCTGTTAACTGCCAACGATGGAAAAGCTTTGGCTGCAACTATTAAACTAAATTATTCATCCGCTACCCTTGAAGTTGGTAAGACAAAAACCTTAGTTGTATCAGGAACAAAAAGTAAAGTGACCTGGTCCTCCAGCAAAAAGTCTGTTGCTACCGTTTCAACCGGGGGGAAAGTAACGGCTAAGGCCGCCGGTACAGCTACCATTTATGCAACAGTAGCCGGTAAGAAATTAGCTAGTAAAATAACGGTGAAGCCCCCGATTAAAGTAAGCAGTACTTCAATTTCGCTGGTAAAAGGCTCAGCAAAGACCCTGAAAGTAACCGGAACCACAAGTAAGGTGACCTGGTCAACCAGCAAAGCTTCAGTAGCAACCGTTACTTCCGGTGGAAAAGTAACAGCCAAAGCAACTGGTACAGCTACAATCAATGCACAGGTTGCTGGTAAGAAATTAACCACGAAGGTAACAGTAAAAGAACCAATTAAAATAAGCACCAGTTCCTTTACGCTAAAAACAGGTGAAACGAAAACTTTGACAGTAACCGGAACAACCAGCAAGGTGACCTGGACAACCAGTAAGGCTTCTGTAGCGACAGTTACTACAACCGGTAAAGTTACAGCGAAGGCTGTGGGTACAGCTACAATTTATGCAACCGTTGCCGGAAATAAATTATCCAGTGTGGTTACTGTAGTAGCACCACAGGCTACTCCAACGCCAACGCCGACTCCCACCCTTCCGGTGGTTACACCGGTGCCGGAGACCACTCCGAAATTGGTTGGGTATTATGCAGCCTGGGCAAGATACTCGGGATTTACTCCGGATAAAATAGCAGCTGATAAATTCACCCATATCAATTATGCCTTTGCAAATATTGACAGCAACCTTAAAATTACCTTGGGTTATCCGGATATTGATGCCGCTAATATCAGTCAACTAAATCAGCTCAAGAAAATAAATCCGAATCTAAAGACAATTATAGCAGTTGGCGGATGGTCCTGGTCGGGACGTTTCTCCGATGCTGCCCTAACTGAAAGCTCAAGAGGAATCTTTGCTGACAGTGTAGTTGATTTTGTTGTCAATTACGGCTTTGACGGAGTTGATATAGACTGGGAGTACCCGGTCAGCGGTGGTTTATCTACCAATGTGAAAAGACCTGAGGATAAGTATAATTTTACTTTATTAATGAAGACCTTGAGGGAGAAACTTAATGCAAGAGGGACAATTGACGGTAAGAAATATCTTCTTTCTTTTGCCGGAGCAGCAGGAAACTGGTATGCGAATAATACCCAATTAAGCGAATTAAGCAAATATGTAGATTATGCCAATATTATGACCTATGATATTCACGGTACCTGGGATACCTACACTGATTTCAACGCTCCTTTATATAGCGATACAAATCAGTCGGTAAGTGTTGACTCAAGTATTAATGCCTGGACGGATGCAGGCTTTACAAAGGATAAGATCGTAATGGGCGTGCCTTTCTACGGATATATCTATAAGTCGGTTCCGGATATTAACAATGGGTTGAACCAGACTTATTCAGGAGGTGCCTCCATCAGTTATGCAAATATTGCTGCGAATTATCTGAATATGCCGGAGTATAAGCGCTATTTCCACCCGGTACAAAGAGTTCCCTGGTTATTTAACGGTTCCACCTTCATTACTTATGAGGATGAGCAATCCATGGCAGAGAAGGCTGGCTATATTAAGGAAAAAGGTCTGATGGGGGCTATGATTTGGGAAATAAGTCAGGATCCGGACAGGATATTATTAAATGCCTTATATCAGGGACTTAAATAGATAGAAATATAATTGAAGCTGTTGCATTCAAAACGAAGTTAAGGTAATAAGCTTTTAGCTTTCCTATACTGCACTACCTGAAAGAACATATACCGATTTGTGTGGTAAAAAGAGTAATTTTCGTACGATTACAGCCACATAAAGTTGGTAATGGGCGTTTTCAATGGTGTGCAGAGGAAAGCAAAAAGGCTTCAGTCTCTTATTACTTCAGTTAGTTAGTGTGCTTTCACCATTTTTGGTGTAAATGTGGAAGGTTTCGTAGGTTATAAGCAGTTTATAAGGGTAACTGAAAACCAATAAGACTACTTTAAGAAATATCTCTTATATATGCTTGAAAATCCATTATAAAGTTGTTACATAAAGCAGAACACTGGGAGTTCTGAAAGCAGAATACGACGTCCCTTCCAATACGCTCATCGTCGAAAGTAATAAGGCGAACCTTATCAGAAAAGAGGTTCTTCCAGCTTATCAAAGGGATAAAGGTAATTCCAAGTCCTATCTCTACATATTGCCTTACATAAAGGGGGTCTTCACAAATAATATCTGTTTTGGGTTCAAAACCATATTTTTTGCAGAAATTAATGGTATCTTTTGTAAGGATGGCATCCTTATACATCATTATAAATTTTTCATTTGACAGATCGGCCAGGCAGATAGGTTCACTGAAGGAATGATTGAACTTATTAACTGCAATACCATAGTTTTCATGAAATAACGGTATGGTATTGAAATTAGCGGGAACAGAGTTCGCATCACATATGCACAGATCATAACCGTTAAATTCAGTAGCAGAATTATGATTGATCTTAAAGGTTATATGAGGTGCCTTTATTTTATATTCTCCAATAAAATCTGTTACAATTTTTCGGGCACATAAAACGAGAAGTCGTATTTCGGTATTCTCTGTTTGATTCTTTAAGCTGTTAACACCCTTTTCTATATAATCTAACCCGGTTGAGACATTCTCTGAAAATATCTTCCCGGCGTCATTTAAGGTTAATTTATTACTTTGCCTGTTAAACAATTTTATACCTAACTCTTTTTCAAGCATGGAAATAGATTTTGAGATGGTTGATGCCGGTACACAATATAATCTGGCAACTTGAGAGAAGTTTTCGGTTTTCGCAGCTGCTAAAAAGTATTTGAGTTGTAAGAGTTCCATTATATTTGCCGGAATAACAGACCGACGTTCACTCCTTTCATTATAGTCCTGCCTGTAATTTTATCAAAGCATACTATATATTTCAAGATATAGCAGTGTGATTAATTGTATTCTGTGCAATATAGATATATCTGTGTATAATAATTTATAGATACTATCTGGTTATGAGGGGGATGAATGGAAGAATTATTTGAGACATTAATGGTAATTAGTTTCGGTGTATCATGGCCTATGAATATTATAAAAGCGTATCAGGGACGAACAGCAAAAGGAACAAGTTTAATCTTTCTGTGCTGTATAGAATTCGGATATATGTGTTCCATTATATGGAAGATTATAAGCAGTGATATGCAGGCGTTATTTTCTGGTGACATAACAAAATATGGGTGCTTTTTCTATTTGCTTAATGCTTTAATGGTTTTGATTGCTATAATAATATTTTACAGAAACAAGGCATTGGATAAATTATATCAAGTAAGATCATGAATTTTACTTCTTTCAAAGCTGCAATATTTATGGCTATCATAATCCAAAAGAGAAAAAAAGTTAAACATTAGTTCAGCTTGTAATAAGTTTTGAACTGCTTTCAAAGAGTAACACCAGTATTCAAGCTGATTAGATACCAGAAAAGAAAAAACTATAATTCAAATTAATGGAAGTAGAGGGAAATTTAATGTTTGATGTTAAAATAATAAGAGATATTCCTTATTCGGAACAGAAGGAATGCCTGATTGATCTTTATTTACCTGTAATAGACAATAAATGTCCGGTTTTAATTTATTTTCATGGAGGCGGGCTGAATTCCGGAAACAGACAAGATGAAAATATTATTATAAAGCTGGCACAATTATATGGAATTGCAGTGGCTACGGCTGATTACCGAATGTATCCGGAGGCAAGATTCCCGGAATTTATTGAAGACAGTGCCGATGCCGTTAAGTTTATACACGATTATAATCTGGAACATGATAAGTTCAGTGAGGTATATATCGGTGGCATTTCTGCCGGCGGGTATCTTGCAATGATGCTGTTTTTTGACAGAAGGTATTTAGAAAAGAAAGGGATAGAGGTTGAAGATATTGCCGGTTATATTTTTGACACCGGACAACCTACAACCCATTTTAATGTACTGGCTGAGAGAGGCTTGGATACACGTCTGATTCGTGTAGATGAAGCAGCTCCAATCTATTATATTGAGAAGGATTATGAATATAAGGCTTCCCAGCCTAAAATATTGATTTTATATTCTGATAAGGATATTACAAACAGGCCTGAACAAAACCAGCTGCTCTATCGTACAATGTATCACTTTAATTATGATATGGAGAAGATAGAGATAAAATGTTTAAACGGATATGAACATGGCGGCTATTATGATGCCCGGTCTGAAGATGGCACTTATATCCTGCCAAAGCTCTATTCTGATTTTATACAGAAACTGTTACGATAACCTTTTGGTGTCATCCCGGTTTTCCTCTTAAAAACCGAAATGAAATAGCTCTGTGAAGTGAAGGCAAGATATTCACTGATTCGGTTAAGGGGGTACTGGGAGAAGGCCAGAAGGTTCTTTGCTTCTTCAATTCTTTTTTCTTCTATAAAGGTACTGAGCTTTGTACCGGTCTCTTTATGAAACAGACAGGAAAGATATTTTGGTGTCAATCCGACTTCTCTGGCCAGTTCCGTTAAGGATATCTTATGGTGCAGATTTAATAATATACGATCGATACAGCAGCTAACGGGCAGGGAATAAGTTTTGACTGCCTTGGTCTGTGCTTTGGCTACATGTTGGGTGAAGTCTATTGCCATCCTTTCGTTTAAGGCATTCAGTTCGTATAAAGTACGGCACTTCTCCATTCTTCTTATATAAACATCACTTAAAGTAAAGGCTGCTTCCTCTTCCATACCGCCTTCTATTGCGTATCTGGTGACCAGGGTGGTATTTGCAATACTTCCATAAAAAAGCTGCCGTAATGGAGTGTTGGACATATTGCCGTATATAATCCCTGGAAGTGACCGGTAGGTGGATTCTAACAAATCAACGTTACCCTGCCTTACACAGTGAAGGACAGCAAGCTCCTGCCGGTAAGAGGTATGGTTTCTGATAACTTCCCGGTTTTCAAAAAGCTCAGAGGTAAAAATTCCTTTCATCTGATTCTCTATATCTGATAACCGGTAGCTGCTGATTGCTTCGAGCTCCGGTGCTTCTTTGCTTAAGAATAACATGGTCATTCGCAGGCTGGAACTGAAAAAAGGAAGAGACACTACGGGAAGAACATCGGCTAGCAGCTCCAGTTCCTTGGTGTTAAAAGAATTTGAAAAGGAGAGGGAGTGCATTGACATAGGCACAAGAAATTCAGAAAAAAACATGGGTCCGCCCAGACAGTAATATTTCTCCTGTTTGTATGGAAAAGAAAAAATAAAATACAATTCGTTATCCTGACAAAGGATATCATAGTCCTTTTGAGCAATCTGATGAATAAAGTCATTCATATATTTTGTTATTTTTCCCTGGATCACTGGAGGTCCGGCAGTTAAGAAAGAAGCCTTCAGCTGCAGCTCCTCATTATATAGGAACAAGGGAATTCGGTTTATATTGTAAAAGCTCTGAAGCATCTCATATTCATATTCAGTGAATATCATAAAACCCTCCCAAAATCTTTCTTTAAATATTATATAATTCCTATGTAAATAGATAAATGAAAAATAATATTAACCTTTTTCTAAGAAAACAAAAAAATAAATAATATTACCCTTTAACCCTTTATTTCTAAGAAAACAAAAAAGTAAATATTACCCTATATTATCTATTATCAATACTCAGATGATTCGACTTCTAGTTAGCCATTTTCTATTGAAGAGTTCCTTAATGACACTTAAATGGTAGAAACTGTGACTAGGCAAGATTATACCATGTTTGAGCGCACAGCGTTACATATAGAAAACCTGACAGTGAGTTTGGTATAATCTTGACTTCCGGGAACAGTTACTGACATTTTAGTGTCATTTGGAACTCTGAACGAGAAATGGCTAACTAGAAGCCGAAATCATCGTCCACTTCCAAAGAAAACCGTCAGACACAATCAATCCCTGAAACATAAAACTAATGTTACACTCATATGTAACCTGATTATAAAAAGAAATTTTTTATGTGTCAAGAAATATTGATATTCTACAGGAAATAATGATATTTTAACAAATATTTCAATGTTATAGTTAAGATAGAATGGAGGTTTAGCATATGAAGGTATTGAAAAGAGAAAAAATAGCTTATGGGTTAGGAGATCTGGGCAACAATGTGGCATATGGTGCCATTGGTTTTTATCTGGTCTTTTTCCTTACGGATGTTGCGGGACTGTCACCGCTGTGGGCTGGTTATATTTTTATGATAGTGCGTATCTGGAATGCAGTCTGTGACATGATAACGGGTGTTTTATCAGATCATACCCGAACCAGATATGGGCGTAGAAGACCTTATCTGTTATTTGGCGCAGTACCCCTTGCTATTATATTTGCATTGTTATGGCAGGTTTTTTACACTGAGACCATACATATGATTTTGTATTATACTGCTGCAGGTATTTTATTCAGCACCTTGTATTCCCTGGTAGCCATACCTTATAATGCTTTACTGCCTGAGATTTCTCAGGATTATGATGAACGTACAAGCATTTCAGGGTATAAAATGGCTTTTTCCTTTGTGGGTTCCTTACTATCAGCAATGGGAGTCACCCTCATCGTAGATACCCTATACCCCGGAAAAGAGCTGTATAAAACAAGTTTTCCCGTTATGGGACTGGTATTGGCAGTGTTAATTGCAGTAAATATACTGCTGGCATTTGTGGGAACCAAAGAACGGGTGGAAACGGCAGTGCCTAAGAATCAGAGCAATGTGCTAAAGAATCTTAGATCACTTATGAAATTAAAAGAATTCCGTTTGGTTCTGGGAGTCTTTATCTTTAACATGGTAGGCTTTGATATCATAATGACCTTATATATTTATTTTATTAAGTATGCTTTAAAGATATCAGACAGCATAAGCTATATCTTTATGGCAGTTCCCCTGCTGGTTGCCATTGCGGCAACTCCTTTGTGGGTAACCCTCAGCAACAGATTGGGTAAACAAAAGGCATATATCATCTCTGCAATATATTTTCTGTTGCCCCTGATCAGCTGCCTGTTTCTTCCTGCCGGCAATATCCCGCTGGTCATTGCTGTAACTATTCTTATGGGAGGTGGGATTTCCGCCTCTCAGACCTTAACATTTTCTATTCTTCCCGATGTGGTAGAGGTTGACGAATTGCAAAACGGTACCAGAAGAGAAGGTGTTATTTATGGCACCACCATGTTCATGTATAAAATCGGTTCGGCAGTAATTGTTGCAGGAGTGACAGCGGCAATGGGTTTCTTTGGTTATGTTGAAGCCACGGGCAGCAATACCATAGAACAGACTGCAGGAGCAATACTTGGAATACGGATTTTATTTAGTTTAACACCGGCAGCCTGTTTTCTCTTATCAGCAGTTTTTGTAAAGAAACTGTCTTTGGGAAGAGAAGCCTTTGAACGGATAAAGAAGTCTATTGCCGGGACTGTGCAGTAAGGGAGGGAAATAACCAATGAACTATGAGCATACGAACTTTAAAGAACAGGCGAAAGCACTGGTAGCACAGATGACCCTGGAAGAAAAGGCAGGCTTATGCTCCGGTCAGGATTGCTGGACAACAAAACCGATTAACCGATTGGGGTTAGAATCCATCAGTATGATGGATGGTCCGCATGGGCTTCGCAAGCAGATAGGAAAAGGTGATAACCTGGGAATAGGAGACAGTGTTCCAGCAGTATGCTTTCCTACAGCCAGTGCCCTTGCCTGCAGCTTTGACCGGGGTCTTCTTCACAGGATTGGTGAAGCAATTGCAGAGGAGTGCCTGGCAGAAGGTGTCTCCATAATCCTTGGGCCGGGGGTTAATCAGAAGCGGAATCCCTTATGCGGCAGGAGCTTCGAATATTTCAGTGAGGATCCGGTAGTATCCGGTGAACTTGCAGCCGCAATGATTCAGGGGGTTCAATCCAAAGGCATTGGAACCTCCTTGAAGCACTTTGCCGTAAATAATCAGGAAAAACACCGGATGACCATCAATGCAGTGGTAGATGAGAGGGCATTGCGGGAGATATATTTAAAGGCTTTTCAGATAGCGGTGGAAAAAGGAAAGCCGGATACGGTCATGTGCTCCTATAACCGTGTAAACGGTGAATATGCAAGTGAGAACAAATATCTTCTGACAGATATTCTGCGAAAGGAATGGGGGTTTGACGGGGCTGTCATATCGGATTGGGGAGCTGTCAATGACAGAGTGTCAGGGATAAAAGCAGGCCTTGACCTTGAAATGCCGGGGAATAATGGCTACAACGATAAAAAGGTTGTTAGGGCAGTTAAGGAAGGTGCCTTAACAATGGAGGAACTAAACAGGACAGCTTGTAATATAACAGAGCTTGTATTAAAAGGAATGCATTACAGAAATAAGAGCTGGAGCTACAGTAAGGAAGAACATCATCAGCTTGCCGTGAAAGCTGCTGAACAGTCAGCTGTGCTGCTAAAGAATGAAGAGAGTATTCTTCCCGGCACCTGTAAGCAGAAGGTTCTGGTTATTGGTACCCTTGCAAAGAATCCAAGATATCAGGGGGCAGGAAGTTCAAAAATTAATCCCTATAAGCTTGATAACCCATGGGATTCCTTCCTTAAAGCCGGAGTAGACTGCACCTATGCACAAGGCTATAGTGAGAAAATGACCAAAGGCAGAAGTATAACTGAGACGGAGAAAGCCTACCGTGACAGACTGTTATCCGAGGCCTGTAATCAGGCAAAGGAGAAAGACATTGTATATATCTTTGCAGGTCTTTTAGAAGGATATGAATCGGAAGGTTTTGACCGCAGCAATCTATCAATGCCGGAGGAGCACTGCAGATTAATTGAGGAAGTTTCCAGATATAATTCAAATATCGTAGTTATTCTCCAGGGAGGGGCACCCATGGAACTGCCCTGGCTGTCAAAAGTGAAGGCAGTGCTGCTGGCTTATCTTGGCGGCGAAGGCGGAGGTAGTGCTATTGTTAATCTCTTATTGGGAAGAGCAGTTCCCTCAGGAAAGCTTGCAGAAACCTGGCCTGTCCGTCTGGAGGATATTCCCTCAAGCCGTAATTTCCCCGGAGGCAGGCTTACGACTGAGTACCGGGAAAGTATTTATGTAGGATACCGGTATTTTGATACAGCAGGAGTACCGGTGCAGTTTCCATTTGGACACGGGCTTTCCTACAGTAGTTTCACCTACTCGGATATGAAGCTGAGTAAAGAAAACTGTATCTATGGAGATAAAATAACGGTCTCTTTTACTCTTACGAATACCGGAGAACAATCAGCAAGAGAGATTTCATTCTTATTTACCTCACACCATAGTGAGGCAGTATTCCTGCCAAAGAAGGAACTAAGAGATTTTGTAGTAACAGAGCTTGAACCGGGGGAGTCAAAGAATATATCTGTTCTGCTGGATACGAAAACCTTTGGTTACTATAATACAATAATAAAGGATTGGTATGCAGAAAGTGGTGAGTATAAGATACTCCTTGGAGGAACCTCAGAAAGTATATCTTTGGAAGTAGCAATAGAACTAAAATCTCCTGATGCAGTACAGCCAGATTACCGAAAAAAAGCACTTTCTTACTACAATGTGACAAAGGGTTTTACAGAAATCAGCAAAGAGGAATTTGAAATAATCTACGGAAGGCATATTCCGACGGATTCGATTCAGGCTATAAGGCCATTCCATATGGGAAATACCCTGGAGGACATAAGCGGTACTATGCTTGGAAAATTAATTTGCTGGTATTCAAATAAATATGCAAAGGAGGTGTCAAAGGCTGAAGCAGGGCAGGAGGGAATGATGGCAGCAATGATATATGAAATGCCATTTTTTGCAATTGCGGCTTCTGGTGAAGGTGGGATTTCAGAAAATATGCTGGAAGGAATAATTGATATTCTTAACAGGAGATTTTTTAAAGGCATTAAAAAAATGCTGCAAAAAAAAGACATCTAAATTTCTGATCTTAACAGGCATTATACAAACTGATAATTCTCAGAAGATATAGAAAATTCCCGGTAGATGAAGAAGGTTCTCAGATGATGCAGATAAATCACAGAATATATAGGTGAATCACAGGATATGCAGATAAATCTCAGAATAACAATGAATCACAGAATACAGAAAATTCTCGGAAGATAACAGTTCATTCTGGTAACATGGTCAAAACATTCTCAAAACATGGAGGAAAATTATGAAAGCAATAAATAAGTACATAGCATTTCTAATGGTAATACTGATAGTATATGCATCCTTATTCTTTCCTTATTATTCTACTGCATCAGCTGACACGGGGACAGGGCAGAGCCAGTATTCCCTTGCCAATAAATACTATAAGGTTAAGTCACTCTCAAACGGAAAATATCTGTCAGGCAATAATGCTGGGTATGAAGCGCAGGCAAATACGGCATCAGAGGGGATTACCTTCTATCTGAAACCTTCTGCACTTGGAGTATACATACTCTATGACAATGACGGTAAGTGGCTTAATATTAATTTCTTTAAAGCCATTATCAGGGATACCAATAGGCAGAACAGTATACAATGGCGGATTGATCCTCAAACCGGCGGGGCATTCAGCCTTTATTCCATCACTGAGAAGAAATATGTTAGCATTTCAGGTACTTCCCTTGTATGGAAAGCTGCAGTTGATACCAGCTGTCTTTTTACTTTTGAGGTCACTCAGGGTACAAAAGCTTTTCCGGAAGCGGATACCAATGTAATTATCTTAAGTTCTGCCGGAAGTACAATAACTCCGGAGAATGCTCTATCCCGTCCTGCTGTCGGTGAGAATATCATTGGTTATGCGGATACCCATGCCCACATCAATCATAATCTGGGTTCCGGACAGGCAACCTTTGCAGGAGAGGCTTTCAATCCCCTGGGAATTGAGCAGGCTTTAGCTGATTGCTCCGGTAATCACGGCAGCGGCGGTATCTTTGATCTGTGGGGAAAACTGGTGGACGGAGCAGGCTCACATGATACCGGGGGATACCCGAATTTTAATTACTGGCCTACCAGTTATTCTACCAACCACCAGCAGACATATTATAAGTGGCTGGAGCGTTCCTGGCTGGCGGGGCAAAGGGTACTTGTGCAGCAATGTGTTAACAATCAAACCCTTGCGCAGATTACCAATGCGCTGCCTCCTTATAAAAACGGACCCACTGATGATATGGTAGTTGCAGAACTTCAGATTCAGAATATTTACAGTATGCAGGATTATATCGATGCGCAGTGCGGGGGACCGGGAAAAGGCTGGTTTCGCATTGTTGCTGATTCAAAAGAGGCCAGGCAGGTTATCAGTGAAGGAAAGATGGCAGTATTTCTGGCCCTTGAATTAGATACTGCCTTTGGTGCGGATAAGGATTACATTGGTCTGTATGAAGCGGGGCAGATAACCAAAGCAGAATGTGATACAAGGCTTGCCAACATCGAGTCTCAGCTGAATAAATTCTATAATTTGGGAGTACGCAGTATTTTCCCGGTGCATGCTTTAAATAATGGCTTTGCTGGTGCTCAGGTTTATCAGGGGGAACTATTCAGTATCATGAACTATATGCAGACGGGAGATTTCTATCAACCGGAAGTAAGTTCCAATCCCCGTGTATTCTACAAGCAGCCCAAAGCTAATCTCCCCGCTGAGGCACAAGGGCATGCAAATATTCAGGGACTTTCAAGAACCGGTGAATGGTTCATAAAAAAGCTTATAGACAAACGCTTTGTAATTGAAGTGGATCATATGAGCGATAAAACCTTTAACACCACTCTGGACCTTTTATGGGAGGAGAAATACCCAGGTATCATTGCATCTCATACGAGAATTCTCGATATGTTCCAGCCGGAGGATGCAGCCTGGGAGCAGATGGATATTCCAAGGATGATTAAAATCATGCAGCTGGGAGGCATCATCTCACCTATGTTATGGGAAACAATGGATAAACATCAGATCTGTGTATCTGACTATCTTTCCTATATGATAGAGTTAAGTAAGGGAGGAACACCTTCCTTCGGAGTCTTAGACAATAGTAAATATCAGACCTACGGAGGACCTTATAAAGTACCTACCACCTGGTATAACACCAACAGTGATACATCGGATGACATAATACTTGGAATTCCCTTTGGCAGTGATGTAAATGGAGCATGTATGCTTCCGAACTTTGATAAATTCCCCGGAATATTTTCAAACGTCAATTATGACGATGGTAGTTTTCAGGCTTTGTACCCGGGGGTTTACAGCCCTGAGGTAGAAAAGGTACTGTTTGGGAGACAAGTGACAGGCAGCAGGACCTTTGATGTCAACGGTAACCGAGGTGTGGCGCACTACGGGCTCATTCCGGATTTACTGAAAAGATTGGAATCCAGACCGGATATCGTTAATCTGGATGCGACCTTTAACTCTGCCGAAGCCTATATCCGGATGCTGGAGCGTGTGGAGGAATATAGTAATATTTATCCCTCCAGGGATCCTGCACAATGGATTACCGTTGACACAGAGTACTGGCATTAAGTTATGATCTAATCTGGCATAGACTCATCCCTTGCTCAAGACTAGCTGTCCGTACATTAATGTCATCGTAGGTTTTGTAGTAATATTCACAGGTGTTTATATTTATAAATGCAGTATATTTTGTATAATCGTAGGTGTTACGGCTGGTCAGAACAGCTCCTTTTGGAATGGAGACACTTTCCAGAATATGAAAACAGGCCGCAAGTGCTTCACTGCTGTTAACAGGCTGTGGTAAATGTGATTTCAAATATGCAGTCCGGACAAAGCGCTCCGGTGATGTAAAGCCACCTGGCAGAGATACCGTTCCTCCTGCCTGGCCAAAAGGAGTTAACCTGACAGAATCCCAGCAGGCTTCTTCAGTTTGTGTAGGAGAAGTCTCCATATAGTTTCTTAGATTAGTCATATGCCAGGGAAAGTCAGGGCTGTTTGCCATAACACCGATGGGATTATTCATAATATTAAGGCCATTAAGGGTGGGCTCGATTACTGCACAGTCACCGTTTTTGTCAGCGGTAATCCAGTGTAAGGGTGCTATTGCTCCGGTGACCGGATCTGGTACTCCTACTATACTTATATCCTTTAACAGGTAGGGAAGCTCTTTTACGGAGGAACATCTGCCCAGAATATAATGGAGAAAGTCTATGGAGGCAATAGTGGGTGCAGTTTTTTGGGTAACCGGTGATGAATAATGGCATAACCTGCAAAGTATAAGACCGCTGCGGCGAACCCTTTTTCATTGACGCCGTCAAAGAAACCAAGAATCCCATCAAGCTCCTGACCAAGGCCGATAAAGCTATAGGAATCTTTGATGGGATTATCATTTAAGGTATTGTGCCATACATAAGAGTTGGGAACGATATAAAGCTGGGGTATGATATCATGTGAAAAGTCCATAGTACGTCCGAAGAATATTTCATGGGATTGGGTATGTAAGGTCATTGCTGTACACATAGATAAATATCCTCTGAAATCAGTATTCATACATTATATGAGTAGTAAGTGTCCGGGATGCGGTTTATCGTTGCTAATATTTTCATGGAAAGAAAGCACAATGAAAAATGCAAGGAGCTGGCTGGTGAGCATATATTAGTAATAAGTGAATCGTAGTAATAAAAACTGGAGGAACATATGCTACTGCTAAAATCAATTATTTCACCCTTTGCCTCAAAATACCTGCAGGAAAGAAAAAATACTCGTTGGCGGAAAAGTAATAAACATAATTTAACTACTATAAGCTATAACAGTCCAATGAGTCTTATTAGCGTTGGTAAGGGCACCTATGGACATATTAATGCTCATTGGTATGGGTCCAATAAAGAACAGCTCAATATTGGAAATTACTGTTCCATAGCCAGTAATGTAAATTTCGTACTTGGCGGTGAGCATAATTATAAACGTGCAACCAACTATCCCTTCCCTGAACTGAAATATCATACGGAATATGATGCAGTCTGCAAGGGACCCATCAATATTGAAGATGATGTATGGATCGGTTATGGAGCAATTATCCTTTCGGGGGTGACCCTTGGAAGAGGCTGTGTTGTGGGAGCCGGGAGCGTGATAGCAAAGGATATACCTCCTTACGCAATCTATGCAGGGAATCGAATCTTAAAATACCGTTTCAATAAGGAAATCATAGATAAGTTATTGGAAATAGATTTTAAGCATGTCAACATAAAGGATTATGAAAAATACTCCCATTGTGAGATTACTGCAGAGAACGTCAATACAGTTGTTGAGTCGATGAGATTGAATGGCAGAGGATGAAACCTTCTTTTAATGTAAGAAAGTAATGATTCTTGCTGATATGATAATAATAGATTAGACATATGCAGCCAGAAGCATTGACCGGGTCATAGCTGGTATATAATAAAGAGCGAAGCAACACAGGGAAGACGAGTTGCTTCGCTCTTTGTATATACTAAAAAATATATAATCGCTAAAAGTATACAGTCGTGAATTTAGAAATTAGCGTTACCTTTGTTTAGAATTAAGTTATGGCACTATATAATTAACTTGAACTTATCACCGATACAGAGCTGTTGGGAAAGATTATATATATTGTTGTTTGTATCCTGTAAAATACTATCGATTCTTAAGAGGGGGTACCCTTTTGTAATATTTAAAGCCTTGGCTTCCTTTGAAGCAGCGAATATAAGATCAAGTGTTTTGGTAGATTGATTGAAAAGTATATTATGTTTATCCTTAAGAATTTCGTATAAAGAGGTATCATTGAGATTCTCACTGAATAAAAAGGAAAATGCTTCAGGAAATTTATTCAGCTCTAAAATTACCGGTTTATCATCAGCATACCGTATGCGTTCAAGGACAAGAATTTTTTCATCTGTCTCCAAATGCATCAATTCCATTTCTTTCGGGGTTGGATCTTCTAACGCAATTTTGATGATTCTTGCTCCTGGTTTAGCTCCCATCAATTTACACATTTCTGTAAAACTGATAACTCCCTTTGATAGTCCTCTCTGAAACTTTTTCTCGGCAACAAAGGTTCCTTTTCCGGATTTTCTGTCCAGATAGCCCATATCAGTTAACTTGGCCAGAGATTTTCGAACGGTTACACGGCTAACCTTGTATTGTTCACTTAATTCGTTTTCTGTTGGAATTCTGCTTCCTGCCGGACGTTCCCCATTTTCAATTTCTTTTAGTAATTTCTCCTCAAGCTGTTTGTATAAGGGTGTTGCAATTGTATTATCTAGTTTCATTTGAACATTCCTTTTTTAAAATATTATTTATACGAGGTATTTACCAATTATTATAATACATTTGAGCAATATTGTATATATCAAAAAATACAAGTTGACAATATGTATTATAATGTATTATTATATTGACAAGACATTAAAAACAAAATAGAAGGAGAATAAAACAATGGAATACAAAAGTACAGATATTAAGAAAATCATAGAGGAGATTTTAGAACAGAAGAAAGACAAAGGCGGAGTCAAATCCCTGTATTTTGTCGGCTGCGGAGGCTCTTTAGGCGCGCTTTATCCTGCTAAGATATTTATGGAAAGAGAGAGTGCAGGTATTAAGTCTGCCTGGATAAACAGCAATGAATTTGTCCATAGTATGCCTAAAGATTTTGGAGAGAATTCTATCATTTGTCTTGCTTGCCATAAAGGCAATACACCGGAAACGATTCGCGCAGCAGCCCTTGGAAAAGAAGTGGGAGCAACTGTTATTATTCTGACCTGGTTACAGGAATCTGAAATCGTACAATATGGTGATTATATTGTGTGTTATGCCTTTGGAGATGAAAAAGATATAGCGGGAGAAAAAACTATATGTGGACTGCTTGTTGCTGTTGAACTGCTGAATCAGACCGAAGGGTATGAACACTACGATAAATTCCAGCAGGGTATCGGTATGATTGACCGTATTGTAAAGAATGCATGCAGACACGTGGAAAAGTCTGCCCTGGTATTTGCAGAAAACCACAAAGACGACAGGGTGATCTACACGATGGCCAGTGGTGCGGGATATGGCGCAGCATATATGGAAAGTATCTGCATCTTCATGGAAATGCAGTGGATCAATTCAAACAGCATTCACAGCGGTGAATATTTTCATGGCCCCTTCGAAATAACAGATGCTAATATTCCCTTTGTAATTCAAATCTCAGAAGGATCAACCCGTGCTTTGGATGAGCGTGCGCTGAAGTTTTTAAAAACATATGCAAAACGCATCGAAATTCTGGATGCGAAGGATCTTGGGCTATCCGTAATCGATTCTTCTGTAGTGGATTACTTCAACCATTCGTTATTTAATAATGTATATCCTGTATATAATCAGGCATTGGCAATCCTGCGTGAGCATCCGCTGAGTACCCGCCGTTATATGTGGAAAGTGGAATACTAATATTAGTTTCTTACAAATATTGAATTTCTTGAGCGGTGTCTATAAGACACCGCTTTTTGTGCTGCAGGTATTCTTTGCTGTGGAATTCTGGCTGTGGTATTCTGTGCTGCAGGAATTCTGTGCTGCAGTTATTTTTGTGTTGCAAATATTTCTGCGTTTGAAAATATCACAATAAAATAAAGCGGGATTAAAGCGAATATTCAGAGATAATTCGTGAAAAGTATATATGAATCACTAATTGGAGGCAATAATGTGAAAGAAATGGCTGCTAAAATTACCCAAAATGTATTGTAATGTATTGTAACTATAAAAAGTAGATAAAAAATCATAAAAGAATGCATGGTTTTAGGATAAAATGATTAATGCCTATTGACATAATTGATTAATGAATGTATTATTGTATTAAATACAAAGCAATACATTTAGATACAAATTGTAAAAAATAAAAATATAATTGCTTTCGTATTGTAAAAGTTAAAGATGTGCGCACCATCTTTAGAAACTAAATATTACTCATTTGAGGAGGTTAATTTATGTTCTGGGTAGAGTTGATTATTGTTCTGGCTATAATTTTCTGGGGCGTTCGCAGGGGAGGAACTTTCCTGGCTATGGCAGGTGGTGTTGGCATGTTGATAATGACTTTTGTTTTACGTGTAAAACCATCAGATCCGCCAATTACAGTTATTTTAATTATGATTGCAGTAATTTGTGCAGCTTCAACCATGCAGGCTTGTGGGGGGCTGGAGTTTATGGTTAAGATAGCGGAAAAGATTCTTCGCAGGAATCCACAAATGATAACTGTTTTGGCACCTGTTGTATCTTATTTATTTACATTTATGTGTGGCACCGGTCATATTGTGTACAGTTTGCTTCCGGTTATCAATGAAATCTCCATAGAGACTGGTGTTCGTCCGGAACGTCCAATATCTGCGGCAATCGTTTCTTCACAGCAAGCAATCACAGCATGCCCTATCGCAGCAGCAACAGTTGCAATTCTTGCTTTTATGGCAGAGTCCTCTTACACATCGGTAAACCTGTTCACATTATTACTTGTATGTGTTCCTGCGACGTTGATAGGTACAATTGCCGCTGCATTTTCTGTTATTAAAAAGGGCAAAGAGCTAGTAGATGACCCAGAGTTTCAGGCTCGTGTTGCTGCAGGACTTATTGAGGATTTTTCAAAAAAAACAGTGATAGAAAAACCTGCTACAAAAAATGCAAAGATATCCGTAACTATTTTCTTAAGTGCAATGGTAGTAATTGTTTTGTTAGGGGCATTCAATTCCTTTCTTCCTAAATTTGCTGATGATTCTGTATTGCCCATGACTTCTGTAATTGAAATTTTTATGCTTGTAGCCGCTGCAATTATGGTTATTGCCTGCAAGCTTGATAGTGATAAGATTTTAGATCAGCCGGTTTTTCGCACAGGTATGTTTGCAGTTGTTTTAGCATTTGGTCTTTGCTGGTTAGTAAATACGTTTATTGGAGATCAGGCTTCCTTTATTACTGAGAACATGTCTGCTTTGACTAACAAATATCCATGGATCTACATAATTGCCGTATTTATTGTTGGTGCTATTACAACAAGCCAGTCATCCACAACAATGATTATGGTTCCCATTGGTATTGCGTTAGGACTTCCTGCTAATATAATTGTTGCGGGATGGATTGCTTGCTCTTCGAATTATTTTATTCCTGCATCAGGCCAGTGTGTCGCTGCTCTTGCATTTGACTCTGCAGGTACCACAAAGATCGGAAAATTTGTTTTGAATCATAGCTATATGGTTCCCGGTTTGGTTTGCACAGTTGTTTCTGTTTTGGTTGCGATTGGCCTGGGAGCAATCGTGTTCTAATAACGACTGTCGATTAGCTTACTCTGATTGCAGCTGATGACATTGATTGATATATTCATTGGCTTCGGCTGCGGTCTGGGAAATCAGAAATATAAACAAAACATAAAAGGAGAGTGAAATAATGGAATACAAGAGTACAGACATTAAGAAGATTATTGAGGAAATTCTAGAACAGAAGAAAGATAAAGGTGGAGTGAAATCCCTTTATTTTGTTGGATGCGGTGGTTCATTAGGGGCGCTTTATCCTGCCAAGACATTTATGGAAAGAGAGTGTGCAGGTATTAAGTCTGCCTGGATAAACAGCAATGAATTTGTTCACAGTATGCCAAAGGATTTTGGAGTGAATTCTATCATCTGCCTTGCCTGCCATAAAGGAAATACGCCGGAAACAATCCGTGCAGCAGCGCTTGGCAAAGAAGCAGGTGCAACTGTTATAATCCTGACCTGGTTACAGGAATCTGAAATCATCCAGTACGGTGATTATATCGTTCGTTATGCTTTTGGTGAGGATAAAGATATAGCAGGAGAAAAGACCATATGTGGATTGCTTGTTGCAGTTGAACTGCTGAATCAGACGAAAGGGTATGAAAACTATGGTAACTTCCTGCAAGGTGTTGGCATGATCGATCGTATCGTAAAAAATGCATACAAACATGTAGAGAAACGTGCGCTGGTATTTGCAGAAAAACACAAAGACGATGATGTAATCTACACAATGGCCAGTGGTGCCGGATATGGTGCGGCATATATGGAAAGTATCTGTATCTTCATGGAAATGCAGTGGATTAATTCAAACAGTATTCACAGCGGCGAGTATTTTCATGGTCCCTTCGAAATAACAGATGCAAATATCCCCTTTGTAATACAGATTTCAGAAGGATCAACCCGTCCATTGGATGAGAGGGCATTGAAGTTTTTAACTACCTATGCGAAGCGCATCGAAGTTCTGGATGCGAAGGAGCTCGGACTTTCTACGATTGATTCCTCTGTTGTTGATTACTTTAACCATTCGTTGTTCAACAATGTATATCCGGTTTATAACCAGGCACTTGCAAGCGTGCGTGAGCATCCGCTGAGTACCCGTCGTTATATGTGGAAGGTTGAGTATTAATTTGGCAGTGAAGAAAAGTAGGAGAGTAAAGAGTGAAAGATAAAATCTTACACTTACCCTGATTTTGTACACGTGCTATAGCAAGCCTTAAAATTGCTAAAGAGCACATAGATAGGAGCCCAGAATGAAGAATTGTAGAATTATTTCCATTGGAGATAATGTATGTGATAAGTATCTTTCCCGTGGAAAAATGTATCCTGGCGGACAATGTGTAAATACTTGTGTTTATGCGAAAATGAATGGCATGGATACTGCCTATCTTGGGAAATATGGAAGTGATGAAGTTGCAAAATATGTACAGAAAACCTTAAAAGAGATTGAAGTTGACGACAGTCATAGCCGGCATTTTGAAGGAGAAAATGGATTTGCTTTGGTTACTTTGCATAACAATGACCGCGTATTTTTAGGATCTAATAAAGGCGGAATAGCAAAGGAACACCCTTTTGATTTTACTCAGGAAGACTATGATTATATTAAAAACTTTCAGATTATTTATTCAAATTTAAATAGTTATATAGAAGAAAACCTAACAGAATTGAAGGAAACAGGCGTACCGATTGCTTATGATTTTTCTACCAGATGGACTGATGAATACTTAGAAAAGGTGTGTCCGCATATTACTGTGGCTATACTGTCCTGTGCACATTTGACAGCGGAACAACGTGAGGTTGAAATGAAAAAGGTTCAGGAGTTTGGGGTTCCCATTGTCCTTGGAACAATCGGTGAAGAAGGGTCTTATGTTCTCTATAAAAATAAGTTTATATATGCTTTGGCAGTTCAGGCAGATGATGTAATTGATACCATGGGGGCAGGTGATTCTTACTTTGCTACTTTTCTTTACTCCCTGCTGGAATCCTCAAAAACAGGGGAGCTTTTAGAAGGCACGGAGGAAGAAATGACTGAACGCTTGAAAGCTGCTATGAATAAAGGTGCCGCATTTTCTGCAAAGGTTTGTGCCATGGAAGGTGCCTTTGGATATGGTACCCGGATAGTAGGAAAAACAGAAGTATAATTAAAAATAAAGTATAATCAAAAACATGGAGGAGACAAAAATGAAACCAGATATATATGAAAATATGAAGGAAGGAATCCTGTGTGTATATAAAAATGAAAAATGGCTGGTAAGCATAAAGAACTGGAAGCCGGATAATGATATTGAGGGTATTGTCCACTTAGAAGTTCATCATTCAACAGATGAACAATTTATTCTTGCAGCGGGTAAAGCAATTTTGATTACTGCTGAGCGTGAAGATGACAAATTTATAATTGAACTGACTTTAATGGAAAAGGGTAAGGTTTATAATGTTCCGGCTGAATGCTGGTTTTACTCGATTACACAAAAAGACACAAAGATGATGTATGTTCAGGATTCCAATTGTTCAATGGATAATAGTGATTTCTGTGAACTTTCAAAAGAAGAAATTGAATATATTCAAACAAATGCACGCAGACTTTTCACAGAATAGAAGATATAGCTGATATAAAGGTGTGCTAGTTTGAAAGGGCAGGGTTATTAGAATGGATAAAAAATATATTCTTTTTGATTTTGACGGTGTGATTGCAAATACAGAAGAAAGTAACGGTAATTATCTAAGACAAGCACTTGCATGCTTTGGCATTGCCTTAACAGAGGAAGAGCGCAGCAGATTAATTGGGAAAAATGATCCGTCGCTATTAATTGAATTGCTGTCAAAATCGCCAGATCCTGTTACATTAGAGGAATTAAACAACAAACGGAGACAGATAGGAAATACATACGAAAACAGTAGTATTGAACCTATGCCTGGATTAGTTGCTTTTATCAAAGACTATCGGTGTAAAGGAATCAAAACCGGTATAGTAACCTCGACCTCAACACGGCTTATCATTACTGCGTTAAATCGTATGAATATGATGTCATTATTTGATGTGATTATTTGTGGTGACATGTGCACCAAAAGCAAACCGGATCCTGAGGGATATTTAAAGGCTATGAAAATTCTTGGTGCAAAGCCGGAAGAATGTATTGTATTTGAAGATTCTCCGGCGGGAATACATGCAGCAAAAAGCGCTGGTGCATATGTTGCGGCATATTGCGGTTCAGGAATTAAGCAAGATATCAGGGAAGCAGATATTTCGGTTGACTCATTTCAGGAATATCATAAATCGTAAAGCATCATAAAATATTTTATTGATTAAATAATATTTAACCTGAATTATTCATGATAATTCATGAAGCGGTGCTTAGCACCGCATAGTTACTGCATTTTCATCTTCTTATTGCTTTCACTTAAAAAGTGAACTCAAAATAGTAGTAAAAGAGTTCCACCTTTGTTAGAATGAAGTCACCACAACAAACATTTTCACAAAGGAGAAACCCTCATGTCTAGTT
>Ga0208297_1000274_pt1 | contig 125216 bp, 119 predicted proteins | sample LMS_cellobiose_e_FD_187367 | JGI IMG/M metagenome (GOLD analysis project Ga0208297, IMG submission 187367) | Rumen-fistulated moose microbial communities from Alaska, USA - LMS_cellobiose_enrichment (SPAdes) (version 2) | ecosystem: Host-associated > Mammals > Digestive system > Stomach >...
GATATCAAACATTTATCCCATAACAACCTGATGGTTATTCAGAATACATTAAACTACAGACCGCGTAAGGTGCTTTTTTTCCGAAGACCTGCCGATTTATTTTATAACTTTGCTAGTTGAATCTATCGTGCGTTTTTTGTTTTTATTCAGAATATTTATTTCAGAAAATTTTGTAGTTTTGCAAGTGAAATTTTGAGATTTTATGAAAAATACATTATCCGCATTAAGGCAGCTTGCTTCTGAGGTTATCCCGTCAGGAGGTATAGCCTTGCTTTATGGCTCCCGGGCACGCGGTACTGCTCATTCTAAATCTGATTGGGACATACTTCTTATTCTGAACAAAGACTCTTTGTCACAAGCAGATTACGACACTGTAAGTTATCCTTTTGTTTTGTTAGGCTGCGAATTAGGAGAAGAAATCAACCCCATTATGTACACACAAAATGAATGGAAATCTTACCAAGCCACCCCTTTTTATGAAAATGTCCAACACGATGCTGTAAATCTATTGTCATGAATCAGGAAGAAAAGCAAGTATTGATTACTCGACAAATTGAGAAATCACATTACATGATGGCTCAAGCGGAAGAAATGATGTCATTAGGACATACTGACTTGGCTGTTAATCGTTATTATTATGCATGTTTTCATATTGTACAAGCTATTTTCTTACAAAAAGACATATCTGTTCGGACTCATTCTGGCATGATTTCACAATTCAGCCAAAACTTCGTAAAGACAGGTATCATTCCTATGGAAGATGGAAGTTTTCTTGCCCGATTATTTCAACTCCGACAAAAAGCTGATTATAATTGCGCATACGATATTTCCAACGAAGATGCTAAATCTTTGCAAGAACCCGCCCGTTTATTTGTTGAAAAAATCACAAAGTTAATTAAAGAATAATATCGCAGTATAAACTCAGTACTCATAAAAAAACAAAACATAGAAAAACACTAAAAACCAACATTACACATATTAGATAGCGTTTGTGGCTATCCTTGAACGTCAAATTTCCACAACGTCCTCGTTTCGAGGACAAAACTCATCAAGGATCAGTTATGAATGCCGTAGTGATACGGCGTGGAATGACTTGTTAGATGAGTAGGGCGTGGAAACCCTGACGTTCAGGCAAGGAACAAGTTCCACGCTTTTTTTATGCAATTCACGAAAAAAAACGATATGAGGCAAAAAAACATTACTAAGACACTTTTTGGCAGGGTGGCGTTCTACTTTTGCCGCGTTGAAACTGAAATAATAACCACTTAAAATAGGTCGTATGAAAAAAGGGATGATTACACTTTTAGCTATTTTATGGACATTCTCTCTTGCGAATGCCCAAACCGTGACGCTGACTTTCACGGGACGTGATGCCGGCAGCCAACACGTGCAACTCAATCGAGTATGTGTCACAAACCTCACAAGGGGTTGGCAAGAAACCATTTATTGGCCCGACACAACACTTTCGATGCAAAACAGTACGGGAATATGCGAGAACGGGTTGAGAGAAGGTTTCTCTTTGGCACAAAATGTACCCAATCCCTTTTCTGGGGAGACAGAGGTGTTTATGGCCACAGATGAAACGGGTGATGTTTTTCTTACAATAAGCGATGTGACGGGCAAGTCCGTTGCTGTTTTTTCGAGGATGATGGAACCAGGCGGACACCATTTCCGGATACGTTTGGCGGATGCGCAAACCTACATCCTCACAGCCCGGCAAGGAGCAAAGAGTGCTTCCATTAAAATGGTGAACAAGGGCACGTCAGAAGGCAATGAGATTCTCTATGAGGGAAGAGGAAACCCCATCTCCTATACATTGAAGTCCAGCACCACACATCCCTTCACCTTTGGTGACCAAATGGAATATGTGGGCTATGCTGTCATCAATGGCAGTGAAGAGGAGAGCCAGCGCATCACCCAGGCGCAAGGCGCTTCACAGACATTTGTGATGCAATTTCAGGGGGAGCAAGACAGAATGCCGACGGTTGTGACAAGTGCGGTGACGGAAATAACGGAAAACTCTGCTTTATGCGGGGGGACTGTTACGGATGAAGGTAGCGGTGCAGTGACGGGAAGAGGTGTGTGCTGGGGCACATCTCATAATCCTACCATAAATGACAGCTTGACCGCAGAAGGTTCTGGCATTGGCTCTTTCACGAGTAATATTACGGAATTGGAATCCTCCACAACGTATTATGTCCGAGCTTACGCCACGAATAATGTGGGAACGGCGTACGGGCAAGAGATTGCTTTTACCACTCTTACTGCAAATAGAATAGTTGTCAGTTTTGATGGAATGACGTGGGAGACATCAAATTTAATTGCAATTAACCACACCAATCAAGGCTATATTACCATTATAATTGAAAAAACACAAGGCTGCTCCAATGACAACAGCGATATTTATATTAAAGGACGTATTAGAAGTAGTGTCGGAACATGGAATCATGGGACTACCGGGGATTATTTGATATATCGTGACCCCTCTTGTATTTATACAGATTACAGCGGTGAATATGGAGAGCCGCTCATTACTTATTGGAACTGCCAGGCAGAACCCTCTTCTTTTGTAGAAAACATTATAGACCTCAACATGAATACTTTAAAAATTAGTGGCACTTTGTCAACAGACGTTTATTCTTACATGGAATCTTTAGTTTATCCTCATACAGAACCTTTAATTATAACCATGGAGAATGCAAGTTGGATTTGGATTCCAGAGGTATTTACTGATAGTGTATCCAACATAACCAATGGCTCGGCTATATGTGGAGGAAATGTCACTTCTGAAGGAGGAGGATTAATAGCAAGAGGTGTATGCTGGAGTTCTTCACAAAATCCAACAACAGCAGACAATCACACAAGCAACGGCATTGGATCAGGCGAGTTTACGAGCACTCTAACAGGTTTAGTCAATGGAGCAAGCTACTATGTTCGGGCATATGCTATCAGCAACGAGAGAACTGTGTATGGAGAACAGAGAAAATTCGTAACAGTTAATCCGAACGATGGACAACCTTGTATTAACGAGCCAACAGTCGTTGATATAGACAATAATTCATACAGTACTGTACAAATAGGCAATCAATGCTGGATGAAAGAGAATCTTCGAACCACACGTTATGCCGATGGTACAATAATTCCATTAGATAGCACAGAAAACTATATTGTTTCCTGTAGATATGCCCCTGATAATGAAATAGGTAATGTTGCAATTTATGGTTATCTATATAATTGGCCTGCCGTTATGTATGGAGAGAATTCAAGCAATACGAATCCAAGCGGTGTACAAGGCATCTGTCCCACAGGGTGGCATGTTCCAAGCGATGCAGAGTGGAAACAGCTTACCTACTATGTAGGTTTCTTTAGTGATTATTTGTGCAGTAATGCGAACTTGTATAATAGAAAACCAATAGCTAAAGCATTGGCATCTGTGTCTTATTGGCCAGATATTTCCACCTGCTCGGATACGTGTTTAGTGGCTTGTAACACAAGTAAAAACAATATTACAGGTTTTTCAGCTATACCAGCAGGATATTTTAGTCCTTGTGTTTTTTTTTCTGTAGGTCATGAATCCGGGTTTTGGAGTACAACAGAAATTTATTCATCTGCATATCATCGTTCATTAATGTCTGGATCACCTTGTGTAGATGACATGTCAGCACCAAAAGCTAATGCCTATTCCGTCCGCTGCCTCCGCAATTGACATAAAATTCTATAAATACGGGAGGAAGCCGAAAATCCCGATAAGAGTAGGCGAAAAAACAAAATTAATACTATGTATTTATCAATAACATTAAAAGATTACCAAATTAAAGGAAACTACATTTACATTGGAAAAGATAATATTCATTATTTTTCTGAAATGGAAAGCTTTGACATCATAACCTCGGATGGATATCGTCGCAATAATGTTTCATTGTCCTGTTCTAAACGCAAAAATGGTAACGATATGTACTACATTTCCATACCTAGTTTTTATGAATCTCACAAATATTTGCAGCCGGGAGACACCATTAATCTTGATATTGATTCTAACAACCGCACAGTTCAAATTGACATCCCCCAAAAAAATATTGAAAGCACTTCTATAGAAAGAATCATTAGTCCTCAAGAAGAAAAAGAATTAGAACAATTTTTAGTCAATGCTATTCAAAATGGGAAGCTTGGGTCAATTTCCATTTTTAAAGATCCCAAAAACGGACAAAGTGGGATTTATTACAACACAAAAGATGCTGGAATAATCGATCTGCTTTGTGTTGATGAAAATGGAAATTATATTGTCTTCGAATTGAAAAAGACAAAAACAGGAGATCAAGTGGTTGGACAGTTACTTCGTTATATGAATTGGGTAAAAGAAAACCTTGCTCAAGAAAAGATGAGACGTGTTAGAGGAATTATTGTCTTACAAAAGCAGGATGACGATTATGAAAATGATACTCAAGTGTCAAATATAAGATGGGCTATTAGGTCGAATCCAGACATTGAACTAAAATTCTACAAAATAACCATTACATTGGAATAAGCGAGTACGCAAGAACGCCACCCGGCCAAAAAATGGCCGGGTGGCGTTCTTTTTTTGCCGCATCATCTTAAAAACCTTTTCATCAACATTTAAAATTCGGAACAATGAAAAAGAACAATTCCTCAGAAGACATTTTCTCTCTTGTAGAAGCAGCAAACAAAGAGAACATCAAAAAAGACTTTAGCCTCGTCAACATTGGGGCAGGCATGTTCAGCGAAACGGACATTGACCATATAGAGTGGCCCGAAGGCGTTCAGTCGATTGGTCATGATGCTTTCGCCCACTGCGGCAATCTGGAAACCGTGGAGATTCCCGACACCGTTGTGGAAGTGGGCGAACGGGCCTTCATTGAGTGCCTGCTGCTGCGCTCCATCGCATTCTCCGGAAATATGATGGAGATTCCGTCAGGTTGTTGTGCCGAATGTCTCGCTTTGGAGTCGGTCACCATCCCGGCCAATATCCGCACCATCGGCTATAGCGCCTTTGTCAAATGCCTAAGCTTGAAAAACGTGACCCTCCCGGAGGGCGTTACTGCCATTGGGGATGATGCCTTCTCATTCTGCCGCCGTTTGGAAACCGTCCACCTGCCAGCCAGCCTTGCCAAAATCGGGGAAAATGTTTTCTATATGTGCGAAAGCCTGAGGGACATTGTCGTGCCCAAAGGATGCAAAGAAAGGTTTTCGAAGATGCTGCCGGAGTGGCAGGAGCAGATTAAAGAAGCGGAATAAAGGAACTGTAGATATAAGTTCAATAAGGAAAGTTTTGGACTTGGGTCAGTGCTGTTGGAAATAATTGTATTTTTGCTGCATCAAAAAAGCGAAAATATGGATAAACTCAAGAAGTGCATCTGGATTGTCAACACAGTGGCCGCGGCGGGCGAGAGAGGCATCACCTTTGCCGAGCTCAACCGCAAGTGGACCGCCGACCCCGAAAACGACCCCATCCCCGACCGCACTTTTCATCGTCTGCGCGGATACATAGCCGATATTTTTGGCATTGACATTGATTGCGACAAGAGGTACAACGCCTACTATATCCCTTATCGCGACGAGTTGTACGATGACAGGCTGAAAATGTGGCTGCTCAACAGTTTCGCCATGCACAGTCGGCTGTCGGGCGATCTGGAACTTCGCCGTCGGGTGCGCTTTGAGGAAATCCCGGGCGGCAGCCGATGGTTGGACCCCGTCATGGAGGCGATGCAACAGTTCCGTAAAATCTCTTTTCTCTACCAAAAAGAGTATGAGACCGAAAAAACTTCATACCCGAATTGTGCGCCTTTGGCGTTGAAACTCTTTAAGCAGCGGTGGTATCTGATAGCGGACAAGGGCGTGGGTGAAATACGCTTTTTCGCCCTGGACCGCATGGCGGAGGTGAAATCGCTTGACGAAAAGTTCCAGATGCCATCGGATTTTGATGTGAACGACCTTTTTCAGGATGCTTTTGGCATGTATGTGAATCCCGAAATCGCCACCGAGCGTGTTGTGGTGAAGGCCGACAGGGACCAAAGCCGTTATCTGATGAGTCTGCCGTTGCACCACAGCCAGCAAATTATCGAGAAAACGGACGATTACTCGGTTTTCTCCTGGCGGCTGAAACCCACCTACGACTTTGTCCAGCAGTTGCTCACCATGAACCTTCACATTGAAGTGTTGGAGCCGTTGTCGTTACGAACCAAGATGGCCGAACTCTTGAAAAGTATGGCCAAAAAATATAGCTCCTCACCAAGGCCGAGCAGTTCGCGAAACTGAGATACGAAGGGTATAAGAAGTTGAGCGAAGGGAAATAATATGTAATTCACAATAATAGGAAAGGGGCAACAGGTGAAATACCCGTTACCCCTTTGAATTATTTTATGATTTATAATATTTTCTTTATTGTGTCACATACTGTTGAAGCGTACGAGTTTGGTGTTTGACACCTACCATTTCCAAAATCTCCTGTGCCGTGCGAGGAATCTCGTCGCAAAACTCAAATATTTTTTGCAGCTTGGCCGTCAGGAGCACACTATTACTTTTTTGTCGAGCTTGGTTACTTTTTTTCTTTCGCCATATAATCATGCGGAAATCCTCTGCCTGAATAAACTCAGGCGCACGAAGACCATATTCCTGACAGTCGGCAATGCCGCCATTCACGAAGTGATGGTCAACTTTTAAGTGCATCAGACTGTATTCTTTCAGCGACACATCGTAATAGGCGCTCATATTGTCGATGTTCACAATCGTTTCGCCCTTCACATCAGCAAACATGCGCTTTATCAGGTTCGAGCCAACGAAACTGGCGCCACCTATTACTAAGATATTCTTCATTGTTATTATTGTGTTTTCGTTATTCAATATTCAAGATTATCTAACACAATTTTCCTCCCACAATCGATGTGTTTACTCGAGTATCAACCGCTTTATCAAAACTGATATTGATATTCAACCAATTATTCAAACTGTTATAATGGGTGAAATGGTTCCAAAAACGGCCAAAATCCTCCTTTAAGCAGAAATCCCTGTCATCCATATCACTCAGAGGTATAATAAATGCATAAATGTATTGCATCACATGAAATTCACCCACCGCATAAGGTAACTCCTTATTATCATCTTTACGTATATACAACACAAGATAAGGCTGTAATTCTGGATTATCAACCATCAAACGTTTCAAAACAGGCAGTTTCGGCAGCGACTTTTTGTTTCTAATCCAATCACCTACCTCAATGAAATGGCACACATACTCTTGCGGCATTACACCTAAGGCATATTTAACTAAGCATCTGTAAATGTTTTGGGGATTGTAACGAGTGATATACCTCAGCTTAATATCACCCTGCTCTGGCACATCATTTTCATCTTCGTTGAATATCTTTAATTTAATAGGGCCACCAGTAGAATGTTCCATTGTAAAATTCTCCCCTTTAACTACAGGCACCCCCTCTTTCCCCTTAACCCCCAAAAAACAACGCTCAAACCGCAACATCTCGCCAAAATCCTGCTCAACAGAACTACCCAAGCGATCATTACAGATATCGCACTCCTCGTAACTGAATATTCTCTTGTTGCCTATCGATTCTGATATGGTATGGGCATCCATAGTGAATTTAGCACCCGTTGTCTGAGTTTGATGGCAAAAACGACATACTCTTTTAGTTTTGTCTTTTTCACCATAAAAGCGTTTTCTTGAAGCACCATAGAAAGCATATATGTTATACGATTGTCTTACGCCACCAAAAGTACGTTCAATCTCCGCCATCGCTTGCTGATAATCCTTGCCAGAGTTAAGGTATTCCAGCGAGGCATTTACTTTCAGAAAATCGTCCTGGCTTAAATCATTGTTATAGCCAATAAAGAAGTATTCATCTTCGGTCTGTTTCTTGAAAAATTGTGACACTTGTTGTATTTGAGGTACTTTGTTTTTGTATTTATTCACCAAAGCCTCAATATTTTTCCACAATCGTTGATCGTTCTTTCTGTAAAACGTCAAGTTGATAACATGCTTTTCAAAATCAATACTCTCTGCCAAAGCAGCTGCAAACTCAATTATTGCTGAGTAAATATCACTCTCCTCTGCAGCTATTTCCAAATCCTTGCTTGCATCAAGGAAAATAAATGAAAACTTAAACTTCTCCATACTAAAATACTTTTACTGACCATTTTTCCAATTTTTCTATGGCTATCTCAGGATACCCTTTAGCCAGAAGAAAATCCATCATTTCTCCCCTTCTCTCTTTAAAGAAAGCACGTATTGAATTAAGATTCAAAAGGCTATATCCCATCGACTGTAAATAATCATCCAAGGCATGCAAACACAGCCTGTTTCTCAACCCATGGTTACACATATAAACCTGCTCTTCTGTTGCGATGCCCATATTCATCATTTGTTGAAATGAATCCAAGAATGAATTATCAACATCATACTTCACCTTCATGTAATTAACCATAGGCCGTACATGACGACAGATACAGTTCTGCATAAAAATGATGGAAACAATAACCTTATCCACGTCCAAAGGTTCACTACTTGATTTTATTGCAATATCCTTATATTTCAACCCTTCCATCCACAAAGTGCATAACCTCTTCATCAAACCTTCATCGTTGATATAATCACCAACATATTTGTGCGAGTCATCAGCCAAATCTTCCTGTACAGTAGGTAACTGATATAGTTTGTCGAGTAAATAATCCAAAAAAGCAGGCCATTCCTGATAGTTGGCATTAGAAAACACCTCCACATCTGAATCGGCAATAATGTCGTGTGTCTTGTTCAAATCTATTACCGATAAACCAGTTGCTTGTAACAGCGCGTATTCTTGGGCATCAAATTGTTCCTTCAATCTGGAATAACGTGCCTGAAACACCGTTTTCAACATCTCCTTTTGCTGATTATCACCCAATTTGAAAGCCAACGAATCACTAATCAAATCATCAATTAATAAATCCTCAAGATTTTGGGCATCTGTGCTTTTTGTAATCATAAGGTCAATAGCTTTCACCAAGTCATTGTCCCCCAGCAAATCATTCAAATCATTAATGTTAGCAATCTTTTTTGTGCTGACAAGGTAGTTTACGAGTCGGAAAAGAGTACCCTGAACTACGGGTATACCGACATCTAGCAGTGCCTGTTGAACTAACGAAAAAGGGAACTTCTTTTTATTATCTGGAAAAATTACCAACCCATATCTTTCTCTGCCAGCACGTCCAACCCTGCCAATAATATTTTTCAATGTTGCTTTACTCAGATAAGCACCTTGGCCAACAAACATTGGGTCATTGATATTACCAAGAACAATCGTCTTCAACGGCAGGTTAACACCCTCAGCTAAAGTAGAGGTACATATCACCAACTGTATTGTACCATCATCAATGGATTCTTCCAATAGTTCCCTGAAATCTTGAGGTATATCAGCATGATGATAAGCGAAACCGTTAGCCAAACATTTTGTAAGCATATAATCATCGCCGCATTGATAACCCACGTATTGAAGAATCTGATTCCTTCTATCGTTATTTTTTGAGAAGCTGCATAGATTGTAATTGTTCTCCTCCAGTTGATCCAGAATCGTTTTGCTAAAATACTCACACCCTCTTGATCCTCTTTTAAACGAAACATAAAGCATGACAGAACCAGCATTGGTCGCTTGTATGGCAGCAGCGCAGGCCATATCCCTGTTTGTAGAAATATCAAAAACAAAACTCCCAGAATCCACAAACCTATCAATTCTGTATGCAGTTGATGAATAATCCTGATCATATACAAGCAAATCCAAATCGTTGCCATTCACAACTGCTTTCGATAGTTTTATGCTGCTGGGTCTATAATTACTGTCGCCTATTAATTTGTCCGTACCACCCAACCATTCATTGATATCTTGTATATTGGGGATGATAGCTGAAATAAATAAGAACCGCTTGTCTTTGTTTTTTCTCAGTCGTGTAAGAAGCATCTCATAATTGATACCTCTTGAATAGTCATCCAACAGTTGTCCTTCATCGCAAATAATCAGTTTATAACTTTCCAGCAAATCCTCTATCCTCTCCTCAAGTGAGATAAAGAACTCGGGCGTGGACACCAATATCTGGATTTCATCAGACAACACACTGTCCGTTGCCGAACCTCCACCATATTTGACTGCGACTTTGTAGCCAAAGAACTTTTTGATCTTTTCGAATTTCTCACCCAATTCCCTGCTCAAAGAGCGCAAAGGTGCCAGGTATAATACTTTTGAATCTGGATCTTTTGTCAGTTCCTGATAGATTAGCAGTTCAGTGATGTATGATTTCCCGGCACTGGTTGGCATCTTCAAACTGAAAGAACCATCAAAACTCAACAACCCTTTTTGCAAGGCATCTCTTTGAGAAGGTAAAAATGATAGAATTCCTTCATTTGCCGAATATTTGATATAAATACTCCAATCTGTATTCGGGTCAAATCGAGACAGATCAGATGCCAGATTATTCTCTGCATACCGATTCAGTGCAAACATCAGCATCTGCTCATCAAAGAATTCTCTTTCCGAATTGTAAGAGAACCTTTCTTTTCTATCTGAAAGCTCATGTTTGTAGTTGTCCAAAACAGCATATTCTCCCTTTACCAAGGCCTTCAAAACAAAGCTTTCGCTTATTTTTTCTTCATCAGTTGGATAATCTTTTCCTCGTATCAATGCATATAGTTGTTGAGCAGCTTCGGTTTCCAAATAAACATCACCCATTCTTTTGAGCAAAAGCGAAGCTATGGCTTCATAACCACAAATGTAGTATATTGTTGCAACAAACAGCGTGTTGTTTTGCTTGTTTATATGCGCAAAAGCATCTTCAGTGGCCGGATCTGAAAACACCAACAATCCTTTGGCAATTTCCAACAAAGCAGTTTCATATCTCTCTTTATGCTGCAAATCACGTTCTCTTGCTCGTAGCAAGTCATACATATCGCATAAAAGCTCAACATAATAAGCCTCTTGCCTGTCTTTGAACTCATACTCGCCCAAATGCTTAACGCCATAGCAACGCTGCAACTCATATTTTTCGCTGTCAAAGAGAGCTTGTCTTAATAATTTTGCTGCCATACTCAAGTGGTTTCTAATTGGGAATAAACTCTCTCATAAACATTTTGCAAGTCCTTTATTGGCATACAATAAAGCGTTATATCGGGGAAAGTGGTCAACAAATCAGCAGGCATACGAGCTATCTGGTTAGCCAAATCAGTGCTTTCTATGATGGCCACAGCATTGTACTCAGCTTTATAAGAATTGCTATAACCATTTTCAAAACGCAGGAGAACATTCATCAATTCATCATCATCGTTATTCTCCGCATGGTTTTTCAAATAAATAATCGACTCTCCAACCCTCGAAGCTCTGTCTTTGTCTGCATCGAAGATGGCATCCACAAAAGAGCAGACATCTTTGCCATCCTTATATGTGATGGCTTTCTTTTGTTTGTGCATTTTGTATTTTCCTGTTACGGCAGTAGCATGTGCTTTAGCTTCATATGTGATTAACTTATCGTTCGCATCAGGATGCTCAACATCATTAATGAATTGGAACAAGATTACATCCGTCTTTGGACTGGCTTTTTTAGGATCATCTTTAAAACGCCATTTCATCGGAGTGTAGTTCACTTCAGGCGACCAAAGCTCCGTGGCCATATAAAAAGTCAATATTTCACCGAAATCGCCTGACATCACATCGCCAGGATCAGGCAAACGCCTTTTTATTATGTCCGTTCTTGAGTTTTGCTTCTTCACCTCTATTTTGTCAAGTTTTTCATCCGTAATGTAAGCCCTCCTGAATGGTAATAAGCAATCTTTTACAAAAGCTGTAGTTTTCGTTTCATCAAAAACATACAATGTGATACCCTTAGCAATGTAAGTATCGTCTTTTGTGAAATATTTTGAAACAAATGCCATACAGTTTAACCTTTCTTTTTTGGTATTACTATCTTCTCGTTAAATACACATGGTCAAGCTTCTCATGAATAATCGAAGCCACCACCAGCACCTCTGCAAATTGTTCCAACTTCACCTCCTCATTCACTCTGGCATCGTGAGCCTTGGGATTCCTATATAATCCATAGAATCCAGTGCAAAAGTTCAAAAAGCCGGTTTGCTCACTTCTCTCACTCAACGTTTCCAACTTATTCAAGGCAAGCAAGGGTAGGCCTAACTGGCCGATAGAAAAGCAACTTGTGACGAGCGCAGCACCATCCTGCTGGATACCCGTCATCTGACGTAGTCTGTCAAACACACTCTTTGCCACCTCTTCTATGGCATGAAAATAATCTTCTTTGAGCCATTCTTCATCACAATACCTTATGATTTCAGAATGAATTCTCATGCCACGTATTTTGGTTTTTATCTTTTGCGACCGTTCTTTTGCCTCAGTTATCGTATGAGCTTTTTTACACTGTTGCATTTGCCCCTTTTCATTCATCTCATATCCTTCATACAACAGTTTTTCATTTATGGCAGCTCTATCAGTTTCAAATCTCTCATTGTCATCATAACGCCTTGGACTGATTGTCTTTTGAATAAAGTCAACCACATTATTGGCGCACTCTGTCCTATCCTGGATGCTTTTGAAGGCATAGTATATCCTGTCTTGTTTATTCGACCCTTCGGATTTTGGTATATTGCACATCAAAAGCATTTCTGTTATCTTGCTATGCGATAAAACATTAGCCAAAACACCAGCAAGATTCTTCAATGCCTGCTCATCAAATTTTGGTATTACCATTTTTAATTAATTTCTAATCCAAGAAGCAAAAATAAGGCTTTAATTCCTCACCCCTCTTTATAAATAATTCCTTTGCTTTTTTAATTCGCAATTCCTGAGGAATAATAAAATTAGGAGGCATCAATTTATTAATAATCCTTTCAAAAGCAATGGGGTCTCTATCAGGATTAAAAACTTCATTGAAAGAGTGTTCTGCCGTCATTATAAAGAATTCTGTTTTTTTTCTCCTAGGCTCAATCTCTTCCGTAATATCTATTTCTCTATTTAATGCCCGTATAGCTTTTGGAAAATCTATTATGTTGTAATAGTCGGCATAAAACGCAGCGAACCCCTTCTGTGCATCGGACGCAAACACCTCTCTTGTATTCCCAATAATAGCCCTATAAGGAGCACGTTCTTCCGGTTCGATATGCGAAATTATACCACCCCCTACACAAGAAGAAAGCACCAACAACAAATTATTACCCATTGTTACGTTAAGTTGTCGAGTGTAATGAAACAATTTGCCCCATCGAATTATATTGCCAAATTCTGTTCCAATTCCATCTTCATTTCCATGAGACACGATATGTAAGGTAAACAGGGTGCCTTTTTTTGTTTTATATATCAACTCTTGTAGTACAGCTTGGAATTCATCCCTTGAATCAACCTTATAGTACTCCACGAAGTAATTCTCTCGCTCTTTTTCTTTATGTCTTATAGCGTTGTATAAAACCTCACTTAGTTGGGTGTCGCATATCCTCAGCCATTGAATAATTACAATTCCTTCTTTAATAATCTTAAAATTCTCCATAAAAAACAAAACCATTTTAAATATGTTTGTTTTAGCCCCGCTTAGTGTTACCTCGACCAAAACAAATAGCAACAAAACATCCAATTCGCCTTAATGTGATTCATAACTGTCAATTATCTATTATCAATTGTAAGTATCCCTTCCTCCTCATGCGGCACATAGGGGCCTTCCTTGCACTCGAAGATGACGGAACCAGGCTCCAGGGCTTCCACGGTGTGCCAGACATTCTTTCCTACGTTCACGCCGTAGCGGCCTTCCGATGGGTTGAGGACAATGTTTTCGATGATGGTGCCGTCGTCGTTGTAGGTGATGACACGTATCCTGCCACGCAACACAACAAATGACTCCTCTTTCTCCGGATGGCGATGAACGGGGATGTTGGCACCCGGTTCCACGGCATTCAGAAAACGGTGGCAGTTCTCATCCAGACTCTGATGAAAATTCAGATTCATCCGCAGCCGGGGCGATGCCTTGGCCTGAGCACTCAAATTGTCAAGTATCTTATTGTCTATAACCATAATGCTTTCTCCTGATCTGAAAATGTGTCACCCTCTCCGTCTTCCCCCTTATTTTGTGTCATACAATTGGCAAAAATAAAAATTTTTCTCATTCCGTCACTATTCTCCCTAAAATATTTGTCCTCTTTGAAATAAATATTCGCCATACATCTTGCATTTCGCTATTTTTCCAATGTCCGTTTTTCACGTCTCAAAAATGAGTATCTTTGCGGCTGGAATTAAAAATTGAATACGGCAAAATGTAGAGACGCGATTCATCGCGTCTCCTGACACCACGACAAAACAATCCCATGGACGACCTATTTCAAAACAGATACCGAATCCAGACCGCACGTGCAGAATGGCACGGCTATGACGGTGGTATCTATTTTGTAACCATCTGTACAGCGGGACGGGAACATTATTTTGGAGAAATTGAAACGGGAACAGAACCAATTATGAGGTTGTCGCCCACAGGCCAATATGCCAACCAACTGATTACAAACATCACCCCCCTTTACCCGCATGTGGAAATCCCGTTGTTTGTCATCATGCCGAACCATATTCATTCCATCATTTATATTGACGGTGGTGCCATTTTGGGGGTGAATGCCAAAGACGCAATGAAGGATGGGAATGGCGGGGTTACAGGTAAACACAATCCGATGGTTACGAATTGTTTGGGGACTGTGGTTCGGGGATTGAAGGCGCGGGTTTCCCGCTGGGCCAATCAAAACAATATTCCCTTTGGATGGCAGGCGCGTTTCTACGACCGTGTCGTTCGCAACCTGAATGAATTAAACAATATTGCGGAATATATTGAAAACAATGTCGTTAATTGGCATTTGGATGAAATGAATATTCAATGACATACAATTTTCCAGAGACGCGATGAATAATGGGAACATTGGAGACGCGATGAATAATGGGAACATTGGAGACGCGATGAATAATGGGAACATTGGAGACGCGATGAATAATGGGAACATTGGAGACGCGATGAATAATGGGAACATTGGAGACGCGATGAATAATGGGAACATTGGAGACGCGATGAATAATGGGAACATTGGAGACGCGATGAATAATGGGAACATTGGAGACGCGATGAATAATGGGAACATTGGAGACGCGATGAATAATGGGAACATTGGAGACGCGATGAATCGCGTCTCTACTACATCAAAACACAAACAAATAACGAATGACACATTACACGGCTTATGGACTCCGTAAACCGGAATTCCACCAAGATGATGATTTTCGGGTTGTTCTTTGGCGACCAGAAGTACAAGAAAGAGTACAAGAAGAAGGTGAAGTAAGAGGTGAAGTAGGAGGTGAAGTAAGAGGTGAAGTAGATGGTAAGATAAAAAAAGTGGTTTTAGCGGTTCGTGGGAATACGATTTCTGCTAATGAAATAATGGTATCTCTTCAATTAAAAGGAGAGGATAATTTCCGCAAACGTTATCTTGTTCCATCTATGGAAAACGGGTATGTTCAAATGCTCTATCCTGATGCTCCGAAACGCCCAGACCAAGCCTATTACCTTATTGAGAAAGGATTGGCACTTTACACTGAAATTTCGAAAAGACAATGATTTTAGGGATGGGTCTGCTTTTATAAACGTTTAATCAAAAACAATATGTCAAAAGCACAATTAAAGAAACATCTGAACACTTTGGATAAGTCCCAAATCATCGAGATGGTGATGGAACTATACGATGCCCGAGAAGAGGCTAGGGATTATCTCGACTATTATGTCAACCCCAACGAAAGCAACGAACTGGAGAAGTTCAAGAAGATCGTTCTCAAGGAGTTTGACGACGATATATCACGCGATCCCCAGTGTCGTTTCAGCGTATGTCGCAAAGCGCTGTCGGATTTCAAGAAACTTGCCCCATCGACTGAAACGCTGGCAGAGGCGATGGTCTATTATGTGGAACGTGTCTGCGAGTTCTCGTTTTATGCCGGTGACCTGTGGGAGCAGTACTATGATTCGGCGGTCAGCAACTTCCGCTCTATGTTGAAGTTTCTTGTGAAGAACGATATACTGGAAGCGATGATGCCGCGCGTGGTGCAGATAATGGCGTGGTGCTGGCCTTGCGGATACGGCTTCCACGACGAAATCGGAGATTCCTTCTGCGAACTTGTCCCACCACAATACCACAACAAGGCGGACGAGGCAGATGCTTTGGGCAAAGCACAATACTACGCCATACATCCAGACCTCAAACATTGATAGATATGTACGAAACCCCTGTAGAGACGCGCCATGGCACGTCTCTACAATCCCCCAAACCGGGCGTTGACCCATTGCGGTCGGTGCCTGGTTTTCATATTGGAATATTTTGTAATTTTGCGGGGTTGAAAAATTAAATGCATTAATTATGAACAACAAGGACTTTTGGGAATCGGTAAATGCCATCATAGCGGAGGGCTTCACTCCCGAAGGTCTTCAAAAATTGGATGAATATGCGGAACAATTTGTCACAGGAAGGCTTGTATATCAACGATTTTCACCGGCGGAACAGCATGGCTGCGCAGCGGGAGGTCCTGCGCATGTTGTTGCATCCTTGCTCGCGGGAGCAGAAAATCAGACAGATAGAGCTACTTCACCAGATGTCGGAGGATTCCAAAGAGAGCTCCAACGGGGAAAGAAACAAGCTGAAATCATAGAAAAATGGGCGAAAGCCATTGGTTGTTGGACAGATGATGTGAGCAATGCCCTCCAAAATGTTTTAGGAACGAAGATTGCAGAAGGCGGCGAGGCGATGGTATATGACCACGGAGCCTCTTTAGTGAAATCTATCGGACTTGATTATTTTGTACAGCCCATACTTGCACTTGACAGAATCACTTTGCATAACACCTATTTCCCAGAAACAACTCTTTATGTCTTAGGTTTTGGAAAAGCAAATGGAGAGTTTAAAATCATTGTAGAACAACCTTTTATAAAGGGTGCTCATGTTCCAGATATTGAAATATCTACCTTCGCCCAAAATATGGGTTTCAAACAAATCAACCCCAAAAATTGGACATACGCCACTCCGGAAATATACTTGAGCGACTTGCACGATGAAAATGTCATCCGTTCAGAAGAGGGGAATATCTTTGTGGTAGATTGCGACATCCGTATCAACACACCAGAACTGCGTTGCGGGGGCGAGAGGGAATTAACAACAGAGGTGAAATTTAACGAATAATCATACTAAAAATAGTATTAACGAAAAAAAACGAGAAGAAGAAACATACTAAAAACCGACCATATATAATATAGATAGCGTTTGTAGCTATCCTTGAGCTTCAATTTCCACAACGTCCTCGAAAGAGGACAACAACACATCAAGGAGAGTTATGAATGCCGTAGTATTACGGCGTGGAATGACTTGTTAGATGTGTGGGCGTGGAAACCCGAAGCTCAAGCAAGGAATAAGTTCCACGCTTTTTTTATGACAGAAATCAACGACATACACATTGGCAAGCGCATTAAGGCGAAACTGAAAGAGCAGGGGCGGACCACTGTCTGGTTGGCCGCGCAGATTCCCTGTACCCCGAACCATCTGTACAAAGTGTATGCCAAACACTCCATCAACACCGACCTGCTGAAACGCATCTCTAAAATTTTGGATTACAACTTTTTTGAGGATTTTATCTAAAATGGATAGTTTTTACTATTAATAGTGGATAGATTATTTCCACATAATAACTTGGTAAATGTGATATCTTTGCATATTAATTCTTAACAAATAAATATACAGTATATGGCAGCAAAATCAGCAATTTCGGGTGAATACATCATCCAAAAAGAGGAAAGCGGAAGCATCGTGGTCTATCGCATTTATGACAACGTGAAGGCATCCCTTCGAGAGATTGCAGACATGAAAGGATTCCAGTACGATCCAGAATGGAATGTCCGCCAGTTCGGAGCCAAACTGATTGATTTAATCAACGGCAAATAAAAGTAACCAATAGTTGATTGAATAATTATGAAAAATCTACAATCCGCAGCATTGATACGGCAACAGATTCAAAACCGATGTTCGGAGGTGGAAAAACGCCCCGGCGTCTATCGCTGGTGGTTTCCCAAATCTGAAGCAAAAAAACTATTGGCTAATTTCAAGAATCGTACTTTGATAGACGACAGAAAACTGCAAGAACGTTCTATTCAAGGAACTCCTTATCTTGCGTTGTATTTCGGCATCAGCAACGACATGAGTCGGCGTATCCGCTGGCATATCCGCGGTCCGTTCAAGAGTTCCACGCTACGGAGGACGTTGCGGGCTATCGTTGCCCCGAATGCGGATGACAAGACCGCCGAAACAATCGTCAACAAGTTAATCGACAGCTGTTTCTGGGAATGGGAATATTCTGAGACCGCAGAGCAGGCCGAATGCCGCGAAACCGAGGAACTTGCCCAACATAAGTTCGCCTATCCGCTCAACATCAGCAAAAACAACACGGTGCCTTCCGAATGGATAGCAGAACTGAAACAGTTGAGAGCTGATTTGAAAAAGTAAAGGGACACTTCAAATTAAAAGAAACGACTATGGGATTTTTATTTTTCCGTTCATCAAAGGATGACATCGACAAGCAAATTGCTTCTAAAAAAAAGCAGATTGAGGATTTGAAAGCAGATATCGATTCCGCGAAAAGAAGCATTGCCGACGCAAAAGCATACAACATGGCCGTTGGCAAAAAGTTCGTGACATACGAAGGGCTTGAATACACAATGAAAAGAAACAAGGAGATTTTAGCCCAGCTGAAAGAAGACCTTGCAAAACTGCGTGAAAAGAAAAAAAGATTATAAAACTGAAAAAAAGATTATTATGGCAAAACAGATCAAAGTTTATGGCCAGTCACAGAAATGGACGGCCTTGGGAATTGTGGCGGCCTATCTTGAAATGCACCCGAACGCCACACTTGCCGATTTGCAGAAAGCGTTCCCGAAAAATGAAACCGGCAACGAAATCGATTCGGTGAACAACATTTCTGGCAAGAAGAAGTCAGGAGAGTTTGAAGAAAAACTCGCCAAACAAGTCGGGGACATGGATATGTTCCTGACCCTGAAAAACGGGACAAAAGTGGCCTTTACTAATCCGATGTGGCCCGCTGACAAGTTCAAGAAAATAACGGATTTAGCCCAGAGATATGGTATTGAGTTTGAAGTCAATGAAACGGAAAAAGGGGCTGGCAAGCGTGGCAACTACCGTTTGGAAATAAAAAAAACAATGACCTGGTTGTGGATCTTGCTGGCCGTGATTGTCATCATCGGTATCATTGCAGTATTCGCGTTGAAATAACGGTTGATTAGGGTATTGCATAGGACTTCAAAATAAATATCACTCAAAATAGTATAAAAGAGGAAGCCGAAAATCTGAAAAAGAGTAGGCGCAATTCATAAAAACTTATAATTATGGCAACTGGAAAAATCACAAAAGGTGACAAAAAAAGAGGCAAAAAGATTGCCGGTCACATGGTTTGGCAAAACGAAGACAACTCCATCGAAGTGAGCAAGGAGATGGTTGAAAAATGCGGTTCCGTAAAGGCTGCCTTGAGAGAGTTGGCCACCAAGGCCGGATTCAAATTCGATCCGGACTGGACCGTTCAGCAACTCGGAAAGAAATTGTTAGATTTTGCCGAAGGAAAATAATTTTACAGACAAGGTGGGGCACAACGCCCCACCTTCTTACCCCAAAAACGTTGTTATGATAGTAATACTTTGGATTTGGAATATCCTTTCGCCCATCGTCTTTTTTTGTGCTATGGGCTATTTCGCTATGGGCAACATTGAGGACTGGGTGCTTTATGCAGGTGCCGGCTCGGCTTTGCTTGGCCTGATCATCGGCTTTACTGGATGGGGCGAGACAGTGCCGCCACGCTGGTTCTGGGTGAAAAGCAGCGTGGATCTCCTTGACAGTCGCATCTTCACCGCACTGAGCTATGCCCTCCAGTTCTTCTGCATTCCCGCCGCAGTGATGGCTGTTGTCGAGCTGGTTTGATCAAAACACATCAACATTCAACACCAATCTTAACAATAGCAACTCCATGGCTTTTTTAGACAAAGTTAAAGAAAACGTGAACCTCAAAGAAGGAGTGTCGAGAATCACGGCCAAGGTTTCTGATATAGCGCAATCCGGAAAGGAAAAAGGACAAGAACTCTTACGCCAGAACAAAACGGAGGAAGAGAATATTTCTGAAGAGGAAATGGAGGAAAAGGGGTCGAAGATTTTGGAAGTGCTGGACTGGGCGTTTGACAAAGCCAACGGCACACTCCATCCCGCCGAAAAACTGTACCTCCTAACCTTAGGCCACGAGTTGGGTTATGCGGAGGATGTCCCGAAGGTGCTTTTTGAGTAATAAGGGTGTATGTGATACGCCCTACCATGTAGAGATGCGCCATGGCGCGTCTCTACAATTACCCAAACCGGGCGTTGACCCATTGCGGTCGGTGCCCGGTTTTTCGTGTATAGATTTGTATTATTTTCTTTATTGTGTCAAAAACACCCGCCAGCTGCATAGGAGACCTTCTCAGCAGCGTTTTTTAAACATTTTCTGTCTCACTCACCCATTTGGCAAAAAAATGATGTGGCAGTTGGCTTTATTCCAAAACACATATTCCAAAATCTCATAATTTATTGCTGCTAAATATTCCAAATCCTCACTTTTTTCACTCTTCACTCGTATGCACCGTGACAAAAATGACGGAATAGCGAGCACAATGCCAAGTTCGTTTGAACATTGTTGAGTCTCAACGGAATTCAACATAGTCAAATGTTTCACGCCTCCGCAAAGTTTTTCTTCTTCTGTCACTATTCTCCCTAAAACTTTTGTCCTCCTTGAGATAAGATCTTCTCCATACAACTTCCATCTGTCATTCCGCGATTTCCTCGGACTGGCCAGTGGTGACAAAGTGCCCTATGCACGCACAATACGGACATTCAAGGAGGGGCTGACAAGGAAGGGTGTTTTCGACCAGTTGTTTGCCTGCTTCTACCAGTTCCTGAAGAACAACAACCCTCTAAAGGACGTCGATGTAAATGATGCCAAAGCGTTTTTGATTTTCTCTTCTGAGGATTGGGATGAACGACTAAAAGTGATACCCGTACAGCGTGTGCTGATTTGCAAAGATACAGAAGTACTGCGACAACTGAAGGATAATTTCTCGTTTGAAATCAGCGGCAGAGACATGGCCACAGTGGAAGGAGTATTCCTATCCCTACCACTATCCAGTAACTATATTCACCTTCCTCCATCAAATACACAACTTCTCTATAAGCACACCTCCCAGGTTCCCTGAGGGAAGCGGAGGAAAGGAATAAATGCTGTTTTGATGGTGCTCTACCGCCAGTTTATACAGAATTGTCCTATAAATCTGATACGCGTTCCCTATGGTGTTGTCTGAGTTATAACCATACGAGCCATTGGGATATAATTCTGGAAACAACAGGTAGTAAATAACATTCAGATGTTTTTGTATCTCATCCCGTAATCGACAATAGATTTGAGCATCTCCTTCTGACCTTACCAAGAGTCTCTTCTGCAATGCAGTGTCATAAGTCAAATCCAGTTGCCCAGCATACCGCCTTGACCAAGCCTCAAGACATTGGGCGATAATCAAAAGCTGCTGCTCATTACAATACAAGCAATAAGTGGGGTTTTCTAAATCATTTATCATTATCTTCACTTTTTATTATTCGTATCTAATCTTTGCACTTCCTTTATCGGCTTCCATTCCGCATTCTCAATGATTTTTTGCTTTATCTCCCTCGTCCATAAAAAGTCCTCATCATCACATTGTTCATCATAAGGCAAGCAAATCACAGTACCCTCCTCATGATGATTAAGATAGTCGTGAAAAATGTATGTCTTGATAGCCACATAGTCTTTCTCTTCCAAAATATCCAACAATTTCTGTGCATGACCTATGCGGAGAGGTGCTCCTGCGTTATATAAAGCTACTGCAATATCCAATAGTTCCTCCACGTAGGCCGAATAACTTGTTGAGGCATAGATAGCCCAGCCTTTCTCTTCCGGAATATAATATCCGTTTATGTTAACTCTTGACAGACCAAGTTCCCCATAATGGTCGTATGCGAAATTCTTGAAAGTCTCTTCGTCATCCACATTCATGTCCTCTTCAAAATAGCCATGCTTATGATTTTTGTAAAAAGCAATATCAGATATGGTATCATCATGTTTTTCTTGAAAAAAAACTTCGTGGGCAACACGATAATAGTGACAATATGTTCTGATACTCATGTCTTTAACCAAAGGGATACTTTTATCGATGGATTTTTTCAACACTTCAATAGAAGTTTCCTTATCCTGGGGTTCCACCTTGAAAATCGGTGAGATATTATAAAGCGTCTTTCGTTTAATGCGGCCCTTCCTATAAATATAAGGCAAGTGTTCTGCCACATATCGATTGTATCTGTCAGGATTCTCAACAATACTATCGATTAGTTTGTTAACCGCAAAATAAAACGGTTTTAAAAACCATGTAACATCGTATTTATGACAACAGCCCCTGTCCTCATTCAAAATTTCACAGTAATATCCACGACCATCTATAATGCGCAGGGAGTGAAAATTCTTATAGGTGGCGGTGCACACCTCATACCAACGCGAAGGTTTTCGTTTTCCACTTGGCACCTCAATCCAAAAATAGCGAACCTCGTCCTCGCCCATGACTTGAAGCTTATTGAACTCGTCTTGGATTTTCAATAGCCATTCTAACGATTCCCCTTCGACAAGTATGGCATCATGTCCATTAAGTTCAATTGCTTCAAAGTGTTTGCTTTTTAAATTCCCAAATTTTATCATTTCTTTTTCAATTAAATTTAACACGGCAAAAGTATCACAGTAAACCATTATTACAAATTTTCGGAAAGGCTTTCCTTTATTTGATTAGTTATGAAATTTATTGTATCTTTGCAATATCGAAATTTAACGACCAGCTATTAAACTATAACACATGGAACAAAATATAGAAAACAAAGGTGACATCATCATCTACCAGACCGAAGACGGTCTGACAAAGATTGATGTGAAAATTGAAAAGGAAACTGTTTGGTTATCACTTGACCTTATGGCTGAACTTTTCCAACGAGATAAATCCACCATTTCTCGACATATAAAGAACATATTCAAAGAGGGTGAGTTGTCTCCTGTTTCAGTTGTTGCAAAATTTGCAACAACTGCCGCTGATGGAAAAACCTACCAAGTAGAATATTTTAATCTTGATGTCATCATTTCTGTTGGCTATCGAGTAAAATCTATACGAGGTACTCAATTCCGCATCTGGGCCACTCAACGACTGAAAGAATATATGATCAAGGGCTTCACAATGGATGACGAGCGACTGAAAGGTCATGCTGGTGGCAGTTATTGGAAGGAATTGCTTGACCGCATCCGCGACATCCGTTCCTCAGAAAAAGTACGAATTTTTCGTACCTTTGCAACTGAAATAAAGTTTGTCACCTAAAAAAGAGGACCATGCCCACATTCAACATCCGGGCGGCGAGGGAGAACGAGGCCGCCACTGTTCTGGAATATATCAAGAAACTGGCTGAATATGAAAAACTTGCCCATGAGGTGGAGGCCACCGAGGAAGGTCTCCACGAGGCTCTCTTCGTGCGCCACGAAGCGGAAGTAGTGTTTGGGGAGGAAGATGGCAAAATCGTCGGCTTCGCTCTCTTTTTCCATAATTTCTCCACTTTTGTGGGACGAAAAGGCCTTTATCTGGAAGACCTCTTCGTGCTGCCAGAGAAACGAGGCCTCGGTTACGGAAAAGCCCTGCTGCAACATTTGGCCAAGCTGGCACTGGAGCGCCACTGCGGCCGCATGGAATGGGTTTGCCTCGACTGGAACCAGCCTTCCATCGACTTTTACAAAAGCATCGGCGCCGTTCCCATGGAGGACTGGACTATCTATCGCCTCACCGAAGATAAACTGAAAGAATTTGCCATTTCAAAATAGATAATCATGAATACCACCATTGAAAAGCCTTTGGATTACCGTAGGAAATTGAATCAACAGAACCCATAGAGACATTGCGCGTTTTTACCATAAGGAATTAAAATAACGTAATCTATGGAGACGTTGCGCGCAACGTCTCTACAGATTACCATACTAGGGGTGGCAATACCGCTATTTCAGCAATTGCGCTGTGTGGTTTTTGGTATCGACCTTGCCGATGGCATCGATGATAACGCCCTGCTCATCAATGACGTAGGTGGTGCGCAGCGTGCCTTCGGTCACCTTGCCGTACATTTTCTTCTCGCCCCATGCCTCGTAGGCTTTCAGGATGGTGAGGTCGGTGTCAGCGATGAGATGGAAAGGCAACTCATATTTGGCAATAAACTTCTGATGTGAGGCGGCAGAGTCTCTGCTTACACCCAACACCTCATAGCCCAAGGCGAGGAAGCGCTGGTAGTTGTCGCGCAAGTCGCAGGCCTCGGCGGTGCAGCCTGGCGTGCTGTCCTTGGGGTAGAAGTAAAGCACTAATTTCTTTCCTGCAAAATCTTTCAGTGAAACGGCCTTTCCGTTTTCGTCAACACCCTCAAAACAAGGGGCTTTTGTTCCAATTTGTAACATCTTTTTGTTTCTTTAGACTTTTATTGGCAAATATAGCATTTTTTCAGGAAATGTCGTATTTTTGCATTCTAAATTATCAGGATTTCCGAAATGGCTCATTTTACAACACCCTCGTTTTGTTGTGCGGCATCCTGATCAACATCACAAACAAAATAAAATGACTCCTGACATACCAAAAGAAACACAACGAATCGCATATTTGGACATCCTCCGCATTTTGGCGACCTTCGGTGTGGTGTTTCTCCATGTCTCCTGCAGAGAGTATTACTCCGCCTTCATTTCCTTCGATTGGTATCTTGCCGCCTTCAATGGCAGTCTGGTGCGCTGGTCCGTCCCCGTTTTCGTGATGATCAGCGGAGCCCTTTTCCTAAACCCTGCAAAAGACATTCCCACCAAAGACATTCTAAGCCGAAAAATTCCAAGATTACTGTTGGCATACGTTTTCTGGTGGCTGGTATATTCTGTTATCATGTCATCCTGCAGTCTGCTCTTGGGAGACGCCATCGGACTCCCCTTCAGCTACGAATTTCTCATGCCCCGCTTTCACCTGTGGTTTCTTCCTATGCTCATGGGAATTTATTTGCTCATCCCTTTTCTCCGCAAAATTGCCGCCGACGAAAAACTTCTCCGCTTTGCCCTTGTCCTTTGGATTGTCTATCTTACCGGTAGTTTTTTCATGGTAATAGAAATTCCTCAAATCACACCTCTTTTTGACATGAACATCATTGTGGGGCATACGGGTTATTTTCTGCTGGGTTATTATCTTTCAAAAGTATCCATTAGCACCAAACAACTGAAAATCATATACTTGCTGGGCATTATTGGATTTATTTTAACTGTTGCGGGCAATATTATTCTTTCCATTCACGATGGCGATAGTAATGACATGTTTCTTAATACCTTGAGCATATTTGTGGTTTTGATGGCGGCCGCACTTTTTGTCTTCATAAAGGAAATCACCCCTGAAATTGAAAGCAAAACGGCAAAATTTGTGGCATACGTCCGACAAGATTTGTTTGGCATTTATCTAACCCACGCCCTCTGGCTGACAGTGCTGAACAGGGCTGTCTTCCGTAACTTATGCAATCAAGCTATCACTATCCCGTTGATTGCCATTGCAGTATTTGTGCTAAGCCTGTACACCACCAAACTCATCAGAAAAATTCCCTTTTTGAAAAAATTTGTAGAATGATGCATATAGGCAAAACAACAGAAATAGAAAATTTGTATCTTTGTACCATCAAATTTATATTATAATGATAAAGAAAATCAACTTTTTAATCATCTTAGCGATGATGTTTGTTTTTGGGGCCCGCGCCGACGAAGGCATGTGGCTGCCCTATTCTATTAATGGAAAAAATTTAGCTGATATGCAGCGACTTGGCTGCAAGCTGACCGCTGAGCAAATTTTCAGTTTCAACCAGCCCAGCCTGAAAGACGCCATTGTGCAATTCGGTGGCGGCTGCACTGGCGAACTGATTTCGCCCGAAGGTCTGTTGCTCACCAACCATCACTGCGGCCTTTCGTACGTACAAGCCCACGCTTCTGTGGAACACGACTATCTGAAGGACGGTTTTTGGGCCAGAAGCAAAGACCAGGAACTTCCCAACGAAAGTTTGACCGTTTCTTTTTTGAATTATATTGAAGATGTTACAGAAACCATACTGAAAGGTGTCGGCAGCAACACTTCTGAAACTGATCGTGAAAAAATCATTGATGAGAATATCAAAAAACTGAAAAAAGAACGCAAGGGGGACAAGGATGTGAAAGTGGAAATCATACCTTTCTATCATGGTAACCAGTACATTCTGTTTGTGTATAATGTATATAAAGATGTCCGTTTGGTGGCTTGTCCGCCCTGGGGTATTGGCAAATTCGGCGCCGACACCGACAACTGGACCTGGCCGCGTCACAAGGGCGACTTCTGCATTTTCCGCGTCTATACAGCCCCCGACGGCTCACCGGCAGAATACAGCGCAAAAAATGTACCCATGAAATCAAAACACTTCCTGCCGATTTCCTTGAAGGGCGTACAACCAGGTGATTACACCATGATTTTGGGTTATCCGGGCTCCACCGACCGCTACTCAGCCTCTGGTTCGGTGAAAAATGTGATTGAACTTGAAGGCCCCGCCATTGTGGATTGCCGTACCACCAAACTGGAGCAATACCGCAAACACATGGATGCCGATCCTGCCGTGTTCATCCAATACGCTTCCAAGCAAGCCAGTGTGAGCAACTACTGGAAATACTACATCGGTCAAGTAAAACAGCTGAAACGCAACAAAGTGTATGAGAAGCGCTTAGAGCAGGAAAAAGCCTTCCGCCAATGGGCTGCCCAGGACAAAAAACGCAGTGCAAAATATGCGGGCATATTCGATGAAATGGACAATTATTGGAACCATCAGTCAAAATACACCAAAGCCCTGATTTATCATCGTGAGGCTGGCTGGCGAGGCGGCGAGGCTGTTGCTTACGCATTGAAATTCAGACGTTTGAACAGTATTATCGAGGCAAAAGCAGCCACAAAAGAAAACATTGCTGAATATGCCAAGGGAATGAAACCTGCAGTTCAGGAGTATTTCAAGGATTATGACAAAGAACTGGACCGTGATGTCACTATTGCCTTGCTGAATCTCTTCTACAAAAATGTGAATCCCGACCAACTACCATCCAACATCAAGAAAGTCGGTGACAAAAACGGAGGTGATTTCACCGCATTCGTAAACAACGCTTTTGCTAAATCTGTCCTGGTGGATGCTGACAAACTGAATGCATGGCTCGACAATCCAAAATCTTTGAAAAAGGACCCCTTATACGCCTTGATGGAAAATATTGTCGAATCCTACATTAACCTGAGTGACGAGGCGGAAAAGGTGAGCAACACCCGCGCCGACCGTCTGTATATGGAAGGCCTGATGGAAATGCAGAAAGACCGCAATTTCTACCCCGATGCCAACTTCACCATGCGTCTCACCTACGGCAGCGTGCAGGACTGCAAGCCATCGGACGGTGTCACTTACAACTACATCACCACTCTGGACGGCGTGATGGCCAAGTACGTACCCGGCAACTGGGAATTTGACGTGCCACAAGACCTCATTAAACTCTGGGAAAACCACGATTATGGCCGCTATGCCAACGAAAATGGTGACTTGGTGGTCAACTTCATCACCACCAACGACATCACTGGTGGCAACTCCGGCAGCCCCGTGATTGATGCTAACGGCAACCTCATCGGCTTGGCTTTCGACGGCAACTGGGAAGCCATGAGCGGCGACATCTCCTTTGAGAACGAGGTACAGCGTACCATCTGCATGGACATGCGCTACCTGCTCTTCATCATCGACAAGATGGCCAATGCCCAGAACCTGATGAAAGAAATTAAGATTGTGGATTAAAATTTTCTCGCAAGAGAGTCATACATCAATCGAAATGACCACAAAAAAACGCCTCCGAATGGGGGCGTTTTTTCTTTTCACAGCATTTATACAGATTTCAGAAAGCTTCTTATTTGATGGTATATCTTACACCCACACAAATTGCCCAATCGAAGTAATTAATTGTGAAATGTTTGTTGAACAACAAACCAAAACCAGGTCTAAGATCCGCTTGTAAGGTTAAAGGAATATTGAATTTATATTCCACACCGCCTATGGCATTTACACCTATTTTTCCGAATGAATAATAGGAATAATCATAGTAATATGCATCATAGTGGTTATGGTATGTAGCACTCCATGAATATCCGGCACTAACACCACCTCCCACAAACCAATGTAAACCTTTAGGACCTGCAGCTGCCTCATACATAAAATTCGGATTTGCCTCTACAGTCATTGGCCATATAGTTCCCTTATAAGCAAAATGGTCGGCTTTGGAGAAAAGATGAGCTGAACTCACCGTCCATTTAAAACCCGCATCCACGCTGAAAGCAAAATTTTCCGTGAAGAAAGTTTTATAAGAAAACGCTTCCATATTGCCTAAGGTTACACCAATACTATGTCGATATGGTGCTTGAGCATTTACGGTCAGCATCATACCCATCACTAAACCCAATAAAATAACACTGATTTTTTTCATAGCTTTAGTTTTTTTTACATTATTATTTTCTTGCAAATTTAGACTTTTTAACATTATGAACGGAATTTTACAGAAAAAATTATGCACATCCTCACGTTGAATATTATTTTGTTTTTCCACGCATTTTTTTCGCAAGCAACACTTCTCCGCAATAAATTATTGGTCTGTGTATAATTCAAGAATTTTATGTAATTTTGCCACGATGTTTTGATGAGGATTTTGCCAAAGCAAAATCCGTGAGGGAAACAGGTGCGAATCCTGTACAGCTCCCGCTGCTGTAAGTTTCAGCCGCCTTTTGACAACAAGTCACTGTCGAGCCCAAAACCGATGGGAAGACGTCAAAAAGGAGAAACAAGTCAGAAAACCTGTCAATTCATCCGGATTGTGAAACCTCGGGATGCAGGCACACACAAACACTTTTAAGGATCTCGCCTTTTGAGGCTGTTTGTCGTCTCTCCGAATTCCACAAAACCAATTGAAACAACCCAAAAAAGAGGAAAAAGTGAAACGACAAAGCGCTTTATTGACATCGGATTTTATCAGGTCTGTTTCAATGGTACTTGCTGTAATGCTCATGGCTTGCTCTATATATGCGCAAGATGATAGCCTTCGGCATCAACGCTTACAGGAAGTGGAAATTGTGGGTAAGGAACGACCGCATGAATCGTCCGCTCCGATTCAGGTCATCAGGAATCAGGACCTAAAATCCTTACCCACACTCCAACTTTCTGATGCCCTGAAATTCATGTCCGGCATTGTCATCAAGGACTATGGCGGTGTGGGAGGCATGAAGACGGTGGCAGTGCGCGGTCTCGGTTCACAGCATACCGGTGTGGCCTACGATGGCATCCCGATGAGCGACTGCCAAACCGGGCAAATCGACCTCAGCAAAATCTCCACCGACAACATAGAATCCATTTCCCTGCAATCCGGACGGGAAGACGAAATTTTTGTCCCCGCACGGCTCTTCGCCTCGGCAAGCCTCATCAACATTGTCTCCGAAGAGCCCAAATTCAAAGATAACAAGCCTGTAAACCTGCACTTTGCCTTTACAGGAGGCTCTTTCGGCTTGATCAATCCTTATCTTTTGCTGGAAAACCGTATCAAAAAAAAGCAAAATCCCGAAGATTCTTATTATGCATGGTCACTGAAAATCAATTATTTACAATCCAAAGGAAATTATCCCTTCGATTTGCATTACGGGCAAGGCATCAACGACAGCGTTTCCCGCGAGCGACGCAGCAACTCTGATGTACGCGCCATCCAAACAGAAGCCAATTTTTACGCCAATTTCAATCCTAAAGCCAAACTGAATTTCAAAATTTATTACTACTGGTCCGACCGCGGCCTTCCCGGAGCCACCATCTATTATAACCTGGAGAATGACCAGCGTCTCAGCAACCAAAATGCTTTTGGACAAGCCCATTTCGAGTATCATTTCTCTGAAAAAGTGGCATACCAATGCCATGCTAAATTCAACTACGACCAGACACACTATTTGGACCCGCATTACCACAATTTGGAGGGAAAACTGGACAACACCTACATTCAGCGCGAATACTACCTCAGCAACAGTGTATTGTACAAACCCTTCAAACAATGGCAACTGTCGTTAGCCAACGACCTGTTCTACAACAACATGAATGCCAACCTGCGGGACTTTGCCAAGCCGAGTCGTTTCAATTGCCTGACGGTGTTGGCCACCTCTTTCAACTCCAAGTACATTAACCTGTCAGCCAACTTGCTGCACACCTACGTTTACAATCATGTTGAATTAGGCGAAGCCGCTAAAAACGAAAATCACTTCTCCCCTTCCGCAGGCATCAGCATTATGCCGCTCGGCAAGCGGGATTTCACCATCCGGCTATTATACAAAAACATCTTCCGCATGCCCTCATTCAACGACCTATATTATCGCGAAGTGGGCAATATCAAGCTGAATCCGGAAAAGACGAACCAATTTAACGTAGGCATGACCTATGAGAATTCCTGGCTGGGCAGAATTGACCTTTCCGCTGCTACAGATGTCTATTATAACCTGGTGAAAGACAAGATTGTAGCCATTCCCAACCGCAACCTTTTTGTATGGAGCATGATCAATTACGGCAAGGTGAATGTGCTGGGTGCCGATGTCAATCTTCAATTTTCTTGTAGAGTAGTCAAACAACTGAAAATCAGTTTGATGGGATCCTATTCTTTCCAGCGTGCTTTGGATATGACAGACCCTGAGAGTAAGACTTACGGACATCAGATACCCTATACCCCGCTCCATTCGGGTTCCGCCGCCATCAACTTCCAAACGCCTTGGTTCACTGTTGGGTACACCGTTATTGCGTCAGGCATCCGTTATGCTTTGGGGCAGAATATTCCCGCCAACCAATTAGACCCCTACGCCGACCAGAGTGTCTTTATCGGCCATGATTTCAACATCAAGGACAAAGTGACGCTTGGTTTCAAAGCGGAGTTGCTGAATATCACCAACGAGCAATATGAGATCGTCCGCAACTATCCCATGCAAGGCCGCAGCTTCCGCATCAAACTGATGCTGAGGTATTAAGGAAAAAATTTTGGAAAAACGACAATTTAAAGTTCAGAAATCCACAATTAAGGTGAAGTGTTTTTAAATGCTATTCCTGTTGTATCAATATATTTCCCTGTTTGGAGAAATTCTATAATACTTTTGATAATCTGTGACAAGGGATTTTCTACTTTTGCCATCTTTTTCTCATAGTAAACATATTCTTCCAACACGACATCTTTATGAGCCTTAAATGTGTTTTTTTTGAAATTTTTACGGACCAGAATACTCACATTGAAAGGATAATTAGCATCATGTGTAACATAAGTTTCTGCGTTACTATTGTGGTTCGTTATCCTCAATGATGCATATAAAGTTTTTCCGCTTTTATCTTTTATTCTTACCTAACCATATTTGCTGGCACCTTCTGAATCTGAAATACCAAGCGTATTACGCAAATTTGTAAGAAAACCGTAAGGATCTGTAATACCATTATATTTTTCTGCTAAAATTTTCAACTTCGGTATTGCAATTTCAGAATTTATCTGTATATTTGCACCACCATTTGTCCGAGAAGGCTTAGTGAACCTTTGAGTTCCTCTTATAGAGTTCGGATAGATGGTTTTTTTGTTTTTATCATTTTGCATTTCATTGTAATTTAATGTTATATCAACTCTCATTTTAAGAGATACCATTTTAAATTCAACATGCAAATATATAAAAAATAATGATTAAATTTATAATATTTATTTATACACAATTATACATTTTTACTCAATATAGAACAAGTATTTTTATTTCGGCGTATTTGGTATCCGAAATCTCAACAATTTCAAAAGTACTACAAAAAGAAAGTGAGGATGTCCACGAGCAATCGTGAGCTTCTTTATTTTGCAGTACAGGTTTGTCGGGAGCCTTGGATACGGATAACTGAAGTTCACGATTTTTTTATGCCCTTCTTTATTGCTTCGATAAAGATGGCGGTGAGGAATATGGCGGGTTAAGGAAAGCATACCCCACATTGCGCTACGCATATGCGGGGTTAATAGGATTGCACGCTTTCAGCACGATATTACCTTTTTACTCCTCCGGAGCGAACATCGGATCCCAAGGCGGCAGCATGATAGGTTTCTGCTTGATGAGAGTCTTGATTTTGGCAGGAATGTATTTTTCCTCGACCACCACACGGAACATGTACTCGTTGAACCATTCGTTGGTCATAATGAGAAAACCGTTATGGCCGTAAGAGCTGCCCCAGCTGTTCTCCACCATCCATTTCAGGGGTTTGCCATTGGCATCCAAATCTACCGCACACAAGGTCATAGCATGGGAAGAACCACTGGCAAAAGTAGCCACTCTTTGCTTCTTCGTCATGTTAAAACTGGTACCGAAAAGAGAGGCATAATCATAATTGTTGACATCCAACCAGCCTTTGTCACGGTCCAAAAATTTGCCCACATCACAGGAGAAATACATCATGGTGCTGTCTTTGATAGAAGCAATGGCGATGGGTGCGATTTCGTCCATCGGCAAATTCAGGTATACCCAGTTCTTGCCATCATACACATGGCGGTCATACTCTATTTCATATACCTTATAATACTCGCGGGTGGGATCATTCATGATCATGTAATACTTCGAAAAGTCCTCATTAACAAACTTCTTGAAGAAAGACTGCGGTGTATAAGTGTCGGTGGATACAGCCTTGCCGGAAGCGTCACGCTGGGTCCAAGTGAATTCTGTGGGAGGCTCACCAATAGTCATCACCAAAATACGGTAGATGGTCTTCAACATCTCTGTTTTACGGTCTTGCAGCATCTGTTCCGTAGTGCTCTTGTTGTTCGCCATATCACGCAATTCAAGGCCAAACTCACGCAATTTCAGCGACAGGATATTGGACATTCTGGAAGTACTGTTGCTACTGAAAGTTTCTGGCATAACATCTTTCGGCACAAGACCGTATTTGGTCACCAAGTCGGCCACACCTGTGAACTGTCCGCCATCACCAATGGGATTCTTGAACAGCCATTCCACATACTTGTCTTCCATAGACCTAACTCTGTGATCCAATATAGCCTGCAAAAACAAATTGGATTTCTCCAGCTGATCCCAGAAGAAAGTATAAGCTTGTGAAAATTGGAAATCAGCAGGCAGATTGTGCTTGGCGATGGCTTTGGAGCGCATCACGTTCATACCCGTGAACATCCAACAGCGGCCTGATGATTTCTGGTCAGTAACGGCCTTGGAATTTACCTTGTTGGAGAAATGGTCGTCGAAAGCAGTGCTATTGTCAGCATTGGCCGCCAAATTGTTGATATCGTTGGCGACAATGGCATTGCGCAAAGCCTTGTTTTCCGGCGTATTCTGATAGCCAGACTTGATTTTGGACAACATTTCCGGAGTGATGCCGCCATTGGCACTTTGGGCCTGTACACCCAATACGCAGAGTGCGGAAAAGATAAAAAGGAACAGTTTTTTCATACTATATTTTGATTTTAAGATTATGCTGATGCAAAAGTACAACAAATTTATTTCACCTGTAGCTTTTTTGTCACTATACCTTTCATTGTCCGTACCTCCAGCAAATAGATGCCTTTCGGCAAAGTTTCAAGCGACAAAGTGGCATGGTCTTTCCCTTCTCCATTCTTACACAACAAAATCTGTCCCAACATATTATAAACAACAAGCTGCAAAATGGGCTCAGAAGCACTGATATAACAACTTGAAGAGGCGGGATTCGGATAAATCACTAAACTTAAATTCTCGTGATTTGCGGACACAGCAGTCTGTGTTGAATCCTGCACATAACATGGCAATTGTTCGGATGCCAACGTAACCACCGGACTGTAACTCACAAGTCCTAAATTTGCCTGGTCCGGCTGATGGAAAATCACACTCTCAGCGTATGATTCTGTATCCTCGCCCCAATAATTGCCAATCGCTGCCAAATTGCTGTTGGCATTGTTGTACAAGTCATATTCCTCGCCGCCATTGCCATTATCATAGATGCAGTTATATCCATAATCTTCTGCTGTACCCATATCGACAGAATGATAATAAATAGCTGTAACACCCCATAAATTTCCCGTGATAATATTCCGGCGCAACTTGGCGGCACAAGTCTCATCACTGCCATAAATGCTGATACCACTGCCACCATTCATCGGGTTTGTTTCCAAGTTATTGTCTCTAAAAATATTATCTTCAATAATAGAATAAATATTGTTTCCTTGTTGGTTATAACCGTAACGGTTGTTTTCGATGACATTGCCTCGAATGACCGCCTTGGTATTCCCCACATTCATCAGGTTGGCGATGACAATGCCGCCAGACATGGAAGAACAGCCAACAATAGTATTATCTTCAATGAAAATGGTATCGTTGACACTACCGGGTCCCAAATTGAGTTGTGGCTGATTAACATTACTTAAAACATTGTGATAGAATTGGTTATTTCTGATAATTGGAGATCCCATCACATTAACTCCTGAATTAACCGCTGCTGACTGATTATCATGAAAATAGCAATTCCGGATAATCGGATTGCAATTCATATATTTGATAACCTGTGAGTTGAAATAACGAAATTCGCAATTGTCAAAAGTTATCGGGCTGTTGCTTACCAAAATCTGCTGGCAATATTCCACCAACAAGTTGGAAAGTATGGATACATCGGCATCTTCAAAGCGCAGCTCGAAAAGGGTGGATGACGCATCTGTGGTGACGCCACTGACAATCAGCTTATCATCCCGTGATGCACAGCGCACACATCCATGCACTTGGATAGAAAGCTCCGCATCCATATAGATTTCCATTGTGGCAGCATCCAGCAACAATGTATCATTAGCCGCCAAAGTCAAATTCTGATGCACCTCATATACTCCTGGTTGTGAAGATGTTACAGCTCCAGAAGGGTCATATAACAAATCATTGAAAGTCAATGTTATGCCCGTTCCCGGACTTACTATTTGTGCGTATGTGATGGTACAACAAGCACAAAAAACAAAAAGTAAAATTCTTTTCATTATCATTAGATTACTTAACTCAAAGTATTGTTATTTTTTCGGTATTAAAATCAACACTGAAGAAACGATTTTCCTTGCCATTGGTGATTCCTATTATCGGGGCACGTAACGTCTTATTGTAGCGGCCTGCTTGCTCCATTACCTCCTGCGTAAGCTTGACATGCGGTGCTTTGCACTCCACCACCATCCATGGCTTGCCCTCTTCGTCAAATACGACCAAATCATAACGGCGTGACAGTCCATTGACGGTAATTTCGCGTTCCACCGACAAGTGCGAAGCCGGAATATTCTTTACTGTGAGCAGAAACTGGATAAATTGTTGGCGCACCTCCTCTTCCGGCGTGGCAGGCACCCATTTCTTTCGCACAGGATCGAAGAATTCTCTGTTATCTGCTGTTATCCGTTGTTTGATCATTGCATTTACCAATATATACAGAATTCAAAGTTCAAAATTCAAATTAAAATTTTCAACTTTCAGTTTTCAGTTTTCAACTTAAAAAAATCCCTTTGAGGGCGCAGCCCGAAACTCCCCTATCCTTTGTCCCGCAGATATATCTCTTCCAGCACCTTCTCCTCGTTCTCCCAGCACAAATCCTCCGCCGCTATTTTGCAATTAGCTTTCATTTCATTATATAACTGTTTGTCATTCAATAAGATATTTATTTTCTCAGCAATGCATTCAGGTCGTACATCTTCCACAATCAAACCCACTTGATACTTCTGGATTATCCTTGCACGTTCCACTAAATTTGATATCACCAACGGAGTTTCCGCCTTGATATATTCAAAAATCTTATTGGGTAAACTGAACTTGGCATTTAAGCATACATCTTGGTCTAAATTGATACCAATATCGGCTAAATAAGTGTAGTTGAACAGCTTTTCCGGTGACACACGAGGCACAAAGATGACCCGCTCTTCCAGCTGGAGCTGTTGCACTTTTCGTTTCATTTTAGGAACCACAGAACCTGCTCCCACCACCAACAACACAGCTTTCGGGTCAACCAACGGCATAGCCTCTGTCAGCTCAACGCCACCCCGACCTTCTATCAAAGCATTTCCTTGAAGAATAACTATCATCTTATCCTCAGGCAATTGCACTGAGGAGCGACTTTCCGTCACAGGAGGAGTTGCTTTCGGGGGAATATTCCGCACCAAATGTGGCCGAATACCGTATTCCTTCTCATACTGTTCCACTATAGACTGGCTGACCGTAATGACATCCTTCAATTTCGGGAAACAGAATCTCTCAATACTTTTCCACACATGTTTTACAAAAGGACGATCGGCAATAGACAATTCCCCACAGAAATACTCATGGCTATCATACACCAATCGTTTTCTTTTCAACTTGCTAATCAAAACATTAGGTAGAAGTGTATCCAAGTCATTAGCCACAAACAAGTCGAAATGATGGAACAAGAGGTAGAAAAACAGTCTGATATTATACTCGGCATAGAACAATCCGCCCTTTCTGAACAGCAGGCGCAATCTATGCGTTTTATACGCCCTGGGTGCCAAAGTGGCGGAATCGCCGTAGCGACGGCCCACAAGGGTAACATCAAACCCGTTGCGTGTCAAAAAGTTACACACTTTATCAACACGCGGGTCTGTATAGAGGTCATTGGTGACGGACAGAACAACTTTATTGTTCGTCTTTGCCATGGCAATTCTTGTATTTTTTCCCGCTACCACAGGGGCAGGGATCATTTCGTCCCACCTTCTTCTCCACGCGAATAGGTGTACTTCCCTTTCCGCCAGGAGCCACTTGACGGCCACCACCTACTTCCTGACGGCCAGTTTGCAACTTCTTAGCATCTGATTCTGGCAATTTGGCCTCTTTCACTTGGGTATCTTCTCTAATTGGAATAGTACCTTTGGTCAGGAATGACACGATTTCCGTACTGATACGTTCCAACATCTGCTCGAACAAGCTGGCCGACTCAAGTTTATAAATCAACAGCGGGTCTTTCTGCTCGTAAGAGGCATTCTGCACCGACTGCTTCAAATCGTCCAAATCGCGGAGATGTTCTTTCCATGCATTGTCGATAACTGCCAAGGTGATACTCTTTTCGATAGACAAGCCCACCTCACGTCCCTTGGTTTCATACGATTTTTTCAACGGGGCCACAATGGTCATATTCTTGAATCCATCGGTGAAAGGAATAGCAATGTTCTGGAAACGGTCACCCTGCTCCAGATAAACCCTTTCAATAATTGGGTAAGCCATATTGCTCAATTGCTGTATTTTGGCTTTATAATGCTCATAAATGAAGGGGAACAGCTCTTCAGCCAATTTCTGCGGACGTTCCTGCAAGAAACGACTGGAATCAAATGGGGACTCACAACCGAAGGTCGTAATCATTTCCTGACAGAATCCCTCATAATCTTTGGCTCCCCAATTGTTATCCACCACGATGGAGCATACATCATAAAACATCTCGGAAATATCGATAGCCAAACGGTCGCCAAACAAAGCGTTACGACGCTTGTCGTAGATATTGCTACGCTGATGGTTCATCACATCGTCATATTCCAGCAAACGCTTACGGATACCGAAGTTGTTTTCTTCCACTTTCTTCTGGGCTCTTTCAATGGATTTGGTAATCATGCTGTGCTGAATCACCTCACCTTCCTGCAGACCCAGTGTGTCCATAACCTTGGCGATACGGTCAGAACCGAACAAACGCATCAGGTTGTCTTCCAGCGACACATAGAACTGGGAGCTACCGGGATCTCCTTGACGGCCGGCACGACCACGCAACTGACGGTCCACACGACGCGAATCATGGCGTTCTGTACCAATAATAGCCAAACCTCCCTTTTCCTTGATGCCAGGTCCCAGCTTGATATCGGTACCACGACCTGCCATATTGGTGGAGATGGTCACCGTGCCTGCCTGACCAGCCTCAGCCACAATGTCAGCTTCTTTCTTGTGCAGTTTCGCATTCAACACATTATGGACAATGCGGCGGCGAGTAAGGATATTGGACAATAATTCTGAATCCTCCACAGAAGTGGTACCTACCAACACAGGACGGCCTTCCTCGTGCAACTCCAGAATCTTATCCACCACCGCGGCCAACTTCTCACGTTTGGTTTTATAGACCATATCTTCCGCATCAATACGGGCAATAGGACGGTTGGTGGGAATCACCACCACATCCAATTTGTAGATATTCCAGAACTCACCCGCTTCGGTTTCAGCGGTACCGGTCATACCCGACAATTTCTTGTACATTCTGAAATAGTTCTGCAAAGTGATGGTAGCGTATGTTTGTGTAGCGGCTTCCACTTTCACGTTCTCCTTGGCCTCGATAGCCTGGTGCAAACCATCGGAGTAACGACGGCCTTCCATGATACGACCAGTCTGCTCATCCACAATCTTCACCTTGTTGTCAATAATCACATATTCCACATCCTTTTCGAACATGGTATAGGCTTTCAGCAACTGATGGATAGTATGGATTCTTTCTGAAGCGATAGAGAAATTGCGGTAAATCTCGTTCTTGCGTTCCTGCTTCTCTTTCGGATCAAGGTTTTCTTTCTCCAGTTCCGCGATTTCAGCACCCACATCCGGCATGATGAACATCTTGGCCTCTTCTGCATCCTTAGAGATCAGCTCGATACCCTTATCCATGATATCCACCGTATTCTGTTTTTCTTCAATCACAAAATACAGTTCATCATCGATAAGGTGCATATTTCTGTTTTGCTCTTGCATGAAGAAACCTTCGGTTTTCAGCAATATTTGTTTGATACCCTGCTCGCTGAGGAACTTGATCAGGGCCTTGTTTTTCGGCAGACCGCGCTGAGCACGTAACAAAAGCATAGCACCCTCATCCGTTGGTTTCGGGTCGGGATTCTCTGCCAACAGTTTCTTGGCTTTGGTCAGAATCTCTGCCACATACACCTTCTGTGCATTGTACAATTTCTCGACAATAGGCTTATAAAGGTCAAATTCCTGCTGGTCGCCTCTTGGCGTGGGACCAGAAATAATCAACGGGGTACGAGCATCATCAATCAACACGGAGTCCACCTCATCGACGATAGCGAAGTTATGCGGACGCTGCACCAACTCGGTAAGGTTTCGGGCCATGTTATCACGCAAATAGTCGAAACCGAATTCATTGTTGGTGCCGTAAGTGATATCCGCTGCGTAGGCCTTACGGCGGGCTTCGGAGTTCGGCTCATGCTTGTCGATACAATCTACCGTCAAACCATGAAATTCGTATAACAAACCCATCCACTCGGCATCACGCTTGGCCAAGTAATCGTTTACGGTTACCACATGCACGCCCTTGCCCGGGAGTGCATTCAGATATACTGGCAAAGTAGCCACCAAGGTTTTACCTTCACCTGTCGCCATCTCGGCAATTTTGCCCTGATGCAGGACGGTACCACCAATCAGCTGCACATCATAATGGCACATGTCCCATTTTATCATGTTTCCGCCTGCGGACCAAGTGTTATGGTAACGTGCTTTGTCATCCACTATGTCGATACAGCCTCTGTACGCGGCAATATCCCTGTCCATTTGGGTGGCGGTAACCTCCACTATTTCATTTTCCTTGAAACGGCGGGCAGTCTCCTTCATCACAGCAAATGCCTGAGGCAGAATTTCATCCAGCACCTCCTGAGTCTTCTTATAGGAACGTTTTTCCAATTGCTCCAGCTCCTTGTAGAAATCTTCCTTCTCCTGGATAGGCATATCATAGTTTTTGTCAAGATAATCCTTGATTTCCGCTATTCTGTCCTCTTCCTCCTTGATGGTTTCCGCAATATATTGCTTGAATTCAACTGTCTTATGTCGAAGTTCATCGTTGGATAAGTCCTTGATGGTCTCGTATGCCGCTAATGTTCTTTCGAGATAAGGTTTTAATTCTTTCAAGTCTCGGTCTGCCTTTGTCCCGAAAAGTTTGCCTAAAAAACTCATATAATTTTATATTTTAAAATTGAGGTGCAAAGGTACGGAAATTTTCCCGAATAACCTAAATGTTGGTTTATTTTATCGCATAGACGAAACGCAACCCGTTTTTACCGTAGGTTTGCGTTGATTTGGTTTCTGTAGAGACGTGCTACAGTGCGTCTCTACTAATTGAATATCATTTCATCGCAAAAAATATACGACGGCTGGCCAGGGGCTTGGTGCCAAGAGGGCAAAGAACCCGCATTTTTCACCACTACCCTGACAAAACGGGCTTTCATCGACAAGTCGTTCACCTGAAGCGTGAAAACACCTGTTCTTTCCGCGGTATATTCCACATTAGGCACTATTAAAACTTTGTATAACTGATAATTAACCCCATCCTTTGAGGTATATAATTCCACTGTTTGCGGACACATAATCCAATCATGGATATTCTGCAAAAAACGAGTTTTAAATTCATGAATGACAGTGGTTTTTCCGAAATCGAACTCTATATCAATATTATTGCCCCAATAACCTTGCCAACAGCCATCAAGGTAACTTTCACTGCCGATAATGCCATCTGCCAATCCCATTTTGCCCGAAGCCGCATATTGCGGTCTGTATTCCGAATAAGCTGTGTTCAGTTTGCTAATCTTGTGCAAAGCTTTGTGTATCAATATATATTTTTCTGATAAAACCTTCTCTTTGAAAGGATTAAGAGTCATGGCATGTATGGTGGCGGATTGCGAAAGCACGATGGGAGTTTCATATTTTTCTCCTATTTGCGGCTCACGACCATCCAAGGTGTAGTAGATTTCCTGATCGTTAAAAAGTGTACGGAGGCTTACCTCCACCTCATTTTTCTCATTTTGTCTGGATGAAATAATGACATGATACGGAATATCCATCAGCTCCTGTGCCAGTTTGTCATACCGTTCTTCTACAATATTCCGACAATAAGGACGGCACTCCTCATCCCACAGTTTCATATAGGCTAACTTGGTCTCGTGCAGAAGTTCCAAAGTGGCTTGAATATCGTTTTTGATGGCCGCTTTTGAAAATTGCTTATTATCTTGAAGTTTTTGACTGATAGCATACCTCAATTTCCCGACCATGTTGGCAGTTTGCTGTCGGAGACACACATAATGGGCAATTCTCATTGCAGCATGATACTGCGGATCTTTCGTTCTTTGCTCTTCCGATACTTCGTATTGTTTTTTCTGATTTTCAATTATTTGGAAAGTCCGCTTATGAAGCTGCCATGTTTTCTCACTGATTTTTGAAGGATAAAAATCCCAAACACTTTCATACAACCCCAAGCTGTTGAAGTAATTCTGAATTTCCACATGTTCCAAATCTTTCATCAATTGAAAAGCATCTGTCGGTACAACAAATGCGGTGGCAAAAGCTTTATTGAAAGTGTTCAACCTTTCCATTCTTTCTTGGTCTGCTTTGGCAGGTTCAGTTTGTTGGATGGGATTCCAGCTCATTTCGGCGGCCCAGGCCATACCGTGCCAAGTGCTGTTGAACAGCGACTCGCCCGAGTCGTCCCATGCGGTGTTCATCATGCCGATGGCCCCATGCTGATAACCGTCGCGCACCAAGTTGGCAATATTTTTGGTATAGGTCTCCTCGCTCGGAAAGACGGAGCCCCACATGCTCATGCCAGGTGCTACCATAAATTCAAGTCCTTGTTTTTCAAAAGGTTCCATCATGTCCACATAACTGTCCGACGGGGAATAACTCCACACCAACATCAGCATATCTCTGGGCAATTGTGAGGTAATTACCGGATCTTTGGCGGCAATATCACCCCACATCATCACTTTTTTGCCTAATGGTTTCAGCACATCATACACCCATTGGATATGCTTGGCATACACCTGCGAAGCACCTCCGTAATAGTTCACATATTCCTTTGCCCTTCCACTTCCCAAGGCTTCCGTCTCATCGCAATTGATATTGAAAAACGGCGATTGGTATGCCTTGGCCACCGTTTCCAACTCATAACGCAAAAAATCGTATGTTCTGGGCTCTCCTGGATTCCAATTATATTTGGTGTCAGCCATCGGTTGGTAAAAAGGTATTCTGAAAGTCTCTTCAGCATGAGCCAAACACTGTTGATTGCCAAAAATTTCAATATGAAATAATTTGGCATAGTCTTCCAACTCCTTGATTTCCGCAGCGGTCAAGCCATCGGCAGGCGCTATGTCCGGATATTTATCCAGCTTAAAAACATGTTCTGTATAAAGATTGAAAAAATTCAATTTATACTCAGCCAAAGTGGCAATAGCCCGTTTCAGGAACTCCATGTTTGGTATCGGTCCCCGACTGATATCGTCCATCCAGCCGCGGTATTTCAGCTTGGGATAATCCACAATCCTCATGCAAGGAATATTTATCGTTCCTTTCTCTTCCTTGAAATACCGCATCAGCTGCTTCACGCTCTGTTTGCCATAAAACAAACCCTGTTCCGTAGTGGCCTGAATTAAAATTTTATCCGCTTTCACTTCCAAAATATAAGCCTGATCGGCATTGGTATCAATCGGAAATGAGGAAATCAACTGCGTTTCCACAATAGGCGTTTTGCCAGCAGCCAACACATATTGTCCGTCTTGAAACATCACATGCTGGGGAGTGGGAATTATGCCTGTTTGGGTGAAAGATTTGCTTGTTTGTGGAGAAACAAAATCATTTTGCTGTGCTTGGGCACTCAACACACCTAATACAGTTAAAAGAATGATAATAAAACATTTACGCATATCAGAGAGCGTCTTTGATGTCTATAAGTAATGCTTTGACTTTCAATAAAGTATCAGCGATATGGGCATTGCAGGTCTCCTTTATGAAATTATTTTTCATAGCCTCCTTGGCACCCTTAAGGGTATAGCCCTTGGTTTTGGTCAGGTAATGGATAGTTTTGATGATATCTATATCTTGGCGGTTATAATATCGCTCCCCTTTTTTATTCTTAAAAGGCTTGATTTCGGTGAATTCTTTTTCCCAAAAACGCAAAGTTGCAGGAGTGAGACCAAACATCTTGGCGGTATCTCCAATACTGAAATACGAGCGTTCGATATCCATATTCATCATATCGTCTTCCATAGCTATTCCTCCTCTCTTGCAGCGGCCCTGCGGTTGTCTTTCTCCTTGATACTTTCACGCTTGTCGTACATTTTCTTACCTCTTGCCAATGAAATATCCAATTTTGCATAGCCTTTTTCATTGATCCACAGCAAGGTAGGAATGATGGTAGTACCTCGGTCGTTGAGTTTGCTCATCAGTTTTTTCAGTTCCTTTTTGTTGAGCAACAGTTTGCGGTCACGCTTGGGCTCATGATTGTTATAGCTGCCGTGGGCGTATTCGCTGATATGCAGGTTATGCACCCATAATTCACCATTGATGAAAGAGCAGTAGCTGTCGGTAAGATTGGCCTTACCTGCTCGGATAGATTTTATTTCAGTTCCACAAAGCACCAGACCTGCGGAAAAAGATGTCAGCAGATAGTATTCAAACTCCGCTTTCCGGTTTTTTATAGCGACTTGCGGTATATTTTTTTCTTTTGCCATTTTTGTTCAAATCAACTTACAAAAATAAAAAATTTTCTTAATTCATCAATTGAGTTCATCGACAGGTACTGGACGGCGACGCAGGAAGAACCAGGCTATGGCGGCATAGACACCAATACAGGCGGTATTCAGCACCAGACGCAGCCACAGGGCATCAATGTTGTCCAAACTCCAACGCAAACCTACGTATGCCAGTCCCATCAACACGAAAATCAAGCCTATACGCATCCACTTGTAAGGGATGGGATAGTACTTGGCCCCCAAGGAAGCACTCAGGATAAACATGACCAAATAGCTGGCCAAGTGGCCAAAAGCGGAAGCCCAATAGGAATAGAGCGGCATGAACACCACATTCACCACAGTAGTGACCGCCAAGCCTGCCAGGGTAATCCAAATAGCCATATTGGTACGGCCGGAAAGCTTGTACCACATGGACACATTGAAGAGCATGCCCAACAGCATATAGCTAAGCAGCATTACCGGCACCACACCCATTCCGGCACGGAAGTCGGGACCCAAAAAGAGGCATATAATGTCGATGTACCCTACCACACCCAGAAATACCAAGCCACAGAAAGCGATGAAATATTCCATCACCACGGCGTAGAGTTCCTTGGAGTTTTTTTCCCGTGCCCGTTGAAAGAAGAAAGGCTCAGCAGCATACCGGAACATCTGAATGAAGAGGTTCATAATCACCGCCAGCTTCACAGCCGCCTGATATACACCCAAAGATGCGCGCCAGGCTTCAGCCGAAGTGTCAAAGTAACGGAAAAGGATACGATCCATAAAATCATTGGCTACACCAGGGAGTGCCGCCACCATAAGCGGCAACGCATATAGCAGCATACGTTTTACCACACCGCTGTCCCAGGTAAGTCTGAGACGCAGAATATCGGGAATAAACAGCAAAAGACATAGCACACAGCTGACGAAGATGGCTATAATGGGATAGGTAAAATCCGGTTGTTTGGGCCATACAAAGAAAAGCAGAAGATTGACACTTGTCTCAGTGAGAATTTTAATGGTCTTGATTACAGCGAACTTCACAGCCTTATGTTCCTGTCGCAACTTGGCAAAGAGAATGGCGGTGATGCTGTCACAGAACAAGATGGAGGCCACATAGATGATAAGGCTACGATAACCTTGATAACCCAACGCTGCCGAAATAGGGTCGGAGAAAGCTACCATGCAGGCGAGAAAAGCCAAATTAAGGCCGAATACCGTGAGTAAAGCGCCACTGTAAACCTTGCGCGGATCCTCACCTTCTTTGTTGGCAAAGCGGAAGCAGCCCGTCTCCAAGCCTAACACCAAAACCACCTGCAAAATGGCAATATAGGCCATAAATTCGGTAACCACACCGTATTGCACCTGCGTGAGCATACGTGTATAAATGGGCACAAAAAGAAAATTGAGGATACGCGCCAAAATGGAACTAAAACCATATATAGCGGTTTCCCCAGCCAACTGTTTCAACGGATTTGCCATATTTCCCGGAATTTAGCTTTTCCTGCAATAGGATTCTTTTTTTTTCGATATTATCATCTGATTTCTGCTTGCAAAAGTACACTTTTTTCTTCATACGGCAAAATATTTTCCCACTTGTGCAACATGATAAATGAAGAAACCTCCACATCGAAAATTTGATTATTTTTGCAAAAATTTTGAATGATGTATTTATCTGCATTAAGTTTTTTGAAATTCGGTCTTTCCGATGCAGTGGATATCCTGTTGGTCGCCATATTGATGTACTGGCTGTACCGTCTTTTGCGGGGTACTGGCGCCGTGAAGGTTTTCTTCGGCATTTTCATTGTTTTCATCATCTGGACGATGGCCCGCTACTTCCATTTGACGATGTTTGCCGATATTCTGGGCAAGATTTTCAGCGTAGGTTTAATCGCCTTGATTGTTATTTACCAGCCCGAAATCCGTAAGTTTCTCACCTATATCGGTAACACACGTTTCACCAAATTCATTGAGAACAGACGGAATAAACAACTCCGGGCGGAAGACTATGCCGAGGATATTGACTCTATTGTACGCGCCTGCAAACGCATGGCCAGTTCCAAAACCGGAGCACTGATTGTGATAGCCCGCTCCACTCCACTATACGACTATTTGCAAACCGGCGAAAAAATAGACTCCCTGATTTCCCGTGAACTGCTGGAAAACATCTTCTTCAAAAACAGTCCTTTGCACGATGGTGCCGTCATCATTAAAGACCATCGTATTGCCGCTGCCCGATGCATCCTGCCCGTGTCCAAAGAGGATGACCTCCCCACTGACTTAGGCTTGCGCCACCGCTCCGCAATCGGCTCCACCCTATTCACCGACGCATTGGCTATCGTGGTGTCCGAACAAACAGGACAAATTTCTCTATGTGAGCAAGGTAAGATAACCCGTGATATTTCTCCTACAGTGCTCAACCAGCTGCTGCAGAAAGCGTTGAAACAGTAAAGCGTGAAGGCGTGGAGACGTGGAGACGACATATTTTACTTTCCGTCTCCACGAACGAACGAAGTGAGAGACTCCACGTCTTAACGTATAAACGAAAATAAAAGTAATCAAAATAAACACCCATTAACAAATATGTTCACCCTGAATTACATCACCTGGACCGTCAACCCTGTGGCTATTTCATTAGGACCTATCGAGGTAAGATGGTACGGCTTGCTTCTGGCATTTGGCTTTTTCTTTTCCTATCTTACTTTAAGCAAGATATTTAAGACAGAGGGCATTTCACAACAGTTGTGCGACAAGCTTTCCATTTGGACCATTATCTGGACTATTATAGGTTTACGATTAGGGCATTTCCTCTTTTATGAGCCTGAATATTTCACCAGTCTGAAAGGTATCAGCGAGATCATTCTGCCCATTCAAGACGGGCAATTTGTCGGCTACCAAGGCTTAGCCAGTCACGGAGCGGTTATTGCCATCACCTTGTTCCTTTGTTATTTCGCATGGAAATACAAAATGAACGCTTTGTGGCTATGCGACCGTCTTGCTATTGTGATTCCCATCGCCGCAGGTATGGTCAGAATCGGTAACCTGATGAACCATGAAATTGTGGGCAGCATTACCACAGTGCCTTGGGCCTTCGACTTCACCCTTGGCGGACCAGGCATTGCCGGCACTTTCCGCCACCCCGCCCAATTGTATGAAGCGAGTGTCTATCTGCTTTTGTATCTGTGTTTTGTCATTTATTATTTTAAAATCGCCAAAGGGAAAGTGCCTGCCGGAAGAACCGTCGGTTTAATCTTCTTTGTGATTTTCACCGCCCGCTTTATCATTGAGTTTTTCAAGGAGGTGCAAGTCAGCAAGGAAGTAGGCATGACCCTTGATATTGGCCAGATTCTGAGTATTCCCATTCTCCTCGCTGGCTTAGTGTTGTTGATTTATTCCATTGTCAAACGCGACAATATTCCTGTCTATAAAGAAATTAATTGGCAGAAAAACAAAACGGTAAAAAAATAAACCATGTGGCTCAATTTCAAAGGAAAACTCTGTGATTTGTCCCACCCGCTGGTGATGGGCATTTTGAACTATACGGAGGATTCCTTCTTCGACGGAGGCCGATATAACAACGAAAAGGCCATTGTTGACCGTGCTGCCCAATTATTGGAAGAAGGAGCAGACATTATCGACATTGGCGCCATGTCCACCCGTCCCGGAGCCGCCGACATTGATGAAGCCACTGAAATTGAACGTATTCGACAGGCCGTAACGCTTGTTTTACAACACTTTCCAAATGCTATCCTCTCGATAGACACTTGGCGGGCATCGGTTGCCCAAGTGGCACTTGACCATGGAGCGGCAATGATTAACGATGTTTCCGGAGGTACTTTCGATGAAGAAATGATTCCCACAGTAGCCAGGGCCAGAGTACCCTACTGCCTGATGCACACACCTGCCAAACCCGACGTGATGCAACAGCATACGCAATACGAAAACCTCATTGGTGATATGCTGCGTTTCTTCGGTACCCAAGTGGCCAAACTGAAAGAGCTGGGAGCCAATGACATCATTCTTGACCCAGGCTTTGGTTTCGGTAAAACATTGGAACAGAATTATTTCCTGATGAACAACCTCAATGCTTTTGGTAGTTTTGGCTTGCCAATTTTAGTGGGTATTTCACGTAAATCAATGATATACAAACTCTTAAACACTAACGCCCAACATGCCTTGAATGGCACCACCGTGCTGAACACCATCGCCCTGATGAAAGGTGCACATATATTGAGAGTTCACGATGTACGCGAAGCAAAGGAATGCGTGAAGATGGTGGAGATGTGCCAAATTACGTGAAGACACTCGCTTCGCTCGTTCGGGGAGACGTGGGGACGTGAAGGCGTGAATACGGAATGAATAAGATGTGGCGAAAATTTTTCGTCTAAACGAATGCACGAAGTGCATGACTTGACATCTCAACGTCTGAACGCATAACTGAAAAAAACAATTAATATGAAAAAGCATCTACTATTGATAACCGCTATCCTCTGGGCCCTTTTCCTCACCGCGCAGGAACCCGCTGGCTACTACAACGCTGCCGACGGCAAAAAGGGACGGGCACTACGAATTGCTTTGTCGCAAATCATCAGCAACAATGCCTCTTCATTGTCATACGACGGTTTATGGAGTGCCTTCACGCAGACAGATGTCAAGAGCAACGGCAAAATCTGGGACATATACTCCGACATTCCTGGTGGCACACCGCCCTACGAATACACCCCTGGCACCGACCAATGTGGAAATTATGCCAACGAGGGTGACTGTTATAACCGTGAACACAGTGTTCCTAAAAGTTGGTTCAACAGTCAGACCCCCATGTACACAGATTTATTTCACATGTATCCTACCGATGGAAAAGTGAACGGCGAACGGGGTAATCTGCCTTTTGGCGAAGTGGGCAATGTCACTTGGACCAGCCGCAACGGCTCAAAAATAGGAAGTTGCTCTACACCAGGCTATTCCGGCACTGTTTTCGAACCTATTGATGCTTTCAAAGGCGATTTGGCCCGCACGCTATTATACATGTGCACCCGCTACTATAACCGCGATTTCGACCAGGGCACCCCTTCCATGTTCACCGACGGCAATTTGAAACCCTGGGCTTTGGCCATGTTGATTCGCTGGCATGAGGAGGACCCTGTCAGTCAGAAAGAAATTGACCGCAACAACGCTATCTTTAATATCCAGCACAATCGTAATCCCTTTATCGATTATCCTGAATTGGTGGGTGAAATTTTCGGTGCCGACTCGGTCAACGTTTTCCACTATGGCAGTGCGGTTGCCCTCATCGATCCTGCACTGGTGGCAGTATATCCTAACCCTGCCCATGAACAATTCACAATTCAGAGCAATTCAATAGAAATCAATGAAATAGCCATTTTTGATCTCATGGGGAGGGAAGTTTTGCATACCGAAGCATGGGATAATCACTGCAGCATTAATGTTTCGCAGCTCCCTGCCGGACTATACCTCTTAAAAATCCACAGCAAAAACCAAGCGATCATTGTTAAAAAAGTAGTAGTACAGTAGTTCGTGGTTTATTTTCGACAAATTACCTGCTCAACATTATCCCCGTATTTCTCGCACAGGATACGCGAATCATTGTCCCATTCAATGTAATGCTCCATCTCGCTTAATTCGGAAACACCATCGCGAATGAAGTCATAAATCTTCCATAAACCTTTTTCCTTTACCAGCTTGATAACTACAGGTTTTTCTTGTCCGCAATTAATAATGACCATGTCAATCTCCGCTTCATTATCCGAGATATTACGAATAGAGGCAATTGCATAAGAAAGACTATTATCCCAGTTGTTTCCTTGAATCCAATGGTCGTAATCATGAAAACCTATTTCTGACGGATAAGATTCATCAATTTCCCTTACAATTGTATCAAGCTCCAAATAGTAAGCAGACAAAAATTTGTGATCAAAGTCAGCCTCAAGAATTTCTGCTTCTGAGAGATCGGTATAGGCATTAAACACCTCGTCATAAATGTTCATAATAGCCTGTTCAGCAGATATTTCGTCAGTGATAGAAGGGGTTTCTTCCATAGGCTCTGATAGTTGATGACTATCACAACCAATCAAAATGATAAGGACAAATACAAAGAAAATTATTTTTTTCATGACGTGCAAACTTATCAATTTTCTTCCTCTTCCTTACCCATGTAGTTAGCAATCATGAACGCAGTAACGGGTACCAGACCAGCAAGGGTCAAAATCAGCAAAATACCACCACCCGGCCAATGTTGAATCTTGAACAATAAAGACAAACTTAACATAGTGATTGTTGTGGCACCCAATCTGAAAATCCTCTTTTTCATATTCTTAATATTTTTAATTGTTTTCACCTTCCGTATTCTCATACGTATTGATGATACTCCTGAACACTGTCAAATCAGCCATCATCAACTGTTGTTTGATCATTTCCAGCTGACAAACCGCCTCTATCGCCATTACATTCTCAAAATGATAGCTCTCCCAGCTCTCCTTTCTCCCAAAGGGGTATTGATCATTTAATTCAAAATCAATGGTGGTATATCCTTTTCTGATACAGTTGTTCAGAAAATCCTGATGTTGTTGCAGTTTATCCCGCAACTCTTTCGCATTTCCTTGGTTAATCATAAAGAAAGTGGGCTCAGACACCGCATCAACTCTTCTGAGCTGGTCACTCTGTACTCCATCCACATATATAATCAATGCCGTCCGCAGAGAATCTACATAATGATATATCACACTCTGATCTGACAACCTGTCCACTTTCCTGAACAACGTCGAGTCTCCTTTTTCAAGAGCAAGGTAGCACAGCCGAAGCCATTCTGCATGAAAGATATCCTCCAGTTTCTCGTTATTATGTGCAAGAGTAGCCTGAGTATTCCGATAAGATCTTATCACATCCCGTGAATTCAAATTCAGTGAAATTCCCAATAGAATGCCGAATAAAGAGCAACCAAGTGCTACTGCGACACACAAGACGCGATATTTTGATATTTTTCCAGAATTTACCATAAAGAACCTTTTTATTTTGCAAAGGTATACATTATTTTCGAATATACAAGAATTTTTCCGTACCTTTTCTCCGTATTATATACGGATGCGAAAAAGCGCATCCCTACAAAAATATCACGGCTGGCCCACAGTACCTCATGTATTTGCGATCCCCAATCCGTCCATGCTCGGTATTTCCAGAAGCAGCTGGATTGCGGTAATCTATTATTTATAAAAAAACAAGCCTCATCTTACAGCGACACCGTTTCGCGGCGACACATTCACCTCTTCGGTGTAAACAACACCCGCGCCGCGACCGTGATGCATTACTATTCCCACTTCTACTGACATGGAATCCCTAACAGGATTCGGTAATGGTGCGCACCCTTTCTTCCCCAGGGTGTCGGTGCTTCGCACCTTGCCCTGGGCTGGCAGCCAGCAGGCTTTCAGCCTGCAAACAATGGCGATGGTAAACTCATGGCGACACCAGCCTATTAACGGCTGTGCGGAGGGGATGCCGACATGCGATGCGGATGCGGTGTGAATGTACGGCCTCCTATAGCTGCGTGCAAAAGCGCGTGAGCGTCCAATTCACTTTTGCCACAGCTGTTGGAGGGCGGACAGAGTGGGCGGCATTCATGTCGGCGAAAGAGCTCGTTTTCTTTGTCCCTTTCTTTTGGAGCAGCAAAAGAAAGGGAAATAAAAAAGAAAAAATTCATGTGGTTGCCGTGGACAAAAATATGTCTGTCTGTGTATAATTCGAGAATTATATGTACCTTTGCACCCTAATTGACAAAAATGAAAAAAATAACGCTTGTTATTGTTTTAGGATTGGCACTGCTTCCTTTTGGTTTCGCCCAAACGCAAACCATCCGAATGATGCAGTATAATCTTTTGTATTATACTGAACAAACGGTCTATGGCTGTAACCAAACCACGAACAACCTGACTGTCAAGGACAACGCTTTACGTACCATTATTGACTATGTGGTTCCCGATGTGCTGGTGGTCAACGAAATCGGCAGTAATGTGAGCTATGCCAACCGTATTGTCAACAATGTGCTGAATACCAATGGAAGAAACGAATACCTGCATTGCCCCTTGACCAATTATTCTGGGGGTTCCATCGCCAATATGCTCTTTTACAATTCTGCAAAATTAGCCTATCACAGCCACTTCTATATCGCGACTGTCAATCGGGACATCAACGGTTATAAGATGTATTATCTGACTCCTAATTTGGCTCAAGGAGACACCATTTTCACCACTTTTATTTTGGCACACCTGAAAGCTGGAACCGGAAGCGAAAATGAGCAAAAACGTTACAGTCAAGTGGCACAGCTCATGTCAAAATTAGAAAGTCTTGGCGAATATGGAAATTATTGTTTATCAGGCGATTTTAATTTATACGGAGCCTCAGAAAACGCATATCAGCACCTGATACATTACCCCAATAGTTTATACAAATTCTATGATCCCATCAATATGGAAGGAGAGTGGAATAGCAATTACAACTATAGAAGCATTCACACCCAGTCCACCCATAAGGACGACAATGACTGTGCCTCAGCAGGTGGCTTGGACGACCGTTTCGATTTCATTCTGGTCTCTTCGCCAGTATTTTACGGGAGTCGCAAAGTAAGCTGTATTCCTGAATCCTATCATGCAGTGGGCAATGATGGCAATCATTTCAATAAAAGTATCAATTATCCAGCCAATCAAGATGTTCCATCCACTGTGGCAGATGCTTTATACAACATGTCCGACCACCTGCCTGTGATTATGGATTTAGCCGTTGATGTCAGCCCTGTGTCCGTGTCGGCGCCTTCCATAGCCGATTTTGAGGTATATGTGATCAATCCTGTTGAAGACCAGCTGAAAATCAGTATTCTTCCATCTAACGAAAAGGATATGCTGATAGAGTTATATTCTTTGGAAGGCAAACTGCTGATGAGCAAGCAACAAAAAGTGGGCAGTGACGGGGCACGAATGGAATTGGACTTTCCATACTCTTCAGGCCTATATATTCTCAAAATCACCGACAGCCATCATAGCACGGTAGTCAAAAAAATTGTGAAGTAAACCGTTCCACCAGAATATATTTAAAGAAGAAGGTAGCCAAACTCTGTGGTGCCACCTTCCCTTTTTTTACTTCATATTTCGGTACTCGTCTCTTGTTAGGCTGTATATTAATACATCTTTGAACTGACCCTGATGAAAATAGTGTTGTTTTAACCGTCCTTCTTCCCTAAAACCCATTTTTGCCAGTAAGCGAATGATGCTTTCATTGTGAGGAAACACATCGCTTGTAATCTTGTTTAGATTAAGTGTATTAAAACCATAATCGATAAGCATCTTCGATGCCTCAAAGGCCAGTCCAAGCCCTTGGTATTTTTTGGGAATACGCAGTGTCTTCCAAGTGGCACGCTGATGACGGTAATTGAAGTCATATAACCCTACCGCTCCCAACAAAACAGGCAGCTCTCCTTCTTTTTCTTTATAAAAAATAGACATCGCCACATCGCCGTTTTTACATATCTTTTCATACCATTTCTGCTGCGTATAAGTTGAAATTGGATTATGGATGATATAATCTGTCAGCTCTGCGTCCCAACGCTGCTCCATCAAGAAATTCAAGTCTTCGGGTTCGATAGGTTTCAAAACCAAGCGTTCGCTTTCCAATATTCTCATATTCAATAAATTATTTTATTGTTTGTTGGTAAATTTCGTCTATAGAAAGAATTGGTGCCTGAATTTTCTGGCAAAGTTCCACAATCTCCATAATCAGGTCGTACGCCCCAGCTTCTCTGTTTTGTTTTTTCTCAATCATTTCAGGAGTGATGTTATTGAACTCTTCACGGCTCATGGAATCCTTAATTTGACGCATCCATGCGATGTAGGGAGTGTTAAACACAATATTCATAGGATGAAAACTGATGACTTTCAGTCCAGGTGCAACAAAATGCTTCAAATAAGGTTGAATAGACAACCCCAAATTGTTGTACAGAAAACTTCCTTCTTCCAGAAAAACGGGTATTTGAAGCAGTTTGGACTCAATCCAGAAGGGTGAGATACAGGGAGCAAGAGTAGTTATGGTATTGGAACAATTCTTAATATGATAGTCATTTTTGAGCATGTGAGCAGTGTCAGTCACATCAAAAGCCCGGTGCGATCGAGTACTTGTAGCCTCAGGCGCAAACGAAAGACATGTTTCTATAACCTCACGGAAGTTATTTCCTTGAGAGGAACCTGGCAGAAAGTTAGGATGTATGCCACGACTGATTTTTCCTTCTCGATAATAACGTTCAACTATTTTAGAAGCATGGGTCACATAAGTGGTGAGTTTCAGTAAGTCCAATGGCATTTTATGGAAGAAATTGTCGATAACAGCCTCAGAGGCCCAGTCTATATCAGAGGTGAAACAGAACACAGGTTGCTCGTCCCAAATATGCGGTTGGGTGAGTTTTTCCACCAAAACAGCCATATTATCGGTAATATCAGGAATCATTATCACACGTTAAATTTATCGGCTGCAAAGATAATGATTTTTTCGCTATCCGAATGCAACATTCAACTGAACGACACAAGTATTCCCTTACCCCAAGGGATTGCTTCTATGGTAGCAATCCCCCACTTTTTTTGACTCATGCAGTATGTCTTACAAATTCAATATTGCAATAATTTCCGACTCCATGAATTCGCCGCCGGGGTAGCGGGCGGTATAGTCCAGATTGAGCCAAATCTGCTTCTGGTTGTCGATATGATAATGGAGTCTTTTCCCCTCTGATTCCGCCTTGAACATCACCTTCTTGATAATGTAGTTGATGTCTTCCAGGTTATCTTTGTCACCAATCAGGATTTCGGGATACACATGCTCGGTGGTGTGTACCAGCCGCATAGTGCCACCAATCGACATGATCGCCGCAGCCATCATGATGGAATGGTCGTCGCAGTCGCCCGAAAACACCCCCAAATTATCGCTGGCCTTCACCAAATACTCCTGTCCAAGAGGGTCATTCACATAATTCCAACGTTTATTAATGTCACGGAACACGGCAAAACACTGTATCAATCTTCTATATTCATGATACTCTGTGATATATCTCTTCAAACTATCATCGGTAGTTAAAGAAACCGCATAATTTCTAACCTCAGGATTATAGTAATCCACCGCCTGGATATACTTGGTTTTGTGAGGGAAGGGGCGCAAATCACTAGGAGTACTGTCAGGCTCGGGCTCAGTGAAGATACCGTATACCATCTCCTTGTAATCCTTGTAAAGAAGCCGGAAGCCATAGCCGTTGATGATGGAGCCGACAGTAGGGAAAGCCAACAACAGCAGCCATAGCACTGCCACAATGATTTTACGCTTCCGCAGAACGAAGGTAATCAGTGCCACAAGCGCCAGAAACAGCAAGATACGATCCAGATTCCACGGCCACTGGGCATTGGGGATATACCTGAATGTGATGAAGACAAAAGGAATCAGCAACAAATACGCCAAAACGTTGAAGATTATCCGAATCGCTAAATTGTCTGGTAACTTTTTCATTATCAAAATTGAAGCTGCAAAAATACAAAAATATCCTATTTTGCCATTCAATAAAACAAAATTTTTTGTAAATTTGCGCCTTCCTTATAGGGTAGTAGCAGAATGGATAACCTTTTTATTTTCAATTTATTATGGGAGGATTCTTCGGTGTCGCATCACACAAGGAATGCGCAGCTGATTTATTTTATGGTATAGACTACCATTCACACCTTGGAGCAAAACGCGCCGGCATGGCCACTATGGAAGGGGAAAACTTCTTCCGCTCCATTCACAACATCGAAAACACTTATTTCCGTACAAAGTTCAGCGACAGCCTGCCGAAATTCAAGGGCACGCATGGCATCGGCGTTATCAGTGATACTGATGCCCAACCCATTGTGGTGAACTCGCACTTGGGCCGCTTTGCCATTGTCACTGTAGGCAAAATCAACAACTTGGCGGAACTGGAGGCAGAATGTCTGAGTCTGAACCAACAGTTCACTGAGCTGAGCTCCGGAAGCACCAACCCTACCGAATTGGTTGCGCTACTGATTACACAAGGCAAAGATTTTGTGGATGGCATCCAGAATGTTTACCGCAAAGTCCAAGGTTCCTGCACAATGCTGATTCTAACTAATGATGGCTTGATTGTAGCCCGTGACTTCCTGGGCCGCACTCCCGCTATCGTCGGCAAAAACCATGAGGGTTATGCTGTAGCATTCGATTGCCATAGCTTCGACAATCTGGATTACCATACCGAACATTATGTCGGTCCGGGCGAGATCATAAAGGTAACCGCTGATGGATACACACAATTGCTGGCACCCAACTCTCAAATGCAAATATGCTCCTTCTTATGGATTTACTATGGTTTCCCCTCCTCGTCATACGAAGGCATCAGCATTGAGCAAATGCGTTATCAAGGAGGCTATGAAATGGGAAAAGAGGATGATGTTGAAGCCGATTTTGTCTCAGCCATCCCCGACTCCGGCATCGGCATGGCCCTGGGTTACGCCACTGGAAAAGGTATTCCTTACCAGCGAGGCATCATCAAATACACTCCCACCTGGTCACGTAGCTTTATGCCTGTCAAACAGGAAACCCGCGAGCATGTGGCCAAGATGAAACTGCTGCCCAACGCCGCTATTCTGAAAGGCAAACGCGCTGTTTTCTGCGACGACTCCATCGTACGTGGCACCCAGTTGCGCGACAATGTGCGCAAACTTTATGAATACGGTGCCAAAGAGGTGCATATCCGCATCAGCTGCCCGCCACTGTTGTATGGCTGCAAGTTCATCAATTTCTCGGCTTCCAAGTCAGAAATGGAATTGATTTCACGCCGTGTGATTGAGGAACTGGAAGGCGACAGCAAAAAGAACCTGCATTTATACATGGACGAAACCACCCCGCAATATGCCAATATGGTTGAGAAAATCAGACAGCATCTGGGTGTCGATTCCCTGAAATTCAACAAACTGAGCACCATTGCCAAGGCTATTGGCCTGCCGAAAGACCGCCTTTGCACTTACTGCTTCGACGGAGCTGAAATATAATTTAATGTGCTAATTAGTTAATTAGTTAATTAGCAAATTATAATTGATCCCTTTTCTTCATGGATTAATTTGCTAATTATCTCATTTGCACATTTGCTAATTGATTTTTTTGTATCTTTGCAGAATAATTAATCACCTAAAATAAATAAGAATATGTCAGGAAAAACAATGGTAAGATATTCAGACGAGGAATTGGCTGAATTTAAAGAATTGATTGAAGGCAAGATAGCAGAAGCCAAAGAGAACCTGGCTTCCTATTTAGAGGCATACAGTAATGCCGGAAATGACACAATGGACACCGCTCCCACCTTCAAAAACTTGGAAGAAGGCAACATAGTATTGTCAAAAGAGGAAAACGGACAACTGGCAGCCCGTCTGGAAAAATACATCAAGAATCTGGAAGCAGCCCTCATCCGTATTGAGAACAAAACCTATGGCATCTGCCGCGTCACGGGTAAACTCATCCCGAAAGAACGTCTCAAAATTGTGCCTCATGCAACCTTAAGCTATGAAGCAAAGATGAATCAGAATAAATAATTCTCCGTGAAAAAAAGTTCCAAACTCTTCCTCCTCTCCACCTGCATTGTCGTTCTGTTCATCGTCTTAGACCAAATTCTGAAAATTTGGGTCAAGACTCACATGGCTTTGGGTGAACATATTCCCGTTCTCGGAAACTGGTTTTACCTTTATTTCATCGAGAATGAAGGTATGGCATTCGGTATGTCTTTTGGCCAGAATATCGGCAAGTTATTGCTGACCATAGGTCGTGTTGTTATTGTGGGCTTTCTTATATACTACCTGATTCGTTTGATTAAGAAAGATAAAGCCGACTGGATTGTGGTCTCGGTCCTGTCTTTGATTATCACAGGTGCTGTGGGCAATATCATTGATTCACTGTTCTATGGTGTCATTTTCAGCGAAAGCACCCCCCTCTCCGTAGCCACCCTCTTCCCCGATGGTGGAGGCTATGCACCTATGCTGTTCGGTAAAGTGGTGGACATGTTCTATTTCCCCCTGTTTGTCATGCCGGATTGGTTTCCCCTATGGGGTGGAGAATACTTTTTCCCCGCCATCTTCAACCTTGCGGACAGCTGCGTGACCGTGGGAATTGTGCTGGCACTGATTTTCTATAAACGTATCTTTCCAGAAAATAAAATTTGATTTTTTCGCGAAGAAGTTAAGACGTTAAGACATGCACTACGTGCATTCGTGAAGACGAAATCCGATTTTCGCCTCCACAAACGAGCAAAGCGAGTGTCTCCACGCCTTAACGAATAAACGATTAAAACAAAAAACTAAAAAACTTTCAACATACATGAGTATCGAAATCATGTCCCCCGTGGGCTCGTACGAGTCGCTGATGGCCGCCATCCAAGCGGGTGCAGGTTCTGTGTATTTCGGCGTGGGCAAAATGAACATGCGCTCACGCTCCGCCGCCAACTTCGACTATGACGACTTGCAACAGATCACACAAATATGCAGGGAGCACAATGTACGCTCCTATTTGACTGTCAACACAATTGTATATAACAATGAGGTGGACGAAGTGGTAAAGCTGGTTGATTTAGCCCAAAAATGCAAGGTCTCAGCCATCATCGCCTCCGACTGGGCCGTTATCCAGTATTGCCGCAAAATCGGCATGGAAGTGCATATTTCCACCCAGTGCAACATTACCAATATCGCAGCGGTGCGCTTCTTCGCCCAATTTGCCGATGTCATGGTACTGGCACGTGAAGTGAGCCTCGCCCAAGCCGCAGAAATTTGCCAAGCCATACGAGATGAAAACATCTGTGGACCTTCGGGACAACTGATTCAAATTGAGATGTTTATACACGGTGCTCTTTGCATGGCCGTCTCTGGCAAATGCTACCTCAGCCTCGACAATATGGGCTATTCCGCCAACCGAGGAGCCTGCCTGCAGCTCTGCCGCCGCAAATATACAGTCAAAGATACCGAAAGCGATTTGGAACTGGAAGTTGATGGAAAGTATATTATGTCGCCTAAAGACCTGTGTACCATAGGTTTTCTGGACAAAATCATCAAAGCGGGAGTAACTATTCTCAAGATTGAAGGTCGCGGACGTTCCGCCGAGTATGTTAAAATGGTGACGGAATGCTACCATGAGGCATTGAAAGCTATTGAAGAGGGAAGCTATACACAAGACAAAGTCGCACAATGGATGGAACGATTGCGCAGTGTCTTCAACCGTGGTTTCTGGGATGGCTACTATTTAGGCCGCACCATGGGCGAATGGTCAGAGCGCTATGGCTCACAAGCCACCCGCGTTAAAACCCATATCGGCAAAATCACCAATTACTATACCAATATCGGCGTGGCTGAAATCCTGATAGAAACCGATGAACTCAAACTAGGCGACAATATCCTGATTACCGGTCCCACTACTGGAGTTTACGAAGATACCCTGCAAGAAATCCGTGTAGACCTGAAACCCTGCGAAAAAGCTGAAAAAGGCGTGTATTGCTCTATCGCTACCAAAGAGCTGGTGCGCCGCGGGGATAAAGTGTACAAATGGATTGAGGTAGCCGACGAGTTCTAAATGTGCTAATTAGACAATATGCTAATGTGCAAATTTTTTAAAGGAGGGGTTTCGCACTTCGTGCTCAAGGGGAGTGACGCTTCGCATCAGGGGAGTTTTACTTTCACTAACTCCTGATCCCTGTAACCTGACCCCTACAGAGCAACCTTCATTCTTCGTTTATAAATCTCAAAGGTGTTTTCCAGCAACGAGGCAATCGTCATGGGGCCGACACCACCAGGAACGGGCGTAATGGCCGCCGCTTTTTTCTCAATACTCGACACATCAATACTGTTATAGACATCACCCACCAGCTTGTTGTCAACACTGTTGATGCCCACATCCACCACAACGGCTCCCGGTTTGATCATATCGGCATTGATCAAATTTGGACAGCCGATGGCAACAATCAGAATTTCTCCTTGACGAGTGAGATAAGGTAAATCGCGAGTCTTGCTGTGGCAAACCGTCACCGAGGCGTTCTCTCGCAACATCAGCTGGGCCATTGGCTTGCCTACCAGATTGCTGCGGCCAATCACCACCGCATGTTTGCCTGCAATTTCAATACCCTCGGACTTCAGCAACGACAGAATGCCTTTGGGAGTACAAGGAATAATGCAATCTCCCGCCGTGTTCAGTAGTCCCACATTCATCGGATGCAGTCCATCCACATCCTTGTGATAATCTATCGCACTGAGAATCACATTTTTATCAATATGCTTCGGAACAGGAAGCTGTACCAGAATACCATCCACGCTATCATCCTCATTTAGTTGCCGTATCAATGCCAACAGCTCATCCTGAGAAGTGGAAAACGGAAGAAAATGTAAGTCGCTCTCAATTCCGATTTCATTGCAAGCCTTTCCCTTGCTTTTCACGTATGTCATGCTGGCAGGATCATTCCCTACCAAAATAACGGATAGCTTGGGTGAGCGACCATATTTGTTCTTGCAGAACTCTATTTCAATGGTCAGCACCGATCTGATTTTGCGGGCCAAAGCCGCCCCATTCATGATTCTCATGGTATTCTTAGTTTGAAAGTGCAAATTTACGGATTTTTTTTATTGTATAATTTGCTAATTAACTAATTTGCTAATTTACCAATTTTTACTATCTTTGCAGTGTAATTTCAAAAAATAAAAGTCATGAAAGCTTCACAATTAATTACCTTCTTAGGCGGTGCCTTCCTCGGCGCCATTATCGCTCTTTTATTAGCTCCTGAAAGCGGTGACGAAACCCGTGATAAAATCAAAGCCAAACTGGAAGAAAAAGGTGTCAAACTGAGCAAAGAGCAGTTGGATGAATTCATTGATTCCATCAAGGAAAAATTAAACCTCAAGAAGGATCAGGAAGTCATTATCGACGATGAACCCAACACTACGGAAGAAGTTTAAGGTATGTTTTTCGATTTTTTCAAAAATAACAATGACGATAAGGATGCTTACAAAAGCATCGCCAAAAACGCCAAAGAATACGGAGAGTTATACTTGCAGCTGTTCAAATTGAACGCTGTCGGTACCCTCTCGCAGTTTGTCTCATACCTTATCGTCATCATCGCTGGGGTAATGCTACTGGTGACCGTGCTCATCTTTTTGGCCATAATTCTTGTGTTATGGCTGAAAAACGCTACTGGCAGTATGATATACAGTCTGCTGATTATGAGCGGTATTTTTGTCGTTCTATTCCTTTTGTTGCTGCTATTCCGCAAAAAACTCATGCTCAACCCCATCATCAAGAAGATGAGCTCTATTATCTTCAGCAAAGAAAACGAGCTTTCAGACGACGAGGAGATTGATGCGGATATCATCGAATCTTCCCCAAAAAACGCCGCAAAGGAGCCTTTTAATGACATAGAAATCATGAAGGAGGATGTCCATGATTAACAAACGAGTTTCCAGCTACAGTAGCATTTCGAGTCTTAAGGACCTCGAACGTGAAAAAAATTATGTCAAGAAACTGATTGAAAAACAAGAAAAATCAGTGGAAAAGGACTGGGACGAAATCTATGGTTTCTGGAGTTTCGTGCCCAAAACCGGCCGTTTTGTCAAGAATTTCGTAAGCAACATCCCCATCAACATGAATGTGCTGACCATTATTTTTGATATTTTGCGAAAGAGGAAGAAAAAATGAACGGAGACCCGAAACTATACCAGCTGTTAGACGAGCTTCATATTGCTTACGAATACATTGAACATCCGCCAGCACCAACCATTGAGATAGCCAAACAATACTGGGCGGGCCACGATGCACAGCACTGCAAGAACCTGTTTTTCCGCAACCATAAAGGAAACCGGCATTATCTGGTCATATTAAATTGTGACCGAGATATGGCCATTCACGATATTGAAAAACAATTACATCAAGGAAAATTGAGCTTTGCCTCCGAAGCCCGTATGGACAAATATCTCGGTGTGAAACCTGGCTCTGTCACCCCCTTCGGGCTCATTAACGATACAGAGCACCATGTAACAGTTTTTCTCGACCAGACCTTACAGCAAGCCGAGAAACTCAGTTTTCATCCGTGTATCAACACAGCTTCGCTGATTATCAAAAGAGAAGATTTGATTAAGTTTTTGGAATATTGCGGCAACGAATACCTGTGGATGGAGGTTTACTAAAAACCCGATTTCCATCTTTTTGATGGTTCCGGGGTCACTTCCCACGTTGCATTCTTATAGTTAACACGCATAAAAACTTCTTCAGAAGTGCTTCTGTTATACATCTTGCCTGTTTGGATTGCTGTAATGGTATGGGCATTCAAATCTATCGACACGATACTTGTGGTCATGTCTTTGGATTCCCAATTCGGATAAAAATTAGCATCCACATCATTTTCATTAGCCATATACAAGAGATCCGCAGCCACATTTTCGCCGAAGTGAGCGTCCATCCAACCTTGAAACTGAGGATATTCCGTTTCAGTGGACTTATATAGCCATACTCTGATTTTTCCGGGCAAAGACTGCGCATCCGCTTGGAATGAAGCCACCTTCCAGCTGTCTGCACCCAAAGTCACGAACACACCATCCTCTGCAGGTTCATCGCCATCAAAGGAAAAAACCGCCGTATAGGTGGCGTCGCCAGTGACCGTCACGGTACGAGGATTATCTGTATTGCCATCATCCCATTGCACAAATTTGAAGTTAGGGTTGGCCGTGGCTGTTAGCGTAATGGTTGATTTTTCGTCAAAAACACCACCTCCCGTGGCGGAACCCATGGCGGCATCGTTAACTTTAACAGTGATGGTATATTGCTTTGTTTTCTTGCAAGATACAAATAAAAGAGAACAAGCCAAAAGGGCTAATCCCATAAATTTCAATGCTTTCATCATCAAAAAGTGGTTTTATGAAAAACAAGGTACAAATTTACATAAATTTCCCGAATTACACACAGACAAATAAATTTTTTGTAGGAACGCACTGCGTGCGTCCGAAAAAAATACAGAGGAAAGATACGCGATTTTTTTAAGTAAAATGCACCAAGGCAACAAGTATATCGCCATTGGAATTACTTCAGCATATCATGAACCTGCCATTGATTATCTCTCTTAACCAACTGCAATTCTCCTTGCATATTGTGTTTCAATGGTGTGTTTTTCACATATTTTACTGTGGCCAATGTGTCATCATGGATGACCAGTTCTTGAATGTTGATTTCAGCGGGAGTATCCGAAATGATGTAAGAAGTGTCAACCATTGCCAATAATTGTTTTGACAGAGCCAAAGTGGTTTCCCGGGTTTCGCTTGTCGCATAAACCTCAGCATCCTCCACTCTATAGTTGGCCAAGGCGCTTAAATAGGCATACGCGGTTTCTTCAGCTTTTTTTTCTTCCCGATGACATGAAAGAAGAACAAGCGACAACAATAATAATATGATTCCTTTTTTCATAATAAAAAAAGAAGAGGCTGGCTTATCAACCTCTTCTTTATTTTTAAATTGCTTTCAAAATTAGTATTTAATAAGAGCTCCTTTGGTTTGTACTGTAGCAGGAGACCACTCCGCATTCTGATAAGTGATTTTCAAATCTCTCGATTCTGAAGTAACACTATTGGTAAAGTTTGCGGTTTGAATAGCAGTGATAGTATGAGCATTCAAATCTATTGCATTGATTATTGTTTCCAAATTGCTTGTTGACCACTGAACATGACCTTCTGCATCAACTTCACTTGCGCTACCCACATAAAGGAGTCGGTCATTATCTGCACTCTGAGTTGTCGTACCCACTGTATTGGGGATAATACCTTGAAATTGAGGGTAAGTATCCTGAGATGTGGTTTTAAAGACGAAAATAAATAATTTTCCGTAACTTGCATAAGTTTGAGCATCGACAAGAAATTCTCCTGCTTTCCACTGATCGGGGCCAAATTCTACATAAACACCTGCAGGTATTGCCTCAAAAACGGCAGTATAAGTTTCATCTTTGGTAACAGTTATTGTACGGGGATTGGAAGTGTTTCCATCATCCCATTTCACGAACTGATAACCCTCTTTTGCGGTTGCTGTCAAAGTCGCAGTTGCGTTTTCAGCGTATGTGCCGCCACCAGTAACGGTACCCATAGCCTCATCATTGACTTTAACAGTAATCGTGTACTGCTTATTTTGGTCATCAGGTTTCGGATTGTCTTTTTTACAAGAAACGAACACCATACTGCATGCTAATAATGCAATGCCTAAAATTTTTAATGCTTTCATTTTTTTTGTTTTTAGTTATTACTATGTGAATTATTTTTCTTTGTTTTTGTTTCCAAATAAAAACGCTGCAAAGATACATTTATTATTCGACACTACAAATAAAAAAAGTTTAAATGTGTTGAACAGTTCTTATTTCAAAAATTCTATCATTTTTCTCATAGCCCTGCCTCTGTGACTGATGCTGTTTTTTTCTTCTTCGCCCATCTCCGCAAAAGTCTGCTCAAAGCCCTCGGGCAAGAAAACAGGATCATAGCCAAAACCTGATGTACCCCTTTGGTTTTCAATTATTACACCATCTACCCTACCCTCAAAAAGATATTCCTTGTCATTTAAAATAAGAGCCACAACGGTTTTGAAACAGGCCTTGCGATTGTTTTTACCTTCCATTTCCTTGAGTAGCTTGTCCACATTATCCTGATATGAACAATGCTCGCCGGCGAAACGCGCGGAATACACGCCTGGACGTCCGTCAAGGGCCTCCACCTCCAATCCGGTATCATCGGCAAAACAATCAACATGGTAATGCTCATGCACATAACGGGCCTTTTGCAAAGCATTGCCTTGTAAGGTATCCGCTGTTTCTGGAATTTCCTCAAAACAGCCAATATCTTTCAGGTTCTTTATTTGGAAGGCAGAAGCGGCAATTTCCCTGACTTCTTCTGTTTTATGCTGATTATGAGTGGCAAAAATCAGTTCCATGGTTTTAAAACAAGAAAAGATGATATAAAAATTTATACCATCTAAATTTGATTATACGATTAATTTTGACTTTCTACTATTGAGCGGCACCTTCCACTTCAATAGCCTGTTTTCCTCTGTAGTATCCACATTCGGGACAAATACGGTGAGGCAGAACAGCGGCACCACAATGACTGCAAGTGGTGAACTGAGGAGGAGTCATGAAATCGTTTGCTCTTCTCTTGTCTCTTCTCGTTTGAGAATGTCTTCTTTTCGGATTCGGCATAACTTTATTATTTTTATATATTAATCTAATTTAAGGTCTTTCAAAGCGGCCCAGCGTTCATCGATTTCCTGAGGTTTTTCCGTCTGCGACATGCTCTCCAACTTCTTCAAAACCTCAGGATTACATGTTGAATTGCCGTTCTCATCATCAGGATGCACTATTCTATGAGGCAGAGCCAAACAGATGGTTTCATAAATGAAGTGGAACAAGTCCAGCTCATAAATGTTTTCATCCACCATCCAGATATTCTCATCGTTTTCAAAATCATCCTCCACTTCCGGTACCAAGTTCACAATGAGCTGCTCTGTAAAGTCCATCGGAATGTTCACCGGATCAAGACAACGATCGCACGGAGCGGTCACCTCACCGGCAAAATGGAACTTCAAATCCAACATTTTCTCACTTTTGTCCATTTCAATCTGCAAATTCAACAAACCATCTTCCAGTTCAGATATCTCGGACAATTCAAAGAACGCTTTATCGCAAACCATTGAATACGAATAAGTTCCTATCTCAACACCAGCAATTCTAATCTTGTATTCGTCTCTTTTTTCCTTCGTCTTCATGCTGCGATTTTTGGGGTTGCAAATATACAAAGTTTTTTAATATAAACTACTCTGTGTTAATTTTTTTTGAGGGAGTCTCGTGCTACGTGTATTCGTCAAGGCGTGAAGACGTGAAGTCATTCGCTGCGCTCATTCGTGAAGGCGCGGAGACATTCGCTGCGTGCATTCGTTAAGACGATAAGAAATTCCGTCTCCACGAGCGAACGAAGTGAGCGTCTCCCCGCCTCCACGTCTAAACGTCAATTCTTATGCTTTACAGATATTCACAATTACCTCAACCGCTTTCTCCATGGATTCGAGGGGCACATACTCATACTTACCATGGAAGTTGTGTCCGCCAGCAAAGATATTGGGACAAGGCAGGCCTTTGAACGACAGGTTGGCGCCGTCGGTACCACCACGAATAGGCTGCACCTTGGGTTCGATACCCGCATCACGCATGGCTTTTTCGGCACGCTCCACCACAAAGAAAACGGGCTCCACCTTTTCGCGCATGTTGAAATACTGGTCCTTTATTTCGCAGCTGACACGTCCCGGATATTTAATGTTCAGAAATTCCACAATCTTCTGAATCAGTTGCTTTTTCTCCTCGAATTTCTGGCGATCATGGTCACGGATGATATATCTGAGCTGAGAGTTCTCCACAGTACCTTCCATGTGTATCAGCAAAAAGAAACCCTCATAATCCTGGGTATTTTGCGGTCTTTCAAACTCAGGCAACAAGGCATTGAACTCCATGGCAATCAACTGTGAGTTCACCATCTTTCCCTTGGCATAGCCGGGATGGATGTTACGTCCTTGAATATTGATACAGGCAGAAGCGGCGTTGAAGTTCTCGTACTCTAACTCGCCAATGGCGCCACCATCCATGGTATAGGCAAAATCACAACCGAATTTCTCTACATTGAAATGCGCAACACCCTTGCCGATTTCTTCGTCAGGAGTGAAACCTACACGAATCTTGCCGTGTTTGATTTCGGGATGTTTCAACAGGTATTCCATAGCACATACAATTTCGGCGATACCGGCTTTGTCGTCAGCACCGAGCAGGGTTTTTCCGTCGGTGGTTAGCAAGGTCTGGCCCTTGTAATCGCTCAATTCCGGAAAATCCGTTAGCGTCAGGGCGGTATTGCTTTCGGCATCCAGCATAATATCGCCACCATCGTAATTCTCGATGATTCTCGGGGCGGCGATACCCGGCATGTCGGGAGCAGTATCGAAATGGGAGATGAAACCGATAACGGGTTGTTTGTCTTCGCAATTTGCTGGAAGGGTGGCTGTTACATAACCATACTGGTCTTTTTCAACCTCCTGCAAACCTAATTTTTTCAGTTCTTCCACCAAAAAATCACCAAACACCAGCTGTCCCGGCGTGCTGGGATAGGTTTCGGAATTTTCATCGGAGGTGGTGGCATACGAAATATACTTCGTAAAACGGTCTAATAAATTCTTTTTCATGTTCTTATTGATTCTTGTTTTTCGTTTTAGTATCCTTTATTTTTTTACAAAACTGATTGTCTTTGCCTCGTTTTCAGATATAGCCCGAATGAAGTACATACCTGCGGCAAGATTGGACACGTCTATTCGCATTGAGTGGCTACTGGCATCCAAGGTCTGCAACAATTTGCCGCAAATGTCATAAACCTGAACTTGTTTGATGTTATCGGTGTTTTCTGTACGCACCTCAATGTGGTTGTTTGCCGGGTTGGGAAATAAACTCACATTCCATGAATCTTTTGCTGAAAAACTCTTGTTTTGCAAAACATACCAAGGAATGGTCTTGAAAACCAACTGACCACATGCATCTTGCACACTCAAATACAAATACATGTTTTCTCTAAGATTGACATTGCATACGTAATAATCCATGGACTCACAATTAGGATTGGAAGGAGAAGTGCCATTGGGAAGGCTATAAAACCAGCAGATTTGGTATGGAGTTTGCCCTCCTGAAATATTGGCGACAAGCTCTCTCTTGCAATGCCCCAAATCTGGGAATAGTGGAATGGGGCTACAACCTGAATCAATTCCAACAATACAGACTTGCAATTCTTCGATTGTTGATAAAACGGTGTCTTCCAATTGTAATTGACAACCAACACTATCAGTGAGTGTAAGGTAATAGGTTCCTGTTTCGAGGTTGTTAATATGGGGAGTGTCGGATGGAGTAATTCCATTGCCTGACCATTGGTAGGTATAGGGCGGATAATTGCCTGTAACCTGCGCCATAATGGAACCATCTGCCCCATTGGGACATGTGGTGGGTGTTGTTGCCAAATTAGCCTGCAAGGCTGAGTTGTCTATTTGAATGGTATCAGAGAGTGTGCATGCCCCATCGGTGATGGAGAGCGTATAGGTTCCAGCATTCTGTATGATGATAGATTGGGTAGTTTCTCCCGTTGACCATAGATGGGGTTCGGTGGGATAATTAGACTGTAAGGTGAGTGAGGAGCCGTCGCATAAAACAGGTGCCTGGTTGTTGGCCACCGTAATTTTGGGCTGACGCACGCCTATAGGATAGAGACCGCTATTGCTTGGCCAGTTTATGTTCCTACTCGCTTCTATATTGGCCAACACCCCTTTCACCGCCCAACTGTTAGTGTCAGGAACGAGAATACCACCATTTTTTCTAAGCTGATAATACATAACATCCCCCATATCGTTCACATGGCCTAAAAGAAGAATATGGCCGATTTCATGCAGAAAAGCTTGATAAAAACTATACTTATTTTGTACATATCCGGACAAATCATAACTCCATGTTCCGCTGGTGGGTTGACTTTTAATTCGGATGTTTGATTTCGTATTTCTATATAGTATTATATTTTGCTCAGTGATATTTATACGCTCAATAGCTCTATCTGTACCCATAGCTCCTTGAGGGAGAGATGTATCAATTAAAATTATATTTTTTCCTAGAATGTTAGTTGTATCTTCAAAAACTATATTTCCTGATACATCCCGTTCCAATTGTAAAGTCAATCCCGTTAAATTTGACCACAATCGTAAAGCTGTATCAATTACAAAAATCTTAGTAGAGTCACCTTCAAGGCTTCGATGTAAAGTAAACTGAAAATCATAATCGCAATTTTGACGCACAAGATATACGCGTCGAATAATGCTATCCCCTTTTATAGCGTTTGTAATAGAATACCGAACATATATATTATCTATTTCAGAATGAACATTCGTATCTCCATTAATTGTTTGTATTTTAATATTCCCAGATCCTGCACCACCACTCCAATTATGATTAACAAGACTTTCATATCCTTTATAAACCAATGAAGGAACAAGCACTTGAATTAAAGTATCGCTCCAATAAAGATGATATTGGTCATCCAAACCACGCAAATAGTTTTGCCCGCCATTATCTGCCGCTTTGAAAAAAACTTCGCCTTTGGCATCACCGAAATTAATTCCTCTGATGTTTAAGGTATCACCTATGCCAGCGATTTTTGGAGTAACATCTTTCTCCAATATTGTCGGTGTATGGTCATTCGGTAACTCTATCGTTTCCGATGACAGATAAAAAATGTGATCAAAATAGTAATAGTCAAAAAAATATGCGTTGGCAGAATTTGCATACGTAGGCTCTCCCGTAGCGGCAACATTTTGGAATACAACATTATGTGACACGCTGTCCAAGTTTACGACAAAAGACAGATGTAAAAAAGGCTTTGGCAAGGTATCCAACAATACTCGCTGCAATTGGTCAGGCTCAAAGTCCAAACCACTCAATATGTCAAGTGTGTTGTGATTGATATTATTTACGTTATATAAACAATAGCTACTGTTCGTGAAATCAGGGCCAAAAGATACATCAAAAAGTCCAGTATTTGCCACATTAATACCAAATGCAAGTGTGTCATAGACCACCCGTACATGTCCTCCGTCAAAATAAACATTGTTCTGATTGGTGTGTACACACAAATCCACTTCAACGCAGGCTCTGTTCAAACTGTGATTATATCGAAGTTGGGGAGTGTTAAAGGAAAGATATAAATCAGTGTTGTTTTTGGTGGGTTTTATTTTTTTTTTTGCTTCCCCAACGTTTTTCAACTTCGGGAGGAAGAGGTTTATTGGGATAGCAGTCCGCTTTTTGATTTTTCTCATTAGGATAGCTTGGGGGTCCAACCTGAATCATTGGATTTTTTGATTTTTCCGAATTGCTTGAATTATTTTTAATTGTATCAGCCCCAATCACTGACAAATCATACCCACCTGCTTTTCTCATAAATGCATATAGGTCTTGTCTGGAGTTGAACAGAGTATCGTTCAATCCAGCAAATCTACCTTCAGATACATATAGCAAAGTACCCTCATCATAGAAGACATACGGGTAAAGATATTGATATTGTTTTAGGGTTGAATATCTTTCATCTTGTGTTGTAGGATAGGTAGATGTCTTAAGAAAAATGACACAGTCGTTCATAAAAGGATTTGAGACATTTATATTCTTTGTGCTGGCAATGGCAGGTGCTACATATTGAATATCTACTATTATTTCCTCATAACTTCCAGTGCTTTCATCGTAAAATTTCCTATAACTACCATCATAAGGATGGGACTTGGCGTCATACAATGACGTTCCTTCTCTTGTAACATAAACGGTATCCCCTGCTTTGGCATCGCCTTTGAACACACGGTAGGTAATCACGGGGCAGATACCGTAGTAATGTTCCTTGCCATCGGCATCTTTCACAGCGTAGGCGTGCAAGGGTTTCAGAAAACGACCTTCCACCACCAACTCGGCTTCCTTAAAGAACGACATGTTGTCTTTATCTAAATGATAGTCTCTTTCTTGCCCTACTGCTATTTGGCAAAGGGCTAATAATAAAATGCTTAATGTAAAAACGGATTTTTTCATAATGTAATTTTTTTGTAACTGCAAAGGTAATGAAAATTTCCGGAAAATTCACTGCTTTTTGCCTCCCCATCTTTCTTCAACTTCTGGGGGAAGAGGCTTGTCGGGATAACAGTCCGCTTTCTGATTTTTGCCATTAGGATAGCTTGGAGGTCCAACTTGAATCATTGGGTATCTCGATTTCTCAGAGTTAGATTGATCATTCTTAATCGTGTCAGACCCAATCACAGATAAATCATATCCTCCCGCTTTACGCATAAATGCATACAAATCTTGTCTGGAATTGAAAATTGTATCATTTAATCCTGCATATTTGCTTTTCACAAATCTTTCCTCGAAAACATATAACTTTGTGCCTTCATCATAGAAAACGTATGGATATAAATATTGGTATTGTTTCAATGATGAGTATCGTTCATCTTGTATTACAGGATATGTTGAGGATTTGAAAAACATGATACAATCATTCAAAAAGTGATTGGTAACACTAATGTTTTTTGAAGAAGCTATCGCTGGGGCTACATATTGAACGTCTTCCATTTGATATATTCCATGCTCATCAATGTGATAACGAAAATCGTATGGAGATGCTATTGCCTCTTTTAAAGACAGGCCTTCTCGTATAACATAAATAGTATCTCCAGCCTTGGCATCACCTTTAAACACACGGTAGGTAATCACTGGACATATGCCATAGTAATGTTCCTTGCCGTTTTCATCCTTCACAGCATAGGAGCATAACGGTTTCAGAAAACGACCTTCCACCACCAACTCGGCTTCCTTAAAGAACGACATGTTGTCCTTACCTAAATAGTATTTAGTACTTTGGTAACAATCCATCTCTTGGGACATTACCATTTGACAAAGAGCTAATAATAAAATGCTTAATGTAAAAACGGATTTTTTCATAATGTAATTTTTTTGTAACTGCAAAGGTAAGCAAAATTTCCGGAAAATTCACTGCTTTTTGCCTCCCCATCTTTTTTCAACTTCTGGGGGAAGAGGCTTGTCGGGATAACAGTCCGCTTTCTGATTTTTGCTATTAGGATAGCTTGGAGGTCCAACTTGAATCATTGGGTATCTCGATTTCTCAGAGTTAGATTGATCATTCTTAATCGTGTCAGACCCAATCACAGATAAATCATATCCTCCCGCTTTACGCATAAATGCATACAAATCTTGTCTGGAATTGAAAATTGTATCATTTAATCCTGCATATTTGCTTTTCACAAATCTTCCCTCGAAAACATATAACTTTGTGCCTTCATCATAGAAAACGTATGGATACAAATATTGGTATTGTTTTAGAGACGAATATCTTTCATCTTGTGTCAAAGGATAACAGGAGTTTTTAAAAAACATAATACAGTCATTTTGAAAATGATCTATAACAGGAATATTCTTTGATTCTGCTATCATAGGATATTCCCATAATACTTCCCATACTCCAGTAGTATCTTCCCATAATTCATAGGGAGAGGCAATGGCATCACCCAGTGATATTCCTTCACGTGTAACGTATATAGTATCTCCGGCTTTGGCATCACCTTTGAACACACGGTAGGTAATCACGGGGCAAATGCCATAGTAATGTTCCTTGCCATTTTCATCCTTCACGGCGTAGGCGTGCAGCGGTTTCAGAAAACGACCTTCCACCACCAACTCGGCTTCCTTAAAGAACGACATGTTGTCTTTGTCTAAATGATAGTCTATCTCTTGCCCTGTTGTTATCTGGCAAAGGGCTAATAATAAAATGCTTAATGTAAAAACGGATTTTTTCATAATGTTTGTTCTTTTTACAACTGCAAAGGTAAGCAAAATTTTTGAAAAACTCACTGCTTTTTGCCTCCCATCTTTTTTCAACTTCAGGAGGGAGAGTCTTATCGGGATAGCAGTCTTGCCTTTTGGCTATTACTATTTGGATAGCTTGGAGGACCAACTTGAATCATAGGATATTTCGATTTCTCAGAGTTAGATTGATTATTCTTAATCGTATCGATCCCAATCACAGTCAAATCATATCCTCCCGCTTTACGCATAAATGCATACATATCTTGCCGGGAGTTAAAAATCGTGTCGTTTAATCCTGCAAATCTATCTCCTGATACATATAGCTTAGTCCCTTCATCATAGAATACAAATGGATATAAATATTGATATTGCTTTAATGATGAGTATCGTTCATCTTGTATTACAGGATAAGTTGAGAATTTGAAAAACATGATACAGTCATTTTGAAAATGGTCAAGAACATTAACATTTTTAGTTGAAGCAATAGTTGGTGCTCCATAAATAACGTCAACGTAAACTTCCAGTCCGGTTTCCTTATCAATATACCATCGTATATTATTATAAGGTGATGCTATAGCATCTTCTAGGGACAACCCTTCTCGTGTAACATAAATAGTATCGCCAGCTTTGGCATCGCCTTTGAATACACGGTAAGTAATTACGGGGCAAATGCCATAGTAATGTTCCTTGCCATCGGCATCTTTCACGGCATATGCATGCAGTGGCTTTAGGAAACGTCCTTCCACCACCAACTCGGCTTCCTTAAAGAACGACATGTTATCTTTGTCCAAATGATAGTCTATCTCTTGCCCTGTTGTTATCTGGCAAAGGGCTAATAATAAAATGCTTATTGTAAAAATTACTTTTTTCATAATGTTTGTTCTTTTTACAACTGCAAAGGTAAGGAAGTTTTTCGGATAACTCACGAATAGGAAAAACTATTTGATAATTCTATCCGCATTTTTTGAAAGGAAACTTTCCCAGCCGGAGAAATGCTGCTTGGGGCCAAATTGTATTCTGCTTTGCAAATGATGGCACACCGCCACTGCCAAAGCATCGGTGGCATCTAGATACCTAATATCACTGGGCAGTGGATACATCCGCTGCAACATAGCCGAAACCTGCTCTTTGGCGGCATTACCGTTGCCTGTCACCGACTGCTTGATTTTACGGGGAGAATACTCATTGATTTCCAGCCCCTTATGGATACACGCCGCCATCACCACCCCCTGTGCGCGACCCAATTTCAGCATAGATTGCGCACTCTTGCCCAGAAAAGGTTCCTCAATGGCTAAAATATTAGGATGGTATTGGTCTATCAATTCTGAAATGAACTCGAAAATAGTTTTCAGTTTGGTGGACTGGTCAGGCAACTTCTTCAGGTTCAACACATCCAAGGTAATCAACTCGGACTTGACCGGGTTGGCCTTCAGCAAGGCATAACCCATAATCAGCGTACCGGGGTCAACTCCTAAAATGATGTGTTCGTCCATATTATCAATTCACAATTTACAATTCACAATTCAAAATGCACAATGCACAATCCTGTAATCCTGTAATCCTATAATCTTTTAACCTTTCTAACCTTCCTAACCCTCCTAACCATTTCATCCCATCATCCTGTAATCCAAAAATCCTGCAACCTTCCTAACCCTTAATCCTCCGCAACGTCAACACCCTACTGCCATAATCAATCACTGCTTGGTATTTCATCAGAAAATCACTGCCTATAATACCATGAATCAAGGGTTTATGCATCATTTCGTAGGCTTGGTTGATATTGCCCATATCCAACAACACGATGTCATATTTTTTTAACAGAAACCGACCCATGCGGAAGTTGCTGATGCTGCATAGTTTGCTCTCAAAATTAGAAGTACCCACTCCTACGTTCAACCCGTCGTTATCTTCCATGCTGATTTCAGGGGACAGCTGACGGACAAAGTCCAAATCGAAACAGGAATGCGAGGCACCCGTATCGATGATGACATTCAAGGGGTGACCATCTATCTTCGCTTTCACCACGATATGATAGTTGTCTGGTTCCAACGTCACCAGCTTGAATTTTACCCTATATTGCTGTATGATAGTCTGTTTCACTCCCATCTAAAATCTTACTGACGCAAGCATTGCGTCCCTACAATTTGCTTTCCGTTATTAATTACCAAAGATGTTTGAAATTACATCCAACGTTTTCTTTTGAAATAGAACAAAAGAAAGATCACAATCAGCAGGCAAAAGCCCATTACAATCAAGAACGCATACTTGGATTCAGCGAAAGGCAGACCGATATTCATACCATAAACACCTGTGATGAAAGTCAAAGGCAGTACGATAGTGGAGATAATGGTGAGCATACGCATAATCTCGTTGGTCTTGTTGGTCTGCAACGAATCGAAAGTATTAGAGAGGCCGGCCACCAATTCGCCATAATCGTCAATCATATCCCACATCTTCTGATAGAAGTCGAGGATATTGCCCCAGTAGTCTTCCATGTCCTCGGCAAAGCCCTTCACCTCACCCGATTCGAATTTATGGAACAGCCTCAATTGGGGTTTGAAAATGGTGTTCACTTGGATAATATTCTTGCGGAAACGGGAAATTTGCCCGATGATATCACCCGGCTTGCTGTCGAACAATTCTCGGCTGATGGTGTCCAGTTCACTGCCCATACGCTCCACCAAGAGGAAAGTCTCTTTCATCATACGGTACAACACCTTATACAAAATAGCGTCGCTGGTACCACCGATATCATCCTCATCAACTTCTTCCGGACTCACCTTTGTCAGGTCAAAGAGGTCCTGCACCACATAATGCGAATTTCCAACGGTAATGATGTAGTCCTGTCCCCAGAAAATCTTCGTCTCTTCGGTTTTCACCAAACCTGTGCGCTTATCCATCAGTGGAAAATGCAAAACCATGAAATAATAGTCGTCGTAAACGTCTATTTTCGGTCGTTGAACGAAGCTGGAGCAGTCGTCAATGTCCAAAGGGTGAAAATGAAAGTTATCTTCCAAGAAATCCAAATCCTCAACTGTGGGATTGGTGATATGGTGCCATTTCAGCGTTCCAAAATCAATGGTATCAACCATTATAACCTCCTTTCTCTCTATGGACGGAAAAAAGAATTTCTACATTCCTGATTAGTATTTAAATTTTTGACCTGCAAAAATAAAAAAAATACTTGAAATTGCGCAGGAAAATTATATAAAAAATCGCTAAGATTTTGAGCTGTGAACTTTTCCCTCCAAAATCCATCATCCTAACCCTCCTAACCTTTCTAACCTCCCTAACCCAAAAACTCCCCTCGAGCACGCAGTGCGAGACTCCCATTGGACAAAATCCACTCCCCTTGAGCGAAGCGAAACTCCCCTCTTAACCATCCTAAACTTTCTAACCCCCTCCTAAGAAAATTAACGGAATATCCAAAAAAAGTGACCCCGGGGGGATTCAAACCCTCGACCTTCAGAACCGGAATCTGACGCTCTATTCAGCTGAACTACGGGGCCATTTTTCCGTCGGCAAAAATACAAAAATTTCAATTAGCAAATTAGCAAATTCGTTAATTAGCAAATTAGAATATGTGGTGTGTCTTCGGCACACATCGCCACAGAGTACCCTTGCCACCCCACACCGTACTCCCTTCGGTTGTTTGGTGCGGGGTTATTAGAATTTATGCCTCCTGCACATCTTTTTGTAATGCACAACTTCTATTTTCTCCCAAATTATTCAAAAAAATCATCTCACTTTTTTGGTCACAATCTTTATGTTATTGATTTTCAGTAAATTAAAATTTTTATTTTTCTGTACATCGTATGTAAAAAATGTACTAATTTTGCAGTGTACTATTTCACTAATACAGTAAAACAGAAAAACATCAATTAGCAAATGAGAAAATTAGTTAATTAGCAAATGAATCTTGAACTTTGAATTTTGAATTCTTGCACTATCTCGATCCACCCCTTTTTAAAGAAAGGGAACTTTAACTCCCCTCGAACGAAGTGAGACTCCCCCTAACCCAAAACCCGAAACCTAAAAACTATAAAAATATGATTCAATTACAAAACATCAATTTCAGTTACAGCAAGGACAGGATGTTGTTCAACAACCTCAACCTGTCGCTTGAGGGAGGGCACGTTTACGGTTTGTTCGGCAAAAACGGTGCCGGCAAGACCACCCTTCTCAAAATCATGTCCGGATTACGTTTCATCCAGTCCGGCAATGTCACCACCCTTGGCGAAAATGCCGCACTACGCAAAGCGGAAATGATGAAAGACATTTATTTCCTACAGGAAGAAGTTTTCGTGCCGGCACTCAGCATACGTAATTTCGTGAAATGCTATGCACCCTTCTATGAAAACTTCGATAAAGAGCAATTCGAAGAGTATCTGCATCTTTTCGAAATCGAATCGCAGGAGGACAAGCTCACGGCACTGTCACACGGTCAGCGCAAGAAAGTCATCATCAGTTTTGCTTTGGCTACCAACACCAAAATCTTACTGATGGACGAGCCCACCAACGGCTTGGATATTCCCTCCAAAGCCGCTTTCCGCAAAATCATGTCTATGGCTGCCAACAACGAGCGACTGATACTCATCTCCACCCATCAGGTACGCGACCTGCACAGTCTCATCGACGCGGTGGTTATCCTCGACAATGGCCATATTCTGCTGAACGCCATGGCCGAAGAAATAACCGACAAACTGTGTTTCAAAATCTTGGATGAAAACGGAACGGATGAACCTATTTTGTATCGTGAGGACAACATTCGCGGGGACATTGTGGTGACCGAAAACATCCATCACATCGAAACCAATCTTGACATTGAACTTTTGTTCAACGCTGTCATGATGAACAAAAACCGTATCAACGAATTGTTTAACGCTCAAAAATAAATCCGATGAATACACAAAATATTATCAATCTGATTAAAAGATATTTCATAGAAAGTGGTCGCAAAGACATTACCACCTTCGTTTCCGTGTTGTTGATTATTGCTTTTGTTGGCGTCTTTCAACCCATGGGAAGAGTAAGCGATAGCCTTATGTGGCTCATCCTTTACATTATGTCCATCGTTTTTGCCGGACGAGTTTTTGGCATCTTCCAACCCGCCAACAGAGCTATTCATTATTTGACCATACCCGCCTCCTCTGCTGAGAAAACATTGGTCAACGCCTGTTTGGTTTACCTGTATTACAATATTCTGCTTATCACCGCACTGTTTTTGGGAGGAATCCTCAGCGAACTCGTCCGAAAAATTATTGTATCAAGCTATGAACTTCAATTGTACTTTCCCTTTGATTGGAATGATTTATGTTTCCTTCTCATTTTGGAATCAATTTTCATGTTTGGATCCATCTACTTTAAAACCCACGCTGTTAGCAAAACCCTGTTAAGTCTTCTTGTCATTGCCATATTCTTTGTCATTTTAGATACCACTATCCTCGGTTTTTACATGCAATCCTTCACCAGTGGTAGTTTTCACCGTGTTCAAAACTCATTAGAGAAGGACAACTTCGATTTGCTGGAATATGCTGTGAGCATTTTAGTATTTTTATTCTTCAATTTCATGACCTGGTTACGCTTAAGAGAAACGGAGGCATAAGATGAAATTCATAGACAACAAAGCCATTTATATACAGATTGCCGAATGGGTTTTTGAGCAAATTCTCAACGGCAAGTGGAAAGAAGGTGACCGCATCCTGTCGGTGCGCGAGTTAGGAACCTCACTGGAAGTCAATCCAAACACCGTGCTACGCTCATACGACTACCTTCAAAACATGGAGGTCATCGTCAACCGCAGAGGTGTCGGCTATTTTGTCGCCCCAGAAGCCACTGAAAAGATCATCAGTCAACGCCGCAAACAATTCATAGAAGAGGAAGTTCCACAGTTTTTCAAAACCATGAAGTTGGTGAGAATGAGTTGGAGAGAACTGGAAATGCTATACGAAGAATTGTAAAGACGGGGAGACACTCGCTTTGCTCGTTCGTGAATGCGTGGAGACGTGGAGGCGTATAGGCGTAGAGACGGATTCATTCTAAATGAATGCACGCAGTGCATGTCTTAACGTCTGACAAATAAACAATCAAATACATCAACAATTCAACAAAAAATAGTATTTTTGCAATTTAAATTATCATTGAAATGAAAAAATTCACCAATAAAATATTAATCGCCACTGGCATTATCCTGTTAGTTTGTAACATCGTGCTTGTGTCATGTTCCCTGAATCGTTATGTCGGAGATGGTGAGGATTCGTATGATATGTACGATGAGTATTATTATGACGACGATGATTACATCATGGACGACGAAAGATATTGACAATTAATAATTGTAGGGCTGTCATATTATGGCAGCCGTAATTAGAAAACAAAAAGAAAAATTCAATAAAGTTGGCTTATCACCCTGTGGCGGCCAAAAAACAAAAAAAACAAATGATGAAAAAAACAATTGTCTCTTTTTTGCTGATTTTCAGTGTTTTGTTCTCCTTTGCTCAAAAGGGGAAATTAGAAGTTAAGATTACCCGATTAGACAATGGCATGAAGGTTATGCTTTGCGAAGATCACTCAAAATCAGAGATATACGGAGGTGTTTGTGTACATGCCGGCAGCAAAAACGACCCTTCGGAGGCCACAGGCATGGCCCACTACCTGGAGCACATGATGTTCAAGGGAACGGATAAAATCGGCACACTCGACTGGAAAGCGGAACAACCATTGATTGGTGAGATTGCGACTTTATACGATCAATTATCTGAAAGCAACAACGAAAAAGAAAAGAAGAAAATCCTGAAGGAACTTAACAAGCTGAGTGCCGAAGCAGCTCAATATGCCATTCCCAATGAGGTGGACGCCATTCTCGGCCAGATTGGCAGCACCGATGTAAATGCCTTCACCAACAACGATTTCACGGTTTATCATAACATTTTCCCCTCTGGCGAGCTGGAAAAATGGTCGGTCATTTACGCCGAGCGCTTCAGAAATCCAGTTTTCCGTCTATTCCAATCAGAGCTGGAAGCCGTTTATGAGGAATACAATATGTATTCCGACGACCCCTTTTCCGTATATCAGGAGGATGTGATGGCCACCGTGTTCAAAGGACATCCATACGGAATTCCCATCATCGGCTATCCCGAACACATCAAGAATCCAAGCATGTCAAAGATGTATTCCTTCTTCAAGACATACTATGTGCCCCGCAATATGACTTTGATTTTAGTAGGTGATTTTCAGACCGAAAAAGCCCTGAAAATTCTGAACAACACCTGGGGTAAAAAAGCCATGCAAAAATACTCTACCGAAGCACCTTCTTATAGGGATGATGTTAAAAGAGCTCCAAAAAGCGTCGATGCCCGCTTTGAAGCAAAAAGCAAAACTGAAGCGGAAGCTTTGTCTGCCTATAAAAAACAAGACGGAAAACCCGGGAAAAAATCTTTTTCGAATATTCCAGTGCCCGAACTGAAAGGAAAACAGGTTATCACGACCGCACAAACACCCATTAAAATCGGAACCCTCTGTTTCCAAACTGTGGCTGACAATAACGTTGACGCACAAATTTTAGATCTCTGCGCCGACCTCCTCAGCAATAGTTTCTCCACCGGAATTTGCGACAAACTTACCAACGACAACAAATTGTATTCTTTCTCAGCATATAATTACAGCATGTCAGATGCCGGGGTGTTTATGATCAACTATTGTCCGAAAATGGATGGACAAAGCCATGAGGAAGCGGAGAAGCTTATCATGGAGGGGATTGATAAATTAAAACATGGCGACTTTAGCGAACAACTTTTCGAGGCTATCAAGATGAACCAACTGAAAGAACAGCAAAGCGCACTGGAAAGCATCTCCTCAAAATTCTATACTGTTCTCTCCTTGGATATGGAAAACAAAACCATGGAGGATTATGAGAGAGATCTTCAGAGAATAACAAAATTAACTAAAGATGAATTGGTCAAAACGGCCCAAAAGTATCTCAATGATAATATTTTGATATACCGTTCCAACATCGGCAGCAAGAAAACCAACACCATCGAAAAACCAAGTTGGAAACCTATCACATCTCTCAATGCGGACAAACATTCTGATTTTGCGAAGAGTCTGGAAAAATATGATTCTGAACCATCCAAAATTCAAAAAATCAATTTCAAAAAAGATGTCACCATCACACCTATCAACAACGTTTTTGATTTGTATGCCTCCAAAAATCCATGCAATGACATATTCACCCTCAACTTGATGTTCAAACACGGCAATTTCATGAATCCCGCATTGGAAGAGGCTGTTTCATACTTTAACCTGCAAGGCACCATGAAGAAAAAATTTGAGGAGTTCAGTCTTGAGTTACAAGCCATGGGCGCTGACATGAATTTATACTCCTCAGATAATTACCTGACGGTGAGCATTGAAGGTTTTGACAAGGATTTCGATAAAATTCTGACCCTGTGCGCTGAAAAGTTGTACAATCCAGGCAATGACCAAAGCAAACTCAGCATTTTGCTGGAAGATCATGTGAACAACATGCAGGTAATCAAGGAAGATTGTTCTGCTATGGGACGTGTACTATACAACTATGCCCTCTATGGAAAATACTCGCCCTACCTGCAATCTCCTTCCACCGAACAAATCAAAAAATTTGACGGAAAAAATTTGTTGGAGATGATTGAAAAAGCCATTCAAAGTGAAGGTGTTGTTACTTACGTGGGCAACCAAGAGCCCCTTGCTGTCATAAGAAACATACAACAGCATTTCAAACTCTATAATACTGAAAACAAGAGCTCTAAATTAAAAACCGCAAGCAATTCAAAAAACGTGAGTATCAGTAAGGGAGAAGCTAAACGTGAAGCTAAAGACAAGGTGAGACCTGTCAAGAATTACGAGGAACCCGAAATTTTCGTGCTGCACAATCCCAAATTCATCCAAAGTAATATTTATTTTTACATTCCCAGTAAAACAATTGATGCCGAAAGCAAAGTTCGGGCAGCCATGTTCAATGAATATTACAATGGCGGCATGAATGGCGTTATCTTTCAGAACATTAGAGAATTACGCTCTTTAGGATATTCCGCTTACGGCTACTTTTCCTACGACAAGCTTAACCGCCGGAATTCCTATACTATGGGCTTTTTAGGAACCCAGTCCGACAAAACCATCGATGGCATCACGGCCATGTCCGAGCTGCTGAAAAGTTTCCATTTGAATCAGGAAAAGTTTGAAACATCCAAAATTTCCTTAGTCAAACAATATGAAGCCGAACATATCAGTTTCAGAAATATTCCGGAGCAAGTCTATCTTTGGAATCTTGAAGGCTATGAGGAAGACCCCAGAGCCACCATCACCACAATGACAGTCCGTTTCAAAGCCAACAATATCGAAGACTTCTTCAACACATACATTGGCAACAGACCGATGGTAATTACAATTGCCGGTAACATGAACCGTATCAAGAAAAAACAACTGTCAAAGTTCGGAAAAGTTACTTTCTTGAATTACAGTGATATACTTAACGATTAGTTCTGACAAGGCATGGCGCGGTACATACTCAAGAAAATACTTTACGGACTGCTGTTGCTATTGGGGGTTATCACCCTCGTGTTCTTCCTGTTCACAGTATTGCCTTCCGACCCTGCTCGCATGATGATGGGGCAACGTAGCGACATTGACACGGAAGAAGCCATCCGAAAGGAAATGGGGCTCGACCTGCCTGTGGGCTTGCAGTATCTGGCCTATCTCAACGACCTTTCCCCCATCTCGTGGCACCGTACCGACGATGAAGACTCTTTTTGGTATTTGGACGACAATGATTACAGCTATGTCACCTTAATACCGCTCAGCAAGTCGAGCGTCGTGCTGAAAAAACCCTTCTTACGCCGCTCCTACCAAAGCAAACGGCAAGTCTCCGAAATTCTGACAGAGGCTTTCCCGAAAACCGCACTGTTGGCTGTGGTATCCATCTTTTTCGCCATGGTTATTGGTATTCTCATTGGCATCCTTTGTGCGGTCTTCAATGGCACCTGGTTCGACAAGATTAGCTTTTTCTTCTCTGTTTTGGGCATGTCTCTGCCCTCCTTCTTTGCCGCTATCCTCTTTGCCTGGGTATTCGCTTTTCTGTTATCAGACTTTACAGGTCTCAGCATGTTCGGCAGCTTATACACCGTAGATAACTATGGTGCAGGACTCTATATAGATTGGAAAAATCTGATTTTGCCATCTATAACATTGGGTATCAGACCATTGGCGGTAGTGGTGGAGCTTACCAAGAATTCTGTTCTGGACGTGCTTTCACAGGACTATATTCGAACAGCCAAGGCCAAAGGATTGTCTTATAGACGAATACTGATTCATCATTCACTGAAGAACGCCCTGAATCCTGTGGTAACCGCCATTTCTGGCTGGCTGGCAGGTCTGCTGGCAGGTGCCGTGTTTGTGGAATACATCTTCGACTGGAAAGGTATGGGTGTAGTCATTGTGGATGCCTTGGACAAATACGACTTCCCGGTAGTCATGGGTTCATTGCTGTATGTTGCCGTTATTTTGGTGATTATTAATGTTATATGCGACATTATCTATGGGTGGTTGGATCCGAGAGTGTCGCTAAATGCTTGACAGTTAACAGTTAATAATTAACAATTAATAGTTATTAATGGAATAATGGATATCTTTTGAGAATTCCATAATCAAAAAATCAACTGTCAACTAAAAACACTAAGATTTAATTTCTAACCCACTAACCACTGACCACTGACCACTGACCACTGACCACTAACCACTAACCACTGTCACCTGAAACCTGAAAATGCAAACCCAAGCTACTGACAAAACCCAAATCCTCGCCACCGAGAAAATCGGGAAGTTACTTTGGTTGTACGCCTGGCCTGCGGTCATCAGTCAGATTATCGCCTCGGTTTACAACATTGTGGACCGGATTTTCATTGGTCAGGGAGTGGGAGCTTTGGCTATTGCCGGTTTAGCCATCACCATGCCCATCATGAACATTGTCCACGCCTTTGGCGCGCTGATTGGAGTAGGTTCCTCCGCACGCATGTCCATAGTGTTGGGGAGGAAAGACGTGAACTGGGCAGAGAAGATTTTGGGCAACAGCATGGTGTTCACCATTATCCTCAGCAGCTTGGTGATGATTTCCGGATATCTGTTCATGGACAATATTTTAGCCCGTTTCGGAGCTACCGCCGATACCATAGCATACGCTAAGGAATACTTGCTTATTGTATTACCAGGCATGTTTTTGACCACGGTCACTTTCAACCTTACTGGACTGATTCGTGCCTCGGGTTATCCCACCAAATCGATGCTGATATTAGTAGGTGGTGCCATCTTGAACATGATATTGGATCCCATTTTCATTTTTGCCATGAACTTGGGTATTGCCGGTGCCGCTTGGGCCACCACCATTTCCATGGCTATCATGGCCATTGCCTCCATCCTGCATTTCGTTTCTCCCAAGTCTTTCATCCGCTTCCGCCGCCATGCATGGGCACCTAAGTCATACATTTTCAAGAACATAACACTGATAGGAATGAGCCCCTTCTTGATGAATGTGGCCGCCTCTGCAGTGGTTGCCATTCTCAACAACCAATTGATTCGTTACGGCAGCGACTTGGCCGTGGGTGCCTACGGCATTGTCAACACTTACGCCAGCCTGTTGGTAATGCTCTTTCTCGGCATCTGTCAGGGTATGCAGCCCATTGCGGGCTATAACTACGGAGCTTGCCAATTCGGGCGACTGAAAGAAGTTTACATACTTACCATGAAAATTTGCGTTTGGACAGGATTTGCCGGAGCTCTGATAGCCTGTGCCATTCCACAGTATTTGGCCCGGATTTTCACCACAGATGCAGATTTAATCCGGATTTGCGTATCTGCCACCCGACTTTTGATGGTGATGTTCCCGCTGATTGGTTTCACCATTGTAAACTCCAACTTTTTCCAGTCCATCGACAAGCCCTGGATAGCCATTGTCACCAGCCTCTCCCGTCAAGTCCTCTTTTTGGTGCCCCTATGTTATTTGGTGCCCTTGGTTTTTGAGCGATTGGGATTCAATGGATTAACCGGTGTTTGGACCGCTTGCACCATTTCCGATGTCATCGGTGCTGTTTTGGCAGCCTGCCTGCTTTATTCCCAACGCAAGGTTTTCCGCAGCGATTACCATCCGGTGTTCCGGCTGAAGAAGGAGTATTCAGAGTAGTATCAGGTTGCAGAAGATAGAAAATTGGCTCATTAACTAATTTGCTAATTTACTAATTATTTTCGTATTTTTGCAGATTATACTGAATAACGCAGGCAAAAATGGAAAAACCCTATATTTTGTGCATCGAGACGAGTACGGAAATTTGTTCGGTGGCATTAGCGCATGGTGGCAATTGTGTCGCCGTGAAAGAATGCAACACCAACAATTCCCATGCTAAAAACATGATTCCTTTTGTGGAAGAAGTGCTCCAACAGGCAAGCATTGATAAAAAACAACTCAACGCTGTCGCCGTGGGTGTCGGCCCTGGTTCTTATACTGGACTACGAATTGGTGTGTCCACCGCCAAAGGTTTGGCCTATACCTTGGGAATTCCAGTCATTGCAATATCTACACTTGAAACTATCGCTGAGCCTTATCTGGATATGGCCGACCATTGCCGTCCCATGATTGACGCCCGTCGCATGGAGGTTTTCACCGCCCTGTACAACCATGACGGAGAACAGCTGGAAGAACCCAATGCCAAAATTGTGGATGAGAATTGCTTTGCAGAGGAATTAACGAATTTTAAGACCTTATTTTGCGGTAACGGCGCAGCCAAATGCGAAGAACTGCTGAGCAAATTCCCTAATGCGATTTTCAAAAAAGAACCCCTTTCCGCCCAAAACATGGCATCCATTGCTTTCCGCAAATTCCAAGCGGAACAATTTGAGAATGTCGCTTACTTCGAACCTTTCTATCTGAAAGACTATGTGGCTGCCAAACCCAAGGTTAAAGGTCTTATCTAATTGGTAATCAATATTATCAAGACAAAAATAAAGAAAAATGTGATATCCTTTGGATTTTTGCTGCATGAATAAATAATTTTTTGAGGAAATATATAATGGAACAAGAAGAAAAGAAAAAACTGAATATTATAGCCATTGCCGACAACAGCGAATATGGCACCTCAGCCATTCGGCATGGGGGTATTCTGGCAGCTATCTTCAAATCCACTTTAACCATTATCACCAACTTTTCTTTCTCGAAGAATAAAAATCAAAGTGAAAACACCCCTAAAGAGCAGTTAGAACTAACTAATCAACTGATTCAAAATGATATAGAAGTCTTTTTACTATCCAATCCTTTTTCTACAGACAACATCTATTCTTACGCTGATGAGACCAACACCATCATGTTTGTCATCGGGGTTCAACGAAAAGGAAAAGACAGCCTTTTCAACCTCCGGAAAGCCCGCCGTTTCATTAAACCTTCGAGGTTGCCAGTCATGACGGTGGGACTGAAACTGCCTGACAACAACATTTTCCGTCAAGTAATGCTGCCTTTGGACATTGACCGGCAGCACAAGGAAAAAGCACTTTGGGCTGGTTATTTCAGTCGCTTCTACCATGCAAAAGTTCATATTCTGTGCGGTAGCTACAAAGACCAGCTGCTGAAACAAAAAGTCAAGGACAATATCGATTTCACCAAAAAACTGTACCAGAATTTGGAAATTGACTATGAATTGCATGATTTTGACCACAATATTGACGATATTGACCGCTTCTCCATTTTCTATGCACCCGAAATCAAAGCATCGCTTACCGTCATTATGATGACTTCCTTTTACACTTTCATCGACTACATTTTCGGTCCCAAGGAAAATGCCATTATTGCCAATGAGGAAGGCCTTCCCGTATTGTGTATCAACGAGAGGGATGATTTGTATGTTCTTTGTACTTAATCAATTATAAACATTATGAAGATTTTTTTTCGTCTAAATCACACCCTGCTTTGTTTCATTCTTTGCACTTGCCTATTGATTTCTTGCAAAAATCATGACCGGGATGTGGAAGGGAAAGCTCTTTTCATCACTGACTGGGAATTCCAATACCAAGGACAATGGTATCCGGCCTTTGTTCCCGGGTATATCCACACAGACTTGATAGATAACAAATTGATACCCAATCCTTTTTATGGCCGCAATGAGGATAGTGTACAATGGGTCAGCGACAGTTGTTGGGTATATCGTCTGTTGTTTGATGGTACAAATATCGACCCGAATCAACATCCTGAACTTGTTTTCGAGGGAGTTACCGGCTATGCTGAGTTTTACTTGAATGGCGAGCCTTTGCTGAATCAGGAAGGACAAAACTATACAGACAACAGCTATAGAACCTGGCGTTTCCTCTTGCCTGCCAATGTAAAAGACAAAGATAATGAACTGATAGTCAAATTTTTACCATCTTCAAAAATTATCAAAGAAAGAAGCAGGCAACTGCCATATATCCTGCCCGACGAAAGAGTTTTTCTACGTAATCCACCCTATCAAGCAGGCTGGGATTGGGGGCCGAAAATGGTGACCTGCGGTTTTTCCAAAATCATCTACTTAAATCAGTGGAAAGATTTTACTATCAGTAATTTACATATTCGGCAGAACCATTTGTGCGAGGAAGAAGCCCATTTGCTGGTATCTTTCGACATACTTTGCGATATTGATGATAAAGCCACCATCAAGTATATGGTCAACGATAAGATTTTCAAAACCGTACGTGGTGCTGAAATCAATCCGAACACCGATAAATTTTCCACCGAATTGACCATTAAACACCCCAAATTGTGGTATCCCAATGGCATGGGAGAACAAAACTTGTACAAAATAGCTGTTGTAGTGGAAAAAGGCAGTCAATCCAAACGATTGGAAGCCAATATAGGTTTAAGGAATATCGAATTGAACATTGCCGCAGACTCCATAGGCAGAGCCTTTGAATTTCTGGTCAACGACCAACCCGTATTCATGAAAGGCGTGAATTGGATTCCTGCGGATTTCTTTCCAACCCGTATCAAAGAAGAACAATACCGTTGGCTGCTGCAATCATGTAAAGATGCCAACATGAACATGATAAGAGTCTGGGGCGGAGGTATTTACGAACCCGATATTTTCTATGATATATGTGACGAATTAGGATTTTTGGTATGGCAAGACTTCATGTATTCTTGTGCCCTCTATCCTGGCGACAGTATTTTTATGCATAATGCCGAGGTAGAAGCCCGGGAGCAAGTAAGCCGTTTGCGCAACCATCCATGTTTAGCAATTTGGTGTGGCAACAACGAAGTAAAAAACGGCTGGGAAGACTGGGGTTGGCAAGCCAATTACAAGCCCAAACACCGCACAGAAATAGAAAGTGACATGCATACCCTATTCGACACTCTTTTGGCAGAAATCGTGACAGAAAACGACCCCTACCGGCCTTACGTTACCAGTTCGCCACTCTGGGGCTGGGGACATCCGGAATGTTGCACACAAGGCGATTCGCACTATTGGGGCGTTTGGTGGGGCGAGTTGCCTTTTGAGATGTGGGAGGAAAAAACAGGCCGCTTTATGTCGGAATATGGCTTCCAAAGCTACCCATCCATGGCCACCATTGTCAGCTTTACCAATGATAAAGAACGGAATTTGAATAGTGCTGCCATGAAAAACCACCAAAAACACGCTCGTGGAGTGCAAATCATCAACAAAGCCCTTGACCAATATTTTTATATCCCCGAGAAATTTACTGACTATGTGTATCTTAGCCAATTAGTACAAGCGTATGGAATCGGACAGGCCATAGAAGTACACCGTCGGAAGCAACCCCATTGTATGGGCACGCTATACTGGCAGCTAAATGACTGCTGGCCAGTGGCCTCCTGGAGTAGCATCGACTATTATGGACGTTGGAAAGCCTTGCAATATGAGGCTAAACGTCAATTTGAGCCCATTATCCTCACTACCGCACCCCTACAAGGCAATGAATTGCCCATTTATGCCATCAATGATTCTGCAAAGACCATTCAGGCTTCATTACAAATCTGCTTATGCAATTTTGATGGCAGTATCACCGACAGTGTGTATATTGACAGCATCAGTCTGCCTGGTCGCAGTGCGGTTGAAATCAGCCGTTATTCACCCGCTAAAAAAATCAAAATCAATAAGTTAACAAAACAATATTTGCATTTGAAACTCTTTGATGCCAAAGGTCGGTTATTGGCTCAAAAAGTTTATTTTTATCTCTATCCCAAGCAGATGGAATTTCAACCTAAGGGCATCAGCACCCAAGTGCAACGACTGAATGCCGGCACTAAAGAGGAACAATATATTTTCACGCTTTCCGCAGAGCAAATCAAGTATGGTGTGGCCATCACCACCAACCTCAATGGTCGCTTCTCCGACAATTATTTCACGCTTTTACCAGGTGAGGAGAAGCAAGTGATTTTTACCCCGGCAACACCCGCAAAAGTTCAGATGAAGTATAATGTGAAGAGTTTCGGGAAAGAATAAGAATTCTTCTTTGACTAAAACAATAAAAACATTTTTACACCCCAATTAGAACACGTCATTGTAGGTATCATTCGGATTACTTATTATTTTCGCACCGCCAATGCGTTTTTTCAAAAATATCCGTAATCACTTTGAGGAAATTTTATTTTTTTGATTACCTTTGCAGCGGAAAAAATTAAAACTATAATATCATGAGCTTAGAACAGAAAATCAACGACGACATCAAAGCCGCAATGCTGGCTAAAGAAAAAGAAAAACTGAACGCCCTGCGCGCCATCAAATCCGCTATTCTGCTGCTGAAAACAGAAAAAGGTGGCAGCGATGAGATTGCCCCCGAAGCGGAACTCGCCCTGTTGCAGAAATTAGTGAAACAGCGCAAGGAATCCGCAGAACTTTATAAGGCCCAAAACCGTCAAGATCTCTATGAAGAAGAGATGGCCCAGTATGAGGTAATTGCACAATATCTGCCCAAACAGCTCTCTGCCGATGAAATCAAAGAGGTTGTGCAGAAAATCATTGCCGACAACAATATTTCAAGCATCAAAGAAATGGGTAAAGCTATGGGTATGGCCTCTAAACAACTGGCAGGCAAAGCCGATAACAAAACCATCTCAGAGATTGTAAAATCACTGCTTTCATAATTTTCACCTAATACAAACAGATGAAATATTATATCATTGCCGGTGAGGCATCGGGTGATCTTCATGGTTCCAATCTGATGAAAGCCATCAAGCAACGCGACCCGGAAGCCAATTTCCGCTGCTGGGGCGGTGACTTGATGGAAGCGGCAGGAGGAGATCTGGTAAAACACTACCGTGACTTGGCTTTTATGGGTTTTTTAGAGGTAGCATTGCATCTACGTCAAATTCTCAACAATATTAAAATTTGTGAAATTGACCTCCTGGTGTACGAACCTGATGTGCTCATCCTCATCGACTATCCGGGCTTCAACCTGCGGGTGGCTGAATTTGCCCATGACCACGGCATAAAAGTGGTATATTATATCTCACCGCAAGTGTGGGCATGGAAGAAAAACCGTATCAAGAAAATCCAACAGTTTGTGGATGAAATGATTGTGATTCTTCCTTTTGAGAAAGATTTTTACGAAAAACACAATGTTCCCGTTCATTTTGTGGGACATCCGCTGCTGGATGCCATCGACAGCGACATCCGTGACAGCGAGGAAGTACGGCAGTTCCGTTCGTTCAACCAATTGGATGACAGAGAAATAGTGGCTATCTTACCTGGCAGTCGCAAACAAGAAATTGTCAAAATGCTGCCGGTGATGATAGAAGTAGCTAAACAATACCCCCAGTTCCAATTTGTCGTATCCGGGGTAAAATGGCAAGATCAATCATTGTATGACAAATATTTGAAAAGCACTACTATTCCACTCGTCATTGACCAGACTTATTCGTTGCTCTTGAATGCCAAATCGGCACTTGTTACCTCAGGCACAGCCACCCTCGAAACAGCGCTTTTGGGTACTCCGCAAGTGGTTTGTTACCGTGGGAGCGCAGTCTCTTACGTGATTGCCAAGCACCTCATCAAAGGCATCAATTATATCAGCTTGGTCAATCTCATTATGGACAAGCCTGTAGTGACAGAACTTATTCAGTATGAGATGAATGCGAAACGTTTGGCCGAGGAATTCGAGAAAATCACTTTCGACGAAGCCAATATCAGCCGAATGAAAGCAGATTATGACAATTTGCATCATTTGCTTGCCGACAGCCACGCCTCTGCCAATGCCGCGGAAGTGATTGTAAACGGAAAGTTGAAAACGGAAAACTGAAAGTTTTTAATGTGCTAATTAAACTGAAAGTGGAAAGTTGAAAACGGAAAGTTTTTAATGTGCTAATGTGCCAATGATTTATCAGCAAATTAATCAAGGTCTATCAAACAAATCAACAAATAAACATTTCAACAATTCAACAAAAATTTTGTACTTTTGCATTTGAAATGCAGGCTTCTGATTCGTATAAACAAAAGTTTCATCAATAAAAACTAAGAATAGAAAAATGGCAAGAGTATTAATCATTGGCGCCGGAGGTGTTGGCGCAGTAGTGGCACACAAATGTGCTTCCGTTCCTGAAGTTTTTACCGAAATCATGTTGGCCAGCCGTACCAAAGCCAAATGCGACAAGATTGCCGCTGAAATCGGTGGCAACCGCGTCCAAACCGCCCAGGTCGATGCCGACAACGTGCAGGAAACCATCGAGCTGCTCAACAGCTACAAGCCCGACCTGCTTATCAACGTGGCCCTGCCCTATCAGGACCTTCCATTGATGGATGCTTGCTTGGCTACCAAAACCAACTACATGGACACAGCCAACTACGAGCCACGCGACAAAGCCAAGTTTGAATATAGCTGGCAGTGGGCTTACCAAGACCGCTACAAAGAAGCTGGCATCATGGCCCTGCTCGGTTGCGGTTTCGACCCTGGTGTAACAAGCATTTATACCGCTTACGCCGCCAAACATTATTTCGACGAAATCCATTATTTGGACATTGTGGACTGCAATGCCGGTGACCATGGCAAAGCATTCGCCACCAACTTCAATCCCGAAATCAACATCCGCGAAATCACCCAGCGCGGCAAATACTGGGAAAACGGCCAGTGGATTGAAATAGACCCCATGTCCATCCACAAATCCGTGGAATATCCCAATATCGGTCCAAAAGACTCTTATCTGCTTTATCATGAAGAGCTTGAATCCTTGGTGCGCAGCTATCCCAGCATCAAGCGTGCCCGTTTCTGGATGACTTTCGGCCAGAAATACCTCACCGTGCTGAACGTGCTGCAGGAAGTGGGCCTTACCAGTATCAAGCCCATTAACTACGAAGGCAAGGAAATTGTGCCATTGCAATTCCTGAAAGCCGTACTGCCAGAGCCGTCTTCACTGGGCGAAGGTTACAAGGGACAGACCTCCATCGGATGCCAAATCAGAGGTATCAAAGATGGTAAGGAACGCACCTACTATGTATGGAACAACTGCGACCACGCCGCTTGCTACAAGGAAATCGGCGCACAAGCTGTTTCCTACACCACCGGCGTTCCCGCCATGCTCTGCGCCAAGATGATCCTCACCGGCCAGTGGAAAGGCCAGGGCGTGTTCAACGTGGAACAATTCGACCCCGATCCATTCATGAAGGAAATCGGCGGCTACGGACTGCCCTGGAACGAACAAATCGACCAGCCCCTGCCCATCGAACAATAGTAAAAAAAGACTTATGACAAAAGACGGACTGTTTTGTCCGTCCAAACACACCAAAAGAAAGGGCGGACCTCCGTGTCCGCCCCTATAAAATATACCCTGATGAATTTCAAACTCCATGCCCCCTTTGCCCCATCTGGCGACCAACCCGATGCCATCAAACAACTGGTGGAAGGTTTGAATCGTGGCGACAAGGCCCAGACCTTGTTGGGTGTAACCGGCTCGGGCAAAACCTTCACCATCGCCAATGTGCTTAACGAGGTGAACCGACCAGCTCTCATCCTCAGCCATAACAAAACCCTGGCCGCACAGCTGTACAGCGAGTTCAAGCAATTCTTTCCTGAGAATGCGGTGGAATATTACGTTTCCTATTACGACTATTATCAACCCGAGGCATACATTCCAACCACCAATACCTATATCGAAAAAGATTTAGCTATCAATCAGGAGATTGACAAATTGCGCATGCACACCACCTCATCATTGCTTTCTGGACGAAGGGATATTGTTGTGGTAGCCTCTGTTTCATGTATTTACGGTATTGGCAACCCTGATGATTTCGCACAAAACGTCATCAACATCCACAAAGGCATGGTAGTTGATCGCGACCAATTGCTTTACGCATTTGTCGCAGGCTTGTATTCCCGCACTGAATTAGGTCTCGAACCTGGAAAATTCAGAGTGAAAGGCGATACAGTAGATATTTTTCCACCATACAATGACACCGCTTTCCGCCTTATTTTCTTTGACGATGAGATAGAAGATATTTTTGAAATCGACCCTGTTTCAGGCGACAAACTCAACAAACTGAGTGTGTTGACCATTTATCCCGCCAGCATTTTTGTGACTTCGCAAGACTCCATGAACAATGCTTTGGCGGAAATCAAATTAGACCTTGAAACCCAGATACAATATCTTCACTCTATTGATAAACATCTGGAAGCCAAACGTTTGGATGACCGTGTAAACTATGACATCGAAATGATGAAGGAATTAGGATACTGCTCTGGCATCGAAAACTATTCCCGTTATTTCGACCGCCGCAAACCTGGCGAACGGCCTTTCTGCATTTTGGACTTCTTCCCTGACGACTTTATTTTGGTGATTGACGAAAGTCATGTCACCGTACCCCAAATCGGGGCCATGTACGGCGGCGACCGCTCCCGAAAAATCAACCTGGTGGATTATGGCTTCCGCTTGCCCGCAGCTTTGGACAACAGACCCTTGAAATTCAATGAGTTTGAATCTCTTATCGGTCAGACCATCTTTGTGAGTGCCACCCCCGCCCAATACGAACTGGACAAATCGGAGGGTGTTATCATTGAACAAATTGTTCGTCCCACGGGCTTGCTTGACCCGCCTATTGAAGTACGTCCTGCTTTACATCAAGTGGATGACCTGCTTGACGAGATAGAGAAGACTGTGGGCCGGAAACAAAGGGTCTTGGTGACCACTCTGACCAAGAAAATGGCTGAGGAACTGAACTTGTACCTCTTGCGTATCGGCATTCGCTCCAAATACATCCATTCGGATGTGGAGACCTTGGAACGAGTAGAGATTCTCAAGGATTTGCGCGCTGGTGCCATTGATGTGCTGGTAGGCGTGAACCTCTTACGTGAGGGTCTCGACCTGCCGGAAGTGGCACTGGTAGCCATTATGGATGCCGACAAAGAAGGCTTTTTGCGTAACGAGCGTTCGCTCACCCAGACCGCAGGCCGCGCTGCCCGTCATGTGGACGGTCGTGTCATCTTTTATGCCGATAAGGTCACCAAATCGATGCAGGCCACCATAGACGAGACTTTGCGCCGTCGAGCCAAACAATTGGCTTACAATGAGAAGCACCATATCATCCCAAAAACTGCCATCAAGTCGGATGCGATACCCAAAGAACTGGAAAACATGCGCTTTGATATTCCCGACCCGATTTTGTACAAGCCTGCCAGCGAGGAAAGTCTGATGGCCGCAGAAAAAAGCATCGACTACAAAATGTACAACATTGAACAGTTGCAGGAACAAGCAAAAAAACTGCGTAAACAGTTGGAAAGTGCCACCAAGGAATTGGATTTCATGTTAGCGGCAAAACTCCGCGACGAGATCCTCGAAATTGAAAAACTTATAACTGAACAAAAGGCATAAAATCACTGTAGCCATCTACATCATTGTAGCCATCTGCGTCCTCGCATCCATTCCTCATCATTGTAGCCATCTGCGTCCCCGCATCCATTCCTCATCATTGTAGCCATCTGCGTCCTCGCAGATGGTATATGATTTTGGATTGCATGTTGATGTCATATTGCAACTGCGAGACGCAGTTGCTTACATCGTGAACGCAGTCGATTGCATTGAGGTCAGGAGCCGATCGCAACTGCGAGACGCAGTTGCTTACACTGAGGCTTACATAGAAAAAAGCCCCCGCAAATGCAGGGGCTTTTTTGTTATTTCACCAAATTCTGGAATTCAGTTGTCTTTTTGTATTTCTTGAAATTTGCGTCACGTTTGGCTTTTCTCTTGTACTTGGAATCTTTGTCGATTGCCGCACCCAGGTTCTTGTACAAATTGAATTCATCAGCGGTACGGGCAGCCAAAACTGCTCTCAGATAATACACTTTGGCATCTGTGCTGGTAACGCAGTCCAATGTGGCTTTGGCAGCGGCATAGTCTTTTTTCAGAATCTGTGACAATGCAGTATTATAGTCGCAGGTTGTGTTAGCCAAGGCCTGGGCTGCTCCGTCGAAGTCACCATCCATAATTTTGAACATACCATTGTTATATGACTGGTTTACAGGATTAACCGCAGCGTTTTGTGATTCTCTGAACAGCTGTTTTGCATCATTCAGGTTGCCAGCAAAGAAAGCTGCGATAGCCTTATTATTCAAGATAATGCCATTATCCGGAGAAATAGCAGCAGCTTTGTTCAACAGATTGTTGGCCTCATCCAAATAGTCCTGATTGGCGGTTGAAAAATAGTCATTCAACTTCAATGCCGCAAGGTTATTGTATGCTCTCCAATCATTTTCATATTTGCTGTCATTCATGATTGCGGAATAGATGTCTGCTTTGGTGGCGTTACTCTTTGCCAAAGAAGCGGCATACAATCTTTCGTTCAAATTCAATTTTTCAGGATTGGTGGTTGCCAGTTTCATGATTTCCTGATCATTATACTGGTTTTTATTATAGACCAAAGAAACTTCGGCACGACGCAAAGGAGGCAGAATCTGGTCGGCTATCTCATTGTAGATATCCGTCATTTCACGGATTCTCTGTTCACGCAAATTGTTGTTGGGCTGTGAACGCACCACATTCAGAATCTTGTTTCTTTCAGGAATATTGGATTTTTCAACAGCGGCTTCAAAACCATCCCAGTCCTCACCTTTGGCATTGTTTTCAAAACTCAGTTCGGGTTTCTGGAAATTCTTGGGATTGATTTTATTGTCTTTGCAATATTGCTTGATATACTTGTCATACTGCTCGTTGAACCACTTTTTACCCTGTTCGAAACGACGCTCTGACAAGCCCTGGTTGTGAGATTCCTCACCTTCGGGAGAAGCCCAACCAGAAATCACAACCTTTTCGATATTGCCACCCTGATACAAGAAATCCACCAGATCCTTGATACCCTGTTTGGCCTCTTTGTTCCTGTTGAGCGGCAGATTCCAGTTTACAGAGGAGCTGTTCACCTCAAAATAGATGTCTGCAGTTTCGCTTTCATACTCGGCCTTGTAGCCATGAGGGCCGAACATGAAATAAGTACCGTTTCCGCTTTCAGTGTCATCAGACAAAGATGGAGTGATGTCCATCAATGCGGAAGTATTGGCGATACCGTCTCCCAACAGACGGTCAGGATCCAATTTCTGGCTTTTCTTTTTGAGAGCGGCATTGGTCACAGCATAAATCTCGCTATCCTGCATATCATCATTATAATCGATCGTGCCGCTTTTGGTAAACTTTCCGCCAGCTTTGTAAGGAATGACGGTGGCGCCATCAACCTTTGCCTTTTCTCCTGCCAATGTGATAGGAGGCAAGGTGCCCAACACTTCTCCTGTAGCGGACTTGATTGTTGGCAAAACTGTTACCACAGCTTTTTTCTTCATGTACTTGGGTGGAACCGTTCCCTTGATTGTGTAATCCACCTTTCCACCTTTGTTTTCCAAATCTGGATTGTCCAAGGTGATGGACACTTCCGGATAACGTTTCACCATTTTTTGCAAGCCACAGCCAAACAACAGCAGGGCCGACAATGTCAACACTAATGCTAAATTCTTATTTTTCATAATGATATTGTGATTAATTGATTTCACTTTTTATCCTGCAAAGTTAATATTTTTTTTGATTCAAACAGATACTTTTATTGCATTCAAGCCATAAAAAATTTTTCTTTATTTTTGTGGTTTCTAATTTACAAACCAAAAAAATTAGTATTTCGTATAAAACAATGAAAAAATTTGGCATACTTGTTTTCGCTATTCTGCTGCTGACCTCATGCAGCGATTTACAATTCCAAAAAATTGAAGGAGGCGCATTGGGCACTTATTACGCCATCACTTACAAAGGCAAGGAAAATCCCTCATTGCAAAAAGGCATCGATTCCATTTTGAATTCCATCAACGAAACTTTTTCCATCTTCAATGCCTCTTCTGTTATTTCCAAAATAAATGATAATCAAGAAGTTAGAATTAATAATGACTTTACTGAAGTTTTCCATATAGCACAACGCATAGGCCAAGAGACCGATGGTGCGTTTGAAATGACCATTGGTCCTCTCGTCAACCTGTGGGGTTTCGGCAAAGACGAACGGAATACGAATATCACCCAAGAAATGATTGATTCTGTATTAACTTTTGTGGGTTATCAGAAAGTTCATTTGGAAGGCACAACAATAACCAAAGAAAATACTGATATACAATTGAATTTCAATGCGTTGGCAAAAGGTTACGCTGTAGATAAAGTAGCGGAATACCTGGTTGCGAAAGGGTACAAGGATTGTTTGGTTGATATTGGCGGTGAGATTGTGGCAAAAGGGAAAAAATACCATGATCAAGAGTGGAACATCGGCTTGCAAACACCGACACGCACCCGTGACGGGGAAATGCGATCGGAAGAGACCTTCCATCTGCAAAACAAGGCGGTGGCCACTTCTGGTAACTACCGCAATTATTTCGAGGAAAACGGTCAACGATATACCCATATCATCGACCCGAAAACTGGTCGCCCGGAAAAAAGCAACCTGTTGAGTGTCACTGTTATAGCAGACCGATGTGTCGTTGCCGACGCCTATGCCACAGCTTTCATGGTGATGGGGGTGGAAAAGACCAAAACCTTTTTGGCAAAGCACCCCGAATTGACCTGTATTTTTATTACTGACAATCAAGGAAAGTTCAAAACCGAGGTTTTTCAAACTGTTTCCATAAACAATTGAAAACAAATAATTTATTGATTCCACGAAGATTTTTTGCCGTAAAAACAACCTTTGTTCGGATATTTTTTTGTACCTTTGCATTTCTAATTTACGTTGTATGAAAAACGACAGATTATCACAACATAAATTCGGCTATTTCATTGTACTGTTACTTGGTTTTGTAGCAGTCATGGCCATTTGTCTGCCATCTTGTTCCTCTTCCAAAAAATACGGCCAAGTCGAGCACAAGCGCTCCTCCTACAGAGATGTGAGAGTAAAACAGCCCAGATGGAACACCACCACTTCCACTTCTACCACCTACTACATCAAAAAACAAAAACCACGCAAGAGATACAATCCGTAATCTCTTCTTTCTCATTAATTATCAATACTTTATATGAAAATAAAATTTCATCTGTTTATACTTTGCACTTTTTTACTTTGTCTTCCCGTTTTGGGATTTGGGCAAAATGATAATTCATTGAACTTCAACACCTACAATGGTGTGCCCTATATGGATGAGGAAATGGTTTTCGACACTATCGGCATCATGATGGACAGTGTTGAAATGAGTTACTACGATAAAATCGACAAAAATGTAGATCCCGTTTTGTTCCTCTACCTCAAATGGATGCCAGGCTACGGTTCTTACGAGGATTTCAACATCGCCGCCGTCCACTACATCCATCACACCTCAACAAAGGCAGATACCTTGGTATTAGGCAAATACTGTCATCCCGCCCCCTACAAGATTTTCTCCAAATATGGCATGCGTCGCCGCAGAATGCACCGCGGAGTGGATTTGGCCTATCCGATGGGCACGCCTGTTGTGGCAGCTTTCGACGGCATGGTACGTATTTCCAAACCCAATGCCGGTGGATACGGCCAACTCATTGTCATCCGCCACGACAACAAACTGGAAACCTATTATGGACACCTTTCCCAGCGCTTGGTCAACCCTGGACAAATGGTTCATGCGGGCGACACCATCGCCTTGGGTGGCAGCACCGGACGCTCCACCGGACCACACCTCCATTTCGAAACCCGCTACCTCGGCTATGACTTCAATCCAACCAAAATCATTGATTTCGAAAACTATAAATTGAAAGTTGATACTCTTTATACCAGCGGTTTTGTGGTCTCCTCCAAAGAACTAATTGCCGAGAAAAAAGCTAACGACGCCAAAGCAAGTGTTTCCTCTTCAGGCTCTGTTTACCACAAAGTACGCCGCGGTGAAACCTTAGGCTCCATCGCCAAAAAATACCACACCTACGTATCTACCATCAAACGACTGAATGGCTTGCGTAGCGACTTTATCCGCGAAGGACAAAGATTGCGGGTCAAATAAACAGTTGACAATTGACAGTTGACAATTGACAGTTGACAGTTGACAGTTGACAATTGATAATTGACAATTAGAAGTTGGTGGTTAAGATTAGAATACTGTTTTTAAAGTAAAGTAAACTTTAATTGAATTGAAAAGTAGATTGTTATTTCGGGAGTTGTCATTGAGATTATTCCTGCTCGTTCTTTTCAATTTTCAACTTTCAGTTTTCAGTTTTCAGTTTTCAACTTTTACGCTTTTCGCCCAAAACTCCCTTATCCCCAGTTTTCAACGTAATCAGAACGTCCTTGTGCTGAATGGCAATGACAGCCTCTCTTTGGCATGGGCTGGCGGTATGAACAGCGTGGCGTTCTTCAACTTTGACCTTAACCTCGATGGCATCGACGACTTGCTGGGCTTTGAGAAAAACGGAAACCGACTTCTTCCTTTTGTCCAGCAAAACAATCACTGGCACTACACTCCTGAATACACGAGATTTTTTCCCGAATTACACGATTGGGTCATTCTCAAAGATTATGACAACGATGGTAAAAAGGATATTTTCACATACGGACTGGCTGGTATCCGGGTTTTCAGAAACACCTCGGATGAACAACTCAATTTTCACCAGACCACCGAACAATTGACCTCTTTTTATTATACGGACTACAGCAATATTTACGCCTCTCCTGACGACAACCTTGCTGTTTCAGACATTGACCATGATGGAGATTTGGACATCCTAAACTTCTGGGTATTAGGAAAATATGTTCACTTTCAAAGAAACTATGCCGTGGAAAACAATCTCGCTAACGGCTGGCTGGACTTTCGCCTGGAAGATGAATGCTGGGGCAAATTTTCGGAAGGCACTGACAATAACGAAATCACCTTGCTCAGCTATTGTCAGGACAAAAATGAGGAACCCACCCGCCACGTAGGCTCCACTATGACCATAATGGATTTTAACCATGATGGACTGGACGATTTGATTTTAGGAGACATAGATTTTGCCCAAGTGATTCTGCTCACTAATGGAGGAACTCAACAGGAAGCCCTGATGATATCGCAAACCACTGATTTCCCGAATGCAGCTAATCCTGTAAATCTGTATTCAATGCCGTTGGTGTCACCTGTTGATTTGAATGCGAACGGACAACAAGAGCTTTTGGTGTCACCTGCCGACCCCTCATTGTCCAAATCGCAAAATACCAATAGTGTATGGCTTTATGAGTACGACAGCTTACTACAGAACCACTGCCTTACCACCACTTCTTTTCTGCAACAAGACATGATAGACCTTGGTTCGGGATGTTATCCCGTATTCTATGACTGGAATGGAGACGGGCTGCTCGACCTTTTCGCCGGCAATTACGGTTATTACGACAGCTCTTCCTATATCAACGGATTCCTTAATTCATACTACTCTTCTGCCATTGCCTACTTTGAGAATATCGGAACAAGTGCTGAACCCTCATTTCAATTGGTCGATTCCGATTTCGGCAATATGCGCCAACTGAACAAACAAGCCCTCTATCCCGCATTTGCCGATTTGGACGGTGATGGACAAAGCGAAATGATTTGCGGTTGTATCGATGGGACCCTGATTCTATGGAAAAACAATCAAATCACTGCAAATTTTCTGAATATTGATGTGGGAGATTATGCGACACCTCAACTTTTCGACCTGGACCAAGATGGAAAAATGGATTTGCTAATTGGCAACAGAAGAGGTGTAATTGCTTATTATAGAAACATTTCGACTTCAAACAACATTGACTTTCAACTCGAAAACAGCAGTGTGGGCAATGTGGATGTGAGAGACTACGAGCTTTCCTATTTCGGCTTTGCCACACCCTGTTTTTATCGGCAGAACAATGAAACACGACTGATTTGCGGAAATGAGCAGGGAAAACTGTTTTTTTACGATAATATCGACAATAATCTCAACGGAAGTTTTACATTGCGAAGTCAATATTTAGCAGAAAAAATTGATAATCAGTATTTTAAAATTAAAGAAGGTATCAGAATAGGGGTAGCGATAGCATACCTTGATGGCAACCAATTTCCCGACATGGTTATAGGTAATTTTGCTGGTGGCATGAGCTATTTTGAAGGACTTCCTGAAATACCTGTCAGCATTGAGCCTGCTGATATGACAGCTGACATTCATTGTTATCCCAATCCTGCATCCGACATTATCCATATTGAGACAAAGCACAAAGGGGATATACAAGTACAAGTTTTTGATGCCGCGGGAAGGATAATCCTGGAGAAAAGTTTTAATGATAACCACTTTGAGCTCAATATCAGTCATTTGAACCCTGCTGTTTACCTTTTGAAAATCTTCAACGATACTAAATCATCGGTATTTAAAATTATAAAAAAATAAATTTTTTATCAATATTTGTTTTTGTGTTGAAAATTTTTATATTTTTGCATGCGTTTTCCTACTTCCATGAAGAAGGGTATGGACGGGCAAAAATAATCCATACCCTTTGTTCTGGATATTAAAAAAAATTGTATTTTTGTAGTTTGTTTAACCTTGAAAAAATTTGTTTATGGACAAAGAAAAAATGAATGAAGAAAAGCTGAAAGTGCTGAATTCAACTTTAGAAAAACTGGAAAAGACCTTTGGCAAGGGAGCGATCATGCGCTTGAGCGACACTCCTGTTGAAGATATTGACGTGATACATACTGGTTCACTGACACTTGACCTTGCATTGGGTGTTGGCGGGCTTCCCAAGGGAAGAATCATTGAAATATACGGACCGGAATCTTCTGGTAAGACCACTTTGGCCATCCATGCCATTGCTGAGGCGCAGAAAGAGGGTGGTATTGCCGCATTTATTGACGCCGAGCATGCTTTTGACCGTTCCTACGCCGAAAAATTAGGGGTAAATACCGCCGATTTGTTGGTGTCACAACCCGATAATGGAGAGCAGGCGTTGGAAATCGCCGACAACCTGATTCGTTCGGGAGCCATTGATATCATCGTCATCGACTCCGTAGCAGCCTTGACACCCAAGAGTGAGATTGAAGGCGACATGGGCGACTCGAAGATGGGTTTGCAGGCCCGACTGATGTCGCAGGCGCTCCGCAAACTGACCGCCACCATCAGCAAGACCAGATGCTGCTGCATCTTCATCAACCAATTGCGCGAGAAAATTGGCATCATGTTCGGCAATCCGGAAACAACCACTGGTGGTAACGCATTGAAATTCTATGCGTCCGTCCGTCTCGACATCCGCCGCACCTCGCAGTTGAAAGATGGCGACTTGGCTGCCGGCAACCGCGTGAAAGTGAAAGTGGTGAAAAACAAAGTGGCGCCTCCATTCCGCACCGCCGAATTTGACATCCTCTTCGGAGAAGGCATATCCAAGACTGGTGAAATCGTGGACCTTGGCGTTGAATACAACATCATCAAGAAATCAGGTTCGTGGTTCTCTTATAACGACAGTAAATTGGCCCAAGGCCGCGACGCCGTAAAACAAGTACTCAACGATAATCCCGAACTGATGGAGGAACTCGAAGAAAAAATCCGCGAGGCTGTCGCTGAGAAAAAACAATAACATGCTCTCATCACTATGAAACTACATTTTTTCAGACTGATTATTTTCTCCCTGGTATTGTTGCTCGCCGCATGTGGGCATAACAGCAAGCAATATGCCAACTTGCCGCCAGAATTGGCCAAATTATGCAAAGCCATCGATAAGCATCCCAAGGATGCCGAACTTCGCTATAGCAGAGCCGTTTATTACTACAACCGTGGCTTTATCGACGAGGCCAAAACGGATATGTTCGAATGCCTGAAACTCGACGACAAAACCTCCAAGTACTATGTGCTGATGTCGGACATCTACTTTGCGGAAAAGGAAACTGACGAGACGGAAGAAATGTTGGAAAGAGCCATCGCCTTAGACCCTAACAACAATGAAGCTCGTCTCAAATTAGCGGAATTATATTTTCATCTCAGGATGTTTCCCGAATGTAATCACACCTTGGATGCAGCTTTGGAACAAGAGAGCTTTAATCCTAAAGCCCACCTAATCAGAGGTTTCTGTCTAAAAGAAATGCAAGACACCGTTGGTGCCATGCGTATGTTTCAACTTTGTATTGACCAAAACCCGGCAGAAATCAGAGCATTTTTGGAATTAGGATACTACTACCAACAAAAACTCGATCCCTTGGCTATCAGTTACTACCAAAATGCCCTGCAAGCCGACCCCAACAATATAGAAATCAATTTCAATCTGGCTAAACTTTTGCAGGATTTGGGAGAAAAAAATCAGTCGGACGAACAAATAGAACAGGCTGTGGAGCAGTACAAAATCGTACTGCAAATCAAGGAAGACCATTTGCCGGCCCTCAACAATTTGGGTTACGTTTATATGGTGGATCAGGACAAATATGACGAGGCACTGGCCTTGTTTGACCGTGCCATTGCCGTGGAGCCCAACTGTGTGGAAGCCTATTGTAACCGTGGGGTTTGTTGTGAGTGCACCGGCCGATTAGCCGAAGCACGTGAAGCATACGAGACAGCCCTGAAAATACTGCCAAACTATGACCCCGCCGTTTTAGGTTTGAATCGCTTGGACAAAATGAAATAAAACAAAGACCATGAATAATAATCTGGATCCTAACGCCTCAAGACTCTCCGCTGCCGAAAAAGAATTCGAACGTGCCATTCGGCCAACGGAATTTGCCGATTTCCATGGGCAAGAGCAGGTTATTGACAACATCATCGTCTTTGTCCGTGCCGCCAAAGCCCGTGGGGAAGCCTTGGATCATGTGTTGTTGCACGGCCCTCCAGGACTGGGGAAGACCACCCTCTCGCACATTATCGCCAACGAGATGGGGGTGAACATGAAAATCACCTCCGGTCCCGTCATCGACAAACCTGGTGAACTGGCGGGCCTGTTGACCAATCTGGAGCCCAATGATGTGCTCTTTATTGACGAAATCCACCGTTTATCACCCATCGTAGAGGAATACCTGTACTCTGCCATGGAAGACTATCGCATCGACATCATGATTGACAGCGGCCCCAATGCCCGCAGCGTGCAAATTTCGCTTAACCCCTTCACCTTGGTAGGAGCCACCACACGTTCAGGCTTGCTGACCGCCCCATTGCGTTCCCGTTTCGGTATCAACTTGCGACTGCAATACTATGATGCGGAAACTTTGTCGAAAATCCTGAAACGCTCCGCAGCCATTCTCAATATTCCCATCAAAGACGATGCGGCCTTCGAAATCGCCCGACGTAGCCGTGGCACACCACGTATCGCCAACCTTTTGTTGCGCCGTGTCCGCGACTTTGCCCAAATCAAAGGCGACGGCACCATCACCTACGACATTACCCAAGTGGCACTGGCAGCCTTGAATGTGGATAAGCATGGTTTGGACGAGATGGACAATAAAATCCTCTCTACCATCGTTGAAAAATTTAAAGGGGGACCCGTTGGCATTTCCACCATCGCCACCTCTGTTGGAGAAGACCGGGGTACCCTGGAAGAAGTTTATGAGCCCTTCTTGATTCAGGAAGGTTATCTGATGAGAACGCCAAGAGGACGTGAGGTGACAGATCTGGGGTTCGCCCATCTTGGCAAATTGAGAATTAACGACCAACAACCCACATTATTTTAGACAATCACAGCCAAAAACGACATTTTATGAAAAAAATCTTTTGTTTTATCAGTATGTTTGCCATCATGGCCTGCGCTTTTTCGCAAAATTATTACAACAATGGCACTACTACCGCTAAAAATAGAGAGCAAAAGGAACAAAAAGAAAAAACGCACAGAACCGACCATTATAATGAACAAGAAGGCCATAGGGTTGTCTTTGGTGTAACCTTTGGACCCACCCTCAACTGGATGAACTGGAAAAACCATAAAGCTGCCCCTGAAGGTTATGAAAGATCGGTCAAAGGAGGAGTCAGATTAGGTCTTCGCTATGGAGTGAATATGGATATTGACTTGACAAAAAGTAAAAATTACTACGTTTCCACAGGTATTCTGATCGAACATACAGGAGGAAGTCTTTCCTTTTTTGAAAAACTTAATTTGACCAATGAACCCATCTACCGCGATATTGACCGCGGATACAAGAGCATCTATTTCACCATCCCCACTGCCATCACTTTAAGGACTCCCAGTTTCAGTCATTTCATCATCTGCGGAAATGTCGGCTTATATCATAGTTTCAATCTGTATTCCAGATACCAATCCCGATTTCAGATTGACCCGGCGGCAAGAGACACAGACAAAGAATCCATCAACTATGTTACCACCGACTGGGCCAAGGACAATGAGGTCGCCCTCTTCAAAGAGTCTGTTTTTGCCGGTATAGGCTTTGAATATGTCATCAAAAGAAACCTTAGAGGCAAGTTACACATCAACTACGCACAATCTCTCAATAATTATTTCTCTAAAAACGCCAAAAACAGCCATAATCCAAAAATACAGGAAAAAGCTGCCATTGGCACAGTGGAAATCCTTTTGGGCTTATATTTTTAGCATTCAACCATGAAAATCATCTGTATTGGCAAAAATTACCTGAAACATATCCAGGAATTGGACCGGCAACGCCCCTCCGAGCCGGTTTTCTTTATGAAACCTGACTCGTCCATCATTATTCGCAACCGTCCCTTTTTCTTGCCAGACTTTTCAGAAGAGATTCATCACGAGGTGGAATTGATATTCCGTATATGTAAAGTAGGGAAGTGCATCCAGCCCAAATTTGCCCATACATACTACGATGCCATCGGTTTAGGCATTGACTTTACCGCCAGAGACCTGCAACGGAAATGCGTAGCGGAAGGCAATCCTTGGGAAATTGCCAAAGCTTTTGACGGGTCTGCTGTCATTAGCAAATTTGTGGAAAAAGAGCATTTTGGAGACCTCAACAAAATGGATTTCCGCTTACTGCTTAACGACCACTGCGTGCAACACGGCAACAGCAAGGACATGTTGTTCTCCATTGACGAGATTATTTGCCATGTGTCGAAATTCATGACCCTGAAAATCGGGGACATCATTTTCACAGGAACCCCTGAAGGTGTAGGGAAAGTGGCCATCAACGACAGATTGCAGGGCTTTATCGGAGAAGAAAAATTTTTAGATTTCAAAATAAAATAAAAACACTATGATACCAAGATATTCGCGCCCTGAAATGAGCGCCGTTTGGACAGAAGAAAACAAATTCAACAGCTACCTTAAAGTTGAAATCGAAGCCGCCGCCGCATGGAGCAAGTTAGGTGTGATTCCTGAACATGATGTGGAATTGTTGCGCCAGAACGCCCGCTTCGACATTCAGCGCATTTACGAGATCGAGAAAGAGACCAAACACGACATTGTGGCCTTTACCCGTACCGTAAGCGAAAGCCTCGGAGAAGAGAAAAAATGGGTGCATTACGGCATGACTTCCACCGACGTGGTGGATACCGCCAACGGTTACCTGCTCAAGCAGGCCAATAACATCCTGCGCGAAGACCTGAAACGCATGTCGGCTATCCTGAAAAAACGCGCTTACGAATTCAAGGATACCCCTTGCATTGGCCGTACCCATGGTGTGCACGCCGACATCACTTCCTTAGGTCTCAAGTGGGCCTTATGGTTTGAAGACATGCAACGCAACATGGCCCGTTTCGAAGATGCGGCCGCTGATGTGGAATGCGGAAAAGTAAGTGGTGCCGTAGGCAATTTTGCCAATGCTCCCGCTTTTGTACAGGACTATGTATGCGAACAATTGGGTATCAATTCCGCCAAGATTTCCACCCAGACACTGCAACGCGACCGCCATGCCCATTATATCGCCACTTTGGCATTGATTGGTGCTTGCATCGAGAAAATGGCCACAGAAGTACGCCACTGGCAACGTACGGAATTGCGTGAAGCAGAAGAAAAATTCGGCAAGGGACAGAAAGGCTCTTCGGCCATGCCGCACAAGCGTAATCCCATCAGTAGCGAAAACATGTGCGGCTGCGCACGCGTGCTCCGCGGCTATATGATCACCTCCTACGAGGATATCGCCCTATGGCACGAACGCGACATCTCCCACTCCTCTGCCGAACGTATCATCCTGCCCGACGCCACCATCCTGCTCGACTACATGCTCAACCGTTTCAGCGGCATCCTCGAAAATCTCGTCGTTTTCCCTGAAAATATGCTGAAAAACATATACTTAACCCACAAGGTAATCTTTGCACAACGTGTCATGACCACCCTCATCGGCAAGGGTCTGTCACGTGAAAACGCTTACGATCTTGTACAGCCCATCGCCATGACCGCCTGGTTCGATGGCAAGGACTACAAAGAACTGCTCGAACAAAACGAGGAAGTTTGTAAACACCTCAGCAAAGAAGAGTTAGACGGCTGCTTCACCCTTGATTATTACCTCAAAAATGTGGACCTGATCTTCAAACGTGTTTTTGGAGAATAATATATTTTATATCGTAAAATATTATATCACAATATTTTATAAACAAAAACAATTAATCATGAAAAAAATATTCTTTGCCTTGTTAACTACCCTTTTGCTGGCTTCCTGCGGACAGCAAAAGGTTGGCAGTTTCAAAGTCGATAACTTCTCCAACGGCAAAGCAGGGGAAATGCTGTTGGTAATGGATGACAAATACTTTTCTGAAGACCAGGAACAGGAAGTGATAAAATACTTTGAGCAAGCACAACCTGCTATCAATCAGATAGAACCCATGTTCGATGTATTACATTTCCAATCTGCGGATTTCACTTCAAAATTTGTCAGACACCGCAACATTGTCCATTTTGATTTCAGTCCGAAATACAATAACAACATCATCACTTTTGACCGAAACGCATGGTCAAATCCGCAGATATACATCAAAATCAAAGGCAATGATGTGGATTCCTGTCTCAATTTGTTCAGAACCCATGCGGATACTATTCTGGCACTGCTGTATGACAATGACCTGAAGCGGGTACAGTACGCATACAAACGTGAACTGGAACCCACCATTCAAAAGACATTGAAAGAGATGTTCGGCATTTCTTTGGCTGTGCCCATGCACTATTTCATTGCCAACAAGACCGATGATTTCCTGTGGTTACGCTTCAGAACCACCAAAAACGACCGCTTTATCATGGTCTATAAGCAGCCCGCATACGAGCTGAACGAAGCCAATATCATCGCTATGCGAGATACCATCACCAAGCGTCATATTCCCGGTGCCGTTAAGGGAGCATATCCTATCATTACCCAAAAATTCGGCTTCCCTATTGTAACTCCTATACAAATAGGCAGCAAAAAAGGATTGGAAATGAGGGGGTTGTGGGAAAGCGTCGGTGACCACATGGGCGGACCCTTCTACAGCTTCACCTTCCTTTCCGCTGACAAGCAATATTGCATTACTGTCGATGGTTTTGTCTATGCCCCGCAAGAAAACAAACGCAACTATCTCAGAGAAGTTGAGGCTATCGTAAAATCAGTGAAATAAATATTTCATCTTTGCTGTAACGTTTTGTGGCTTTAAAGCGTCTTGTCTGCGTGAAAACTTCGTATGACTATAAAAACCTGATTGATGGCTGTCTGCATAATGACAGAAAATGCCAGCAGGAATTGTACGATACTTTCGCACCCAAGATGCTGGCGGTGTGTATGCGTTATGCGGTCACCCAACATGAAGCAGAAGACATTATGATAGAGGGGTTTATGAAAGTCTTCACACATCTTGGGGAATTCAGACAAACATGTTCTTTGGAATTCTGGATCCGGCAAATCATGGTCAACAAAGCCATTTCTAATTTCCGTGTCAACCAAAAAAGATACCATCATGATGTTATTGACACGGATGTGGAAATAGCTGATGAAACAGCAGATATAGAGACAACACTGACAGGCAGGAAAATCATTGAAATCATACAGCTGATGCCCGATATGCTCAGGTTTGTATTCAACCTAAGAGTGTTTGAAGAGTTCAGCTATAAGGAAATAGGACAAGAATTGGCCATATCAGAAAGCAATGCGAGGGTATATTTTATGAGGGCTAAAAAGTGGATTACAGAAAAAATCAAAGACGAAGACAAAAGTTAAAATGAATATGAGCAATCTCAAAGACATAGTGGAACAAGTGCAGGAAATTCCTTCTCCCCGTTGTTGGGAGAGCATTGCCTCGCAGCTACCAGCGGCAGGAACCGCCATTGGAGGAGACGTGGCTGCCACTGCCGCCAAAGGAACCATAGCCGCTGGAAAATTGGCCGCTATCATTGGTTCCGCAGCAGCAGTGGTTACAGTGGTTACAGTGACTACTGTTTCCCTGCTGAAAAACGATTCTGTCACAGAGAACCAACTTACCGCTGACAATTCAACACAAATAATTATAAGCGACAGTATATCAACAGATGATACTGAAACCTTCCTGGTAGAAAGCGAAAGCGCAACACAAAAAACATACCTTAATTCCTCGGCTGCTGACAAAGCCAGTGACAAAGCTGATCCCGTTGTTATCAACAGTTCAACTCCTGCCAGCAGCACTGAAACAACCCCTACACCCCCCAATAATATATCTACAACTCCAACAACCTCCACAAACTCTTCAGCAAACCTTGTATCTGCCCCATCTCCAGTCCCCTCAACAAATACACAAAACACTGTGGTACAAAACAATACAGTCAATACCAACTTTCAAACAAGTCAAAGCAATAACATAGCTGAAGAAAATACGGACAAGGCTGAGGAAAACCATCCGGAGACAAACATCAATCCTGAAGATTTTGGCTACTCACGTCCCATTATCATAGAGATTCCCAACGTTTTCACGCCCAATGGTGATGGTGTAAACGAACGTTTTGTCATCAACGGATTGGACAACTGTGACAAACGGATATTAGTGGTGAAAAACCAAAAAGGCGAGACCGTTTTCCAAAGTAACCATTACGACAACAGCTGGGATGGCGCCAACCTCCCCGATGGCAGCTATTACTACCAATTCATGTATAGCATCAACAATATCAACGAGGTACGAAAAGGTGTGGTGCTGATTCGACGCTAAAGGAGTCCCTTGTTTCCTTTTTTATTCGTTCAAAAACTGACAACCCTCTTTATTCATTAACCACGCTTTCACCTCATCGGAAACGTATGGAGTGAAGGCATAATTCCCGTTTTTGCGCGCCCCCTCGTGCTGGATAATATTGTTTTCCTTCAGGTACTGCAGTTTTCTTTCCACAGTTCTGTACGAGATTTGTGTGTTTGCCGCTATGTCTTTGGCATTGGAAAAGGGGAAAAAAATGATCCTGCTACAAATGGAAATCATATCTTTGTCTCCTGCAATAATTGCGAGAAATTCTTCCAAATTAACAAAATTTAAAGCGCCATTTTTTTCAAACTCGTCATTTAAAGCGCCATTTTCACTTGACAAATCACCTTTTCTTACATTCTCCTGTGTAACGGCTTGTTTTGAAGGAATATGTTCGCACAGATAATCAAAAACCTCATTTTTTTTGTCACCCTTGTACATAATAATGTTGGTTTCTGACGGAATTAACAGCATGCTATCATTTGTGAATGATACTATTGCGTGGAGCATTACCAAAGTATCTCTGTTTACCCTTATGGCTCCATGGGAAGCAAGCAATTCCTCCCAATGGCTGAGCGAGGCATACTGTTCATATACAGTGCTGTTTTTCATGTGAAGTCTGCATTTGTTTCTGATACATCGAACATAAGACAACTCATTAATGTTCACAGTGATAGTCTGATTGTCACAAACTAAGACAGCAATGACATCTGTTTCATTAAGTATAGCCGTTTCTTTGTTTACCATAGAATTTTTCAGTTGCCCATATAAGCGTAAAATGAATAAAAACGCCCAAAATTCAGCGTTTCTTAAGAAGAGGTTTATAAACAAGCTGAAAATATATGGGGGAAATAAATCGGCTTCCATATTTTCTTTTACGTTTTGAAGGTAATTGGAATTAAAAAACATTTCCAACATGCTCAATAATAGTAAAAAAACAAAAGTGATAGACCAATACGCCACAAACAGTTTCCGTTGAAACAAACAGGGAATCAGTACGAAATAATGCAAATAAACCATGATTGCCAAAAAGGAAACAACAAATAGTTCTTTATAAACAGGGGTGAGCAAAGACCTCAGGTAAGAAAAATGTGTGAAGGCGTATGCCGTAATCAGCCAGAAAATGACATGACCAATAATACGAAAAATCTTATCTTTTTTCATAAGTTTAGACTGTTTCTTGCAAAAATAAAAAAAAATTCGTCCTTTTTTACAGATGCATGCATTTTAACTTTAACTTTGAAAGAAAAAACGATATGAAAACACACACAATTTTAATTTCAGCATGTATTACCTTATCGGTATTTTTGTTTTCTTCCTGCAAGGAAAAAATCCAACACGAAAACTTTTATTCTAATGTGGCAACACGTATTGGTTCGTCCGCAAAATATTCTTCATCTTACAATCTTACGGTCTATTGTGGACATGATAAGCGACAGTGTAATAATGCGTGCGTTACAATCAACGGTGTTTCAACCCATCTTCCCTGCCAGGGTTTTGGGAATCTTTGTGTGGGAAGTTTCCCTGTAATAATGGAAATAATCTCGTACAACGATTACACAGCCACTACCCTTGACAGCACAGCCTTAACCAATGAAGACTTCTTCAACATGCCCTCAAGGTCATTGTTTGTAGAGTATGATGAAAAACACAACGAAGTATGGCTGAATATACCGGCCCAGTTTGTTTATAGGGACTCCCTGAGCAGGCAATTCACATTCACAGGTTTATTTTACAGCAATTCAGCATATTATGCAAACAACTAAACAAATAAGATCAATCCTGACTTTGTGGTTCAGCCTCTTCGCATTATTTGCCTTTCCGCAAGGGGCTATGGTCTATCCTGTAAGTTGGCTCCGGGCCGACAGCACACAACAGGTTGACACAGTGTGGCGTGATGTTTCGAACCATGGACATCACGCCACCCCACGGTCGGGGATAATGCCCCCTTGTCTCTCCCTCATGAACTTCAACAAATGCTTTGAGTTCTCCAATGGGGAGTATTTCAGTCTGCCTGTTGGAACCAATGATTCCAAACATGCGGATGTGATTGTGGTGTATGAGACCTACGACAGCACTGCGGAGAACGCCCTGTGGCAATTGCAGATAGACTCCGCCAGGCGTGTGGGTCAGACTACCCAGCGCATACTGAACGACAACGGGCAAATCATATATGACAGTATAAACAGAATGAAGCCCGTTATCAACTATTTGGCTCAGTCGTGGCGCACACCGGAGACGACTTCTCCCATGCTGACACTTTGCATGGCGGATTCCCTGCCTTTAAATGGCAAGATAGCGGAGGCGTTGTATTTCGACCACCGCATCAGCGACACCGCTGTCATCCAGTGGATTAGCTATTTAGCCGTGAAATATGGCATCACCCTGGCGCAGACGGACTACCTTGATAGCCGTAAGAATGTGATATGGGATTGCACAAATTATCCGGACTATTGCGGTACCATTGCTGGTTTGGGCAGAGATGACAGCACGGGATTGTATCAAAAGCAAACTTATTTCGCTGATGGACAAATCATAATGGGCATTGGCAGTTTGGCCAATACCAATGAGGAGAATCCTGCAATTATTGCCGATGGGGATTTCCTTATCATGGGAATGCAAACATTTGACAATGAAGAAAACGCTGGCGACTCAATTCCCCTTCTCTTAGAAGGGGTGGCCGAAGGCCGGGGTAGTGATGGAACTGCACCATGGCCCATTTCTACCCTATACACCCAAGACGGCTACACCTACGAGGTCATTGGCCGCAGCATGATGCAGGCCACAGGGGATGTCTCAACATATAACACAATCCTGTGTCTTGACACTAATGCCGTGCAGGACACTGTTGTGCCTGTGTTGCTGATAGACCGAAGCGGCAGCGGTGATTTTCCCGCATGGGAAACCGATATGGTGTGGCCATTCATAAATGACAGCCTTGGGTGTTTTGTGTTCGGCAGTATCCATTGGGACACCGACCTGAACGGCAGAGATGCGTTCTGTTTTGCTGTCCGTATGCCAGAAGAGGAACCAACCCCCAGAATGGCCACAGCAAATCCAATTCCCCTTCTTTTAGAAGGGGTGGCCGAAGGCCGGGGTAGTGACGCGGATGTCACGGCAAAGCCGCACCTTAATGAGGAAAAGCGTAGCCTCCAACAAGTACCCGAAGTCCACCCCTCCTCCACCTACCGTCTGTTACCCAACCCCAATCACGGGCGGTTTACCGTGGAGATTAACTACTCTGACCCACAGGATGTTATAGTGACAATATACGATTCTGATGGGAAAAAGATACAGGTGATGAGTGGCAAGGGGCAAAGCAACTACCGCTTTGAGGGACAGATGGAAACATCGGGACACTATCTGATTGACATCATTTCCGCAAGTGAGCGAAAGCAGCTGAAGATGGTGGTGAACAATTAACAATTAACAATTAACAATTAATAATTAATAATTAATTATTAATAGATGGCAATTAATAAGGGTTAATGGCTAAAAATTAAAGGATAATATGGGAGAATTGTTATGAGACAGTATTTTTTGATGATAATAGCGGGTTTGGTGGCAGTGATCATGGGATTATTCACCATACCTTTTCAGGGTGCAGGGGACAGAGGTCAGGGGACAGGTGCAGAGACGCGATACACTGCGTCTCTACAACCAACGTGTATCACGTCACAACAACCGGTATATGCCGTCGATTCCGCCTTAGGTAATCCGGCAACCCGTGTGTCCAATCCTGTCCCAAAATCCAATTCCGGTTCAGAACCTGGACCAGAGCCGAATTCCGCCCCGGCTCCGCTGCCGTTACTGCCACCGGAGGCCATGACGGAGGTTTCGCCGTCACAGTTGCCGCCCCTGGATGCGGGTATGGTGAATGTGACGGGCGATGCACAATTGACAATGCATAATGCACAATTGACAATGCACAATGCACAATTAACAATGCACAATGTACAATTGGGTGGTGGTGGAGCAGACGATGTTTCGCAGGCAGGTGGTTACCGCATGGTATTGCTTTCTGCCAATTCCGAGTACCAGATTACGATTCCCTACGACCCTATGTTGTTGCCGCAGGGATTTACCGAGGATGACATACAGACCTACGTTTATGACCAGCAGTATCACCGTTGGGTGGCTATCCAGCGTGATTCTGTGAATATGGAGGAACTGCTAGTATGCTCGCGGTTCAGACCATGGGAGAAAGCTTTGCCAGGAAATCAGGAAGACATGAGTAATCCTCAGGATGTGCTTGCACAAGTGCAGGGCATGATGTCCATGAATGCGCAGGGCGACGGCGGCGGTGACTCCCCGCTTGACTTCATCAATGCGGTGCTGAAGACCCCCGATATGCCAGAGACCTCGGCCTACACACCTACGAGCATCAAGGAGTTGAAAGCTGCTGACCCGTTGGAGGGGCTGACCCTGATGCAGCCGCCCACCGCCAACAACAGCGGCACGGCGAACATGAGCTATCCCATTGAAATCCCCGCCGGGCGGCAGGGTATGCAGCCGAATCTGGCGCTGACCTACAACAGTAGCGGAGGTAACGGCTGGCTCGGACTGGGCTGGGACATCTCCATCCCCTCCATCACGGTGGAGACAAGATGGGGAGTGCCAAGATACGACAGTGACGAGGAAAGCGAGGTGTATGTGTACGAGGGTGAGCTGCTGGTGTCAAAGGATGCCAATGGCGAGTTCCGCAAGATGCGCCATCGTACCAACGAGTATCTTCAGAGACAATCGGGCCATGTGCAGTTCTGGCCCCGCAAAAACGAAGCCTTCGACAGCATTGTGCGCCATGGCAACGGACCGGACAACTACTGGTGGAGCGTGACCCACAAAAACGGCGTGACGGACTATTACGGGAAACTTCATGGTGTGCAGGGGGTGAATTACAACAGCGTGCTTTGTGACCCCGTGACCAAAAACATAGCCCAGTGGATGCTGACAGAGAGCGTGGATCCTTTCGGCAACTGGGTGCGTTACTATTATCAAAGAGAACAGCACAAAAGTGTGGAGTGTAACTTTAGCGGTAATGATGGCACACAAGTATATATTGACCAAATTGTATATACAGGCCATGATAATATGGATGGAAAATACTCCGTTAGGTTTAATAGGAGGGATGGAAGGAACGACATTATCACGAATGGACGCTATGGTTTCAGGGAGGTTACGGCCGCCACACTGTGCAATATGGAAGTCCGTTTTGAAGACGAAATACTCCACAGATACTATTTTGTGACAGAGAACAACAGGAAGAGCAGCCACAAGACCCGCCTGACCGATTTGATCAGAATGGATCCCCCGATAAGAGACAATGTGGACTGCAATAACATTCTGAACCCGTCCAACTGGTTTGAAGGAGAAAATAATCCTGCAGGTGGTGGACTGGATATAGAGGGTTCGTTTGGCAAGAATAATATGGTGCGTTACAATTTTGCTTATTATGATTATCCAGAAGACAACTTACTTTTTGGCAATGCGGTAATCTTAAATAATCTGGAAAATGACGATATCAGTTCACCTTTTGACTTAGGGATGCATAAAGCCACGGCATTAGGTGCCACATGCAGCAAGGACTGGAGTTTGGGAGGCACGGTGTGTGTAGGTTTGGGGCCCGACTTGGCGACTTCGAGCAACACAGTGGGCGGAAACTTCAGCTATTCGCGTTCTCGGAGCAAGGGCTTGCTCGCCCTAGTGGATTTGGATGGTGATGGCCGAGCCGACAAAGTATATAAACGTAATGGCGCAGTATGTTACCGCAAGAACATTGCGGATGGCGAGTATAGTTTCCACTATGGCGACGAGATAGTGTTGGAAGGAGTGTCAGACTTTTTGGATGTTGTGGGCAATGCACCATCCTTTGGGATACAGGGGCATTTTTTGGTCTTCAATGTCAATGGTGCATTACCCTTATCAACCTCGAACACAAGGGTGTATTTCTCGGATGTCAATGGCGACGGTCTTCCTGACATTGTGACGGACAGAGGGGTTTTGTTCAACAATATTGGCAATGACGGCAATGTTTATTTTGCTTCTGCGTACACGTTGTCAGTACCCAATCCTAACAATCCTGAGGAACTTTCGTATGTTGTCACCACCTCCTTCAGTGACTGTGGCGGCGGTATCATCTACGACGGGGCTGTCAATGAAGACATCTCCTGTGACATTGACTATGGCCATGTCACAATACCCGTAGATGAGCGGGAGTTTACGAAAGTGTTTCAAGCCTTGCAAAGTCAAGGCTATATCATATCGGATTATACGGATTCCACGATTACCTATACCACGTCCGACACCATACAAAACATCATCACTTGTTCCCCCAATAGCACCGATCCTGATATGGATGCCGTTCGGGTTTGGGTGGCGCCAAACTCTGGATTTATAAATCTGACATCCATCACCAATCTGCATGTGGAAGAGTCTGAGACTGCCAGCCAGAGTCGACACAGCAACGGGATAATTTTTTCCATCCAGTATAATACTCGAGTGAATGTTAACGAAAATGCATTATATTCAAATGTTCCTCCAATTGTGCTACATAAAGATACCATATTGCGTGATGATTACGACACACATTTTTTTGACACCACTCTCTATGTTTTTGAAAACGACATTCTCTTTTTCCGCCTTCAATCCAGAGGGAATCGCATGAGCGATAAGGTATATTCCAATCAGCATATTACATATACATACAATTTAAGCCAATATGACTCCTATGATGATTTTGTACTGACGGGAAGCGGTGCTTTTCAGGCTTGCAAGAGAGGGACGGTAACCATATCCGGCAATCTAACACGCCGAAGGACAAGTCCGGGAAGTTCTTGTACACTGATAATCAAGAAGAATAATACAAATGTGTACACCGCTCCTGTAAACATAAATACTTCAACGGTGCATATTAGCAGGTCATTTCCCGTTAATGCCAATGATAAGATTGAGATATTCCTGAATTCGCCGAATGTGAATATGGATTGGGGCAGTGTCTCTTTCTCTCCGTTATTGCAGTTTGAGGAAGACATAACTGACCAGACAATTGTTATAGGAGATGTTGTTTCCTGCTATCTACCAGTGGAGATGAACATAACGAACCCCATCTATGACATTCTCCAACCTATACGCAGTAAATTACGCAGCTGGTTTGGATCACTATACAAGGGATGGGGACAGTTTGCCTACAACAACAACTTTCCCAATAGCGCAAATCTTCCAATAGATATTACCAGACTAATTATCCCTAAGATTCTATCGAGTGGAGATACTGTAGATTTTAGAAACAGCATGGATTCCATCATAAATGAGAACAATTACAGCGTGAACACAGCAGGCGACGTTCCCTCCGCAAGCGCCACCCCGGAATCCCTTGCCTCAGATCTTGATGATCTGTACAATCCGCTGTCCGCAAACACCAGCTGGGTTTCCATGTTGCCTTTCGGAGAACACGAGGCATACATGGGATTCGGCAATATCACCGCCATCATGGCAGACCAGATGCATAACACCCGCCAGTCCGTTGAAATTACCATGGAAGAGGATGATAACGTGAACGATTATGATGAAAATGATGAACTTGTGACGGAGATACCTGAATACGATGATGTGATACCTGTCAGCGTTGACAACTCAGAAGTGAAGACGATAAGGAAGAAGAGCTTCTCTGATATGGGCAATTTAGGAGCAGGTGTTTCCACAGGTCTCAACCTGTCGGGCTCGGTGTCGTTGGGCGAGAATATAGTAATAAGCGATTTCATTGACTTGAATGGCGACCGCTATCCAGATATACTGGTGAAAAACACAGCCCAATATACCATGCCGTGGGGTGGCTTGAGCAGTGGCTTGTGCGGCGTGGGTACAATCAAAAAATACGTTTGTAAGTCCATAGTCCATTCCGGTGGTTTAACCGCTGGCGGAGGCTATCCCGATCCCTATCGAGAGGCAGGCAACAATCCTCCTGCCGACAAAATAGCATTCCGTGGCGCATCGTTATCGGGCAGTTATGTGCATGGTGGCGACAATGTGGAATTCCAATATATGGATGTTAATGGTGACGGTCTTCCTGACAGGATTACGAATTATGGAGAAAATGTGGCGTTGAACATTGGATACAGTTTTGAAGATGCGGAGACTTGGGATATCCCTTTGGTAAGAAAAGGGGGGAACGAAAGTACATCCGTAAGCGGCGGAACAGCATTCAGTATCAACCAGAAAAGTATTGGTGGGGGTACGGGCAGAAGTGGCTCGTCAAGCTATAGCAAGTCATTACTGATGGATTTCAATAGCGACGGCCTTCCAGATGTGGTGGAAATGTACGATTCGGGCATTAAGGTGAGATACAATTACGGAAACGGACAATGGACCTCGTTTTCCAATGGCATACCTAATATTTACGGTATCAGTGAAAGTGAGACAAAAAGCAAATCAGGCAGTTTAGACCTTACCTTCGGGATTTCCATCATGGGCGTTGTAAAGATGAACGTCGGGGGACAAGCCTCACCGTCTAACAAGAATTTCACCACGGACAAAATACAATTGACGGATGTCAATGGCGATGGCTATCCTGATTATGTAAGCTCAAGCGGAGAGTCTCAGATGAGCATACGTTATAATACGGCAGGCAAGACCAACCTGCTGAAAACGGTGACCAATTTCACAGGCAGCACGATAACCCTGGATTACAACATGCCCATGTCGTGCTACGACAAGCCACAGCGCAGCTGGAATCTGGCAAGTGTGGAGACTAATGACCCCGCCTCTCCGCTTGGCGGCAACCGTACCCTTGCCAAATTTGAATACGGCAATCCCTACCACAACCGCTATGAACGCATGGATTACGGCTACGACACGGTCATTACCAAGGAGTATGATACGGATCATGGCGACACGCTGTACCGCTATACAGTGGATGTGTATGAGAACAGGAATTTCACCAAGAGAGGGGAGAAGACATACGACTGCCTGTTCAATGCCGCAGGCGACAAATATGTGGAGCATCTGTACGATGCCGTAATATACCATAGGGACGGTTTTCCGTCAGTGGATGATGACGGTTTATGCGCCAATGCGGATTTGTATATAGGGGAGGAATATATAGAAACCAACTATTATGAGGGGCTTTCCTCTCCGCAAATTGTCAAGTTGGAGCAGAAAAAGTATGATAACCATCGGAACATTATTCAGTACATACATCATGGCAACCAAACCAACTTCGCTGAATATTTTACCGCGGACATCCAGTATGCCACAGGCATCGGTCACAACATGGTGTCGCTTCCCGTACTGATGGAAGTGAAGAACCATTCAGGAGTTCTGTTGCGGAAAAGGACCGCCACCTACACCCCGCAGGGCAGGCTTCTGCAATTGACGGCACACAACACCTCGGGCAACTCGCTGTATGATTTCACATACGACAGCTATGGAAACATGGACACTGTATTGCAGCCGCAGAACAAAAACGGACAGCGTCTGATGTACACCTATCAGTACGACACGCTTGTCCATATTTATCCAACGAAAGTTACCAATGAGTCTCTGGGATATTATTCAACTGCGGAGTATGACCTCCGATTTGGCAAGCCTACCAAGACGGTTGATGTCAACCAAAATGAGATGCGCTATTTCTACGACTGTATCGGAAGACTGTCAAGAGTGGTGGCACCCAATGAGATTGACAGCCTGACGGTTCATCCCGATTTCTGGACCGTACGATTCACCTATACCGCTCATCATTATGGAGTGCTGGATATTTTCAGGTATGACCCGAATAATCCACTGCTGTCATTTGCAACAGCCCATCATTATGAGCCCCAACATCCTAACAATGAGATTTTCACCCTGACAATGTGCGACAACTTCGGCAGGCCGGCACAGACCCGTAAGGATGCCGAACTGGACGGGCGGAAAGTGAGGATTGTGTCGGGGAAGGTGGAGTATGACTGTTTTGGCAGGCTGCTGAGCCAATACCATCCTTTTGTTGACACAAGCGTAAGCCATTCATACGATTCCTATTTTGAGCCCGGCACCGAAACCACCTTTGAGTATGACATGCTTGACAGGAAGACAAGGATAGTGCTGCCCACCCATGACACCACCTTAATGGAATATGGCTTTGGCAGTCAGGGAGGGGTCAGTTTCTTCAGAACCAAAACCACTGATGCTCTTCACAACTCGTTCACCACGCTGACGGGCACATTGGGACAGACTGTGAGTCAGACGGCCCCGGGCAATACGGTGACCACTTTTGTATATGACGCCATCGGGCAGCTGAAACAAAGCACCGACCCTGACCATATAAGCACATTCTATGATTACGACCTGTTCGGGCAGATGGTTCACCGCAATCATCCCGATGCGGGTGACGACAACTACTGTTATGACCAGGCAGGCAACCTGACAGCTCACACCAACTCGCTGGGAGATTCTGTCTTTTACAATTATCACTTCAACCAGCTGAGGGACATCTTTTATCCCCGCTATCCCGCCAATAATGTACATTACCGGTATGGCGCATTGAATGCCACCCATCTTGCCATTAATGCAGTGGGGAGGGTCGTTTATCAGGAAGATGCCTCAGGCTGGCAGAAATTTTCTTATGGCAAATTGGGTGAGGTTACAGAAAATATTCGTACTTTTGCACTTCCATTTGATGAATACCCATACACTTTCGTCATGAAATACGAGTACGACAACTGGAACCGCATACAGCATATAACCTATCCCGACGGGGAGGTGGTGTCATACTGGTATGACTTGGGCGGAATGCTGAAGAGTGTGAAAGGCGTAAAAAATGGGGTGACGTACAAATACATCGACAGTATCAAGTACAACAAATTTGAGCTGAAGGACGCGGTTTATTATGGCAACGGAACACGTGTCCATTACACCTACGATACACTGCAAAGGTTGAGCCATTTGGTGTCGCATACCTCTTCGTCCTCGCCTGGCGGAGCAGAGATGATGCAGGATATCTATTACACTTACGATTCGGTGAGCAACATCACGGATATAGTCAACTATGCCCCGCAATTAAACAACGGCCTTGGAGGACGTTATGACAACCACTATGTGTATGACAATCTGTACCGTATGAGCAATGCTGAAGGACATTGGGATGGTGTTTCCAATCTAAACTATAATCTTTCTATGGGCTATTCAAAAAATGGAAGAGTGTGTAATAAAGTGTTGACAGCGGGAACATTGCTGAACGGTAATTTTTCCACCGTGTCATACGGAAGGAATTATCATTATAACACATCTTCCCAAAAGAATACAATCATCAGAATAGACGGCAGTGAAAACCATGACTTTCAATGGGACGCCACAGGCAACATGACATTCTATCTGAATGAGAATGCTCACATAAGACGCATATTGTGTTGGGATGAGGAGAACCGCATGCAGGGGGTGGTGGATGACAACTATTTGTCGTATTACCAGTATGATGCCAATGGGGAAAGAACCTACAAGCTAACAGGAAGTGTTGGCCGACAAAATATCAGCGGCAGATGGTCTGCGTTTTATCTTTTGGATAATCCCACCCTGTATCCATCACCGTATATAGTCGTGACCCGAAAGGGCTATACCAAACATTATTATGCGGAAAATGAGCGTATAGCCAGCCGGATAGGCGGCGGGGGAATCATAGAGATTGACACACCTATTGTGGAATGGGAAGTTGTGAGAAAGAAGGCATTGAGATTGAATTGTACTCATCTGAAAAAAGTGTTGGAGTGTTTGAGAAGGCCTGATGTATCTATTAAAAACACTTTGAAAGATATTTATAAATATAAAAATATTGTTAATCAAGAGAAAGACTGCTACTGGTACCATCCCGACCACTTGGGCAGCTCCTCGTGGATAACCTATACCGATGGTACTGCTGTTCAGCACTTGCATTATCTGCCTTGGGGCGAGGACTTCGTGGACCAGCGCACAACAAATTGGGCTGCCCTTCACACCTTCTCCGCCAAAGAGAAAGACACCGAGACTGGTCTATCTTACTTTGGCGCAAGATATTACAGTAGCGACCTGAGCATCTGGCTGAGCGTTGACCCGATGGCTCACAAATATCCTTCGCTAAGCCCGTACGTTTATTGTGCGAATAATCCGGTGAGATTAATAGATCCAGATGGTACTCACATAGAAGTCGTAGAAAATGATAATGGGACCTATACCGTACAAAACGGTACAATTAATAACGATAAAAAAATATATATCGTAGATGGTAATGGTAATAGAACTGGAGTATTAGGAGAAATGTTGACGACAAATTCTTTTTTTGGAGATGATGGTGAGGTTGTTAAAAATGCTGTAATTAATCCGAATGATGATTCAGGTCAAGCTTTCCTAAAAGAGATAGAACAAAATACTCCTTCATTAGTGTACTATGCTGCAAATGCAAGAAGTTCGACAAAAGACAAAACATACAAGTATGATTATAAAAGTAGAGGTGGTGTTAGTAAACTTAACCATTATAGAGGCATGCCCATCGGAACTAATAATGGGGAAACAATTTTTGCATCAGCACGCGATATAGGTAATGTTGCTGCGGGTTATGTAGCTGGATATAATGGACTTACATGGGATAATACGAGAATGTTTTTCGATGGATACCAGACAATATCTGATAAAGGTGTAATGGGCATTTTTTCTCAATGGTCTCAGGAAGGAATGACCTCAAAATTGGCTCAAAAATATGGTTTTAACATGGGGGAGGCAGCGAGGCATAATAAAATCACACGGGCACGTGAAATGATTCCTTTGCTAAGAAGGTGATATTATCTATCAATGAAAATGAATACGAAGAGAATTGTCAAGGCTACATCTTGTTTATTTGTTGGTTTGTTTTTTCTCGTTTTACTACTGTTAAGCTACACATATTACAAAAGAGATTTTTATAGAATTGGTGTGGTTGATTTTACATTTTGGAAGACAAATAAAGGTTGTTACATTCTGCCATATAAATATTGGGGGGTCATTCCTCCAAAAGATGATTTTATTTTGGCAAGTAACACCTGTATTATTCATGTGTTTGTTGAAAACGACACACTAATACATCTTTTTGCAGAAAGTTATATGACAGAAAAAAATGAAATATTTGTCAATTTTTTCTTGCACTCATATCCTTTTGATTATATGCAAGAAAATAACGAGAATGTTGATGTGTTTTATGATAGAATCAGCTATTATAAGAGTAAAAATCTGCCAACAGCATCTTTCTTCATTCATGAATTATGATTCATATGCGATCTTGTTAGAATTTTCATTATAATACTCCCCAAAATTAGGACGGCAAGTTTAAACCAAAAAGTTGTACTTTTGCACCCATAAACCCACACCTTCGCCATGGAGCTTGAATATGCCAGTCGGAAAATTTACGCCAGCCAGATGAAAAGAACACACAACTTCTTTTTTGCGGCGCATTTTGCTATGCCCCTTCCAACTGTCCCCTGTCCCCTATAACCTGGACTCACACCTTCTCCGCCAAAGAGAAAGACACGGAAACAGGTCTAAGCTACTTTGGTGCAAGGTATTACAACAGCGACCTGAGCATCTGGCTGAGCGTTGACCCGATGAGTGAAAAATATCCTTCGTTCTCACCGTATGTTTATTGCGCAAATAACCCCATAAAATTGGTGGATCCGAAAGGGGAAGAAATTGGCAATTATTATGACATAAATGGTGCTTTAATAGGTAGTGATAAAGTTGACGATCATAATATATACTTAGTAAGAGACCAAAGAGGTATTTCCAAAGATGAAGACGGGAATGTTGTTGTGAACGATCGTAAATTTGTGCACCAGCTTCCAGACATAGATTCCCGGTGGCAAATATTGAACAAACTTAGTGATTGTGACAATAAAGATCCAAATTCAGAAACTGGTGGTTGTTATGGATCTATGTGGAGTGTGGAAAATCAGCAGTATGAATCTCCATGTGTACAATGGGGAGAAACCTATCATTATAATACTCCCTGCGATGTTGACAAAATGAAGTATTCCCAAATAAATCCTCCTTTTTTTGTGGTAAGTTTTGATTTTCATTCCCATGGAAGTGGAGAATGTAAAGATTGGGATTTCACCAAATATTGGGTTCAATCACCATCGCCTGAAGATCTTTCACAAGCTGGTAAATTTACAGGCGGAAGAACTTTTGCCACTTTTGGTATGGGTAATCAAACGGTATATTTTTATGACTCAAATGGATGCTATGCCAAATGGACTTTTGAACAGTTTAGAAATAATAGATAATAACACAGATGCGATTTTTTTTTAGAATATCTTTTTTTTTCATGATTGCACACTCACTGTGTTTTTCTTGTTGTGCTCAACACGACATAATTGATACTTTTTATGAATATGATATGATGCATGAAATCATGAACTGCAGTGTGAATGCAATCAATGACACGATCTTGTTCTATGAAAAAATGCCTTATTTCAAGAGGTATTACGACATGTTGGAAGAATCTGTACGTTATAATTTGCTACAAAAAGCACAACACTTATGGCGTAACAAAGAATTACACAAACACCTACCTAATGGCACAAAAAGGAATTTCTTAATTTCTATATTCTAATTGCATCATATTTTCAATATTTCTACGAAAAGGAACAAGAAGAAAAATATCGGAAGTGGGTATCCAATGAATTTGGGGACGCTTTGCATTTTCATTTTTTTTTCAATGGAAAAAAAATCCAATCCAAGTCATATTCATTATACTTGGTTGTTCAAGACAGCACGGAAGATAAGATGCTCTATGCCCTCAAAGAAAAAAAAGAATCTTTTTGTATCCCAGACACCCTGAAAAATATGAAGGGAATAGTTATCGTTAAATACAAAAACTTATACTTACCAGCTTATTCAGGTCCTTTTTCGAGTTTTTCTTGTACTTCTTTATATGTTCGCTTTTATGATACGACATTTTTCGACAATAATGAGTACATGGATTACCTGAACAAGATGGAATTGACGCAGTTGCAAGCCATAATAATTTCAGAAATAGAACCCTATTGGGGCAATGGAACCTTTGGAGTGGGACAAATTGCCAATTTGAAAGAAACTTCAGAAAAACACAAAAATATAATAAAGCATCATACAAAATACAATTCATGTGTTTTCAAAAAAATGTAACTTTGTATTGAAAAACAATCTGGTATGAATCAGTGGTTTACATATTCCATTTCATCATCGTTCCCTTTCTTTGCGGAAATTCACACCTTCTCCGCCAAGGAGAAAGATGCAGAAACTGGCTATTCCTACTTTGGCTCAAGGTATTACAGCAGCGATTTGTCCATTTGGCTGAGTGTGGACCCCATGAGTGACAAATATCCCTCGCTTTCGCCATACGTTTATTGCGCCAACAACCCCATTAAGTTAGTGGATCCGAATGGGGAGGAAGTTTATATATTCGGAAAGAACAGGCATAGAAACACTATAGTAAGAAGTCTCAACAAGCATTTTGAAAACATTACTATCGGCT